>Ga0126312_10001524_pt1 | contig 15241 bp, 10 predicted proteins | sample Plot104A_FD_92537 | JGI IMG/M metagenome (GOLD analysis project Ga0126312, IMG submission 92537) | Serpentine soil microbial communities from UC McLaughlin Reserve, CA, USA - Plot104A | ecosystem: Environmental > Terrestrial > Soil > Grasslands | place: USA: UC McLaughlin Reserve, Lake County...
CGGGCAACGCCCGGATCGCGTTCACGCCGCGCTCGTTCAGCACGCCGTGCATCACCTCGCCGACCTGTTCGGTCAGGTCCTCCGCCCACTCGGTCGGCCGGTTCGCCGGCGCCCGGAAGGCGCCCTCGGCGAGGTCGGTCGCCGCGTACACGCCGGCGACATGACCGCTCGGGGGAACGCTGCGGCCCTCAACCGCGTCCGGCGCGAGCGGGTCGCGTACCACGAGCCAGGGGTGATAGACGGCTGCGAAAGCGGTGTCGAAGCGGGCTCGCCAGGCGCGGGCCTCATCCGCCGACGGCGGCGCGCCGGAGGGAGCGGGCGGCACGTCGATCAGCGCGAATCGCTCGCGCAACCGCTCGCACTGCGCCGTCATCGCGGCCTGCCCGAGCCAGATGTCGTCGAGCGAGAGCGCGGGCGGGAGCTCCAGCGGCTCCAGCTCGATAGTGCCGAGCTCCTGAGGCCCCGGCCCGGGGACGACCACGACCGACCTGGCGGTCTCGAGGTACCCGTCGGCGTCGAGGCCGAACCGGAGCTCGCGTCCGACCGCGCGGCCACCGATCGCGAACTCCCCGTCGCGGCCCGTGAGCACCCGCTCCCCCTCGCCCGCCCCGTAGGTGACGACGGCGCCGGCCAGGGCACCGCCGGTGGCTGCATCGACGGCGCGGCCGTTCACATCGCGATGCGCGATCGCGACGGTCGTGCGGCACTCGTCGAAGGGCTCCTGCGGCGCCCGGCGCGTGGCCGGCGGCCGGCGCGGGCGCGCGCACAGGTCCGGCATCGCGAGGATGGCCACCTCCTCGCGATCCTCGAGCAGCGCGACGCCGAGCGGCTCTCCCGGCCTTCCGAGCTGGTCGAAGATCGTCAGCCCCGACAGGCCGCTCGCTCCGCCGGACAGGGCGATCGTCGAGGGGATGGCCGGCATGTCCCAGTCGATGGCGGCCGAGCGCTCCAGCTTGATCAGGCGTGAGCCCTCGGCGACCCGGCGCTCGGCCGCGGGCTCGTGGTCGGGATGCGGCGCGAGCGCGGAGAAGCGCTCCTCGATCTGTCCGTCGAGCCGCACCACGATCGTGAACTCGCGCGTCTCCACGCCAATGGGCCGGTCGTCCGCCGGGTCGAACGGGGGATCGACCGGCCAGTGAGGTCCGCGGTCCGGGCGAAGGGCGAGGACCCCGCGCACCTCGTCCACGTCCTCGACGAGCGCGTCGACGGACGGCGCGCCGGCCGGGCGGACGCGGACGAGGCCGTGCTTCGCGAAGCCCGCGACGCTTCGCACCATCAGCGCGCCCGGCCCGAGCCCCTCGGCGGGGACGTGCTCCGTGGATGCGCTGCTCGCGGCAAGGAGGGAGACGTCGAGTCGGTTGCCGAACGCGCCCCAGTCGAGGGCCTCCAGCCGAAACGATTCGGCCAGGCGCTCGCCCGGGAGGACGGCCGCCGCCGGGGCGGCCGTCGCGTCGGCCACGCGCACGACGACGCACGTGCTGCCGCCGTTCTCGAAGAAGGCGCGAACGGCGTAGGCGAGGTTGGAGTAGGTGAGGAAGCCGCCGAAGACCCGCTGGAACTCGCGCCAGCCCTCGAGCCGCTGCGGCCGCTGGAGCGGCCCGCGCTCCGCGATCCCGACGAAGCCCGCGATGTCGGTGCGCGGCAGCGCCGGCGGCGGCGGCGGGGACGTCTGCTCGAAGTAGACGCCCGGTGTGGAGTAGACCGGCACGCTCAACTACCCGCCGAGCGCGATGCCCTCGTGCGCGATCTCGACCGACTCGACGGCCGCCTCCGCCGTCGTGCTGTTGAGGGCAGGGCCGTCGTACTTCGCCACCCACCCTTCACGGAAGCTCCACCGCATCACCTCCTTGTGCTCCTCGTCGAGGAGCACGACGGAGCCGTCGTGCCGGACGGTCTTCCCATCGAGCGTGGACTGCCGCCACTCCCACAGCACGGAGCTCTCCGTGTATCCCCGGCGCAGGGTGATGTTCGTGAACTTGAAGAGCCCGGGAAGCTTCCGCACGGTCGCCGGCTCATGGCCCTCGCGGTACTCGATGACGTCCGACTCCGCCGAGAGCCCCGACACCTCCGTGAAGCCGGCCACCTCCACGTCGTCGATCTCCACGATGAAGTTGAACTGCGCGTATGGGTCGACGCGCTCACCGACGGGCATGAGCCCACCTCCGTCCTCTGGTCTGGTTCACGGACGGCATCGGCTCAGCCCGCGGCCTCGAGCGTCTTCTGGCCAATGCGGATGATCACGAACTCCGCCGGGCGCACCGGCGCGACGCCGACCAGAACGACGAGTTGGCCGGCCGCGATCTGGTCTTCCGTCATAGTGGTGCGGTCGCAGCGAACGAAGAAGGCCTCCTCCTCCGTCGCGCCCGCGAGCGCCTGGTCGAGCCAGACGCGCCGGAGGAACCCGTTGATGGTTCGCCTGACGCGCGCCCACAGAGGCTCCGCGTTCGGTTCGAAGACGACCCACTGGAGGCCCTCCGCCAGCGACTCCTCCAGGAAGATGAAGAGCCTGCGCACCGGAACGTACATCCACGCGTCGTCGCTCGTGAGGCAGCGAGCTCCCCAGACCCTCAGCCCCCGCTGGCTCTCGCGGAAGTCCCGGAGCACGTTGATGTTCAGCGGGTTGAGGATGTCCTGCTCGCGGTCGCCGAGCTTCCGCTCGACGTCCGAGATGCCCAGCACGACCTCGTTGGCCGGCGCCTTGTGCACGCCGCGAGCCTCGTCCACGCGTGCGTAGATCCCCGCCATGTGTCCGCTCGGCGGAATCGAGATCGTGTCCTCCGGGTCGAGCGGGTCGGGCGCGCGCAACCACGGGTAGTACATGGCCGCGTAGAGCGTGTCGTGGTTGTTGCGCTGGACGATCACGTCGGACGGCCCGCCGCTTCCCACGTCCGACCAGGGCGCCGGGTCGAGCACGGCGAAGCGGTCCTTGAGCTCGCTGCATTGGGCGATCAGGTGGCCGTGGACCACGGGATCGGACACGCCCGGCGCCGCGATGATGCTGACCGCGTCGATGTCGGCGAGCGCCTGGATGCCGCTGCGTTGGCCGGGCCCGTTGTCCACTCCCTGGTAGTCGTCGGCCGTCGGCACGGCGCCGGCGTCCCCGCCCCCGAGCGTGCTGGGGGGAGCCCCCCGGAGCTGGGGCAGGTTGAACGGGATGTCCCGCGTCGAGTGCCTGTCGGTTACGCGCACCAGCCGTGACGCGGTGTTCACGACCGCGGGGGCGTATCGCTCTGCCGCGGGGTCGAGCGACAGGTTTGCGAAGGTCTCGCTCGTCGTGCCGTGGTCCACCGACAGCCGGAACGACACGACCCTGACGGTGGCGCCGAACGGGACATCCGCGTCCAGGGGGTCCTGGAGCACGAGGCTGCGCCCGTCCACCTCGTCGACGACGTGGTAGGTCCTGACCGAGCCGTCGTCGATCTCGACGACGTCGCGCTCCATGAAGTTCCTCGCCGAGCGCAGGTCGACGCGGTCGTTGCCGTCGCTCCCGGCCAGGCCGAGCTCCACGAGCGCGGCCACGTCGTACGCCGACACGACGGGGTGCGTCTCGACGTCGAGCGTCAACTCGTCGTCGGTGGCGTCCACCCCCGCGATCGCAACCACCTGCGTCCGGGCGCCCTGAGTGATCCGCACCAGGTCCCCCGTTCCGAAGCCGGTCGTGTCCTCGACCCGGACGACGCGCCGCGGAAGCACGTGCATCGTGGCGTCCTCGTCGTCGTAGTCGTTCGCTAGCGCACCCGTCCACGCGACCGTTCCGTCGGTGTCGTCCACGGTGTCGACCACTACGCGCTCGAAGTCGCCGTCCGGGTTGCGGAAGACGATGGTGTCGCCGGCCTCGATCCCCTCGACTCCGGCGAGCACGACCTCCTCGTCCCCGGACGCCGGACCGGTCGTCTCCGGCCGCAGAGGCGCCGGCCGCGCGGGCCGGAGCACGTTGCTGATCCGCTCGACCGTCGAGTTCGCCCCGCTGTAGTCGTTCGCCAGGGGGACGTCCCAGCCGACGTCTCCGGTCGCGGGGTCGAGGGAGGTCAGCTCGCGCTCCTCGGACTCGCCGCCGGCCTCGGTGAATCGGAGCCGGTCGCCCACCTCGAGCTCGCTGGCGTCGCCGAGCGTGGCCCCGGTGGCGTCGGCGTCCGGGCCGGCGGCGGCGAAGGCCAGCTCGATCCCGGCGAGACTGGTGGTGGCGGCGATCGCGGCGGCGTCGGTCAGCCCGACGGCTCCGTACATGTCCTGGATGACGACCGTGAGCGCGTTCCCCCACTGGCCCTCGCTGTTGGCCTCCACCGTGACGCTGGCGGCGCCGTCCTTCGGCGCGGGCACTCCTTCGATCGTGACCGCGCAGCCGGCTTCCGTGAACCGCGTGCCGAGCGCGGAGTCCAGCGCTACCGTCCCGGACGTGTGGTAGCCCACCGCCGTGCGCGTCTGGCTCACGTCGTTGCCCGCGATGCTCTCGCTGAAGGTCAGACGCGTGCCGACGCTGATGCCTCGGAGCGACGCGAGACGCACCTCGTCGCGCGTGGCCGCCTCGCCGCCGAGGTCGTCTGTGAGCCGCGTCGCGAAGCCGTCGTTGAAGGTCGCCGAGGCCGCCTGCCCGCCCGCACCGACGACGCGCGCGATGTATGCGCGCTGACCGCCGTTCACGAAGAAGCCCTCGACCGCATGCGCCAGGTAGCGCGCCTGTCCCCAGTCCTCGCCGAGATGCGCGCCGTAGCGACGGACGAAGTCGGTGAAGCTCGTGACGAGCTGTGGGAGGCCTACGGAAAATCCCTTCTCGGTGACGCCGACGAGGCCGGCCGTGCTGGTGCTGACGCCCGTGATCGTCTGTGGCGCCGGCTGCTCCTCGACGTACACGCCGGGGTGGAGGTACTCGGGCATCAGCGGCTCCTTCCGAGCTCGTTTCGCGCTGTCATGACCTCTTGAGCGGGACCACGACAGAGTTCGTGGGCTCGCGGAAGTTGGGTTCGATCTCGATCTGCGCGGCGTCGAAGCCCGCGGCGGTGACCTCCAGGTCGACGGAGGTCGCGACGGGTAGGGGATTCGGGAGCTCGAAGCGGCCCTGGCCGTCCGCCGCGGTGGCGGGGCCGCCCTGGATCCGCACGGCCGCCCCGGCGACGCCCGTGGCGGGATCGTCCGACACGGCCACGCGGCCGCGCAGCCGCACGGCGGCCGGGTCGAGCGTGAGGACGACGTCGCGGCGCGGAAACTGCGCGAGCGTGAACAGCCGCACGCGCGCGGGGCCGTCCAGCGGCACGTCGCGCGCGGTGAGCGCCGGCTGGCCCGGCGCGGGCCCCACCTCGAAGTCAAAGCTGTCGGGGGCGTAGTGCTCCGCGCTCGCCTCTACGCGCAGCCGATACTCGGTCGTCCGAACGAGCGGAAACTCGTGTTCGGGCGTGCCGTAGAAGGTGAACGTCCCGTCCTCGAGCACGCGGCGGCGCAGCGGCTGCTCGTCGCCGCTGTCGCGGTCGAGCAACCTGACCGCGACCGGGGCCCGCGGGGCGCCGCCCAGCAGCCCGTCCCGAACGCGTCCGGAGACGAGCGACTGAAGCGTGATGGTCGAGCTTCGCGGGCTCATGGCACGAGCCCCGCGCCCACTGCGGCTTCGTGCACGTCGAAGTGCGCCTCCTCGACCGGCGGGCCCTCGTCCGGCAGGCGCACGCTGTCGATCGCGACGTACTGGACCTGGTAGCAGACCGACAGCTGGTAGGGCTCGTTGAAGGCGTTCCAGATGCGCGTGAGCTCCTCGAGGCTCACGGGGTCCATCCTCACCTCGACCTGCGGCACGGGGGGCCGCAGGTCCGAGTCGAGGAAGCGCGCGCGAACGATCGTGTTCGCGTCGAGGATCTGCATCGCGCGGCCGAGGATCACGAGGTTGTCCTCCGCCGACCCGCTCAGGGGCGTCAGGAGGTAGGAGAGATCGAGGCTGAGGGGCGGGTGGCGCTGCTCGCCCGGCGCGGCCACGATCATGGCGCGCCGCGCGTGGGGATTCGGCTGGACCTGGTAGAGGTACAGCGAGAGCAGCACCGGAGACTGGGGATCGCCGCCCTCGGCGCTGATCTGCGCGGGGGACGCGAGTGAGATGTTCGTGACCGCGGTGAAGTCGTCGGTCACGTCCTCGCTCCCGGCCAGCCCATCGAACAGGAGCTGCCGCAGGTGCCTGCTCACGTCGTGGGCAACGCGGTAGTCGCTCACCGGTCGCTCCTGACCGCCCTCGCCAGCACCGCACCGCTGAGGATCGCGCCGTACGGCTCGCCTCCCCAGGCGGGGGTGACCCGCATCGTGGGCCGCTCGGCGGAGCAGGCGATGACGGTCACGCCGGGGTAGCGGCGGGTCAGCGCGCCCGTCGTGGCGGTGAAGTCCGCGCCGTCCATGTCGACGACCACCGCGTCCGGATAGACGTCGGCTACCTGCGCCAGGACATCCTCCGCGCCCTCCTCGCCAATCGGGCGCAGCCCCTGCTCCGCGAGTAGGTCCCTCACTCCGGCGCCGGCGATCGGGCCGAAGTCCCCTACGAGCACTCGGCACAATCGCCGGCCCGCCAGCCACGCGCGCCTGGTCTATCGGGCGTCAACATCGCGGCGATGCTAGGGGCGCACCCCCGGCCGTGGTAGAAGCGGCGGGGCGGGCTTCGGGGCACGGAGGCAAGGCCGCGGGTGCAGCCTCGGCTGCCCCGAGGGGCAGCCGAGGCCGGTCGGCGTCCCTACGTCAGATCAGGCCCTTTCGGGTGGCCAGCGCCACGGCGTGCGCGCGCGTCCGGCAGTCGAGCTTCACGAGCACCTCGTGCACGATGTTCTTCACCGTGCGCTCGGAGTAGGCGAGCTCGCTCGCTACCTCCCGGGTGTCTCCGCCGGCCGCGAGCAGCCGCAACACGTCGAGCTCGCGCGACGCGAGGCGCTTGCGTTCGGAGCGGCCGTGGGAGGCATAGCGGTCCGCGAGGCGTGCAAGGGAGCCGGAGGGGATGGCGTCGTGACCGGTGGCGACCGCGACGAGGCAGCTGCGGAGGCGCTCGGGCGTCAGCTCCGCGCGGTCCAAGACGCCGTGGATGCCGGCGACCACGGCCTCGACCAGCTGCTCCTCGCCGGGATCCGAGACGACCGCGACGAGGCGAGCGGCTGTCCCGTCCACCACCGCGGCGGCGCTACGGAGGGGCAGGCTCTCCACCGCGAAGACGAGGATGTCGACAGCGCTCGCGTCGGGCCGCGGCTCCACGCCGGCACTCTCGCCCACGAGCTCGAACTCGCCCTCGAGCGCACCGGCGAGCCCGCGGCGGTAGATCGCGCTCGGCTCCTCGATCCACACCCGAGGGCGCACCGCCCGTTCCATACGAGCATTAGACAGGGCGCCGAGCGCCGGCGAAACGTCCGGTCGGACATGGCGGACTGCCCAAAGAGGAACTCAGATGAGACCCTGGCGGAGGCTCTTCGCTACCGCCTCCGCGCGGCTCGAGGCGCCGAGCTCGCGCTCCACGCGGCGGATCATGCCCTTGATCGTTCGCTCGGAGTAGCTCATCGAACGCGCGATGTGCCGCGTGTCGGCGCCGTCCGCGAGGAGCTCCATGAGGCGCCGCTCGCGCTCGCTGAGCGACCGGAAGTCGTTGGCGTCGCCCGCGTTCGCACGCAGCCCCGCCCCCACGGCGCGGATGGTCGCCAGGAGCAGCTCGCCCGTGAGATTCCCCCGCGAGAGCACCACGGCGGCGGGGTTGCGCTCGCGGAAGGCGGTGCCCCGTCGCTCGCTCGTGCAGACCACGAGCGGGCAGGGGAACGGGTGGGCGGCCGCGACGGCAGGCGAGGCCACCGCCACGTCGAGCCTCCGATCGACCGGTCCGCGCGCGGCGCCCAGCTCGACCGTCATCCAGGGATCGTCCGAGATGCAAGCGACGAGTCCGCGACGAAAGATCTCGTGCTCGTCGAGGACGCCGACCCGAAGAGTCTTCATCGCGGGGGCCATCCTGGGCCACGCGGGCTCGGCCGGTCAAGGTGAGGCGGCGTAGCGCACAGGCTTGCGGAGCGAACTGCACCGATCGCCGCGCATGACTTGCGGCGGCCCCCACGCATTTGGGATGTTCGGCGCGCTAACGAAGGAGGGCCCATGAGTCGCGAGATCGACGTCAGGCAGAAGCTCGGAGGGGCGCTCACTCCGGAGCGGGAATCCAGGCTCAGGGCGGTGGCGGACGCGGTCTCGCGGGAGCTCCCGGGCGAGCAGAGAGTGCGGATCGAGGCGTTCGATCCCACCACCGGAAACCCCGCGGTGCTCGTTTCACAGGCCGCGCCGGCGGCCGACGGCGACTTCCGGCGGCGGGCCATCGAGCACGTGCAGGGCGTGGGCGGCGCCCTCGGTTTCGCGCCGGAGCAGGCGCCGGAGGTGCTGGCCGACCCACTCGTCCACGAGACCTCCTCGGGGGCGCGCGCCGTCAACCTCCACCAGCTCCACGAGGGCATCCCCGTGTACGACGCGGCCCGAACCGTGCGGTTCGCGCCGAGCGGGGAGATCACCGAGGTCGTCGGGCGGACCGTGACGGTGGCGTCGCGGACCCCGGCCGTGCCGTCGCTGACGGTGGAGGAGGCCGTGCGGCGAGCCGCCGAGCACGTGGCGCGTCCCGCGGCGGACGAGCTCGACGCGGTCGACCCCTTCGGCGAGCCGCTGCCGCCGCTCGGCGTGGACCTGGAGGGCTTCGAGCCGAAGGCCGTGACGAAGTTCCCTGACAAGCCCGACATGCCGGCGGTCCTCGAGCCCGGGCCGTTCGGCGCCGCGATCCGCGCAAGCCTAATCTGGTTCCCGCTCGAGGAGCTGCGACTTGGATGGGAGGTCTGGCTCACGATCGGCGCGAGCGAAGCGGTGTTCCGCACGATCGTCGACGCGCAGACCGGGGACATCCTCTTCTGCAAGCAGGACGTGGCCACGGCCCTCGGGCGGGGGAACGTGTACCGCGTCGATGGCGGCTCGCCGCGCCAGATGACCGACTTCCCCCGCGCCATCGCCGACCACGGCCTGCCCGAGCGCGACGACCTGACGGACGGCTTCCCGGACGATTGGGTGGAGGGCGGCTCGGCGGTCGGGAACGCCGTCTTTGCGCACCTGGGCGACGCCGGGCCGAGCGTCCAGGGCCAGCAGTCCGGCGGGCGGGTCGTCTTCGATCCCGCCGACGACACCGGCGACGACCAGAAGGTGCTGAACATCTTCTACTTCAACTGCCTGATGCACGACTACTTCTACCTGCTGGGATTTCGCGAGGCGGAGGGCAACTTCCAGCGCGAGAACCTGGGCCGCGGCGGCATCGCGAGCGACCGCGTGGACGCTCGCTCCTACCCCGGCGCCGTCCGGGGCACGGCCAGCATGGCCACCCCGATCGAAGGCAGCGCGCCGCTCATGAAGATGGGGCTGGTCACGAGCACCGGACGACACACGGCGTTTGACTCGACGGTCGTGTTCCACGAGTTCATGCACGGCGTGACCAACCGGTTGGTGGGCGGCCCGATGAACGTGCGCGCGCTCGATGCCCCGCAGAGCAGCGGCATGGGTGAGGGCTGGGGCGACTACGTCGCCTGCACCGTCACGGGTAGGACCGTCGTCGGATCGTGGGTGGTGAACAACGCGAACGGCATTCGCGGATTCCGCTACGACGGCAGTTTTCCGGACACGTTCGAGGACCTCGGAAAGGGTCGCTACGTCGAGGTGCACAACATCGGCGAGATCTGGTGCGCCGCGCTGATGGAGCTGAACCGCAACATCGATGCGTCGTTCGCGATGCAGCTGGTCGTCGACGCGCTCAAGCTCTCCCCCCCGAATCCCGGCTTCCTGGACATGCGCGACGCGATCCTCGCGGCGCTCGACGCCCAGCGGGCCGCGAACCGGCTCGACGAGGCAACCTACGTCGCGAAGCGCGACGGGGCGTGGCGCGCCTTCGCGAAGTTCGGCATGGGGCCCGGCGCCCGCTCCAACGCAGCCTTCCTCGACGGGATCGTGCCGGACCACACGGTCCCCGCCGCCCCCACGTCATCGGTGGTCGAACGTCAGGTGTCTCCGCGCAGTCCGATCCCGGACAACACCGCGCGCGGCGTGACGAGCGCGCTCGAGGTCGATCAGGGCGGGCGGATCGAGCGAGCCGTCGTCTCGCTCGACATCCAGCATCCCTACGTCGGCGACCTGGTGGTGCGCCTCACCCCTCCCCAGGCCAACCCCGTCACGCTTCACGACCGCCGGGGAGGCGGCGCCGACCACATCGTCCGTGACTACGACAGCCAGCGGGAGCCGGCCCTCGCGCCGCTGAAGGGCGCGGAGGCACGCGGCCCCTGGACCCTCCACGTCGCCGATCGAGCCGCGCTCGACACGGGCACGCTGCGGGGCTGGGGACTGCGGCTCGAGCTGGAGCGCTCCGACGGGGGCGTGCGTGCGGCGTCGCGGCCGGCCCTGCGGATCCCCGACGACGACCCGGACGGCGTCACGGACACGATCCTCTTCGGCGAGGCCGGCACCGTCGGCGCCCTGAAGGTGGAGCTCGACGTGACGCACACCTTCATCGGCGACCTCCGGGTCGAGCTGACCTCCCCAACGGGGCAGACCGCAGTGCTGCACAACCGAGGGGGCGGCCAGCGCGACAACCTCATCCTGACCCTGGACTCGGCGGGCAACGGCGAGCTCGGGAACCTGATCGGCGGGGGCATCGCCGGAGAATGGAAGCTCAAGGTCGCGGACGTGGCGGGTGAGGACGTGGGCAAGTTGAACGCCTGGGGGCTCGAGATCCAGCCCGCGTGAGCGTGTGCCCCGAGACATCCAGGTCCTGAAGGTGCCGGTGGTGATTCGCCCGGTGGGGCGCCCCGGGTACCCGCTCACCGGTCTTGGGGGATTCGCGCCGCCCTTCCTGAAAGGCCGGTGCCGGCGTGGCCGCGAGGGAGCGCGCCCGCGCCGCGGGCGACGCCACCTTGCTGGCGTACGTCGTGTACGCGCACCCCGACGCGAGGCTCGAGTGAACTACGCGCGTTCAGATCCGCCGCGTCGCTGCGACATGAGGACTTCGTGAGTTCGCAGGCGCGCTCGCTCGAGCAGTGGGTCCGCCGCTTGCTCCTGAGCTGGTCGGGGCGGAGGCCGAGTCCGCGCGGATGGCGGGTGCTCTCGGCGATCGCATTGCTCGGGGCCCTCGCGTTGCTGGCGATCGCGGTGTTTGCTCTGCTGTCGTGGATCTCCCGCGCCAGGCGAGGACCCCTTCCGCGGGGAGCTGAGCGAGACCTTCTGCCGCGAGCAACGGAGGCTCCTGTCGGCGCGCGCCGGCGGAGTGCCAACCTGGCACGAGCGGACCCCCGATCCGAGGAAGCGAACCCGCGGCGACCTGAAGCAGTTCTGGTCGAGCATGGAAGAGCGGGCCCAACAGATGAACGCCTAGTGATCCCTTGGCGTGGAGCTAAGCCGCGCCTAGGCCGAACGGCGGCGGCCCCCGCCGGGCGTGGTCGACGTTACTCGGGCTGAGACCGAGTAAAGCGCGCCACCCTCCCGAATTCACGAGTCGAGCAGGTTCTCGAGCCCCACGAGCGGCGAGCGCTCGAGCGAGCCGACGCGCCTGATGGCCAGCAGCACGCCGGGCATGAACGACTCGCGCGAGACGGAGTCGTGCCGGATCGAGAGCGTCTGCCCGAGCCCGCCGAAGAGCACCTCCTGGTGCGCCACGAGGCCCGGAAGCCGGACGGAGTGGATGGGCTCGTGGACGCGGCCCCCGCCCTCCTTCACCAGCTGGGCGGTGCGCTTGGCCGTGCCGGAGGGCGCGTCGAGCTTTCCCTCGTGGTGCAGCTCGATCACTTCGCACTCCGGCATCTGCCGCGCGGCCTGGCGCGCGAACTGCATCATCAGCACGGCGCCGATGGCGAAGTTGGGAGCGACGAAGAGGTTGGCGTCCCCCACCCCCTCGAGGCCCGAGAGGTCCGCGCCGGTGGTGCCCATCACGCAGTGGACGCCCGCCTCGAGGCAGGCCCGGGCATTCTCGACCGCGCCGTCCGGGGTGGTGAAGTCCACCACCACGTCGGAGTCGCCGAGCACTTCGGTCAGCGCGGTCTCGAGCAGCGGGTCGGCGCGGCCCACGAGCGCCATGTCCTCGGCGCCCTCCACGGCCGCGCAGACGGTCTGCCCCATGCGCCCGGCCGCCCCGGAGACGGCCACGTTGATCACGCGAGGGCCGGCGAGACGGCGCTCAGCGCGGCGCGGAAGTGCTCCTCGTCCGAGCCGACCCCCGCCGCCGCCATCCGTTCGGGGGCGAACAGGTCGCGGGCGAGGGCCGTCACGTCGTCGAGCGTGACCGCGTCGAGGGCGGCCAGCACCTCGTCGAGCGACAGCAGCGGGACCCCCATGAGCACCGAGCTGCCGAGCCGGTTCATGCGCGCCAGGGTGGACTCCATCGAGAGGACCGTGCGCCCCTTGACGTTCTCTCGCGCGCGCTCGAGCTCCTCGTCGGAGATGCCGTCCGCTCCAAGTGCGCGCAGCTCCTCGCCTATCACGGCCATCGCCTCGCCCACCCGGTCGGGCCGGGTGCCCACGTAGATCCCCACCTGGCCGCTGTCGGCGAACTGGGACACATACGAGTAGACCGCGTAGGCGAGCCCGCGCTTCTCGCGCACCTCCTGGAAGAGCCGAGAGGAGCTCGAGCCGCCGAGCAGGGTGTCGAGCACCCGTAGCGCGAAGCGGCGCTCGTCGGCGCGGGCGATCCCCCGACCGCCCAGGCACAGGTGGTACTGCTCGGTGTCCTTGCGGTGAAAGCGCACGGCGCTGCCCGCGCCGTTCGGCGCGCTGAGCTCCCCCGGCGAGGGCTCGGCGGGGGAGAAGGCTCCCTCCACGAGCTCCACGACCCGCTCGTGCTCGACGTTGCCCGACGCGGCCACCACCACGCCCGCGGGCACGTACCGGGTGTCGTGGTAGGCGGCGACGTCCGGCACCGGCACCGACGAGATCACCTCCGCGCGGCCGATGATGGGGCGACCGAGCGGGTGGTCGCCGAACACCGCCTGGGCCAGCACGTCGTGCACCTTGTCCGAGGGCTCGTCCTCGTACATGGCGATCTCCTCGATCACCACCTGACGCTCGGAGTCGATCTCGGGGTAGGCGGGGCGCAGGACCATGTCCTGGAGCGCGTCGAAGGCGGTTTCGAGGTGCTGGTCGAGGAAGCGCGAGTAGACCGATGTTGTCTCCTTGCCTGTCCCCGCGTTCACCTCCGCCCCCAGGCCGTCGAACAGCTCGTCGATCTCGCGCGAGCTGAAGCGCTCGGTGCCCTTGAACAGCAAGTGCTCGAGGAAGTGCGAGATCCCGGCCTGCTCGGGGGTCTCGTCGCGCGACCCGGCCCGGACCCAGAAGCCGAGCGCGATCGAGCGCACGTCGGGCATGCGCTCGGTCGCGACCCTGACCCCCGAGTCGAGGGTCGTGAGGTCCGGGGCGTCGGTCACTCGGAACGACGGCCGCCGTCGCGGCGCCCGCCGTTTCGCCGGCCCCGGCCGCCGCGCTCGCCGCGCTCCCGGCGCGGCCCCCGGTCGCCCGTGCCCACCGTGGCCAGCTCGTCGACCGACTTGCCGGCCACCGCGGGATCCTGGGCCAGACGCAGGCCGATGCGGCCGCGCTCGCGGTCCACCTCCACCACCTTGACGGTCACCTCGTCGCCGCGGTTCAGCACGTCCTCGACGGTGTCGGGTCGCTCGCCCGGGGCGATGTTCGAGATGTGCAGCAGGCCGTCGGTGCCCTTGGCGAGCTCGACGAACGCCCCGAAGGTCGTGGTCTTCACAACCTTGCCGGTGTACTCGTCGCCCACCTCGACCTCCTTGGTGAGCTGGCGGATGCGCTCGATCAGCGCGTCCCCCTGCTCGCCCGTCTGCGCGTAGACGCGCACCACGCCGTCGTCGTCGACGTCGATCTGGGCGTCGAACTCCTCGGAGAGCCCGCGGATGGTCTCGCCGCCCTTGCCGATCAGCGCCCCGATCTTCTCCACGTCGATGTTGATCTGGGTGATCTTCGGCGCGTAGGGGGAGAGGCTCTCGCGCGGGGCCTCGATCGCGTCGGCCATCTTGCCGAGGATCATCATTCGGCCTTCCTTCGCCTGCTCGAGCGCGTCGCGCAGGATGTCGAAGGTCACGCCCGCGATCTTGATGTCCATCTGGAGCGCGGTGATGCCCCGCTCCGTTCCGGCCACCTTGAAGTCCATGTCGCCCAGGTGGTCCTCCACCCCGGCGATGTCGGACAGGACGATGTAGTCGTCCTCCTCCTTGATCAGGCCCATCGCGATGCCCGCCACGGCGCGCTTGAGCGGCACTCCGGCGTCCATCAGCGACAGGCTCGAGCCGCACACCGAGGCCATCGAGGACGAGCCGTTCGACTCGAGGATGTCGGACACCACGCGGATCGTGTACGGGAACTCGTCCACCGGCGGGACCACCGGCAGGAGGGCCCGCTCGGCGAGCGCGCCGTGGCCGATGTCGCGGCGCTTCGGGCCGCGCATGAAGCCCGCCTCCCCGACCGAGAAGGGCGGGAAGTTGTAGTGATGGAAGTAGTGCTTCGACTCCTGGAGGCCCAGGGTGTCGAGGCGCATCTCGTCGCGCGTGGTGCCGAGCGCGGCGACCGAGAAGGCCTGGGTCTGGCCGCGGGTGAAGATCGCCGAGCCGTGCGTGCGCGGCGCGGGACCGACCTCGATCCAGATCCCCCGGACCTCGTCGGCTCCGCGGCCGTCGGGGCGCTTCTTGTCGACCGCGATGCGGCGCCGGATGATGTCCTTCTCGAGCTTGTCGAAGGCCAGCTGGACGGCGCCTCGGCGGTCGCGGGCGCCCTCCGCCTCGGGGTCTCCGGACAACGCCTCGAGCACCTCCGCCTCGACGCGCGCCGTGGCGTCCTGGCGCTCCAGCTTGTCCACGACCTGGGTGGCCTCCTGGAGGGCCGGCCCGAAGCGCTCGCGGACCTCGGTGAGCGTCGCCTCGTCGACCTGCGGCGGCTCGATCGCGGCCTTCTCCTTGCCCGCCTGGCGGCGCAGGTCGTCCTGGGCCTGGCAGAGCTTCCTGATCTCGCCGTGGGCTATGTCGAGCGCATCCAGGATCTCCGCCTCGGTGACCTCGTTCGCGCCCGCCTCGACCATCAGGAGCGCATCCTCGGTGCCCGCCACGATCAGGTCGAGCGGGCTCTCGAGCAGCCACTCCTCGGAGGGGTTGACGATGAAGTCGCCCTCCGCGTCGAGCGCGACGCGCACCGCGCCCACCGGCGCCGGGAAGGGGATGTCGGAGACCATGAGCGC
>Ga0126312_10001525_pt1 | contig 15235 bp, 15 predicted proteins | sample Plot104A_FD_92537 | JGI IMG/M metagenome (GOLD analysis project Ga0126312, IMG submission 92537) | Serpentine soil microbial communities from UC McLaughlin Reserve, CA, USA - Plot104A | ecosystem: Environmental > Terrestrial > Soil > Grasslands | place: USA: UC McLaughlin Reserve, Lake County...
ATCCCCCGGTCGTCGAGGTTGCGCAGCGACTCCTCCGAGCGGTTCGGGATGTCGCGGGTGATCTCCTCGTCGCCGAGCTTCGTCGTGCGCGCGTCGATCTCGTACTCCTCGATGTGGATCGACGACAGCTCGTCGTCCTTGACGAGGCGCTCAGAGATGATGATCGCGTCCTCGAAGTTGTAGCCCTCCCACGACATGAAGGCGACGAGGCAGTTCTTGCCGAGCGCGAGCTCACCGCTCGCCGTCGAGGAGCCGTCGGCGAGCACGGCGCGGGCCTTGACCCGCTGCCCGGTCTCCACGCGCGGCTTCTGGTGGATGATCGTGCCCTGGTTCGCGCGCATGTACTTGTGCAGTTCGTACTCGTCGCGGCCGTCCTTCGTGTCGAGGACGATCCGCTCGGCGTCCACGTAGGCGACCATGCCGGGGGTGGGCGCGAGGACGACGTCGCCCGTGTCGATCGCGGCGCGCGCCTCCATGCCGGTGCCGACGAGCGGCGCCTCGGTCTTGAGCAGCGGCACGGCCTGGCGCTGCATGTTCGAGCCCATGAGCGCGCGGTTGGCGTCGTCGTGCTCGAGGAACGGGATCAGCGCGGTCGCCACCGACCAGATCTGGTCCGGGGAGACGTCCATCAGATCGACGTCCTCGGGCGCGGCGAGCGTGAGCTCGCCGCCGTCGCGCGAGCGGCACGTGACGCCCTCCTTGCTCAGGCGACCCTTGTCGTCGAGCTCGACGTTGGCCTGGGCGATCGTGTGCGCCTCCTCCTGGTTGGCGTCGAGCCAGACCACCTCGTCGGTGACCACGCCGTCCTTGACCACCCAGTACGGCGTGGTCACGAACCCGTGCTCGGACACCTGCGCGTACGAGGCGAGCGACCCCATCAGGCCGATATTCGGTCCCTCGGGGGTCTCGATCGGACACATGCGCCCGTAGTGGGTCGGGTGGACGTCGCGCACCTCGATGGGAGCGCGCTCGCGCGTGAGGCCGCCCGCGCCGAGCGCGCTCAGGCGGCGGCGGTGGGTCAGGCCCGACAGCGAGTTCGTCTGGTCCATGAACTGCGAGAGCTGCGAGGAACCGAAGAACTCCTTGAGCGCCGCGACGACCGGCCGGATGTTGATGATCGTCTGCGGGGTGATCGTGTCGGCGTCCTCGGTCGTGAGGCGCTCGCGCACCACGCGCTCCATGCGGTAGAGGCCGATGCGGAAGGCCTCCTGGATCAGCTCTCCGACCGTGCGCAGGCGTCGGTTGCCGAAGTGCTCGTACTCGTCGAGGCGCTCGGCGATCGCCTCGTGGGGCAGCGAGGCCGCCTCGAGGGCGAAGTCCTTGATCGGCTCGCCGTTCTCGTACACGCCATCGGCGGGGATGCCGATCGCCGGCGGCAGGGTCACGAGCTCGCGGACGAGCTCGATGATGTCGCGGTGGGTGAGGACGCGCGTGTCGAGGTCCTCCTCGAGCCCGAGGCGCGAGTTGAGCTTGTACCGCCCGACGCGCGTGAGGTCGTACCGCTTCGGGTCGAAGAACAGCGCGTGCAGGAGGTTCTTGGCGTTATCGAGCGACGGCGGCTCACCCGGGCGCTGCTTCTTGAACAGCTCGATGAGCGCCCCCTCCTCGGTCTTCGTCTGCTCGGTGTCGGCGTCGATCGTGTTGCGGATGTACAGCGACTCGTCGAACAGCTCGAGGATCTGCTCGTCGCTCGCGTAGCCCATCGCGCGCAGCAGCACGGTGACCGGGAGCTTGCGCTTGCGATCGATGCGCACGTACACGCGCCCGCGCTTGTCGATCTCGAGCTCGAGCCATGACCCGCGCGCGGGCATCAGGTTGGCGATGAAGACCTGCTTCTCGCGGTCCTTGGCCTCCATGACGTAGGCGCCCGGCGAGCGCACGAGCTGGGTGACGACGACGCGCTCGGTGCCGTTGATGACGAACGTGCCGCGGTCGGTCATCCACGGGAAGTCGCCCATGAACACCGACTGCTCGCGGATCTCGCCGGTCTCGCGGTTCTGGAAGGCGACCTTGACGGTCAGCGGGCGCGCGTAGGTCAGGTCCTTCTCGCGGCAGTCCGACAGCGACGCGACCGGCTCGTCGAAGGTGATCTCCTCGAAGACGACGGCGAGATTGCCGGTGTAGTCCTCGATCGGCGAGACGTCGTCGATCGTCTCGCGCAATCCCCCCTTCTGGGTGTCGACGAGCCAGTCGAACGACCGGCGCTGGATGTCGATCAGGTTGGGAAGCTCGAGGCGGTTCTGCAGGCGTGCGAAGCTGCGGCGCTGAGGCGCGTCAAGGGCCAAGGCGAGGACTCCTTCGGTTGTCGCGGCGGGGCGAGCGGAGAGGCAAAGCGCGACCCCTCAAAATAGCACAAGCGGTCTGGCTCCCGTCTGGGAGAAGCGCGCCACCGAATCACGGGGCGACTGCGGCCGTCACGGACCCCGTCCCGAGGCTCCGCGGATATGTGGCGGGGCGTCTGCTCGAGAGACGGCTTCGACTATGGGCCGGCTCGAAACTCTAGCGGGTGGGCGCCCGTGCCACGTCCGTCCGCAGCGGGTCGCGGATGGATTCGCGGCCCCCGCGCGCCGGTGGCGGCCCGGAAGGACGATCTCCGGGCGGGTCGAAGCAGGAACCGCCATGGGGACGCCCGCCTCCGGTAGCCCCGCCTCGGGGCCGAAGGTCGAGCAGGACCTCGACTTCCAACGGCGCGAGTGGACCTTCCAGAGGATCGGCTGGGCCGTGATGCTCGCGATCGTCGTCGCGGGGCTCCTCGGGCTGTTCGCCACCGGGCCCCTCAGCCGCACCACGGTGACCAACGACGACCGCACGCTGCGCGTCTCGTTCGAGCGCTTCACGCGCTTCGGATCGCCGACCCAGCTCGTGATCGACGTGCCGCCCGGGGCGATCGGCGGCGGAGAGGCGAGGATCGCGCTGAGCCGCGACTACCTCACCGCCTTCCAGGTCCAGGCCGTCGCCCCCGAGGCCGAGCGCGTCGAGGCCGCGGGTGCCGACCTCGTCTACGTCTTCAAGGTCGATCAGGGGTCGGGGCTCGAGGCGACGTTCAACCTCCAGGCGGACGAGCGCTGGCGGAAGTCGGCCGTGGTCCGCGTCCCCGAGCGGCCCCCGGTCTCGTTTGGCCAGTTCGTCTACCCGTGACCCGCACCTGACCGCCGGAGGTACTCGCCATGGAGGCCAGCCAGCAGGCGCTGCTCCGCGATGACTTCTCCGTCCTGAACGCCCTCCTGGTGATCGTGACCCTGGTCGGCCTCCAGATCCTCTTCGACTCGGTGGGACAGCGCTGGAAGCGGTTCGGAAGGGTGATCGACGGCTCTCCCGTGGTCGTGCTCGAGGACGGCCGGCCCCTGAGCGACCGGCTCAAGCGCGCCCGCGTCGACGAGGCGGACATACTCGAGCAGGCGAGGCGCTCGCAGGGGATCGACTCGCTCGATCAGATCAAGTTACGCCGTCCTCGAGCGCGGCGGCGGGATCTCGGTGATCCCCAAGAGCTCGGCCTGAGTCGCGGCGAGCGGCGACGGCGCAGGTGGTCCCGCGACCCCCGGGGCCCAGCCGCGCTCAGGCCGCCTTGCGCAGATCGCGCTCGGGATCGATCCCGTGCCGGCGGCCGAGCTCGCGCAGATCGGCGGTCAGCGGCCAGCGGTCGGGCGCGGGATCGCCGTCGTGCTCGGGGCTGGCGCCCTTGAGCGCCATCGAGCCCGTGTTGTCGCCGATCGCACGGACCTCGGCCACCTCCTCGGCGGTGAGCGGCGACTCGGCGGGGACGGCGGCGAGGTCGGCGCGCTTGGCCTCGACGGGGCGAGCGCCGGCGCCGGGCTCCTGGATCAGCGTCGGGACGACGCACTCGACCGCCTCGTGCGCACGGTTCCACGCGCATGCGAGCGCGAGCGGCGTGAGACCGTGGCGGTCCGCGATCGGGCGCATCCGGTCGAGCTTGTCGCGACCGCGCTCGATCCAGCCCGCGGGCCGGAACGACCGATGGTCGCCGGCCGGCAGCTCCGCGCCCGGAAGCAGGTCGTCGTGGAACAGGCCGCCGTAGTCGACGACCCGGGTGATGACCTTGACGCCGTGGCGGGCGGCGGCGGGCAGCACCAGCTCGCCCGGCCACGGCTCGAGCGGATTGAGGATCACCATCGCCCAGTCGATCCGGTCGCCGAAGCGCTCGTGGCACTCGATGGTGTCGAGCGTGAAGCCGTTGGCCGGTCCGGGGGCGATGCCGAGACCGTCGGCGAGACCCTCGGCCTGGAGCGCGGCGAGGCCGTCCCAGACCGCCTCGCTCGTGTAGCCGGTGCGGTCGGGGTTGTGGAGGAGCAGGAGGTCGAAGCGATCGGCGCCGAGCCGCTCGAGGCTGCGCTCGGTCGCCACGCGCAGGTAGCCGGCGTACTCGTCGGGGCCACGCAGCGAGCGGTCGGTGAAGCGCGGGAAGCCCTTGGTCCCCGTGCGCTCCCCGGCGTAGAAGTCGTGGCCGATCGCTCCCACGAGCGCGTAGCCGTCGCGGTCGAGACCGGCGAGCGCTCGGCCGAGCGCGCGGTCGGCCTCGCCCTGGCCGTAGGCGTCGGCGGTGATGACCGTGCGGATGCGCTCGTCGGGTCGCAGGAGCGCGGTCAGGCGCTCGTCGTCGAGCGGCTCGCCGAAGCGCATGAAGCGCCCGCCGCTCCACGTGCCGAGCGCGGTGTGCGTGGGCTCGGGCATCGTCGGAGGATGCTAGTTCGCCCGCCCCGGCTAGAGTCGCGCCGATGAGCGGCCGCGCCTCCTCCCTCGTACGTCGCGTCCCCCTCGCCCGCGCGCGCGAGCGCTGGTTTCGGCCGGCGACCTCCTACTGGCGGCCCGAGCTGTACGAGCGCTACTTCACGCGTACGCCGGTCGGCACGCTCCTGCGCCGGCGCGACGACCGCATCGTCCACCCGGCGCTCGACCGCCTGCTCGAGCCGGGGCACGCGGTGCTCGAGCTGGGAGCGGGCACCGGCCACTACACCGTGCGGGTCGCGCGGCGGGCGGCCCGGGTCGTGGCGCTCGACGGCGCCCCCCACATGGTCGACTACGTACGCGCGCGCGCGGAGCGCGAGGGACTCGCGAACGTCGAGGCCGGCGGCGGCCGTCTGCCGGACGGGATCGAGGCGACGGGGCCCTTCGACGGCGTCGTCTGCCTCGGCGTGCTCGGGTACGTCGAGGACCTCGAGGGCTCGCTGCGGGCGCTCGCCGGGCGGCTGCGACCCGGCGGGTGGGCAGTCCTCAGCATGCCCCCGCGAACGCTCGAAGGGCGCGTGCACGTCGCCTTCGAGCTCGCGGGCCGCCGGCGGGTGCACCTGCGCTCGCCGGATGAGGCGGTGGCCGCGGCGCATGCCGCGGGCCTGCGGGTGGAGCGCCAGGCGCGCTCGGGGCTCACACGCGCCGGGATCACGCTGCTGCTCGAGGCCCGGCGCACCGGCGCGGCGCAGAGCGCGGACGCGGAGGGCGCGGCGCGCGAGCCCCCGCTTGCGGGACGTGGATCGTTCGACGGCCGGCCCGCGGACCGCGAGTCGGCCGACGCCCGGGCCGCCGACCCGGCGTCGCGCTAGGCGCCCGGGAGCGCGACCGGCCGGAGCCCCGCCTCGCCCAGCGCTTCGAGCAGTCGCGGAAGGGCGGCCGCGGTCCGACGCCAGGAGCCGGGAGCGGCATAGTGGTCGGCGTCGTGCAACAGCAGGATGTCGCCCGCCTCCACCCCGCCCCCGAGCCGAGCCGCGATCGACTCGGGCGTCGCGCGGCGCGACCAGTCGCGGCCGTGGCGCGACCACAGGACGGGCTCGAGGCCCGCGAGCCGGACGCGGCGGAGGCTCGCGGTCGAGTAATGGCCGTACGGAGGGCGGTGCAGGCGCGGCTCGCGGCCGGTCGCCTCGGCGAGCGCCGCCGCGCCGCGCTCGAGGTCGGCGGCGACCTGCCGCGGGCGCAGCCAGAGGTGGGACCGATGGCGGTGGCCGTGCAGCGCGACGGCGTGGCCGGCGGCCACGATCTCCGCCGCGAGCGCCGGCCGCCGCTCGACCTGATCGCCGACGAGGAAGAACGTCGCGGTGACCCCGCGTGCCGCCAGGTGGTCGAGCACGGCCGGCGTTCCCTCCGGATGCGGCCCGTCGTCGAAGGTGAGGGCAACCGCCCGTGGGGCGACCGATCCTCGCACGCCGAGCGCCCGGCGAACGCCGGCGCTGACCGCTGCGCTCGCGGGTGCGGCGTGACCCGCGGCGACGAGCCCCGCCCCGACCCCGAGCCGGGCACTCAAGCGAGGCATCGCCGGTGACGCCGCTCCTCATCGGCGTCGCCGCCGCGGTCCTCGCCGCGTCCTTCTATAACGCGGGAGTCGCCGTGCAATCGCTCGACGCGCGTCGCTCGCCGTCGCACCGCGCGTTGCGCGCGTCGCTGCTCGCCGGCCTCGCGACGCGCCGTCGCTGGCTGCTCGGGACGCTGCTCGTGACTCTCGGCTGGACGCTCCAGGCCGCCGCGCTGCTCGTGGCGCCGCTCACCGTCGTCCAGCCCGCGCTTGCGGCCGGACTGCTGCTGCTGCTCGTCATCGGCTCGCGTATCCTGGACGAGCACGTCGGGCGGCGCGAGATCGCGGCCACCGCGGCGATCTGCGTCGGCCTCGTCGGGCTTGCCGCGACGGCGCCCGAGCACACCGCCACCCGCGGCACGTCGGCCGAGATCGCCCTGTCGCTGACGGCGATCGGCGTCGCAGCGCTCCTCCCCTACCTCCTCACCCAGCTCGGGCGCGGGCCGAGGGTGTCGGTCGTCCTCAGCTCGGGCCTCGCCTACGCATGGTGTGGGATAGCGACCAAGCTGCTCGCCGACGCGGTCGGGACGGGGGCGTGGGGTCACGCCGTGCTGTGGGCGCTCGCCACCGCGGCGGCCGCCGGGATCGGGCTCCTGAGCGAGATGACCGCGCTCCAGACCCGCCCCGCGACACGGGTCGCCCCCGTGGTGCTCGTGGTCGACATCACGGTCGCCGTGGCGTTCGCCGCCGCCGTCGTCGGCGAGCGCTGGGGGGTGACGCCGCTCGGCGGAGCGGTGCTGCTTGTCGCCGTCGGGCTCGTGACCGTGGGTGCGGGCGTGCTCGCCGCCTCGCCGGCGGTAGCGGCGGCCACCCACGCCGACTCCGCACACGCCCGCTCGGGTGACGCGTAGCCGTGGGCCGGCGCCCTACTTGAGCTCGACCGTACCCCCGGCCTCCTCGAGGTCGGCCTTGAGCTTGTCGGCCTCCTCGCGCTCGACACCCTCCTTGACCGGCTTGGGCGCCTCGTCGACGAGCGCCTTGGCCTCCTTGAGGCCGAGGCCGGTCGCCGCGCGGACGACCTTGATCACCTGGATCTTCTTGTCGCCGGCGTCCGAGAGGACGACGTCGACCGTGGTCGACTCCTCCTCGGCGGGGGCGGCCTCGGCTGCTGCGCCGCCGCCCGCGGCCGCCGGCGCCGCCGCGGCGACCGCCGTCGCCGAGACGCCGAACGCCTCCTCGAGCGCGTCGATGCGCTCCTTGAGCTCGAGCACCGAGATGCCCTTCAGCTCGTCGATCCACTCCTGGGTGCTGGTGGCCATGCTTCTCCTTCGCTGTTCGCGTCGCCCTTGCGGGGCGGACTAGCTGTCGTTGTCTGCGACGCCCTCGGAGGACGCCTCTCCGTCTTCGGCGGCCGGGGCGCCGGCCGGCTCCTCGCTCTCGGCGGTCGCCGCCTCGGCGACCGGATCTCCCGGGGCCTCCTCGGCCGGGGTGTCGCCGCTCGGGGCCTCGTCAGCGGGTGTTTCGCCGCTCGGGGCCTCGGCGCCGCCCTCGTCGCCACCCACGAGCCCCTGGTCGCGAATCTGCCCCAGCTGGCTCGCGAGCCCGGAGAGCAGTCCGGCGAGCCCACGTACGAGCCCCGTGAGCGGCGAGGCGGTGACCCCGACGAGCTGGCCGTAGAGCACGTCGCGCGCCGGCAGGCGCGAGATCGCCTCGACGTCCTCGGCGGTCAGGACGTCCCCGTCGAGCGTCCCGCCCTTGAACACGAGCAGCCCGTGCTCGCGGCGGAAAGCGGCGAGCTCCTTGGCCGCCGCCGCGGCGTCGCCGCGCACGAAGGTCAGCGCGGTCGGGCCCTCGAGCAGCACCTTGAGCGACTCCGCGCCGGCCCGGTCGGCGGCGCGCGCGCTGAGGCGGTTCTTGACGACGCGGAAGCTCGCGCCGGCGCCGTCGAGGCGCCCGCGCAGCTCGGCCGACTGCTTGACCGAGATGCCGCGGTAGTCGACGGCAATGATCGCCTCGGCGGCCCCTATCTCGCGCGCGACCTCCTCGATCACGGCGGCCTTCTCGTCTCGGTTCATGTGGTCTCGGTCTCTCCGGGGTGGTCCGGTCGGCGGGGTGCGGCGGGCCGGGATCTCGCAGGCTCGGGCCGGCCCGCCGCAGGGGAGAGAGAGCCGATCCACCTGCTCCGGGCTTACCGCGCGGCCGTTGGGCCGGCGCGCGCCGAAGGTCTCGGGCGTCGCGTTGTGCGGCGCCTAGGCTAGCGCCGCTCCGTCCTCGACGATGTTCCGCGTCCGGGCCGGGTCGACGCGCACGCCGGGGCCCATCGTCGTGGTCAGCGTGATCGTTCGCAGGTAGCGGCCCTTGGCCGCCGCGGGCTTCGCGCGCATCAGCTCCTCGATGAACGCGGCGTAGTTCTCGAGCAGCGCGCGGTCCTCGAAGTCGGTCTTGCCGATCGGCAGGTGGAGGATCGCCGTGCGGTCGGTGCGGTACTCGACGCGACCCGCCTTCGACTCCGACACCGCCTGGGCGATGTCCTGGGTGACCGTGCCGACGCGCGGGTTGGGCATCTTTCCCTGGGGACCGAGGATGCGCCCGAGGCGGCCGACCACCGGCATCAGGTCGGGCGTAGCGATCGCCACGTCGAAGTCGGTGAAGCCGTCCTGGACGCGCTGGGCGAGGTCCTCCTCGCCGACGTGGTCGGCGCCCGCCTCCTGCGCCTCGCGCGCCTTGTCGCCCTTGGCGAACACGGCGACCGTCACCGCCTTGCCCAGCCCGTGCGGCAGGCTGATCGTCCCGCGCAGCTGCTGGTCGGCGTGGCGCACGTTGAGCCCGGTGCGCACGTGGGTCTCGACCGTCTCGGCGAACCGGGCCGACTGGAGCTCCTTGATCAGGCCGACCGCCTCGGCCGGCGAGTACTCGCGCTCGCGGTCGACCTTGGCCAGGAGGTCGCGGTAGCGCTTGCCGTGCTTCGGCATGGCTAGGCGACCTCCACGCCCATCGAGCGCGCCGTGCCGGCGACGATCCTCGCCGCCTGGTCGAGGTCGCGCGCGTTGAGGTCGGGCATCTTGGTCTCGGCGATCGCGCGCACCTGGTCCTGGGTGATGCGTCCGACCTTGTCGCGGTTCGGCTCCGAGGAGCCCTTGTCGATCCCCGCGGCCTCCTTGATCAGCACCGCGGCGGGCGGCGTCTTGGTGATGAAGGTGAACGAGCGGTCCTCGTAGACCGTGATCTCGACGGGGATGATCCGCCCCGCCTGGTCCTGGGTCTGCGCGTTGAACGCCTTCGTGAACTCCATGATGTTCACGCCGTGCTGGCCGAGGGCGGGGCCGACCGGCGGCGCCGGGTTCGCCTGCGCGCCGGGCACCTGGAGCTTGATCAGGGTGAGGACCTTCTTGGCCATGGGGACCGGGGGAGGTTAGCCGGAGGGGCGCGCCGGTCTCCCGCCCCGCTCTAGACCTTCTTCACCTGGTCGAAGCCGACCTCGACCGGCGTCTCGCGCCCGAAGATCGAGACGAGCACCTTGAGCCGGGCGGCATCCTCGTTGACCTCGGAGATCTCGCCGCTGAAGTCGGACAGCGGCCCGGAGACGACCTTGACCGACTCGCCGATCGAGAACTGGGCGCGGGCGCGCGGGCGCTCGGCGGTCTCGCGGTGGAGCAGGCGGTCGATCTCGGGCTGCGAGAGCGGCACCGGGCGGTTCTGCGCGCCGACGAAGCCGGTGACCCCGGGCGTGTTCTTGACCAGCGACCAGGTGTCCTCGTTGAGGTCCATGTTCACGAGCACGTAGCCGGGCATCGTGCGGCGCTCGACCTGGACCTTCTGGCCGTCCTTCATCTCGGACACCTGCTCCATCGGGATGACGACCTGGCGCACACGGCGCTCCTGCCCGAGCGAGCTGACCCGGTGCTCGAGGTTGTGCTTGACCTTGTTCTCGTGCCCCGAGTAGGTGTTGACGGCGTACCAGCGGAACATTGGGCTCGGCAGTCTAGAAGTTGCCTTCGGTGAGCGCGCGAGCGCTCAGATGAGCGCCCGGATCAGGCGCGAGAAGACCGCGTCGAGGGCGCCCAGGTACGCACCCATGATGATCACGAAGGCGATCACCACGCCGGTCAGCGTGGTGATCTGCTGGCGGTTCGGCCACTGGACGCGCTTGAGCTCGGCCCACACCGCGACGAGGAACGCGACGACCCTCCCGCGCCCGTGCGCGTCGGCCCCGCCGGCCTCGTCGCCGGTCGCCGGCCGGCCGCGCGCGGCGGCGGCCTCGGGGTCCTCCTTCGTGTCGGCGGCGAGCGGCGGCGGCGGCGTCTCGACCACGGTGTCGGAGCGTCCGACGTCCTCGGGCGGCGCGCTCGCGGCCAGGTCGGCGCCGGTCTCGACCCCGACCTCGGCGGGAACCGTCCCGCCCTGCTCGGCCTCGAAGCCGCGCGAGCCCGCGCCGTCGGCCGCCGGGACCGCTTCGTCCGGAGCGACCTGGCCGTCGCCCCCGGCCTCGGTCCCGGGCCGCGGGGCGCCCGGCGTGCGCGCGCGCTCCTCGCTCTGCCGCTGCGCCCGGCGCTGGGCCTGGCGCTGCTTGGCGCGCTGGCGATCCTTGGCCATCGGCCCGGCTAGCCGTGCTCGCCGCGCTGCGCGGGCGAGGAGGGCAGGCGAACGCGCCTCACCGCGTCTCCTTGTGGTCGGTGTGCCGCCCGCACCAGCGGCAGTACTTGCGGAACTCGATCCGTCCGGGATCGTTGCGCTTGGACTTCTCGGTCTGGTAGTTGCGGCGGCGGCACTCCTCGCACGCGAGGGTGACGCCGATTCGCACGTCTCCGCGAGCCATGTGCTCCTCGTCTTAGTCGTTCGCGGCGCGGGCGCAAGAACGCCTCCCCGCCCGCGCGAGGCCGGTCGAGTCTAGCGCTCCTCGCCGGGGTCCCCGGGTGCAGTCTCGCCGCCGTGGCGTAGGCGGTCGCGGACGAGCCACAGCCCGATGACCACGAACGGGACAAGGTAGATCAGGCTCACGGCCCAGTGGCCGGCGTGGGCGAGGACGAGCACGCCCCGAGGCTAGCGACGACGCGCCGGCGCGGTCCCCGGCGCCGCCCCCGCCGCCGCTGCCAGCCGCCCGAGCGGGACGGGAGCGAGCCGCTGGCGCTCGATCCCCTCGAGGTGGCGCTCGAGACCCGGCGCGTCGGCGGACGAGGAGGCCGACACGACGACGATCTCGCCCGGGCGGAGCGGAGGACCTCCAGCCGCCGCGGCCGCACCCGGTCCCGCGCGCAGCGTGCGCGCTCCCACCACCGGCGAGCCGCCCACGCTGCGCGCGAGCGCGTACTGGCCGAGCGTGGCGCCGTCGCGCGGGGCGAGGTAGAAGAACCGGCGCGGGAGCCCGAGGGTGCGAGCCTCTCGCCGCAGGACCCTGCGGGTGCTCAGCCAGCGCGAGGGCTCGGACGAGCTGAGCTCCGGGACGACCTCGTCGCCCAGGCCGCGCACGGCGGCGATCGACGCCGGGTCGAGCGCGCGGTCGGTGAAGGTCACGTCCCGTCCCTCGCGGGCTAGCCCCCGCGCGAGCGCGGGGACGTCCTGGGGCGGGGCCTGGACGATCACGCCGACGAGCCGCTCGGGGACGGGCAGCTCGCGCACCGGGCGCAGCTTGTCGAAGCGCGCGGCCGCCACCGAGTAGGTCTCGTCGGTGGAGAGCGCGCCGGCCGCGAGCACGGCCGTGAGCGCGAGCGTGGCCGTGGCGCGACCGGCCGCGAGCCGCCAGGGCGCGATCCGCTCGACGCGCGGCGCGAGCGAGGGAACGAGCGTGGCGGCGCTCGGGAGCGCGAGCAGGCGGTGGGCGGCGCGCTCGCGGTCGCCCGCCTCGATCGCCTCCTTCAGCGCGGCGCGGAGCGCGGCCGGGCCGCCGGCGACCTCGGCGAGCCCCAACCGCTGCATGGCGCGCGCGTTGGCGCGCCAGTGGCCGGGCGGCGGCGCGTAGATCACCGTCGCGCACCCGCGGGCGAGCGCCTCGAGGGCGGTCACCCCGCCGCCGGGATGGACGAGCGCGTCGGCGGCGGCGAGCAGGTCGCTCATGCGGTCGGTGAAGCCGAGCACGCGCACGCGCGCGTCGCAGGCGTGCGCGTGCGCGAGCCGCTCGCGCAGCGCTTCGTTGCGACCGGCCACCGCGACCACGCAGACCTCGCCGAGGCCGAGCGCGACCGCAACCGCCCCCTCGACGTCGCCGATCCCCCAGCCCCCGCCCGCGACCACGACCACGGGACGGTCGGGGGAGAGCCCGAGCGCCCGCCGGGCGTCGTCGAGCTCGCGCGGCTCGAGAAAGGCGCGGTCGACGACGGGCCGGACGTGGCGGACCCCGCCCTCGCCAACCATCCGCTCGATCGCCGGCACCGACGGCGCGTGCATGACGAAGTGGTGGTCGACCCCCCGGCTGGTCCAGAAGGGGAAGCTCGTCAGGTCGAGGATCGCGCTGCACGCGGGCACCCCGAGGCGCCCGCGCCGGCGCAGGCGCCCGAGGACCGAGGTGAGTCCCGGATACGTCGAGACGACCACGTCGGGCTCGTGCTCGTGAATGACCCGCAGCAGCCCGCGGGCCCCGATCCAGAAGAGCACGCGCTCGGCGAGCCAGCGGACCGGCGCGATGTGCATGAGCAGCACGTAGACCGGTCCGAACATCCACGGATAGCGCTCGAACTGGAGGCGTGAGCCGTCGCGGATCACGTGCTGGAGCAGGCGCCCGAGCGCGGCGAGGCCGTCGCGCACCGTGACCTCGGCGCCGCCCGCCTCGAGCTCCGCGGCGAGCGTGCGCGCGGCCGAGTCGTGGCCCTCGCCGACGTCGGCCGAGAGGATGAGGACGCGACGGCGGGCAGGCGCGGGGCCGCGCGCGTCCAGGCGATGCTCGGGGAGGGAGCTCACGCCGACTCGGATGCTCGAGGTCCCCCACCCACCGACGCTCAGCGTAACCGGATCGCACGTCGCCGTCCGCGCGGGATGTGACCTGCGTGCTAACGCGCTTACCCTCTGGCCGCGCATGGACCTGACCCCGGTCGAGATCCGAGTCCTCGGTTGCCTCGTCGAGAAGCAGCGCACGACGCCGGACGCGTATCCACTGACCCTCAACGCCCTGCGGCTCGCCTGCAACCAGGCGACCAACCGCGACCCGGTCCTCGACCTCGACGAGGCGGCGATCCGGGCGGCGCTCGAGCGCCTGGCGCGGCGGCGCTGGACGCGCCTGGCGAGCGGGCCGGGGAGCCGTACCCCGAAGTACCGCCACCTGCTGTCCGACGCGCTCGGCCTCGCCGACGACGAGCTGTCGCTGCTCGCCCTCCTCATGCTGCGCGGCCCGCAGACGCCCGGCGAGCTCAAGGTCCGCGTCGACCGCCTCCATCGCTTCGACGACCTGGCGTCGCTCGAGGCCGCGCTCGAGCGGCTGGTCGCACGCGGGCACGTGCGGCGGCTGGCGCGGCGGCCCGGGCAGAAGGAGGAGCGATACGCGCAGGCGCTGAGCGACGCGGGCGGCGACGTTGACGGGTCGGTCCTCGAAGGGGGCGACGACCCGGCTCCCCCGTCACCCGAGGAGCGCCTCGACGAGCTCGAGCGGGAGGTGGCCTCGCTGCGCGAGGCGCTCGGGCGGCTCGAGCGGCGCCTCGGCGGCTAGCTAGCGCGTGCCGCGCGCGTCAGCGCAGCGCGCGGGCCAACCTCGATCGGCGGCGGATGCGCGCCGAGCGCGACCGCTCCCCGCTCATGCGGAGGACCTTCGGCCTCTGCCGGGCGCGGAACCGCCCGAAGGTGATGATGCGGATCAGGATGTCGGCGATCTTCATCGTCGTCCTCTCGATCGAGTCCGTGCTCTGGGACCCGGTGCGCAGGAGGCCGAACGGCTTGCGTTCGTGATCGTCGGCACACTGGCCGGGCAACGTTCGCCGCGGAGGCCCGTCTGGGCGCCTGCCGCCGACACGCCCCAACGGTAGGCGAAGTACCGCCCGAGCCGCGAGCGCCTGCTGCCTGGGACGATGAGCTGGGTGGCGTCGCATCCGGCTCCGTCCGGCTCTCCGGGGCGACGGGAGACCTAGCCGGCGACCGCTCGGCTCTCCCTCCCGACGACCGAGCGCGTCCGCCGCAACGACTGGCGCAGGGCCGAGCGATCGGCCCAGCCCGAGTCGATCGCCTGCTCGACCGGGAGCACCGTGTAATCGGGCTGGCGCACGTACGTCGGCACGTGGCGAACCGACTCGACGCGTGCGCCACGCCCGTCGACCACGACGGTCAGCAGGGCGATCAGCCCGTCCTGGGAGGCCGCCGGGCAGCACGCCTCGCTCTGGTTGGAGAGGAAGTTGCCCTCGCCGAAGACCACGGGCTTGCCGTTCATGCGGCGGATCGGCTGCACGACGTGGACGTGCTGGCCGATGACCGCGGTCACCTCGGGCGACCGGGTCAGGGCATCGGCGACCTTGCGCTGACGGGCGGTCGGGCGGTGCTCGTACTCGGCCCCCCAGTGCAGGCTGACGACGACGACCTCGGCGCCCCGGCGGCGGGCGGCCCGGGCGTCCGACAGGATCCGGGCGGTGCGGACGCGATTGAGCGAGTGGGGGTGCGGAAGCGGCACGCCGTTGGTCGACTCGGTGTAGGCGAGCAGGGCGACCTTGACGCCCTTGACGTCGAGGATCGTCGTGCGGTCCCGCTCGGCCCGGGAGCGAAAGGACCCGGTGTGCGCGACGCCCGCCCGGTCGAGCAGGCGGGTCGTCGTGTCGATCCCCTCCTGCCCGCGATCGAGCGAGTGGTTGGACGCGGTCGTGCACGCGTCCCAGCCGGCGTCCTTGATCGCCGGCGCGAGATCCGCGGGCGCCGCGAACATCGGGTAGCCGGCCGGCTCCCCACGGGTGAGCGGCGTTTCGAGGTGGCAGATCCCGAGATCGGCCCCGACGATCGTCGGCTTGACGTACCGGAACATCGGGCGGAAGTCGTACTCCCGGCCGGCGCGCGCGAGCGAGCGCGCGCGCTCGAAGACCGGCCCGTGGATGA
>Ga0126312_10001528_pt1 | contig 15212 bp, 15 predicted proteins | sample Plot104A_FD_92537 | JGI IMG/M metagenome (GOLD analysis project Ga0126312, IMG submission 92537) | Serpentine soil microbial communities from UC McLaughlin Reserve, CA, USA - Plot104A | ecosystem: Environmental > Terrestrial > Soil > Grasslands | place: USA: UC McLaughlin Reserve, Lake County...
CCCCTGCCGTGGCCCGCGTCCTCATCCTTTCCTGGGAGTATCCGCCCCTGATCGAGGGCGGGCTGGCCAGGCACGTCCGCAAGCTGGCGGAGGGCCTGGTGGGCCAGGGTGCCGAGGTGCACGTGCTCACGCGCGGGGGCGAGGAATCGCCCGCCGAGGAGGAGCTGTGCGGGGTGTTCATCCATCGCGTCCGCGAGCCGAAGAGGCCGACCGACCTGGGCGAGTTCGTCGCGTGGGTTGAGCGCATGAACTCGGACATGCTGGCGGCGGGCGTCGAGCTTGGCGACCGGTACGACTTCGACCTCGTCCACGGACATGACTGGCTCGTGGCCATGGCGTGCGACCACCTGGCGCGCCGCTTCGACGCGCCCCTCGTCACGACGATCCATGCCACCGAGCACGGGCGCCATCAGGGCTGGGTCGACAAACATCCCCAGTCCTACATCCATGGCGTGGAGCGCTGGATCACCAACCGCGCCGATCAGGTGATCGTCTGCTCGTTCTACATGCGCGAGCAGGTGGCCGAGATCTTCGACGTGCCTCGCGAGCGCATCGCGGTGATCTGGAACGGCATCGACCCCGAGGATCTGCAGCCGCACGCCGAGCCCGAGCTGGAGCGCCTGCGGGCCCAGTTTGCGGCCCCCGAGGAGAAGCTGGTGCTGTTGATCGGGCGCCTCGTCTATGAGAAGGGCTTCCAGCTCGCACTCGAGGCGATGCCGGAGCTGATCGAGCGCCATCCCGAGGCTCGCTTTCTCGTCGCCGGGTCGGGCACGCACGAGGACGAGCTGCGCCGCCAGGCCGAGGAGCTGGTGCTGATGGAGCACGGAACGTTCCTGGGCTGGATGGGCGACGACACCCTGCACTCGCTCTACCGAATCGCCGACGTGTGCGTGGTGCCTTCGATCTACGAGCCCTTCGGGCTCGTGGCTCTCGAGGCCATGGCGTCCGGCTGCCCCTGCATCGTCGCCGACACCGGTGGCCTGCGTGAGGTGGTGCCACACGAGGAGGCGGGCCTGCGATTCACGGCCAGCGACCCCGCCTCGCTGGTGGACATGGTCGAGCGGGTGTTCCGAGATCGCGACCTGCGCGAGCGCCTCATCGCGGAGGCGACCGAGCACGTCCGGCGATTCGACTGGACGGACGTCGCCGAGCGCACGACCGAGCTCTACGGGGAGCTCGCGGGCGTGCCCCGGTAGGCCGCGCGCCTCACCCCAAGAGCTCCGCGGCCGCGGCGTCGAACAACTCGGTGTGGAGGTCCACGTCGGCCTCCGAGGTCTCGGGCGACATCAGCGCCATGTTGTGGAAGGGGGTCAGAAGCACGCCGCGATTGAGCACGTAGAGGTGCAGGAAGCGCTCGAGCTCGGGCTCCGACGCGGCCTGCGCCTCCGTGCCGTTGCGCGCCGGCTCGGGCTGCAGCCAGTACTCGGCACGGCAGCCGAGCTGGACGACGTTCCACGGCAGCGAGCGCTCGCTGAAGATGCCCTCGAGCCCCTCCCTGAATCGCGTGGCGAGGGGGATCGTGTGCTCGAAGGCCTCCGCCGTGAGCACGCGGTCGAGGGTTGCCCGCATCGCGGCCGCCGAAAGCGGGTTCCCGGCGAGGGTTCCTCCGATTCCCCCGGTGTCCTCGTAGTCCGCTGCCTCCATATCGAGGACGCGGGCGTCAACATCCGCGCTTAGCCCCAGGGCCCCGGAGGGGACTCCGCTGCCGATCGCCTTGCCGATCGTGAGCATGTCTGGCTCGAGCCCCCACTCCGCCGTGCAGCCGCCAGGGCCGGCCGAGAACGTGTGGGTCTCGTCGATCACGAGGAGGGTCCCGGTCGAACGAGTCAGCTCGCGCAAAGCATCGTGATAGCCGGGCTCGGGGAGGACGATTCCCATGTTCGTCATCGCCGGCTCGGCCAGCACGCACGCGATCTCATCTCCTCCCAGGGCGCGCTCGAGAGCCTCGCGGTCGTTGAACTCCACCGCGGTCGTCGTGACGGCGGGGTCCACCGCAGGGCCCACGTTCCCCTCGCGGGAGCGCGTGCCGGCCTCGGGGGTCGCGACGGCGAAGGTCTCGTCGACGGTGCCGTGGTAGCAGTAGCTGTAGACGAGCACGCGTGGGCGGCCGGTCATCTCGCGGGCGATCCGCAGCGCCTGCCGGTTCGCGTCGGTGGCGGTGAGGGTGAACGTCCATCTCGGAAGCCCGAATCGGCGGGCGAGCTCCTCGCCTACCCAAGTCGCGTCCCCGGTTGGCAGCATCGTCGTGATGCCGCGCCCGACCTGGGCCGCGACGGCCTCGCGAACGGGCTCTGGCCCATGGCCCGGCATCGCCCCGGTGTCGCCGAGGCAGAGATCCACGTATTCATGGCCGTCCACGTCGGTGATGCGAGCCCCGGAAGCCTCGGCTGCGAAGACCGGAAATCCCCCCGCCCAGCGCATCATCCACGGCATCGGCACGCCACCGAAGAGCGAGCTCCGAGCCCGCTCGTAGAGCTCACGCGAGCGCGGATTCCGGGCCGCGAAGTCGTCCAGCTCCCGCCCGAGGAGCGCTCCCAGGCGAGCCCGGTCGACAATGCCACCGGCGAGCGACTCAGCCATCGGCGGCCTCCTCGGGCTCGACCGGCCGCGGCCAGCGCAGGTCCTGGGGCGCCTTACGCATGCGGAGCACCTTCGCAGGAATCCCGCCGGCGACGGCGTTCGCCGGCACGTCCTTGGTGACGACCGAGTACGTCCCCAGCACCGAATTGTCGCCGACCCGCGCGCCGCGCAGCACGCACGCGCCGTAGCCGATCCACACGTTGGAGCCGACCTCGACCGGTCGCTTGTAGATCCCCTGCCTGCGGATTGGCCGGTCGACCTCCGTGATGCCATGGTCGAAGTCGATGAACATCGCGCGGTCCGCGATCACGCACTGATCGCCGATGCGCACGTGCTTGTACGCGGAGATCGTGCATTCCTGTCCCAGCACCGTCTTAGATCCGATTTCGACGGCGCCCTCGTGGCAGCGGATCTTGGTCCCGTCGCCGATCCAGGTAAAGGAGCCGAAGCGGATCGTGCCCCGCTTGCCGATCTCGAGCTCGAGCCGCTTGCCGAGGAAGACGGGGCCGTCGGTTTCCCAGCGCCAGCCCGCGGGCGTGAGGAAGCGCCGCCACAGATAGCGCCACAGCAAGCGGGCGTAGCGGGCGTTCAGCATCCCGTTCGCGGCGAAGAACCGGATCGAGCGGATCAAGGCGGCCTGGAATCTACGGGGGACTCGACACCTAGACTGCGCCGGGTCGTGGCGCAGACCAAGACAGACGCCGAGCAGTCGCTCGCCGAGCGCGTGCTGGCAGGAGAGGGACGGGCGCTCGCCCGGGCGATCAGTCTGGTCGAGAACCGCGATCCGAAGGGCGACGCGCTAGTCGCCGAGCTCTTCCCGCGCACCGGGAAGGCGCGGATCGTGGGGCTCACCGGCCCTCCCGGCGTTGGCAAGAGCACGCTGATCGGCGCGCTCACCAAGGAGCTGCGCTCGGAGGAGCGTGACGTTGGGGTCCTCTCGATCGATCCCTCGAGCCCGTTCACGCAGGGGGCCGTGCTCGGTGACCGGATCCGCCTCTCCGACCACTTTCTCGACCCGGGTGTGTTCATCCGCTCGATGGCCACCCGCGGCTCCCTTGGCGGGCTTGCGGAGGCCGCGCTGCAGGCCGCGCTGCTCATGGACGCCTCCGGCAAGGACTACGTGCTGCTGGAGACGGTGGGAGTGGGGCAGGGGGAAATCGACGTGGTCGATCACGCCGACACCATCGTCCTCGCGCTGATGCCCGGCTCCGGGGACTCGATCCAGGCGCTGAAGGCGGGCGTCATGGAGATTCCGGACGTGATCGTGGTCAACAAGTGCGAGCACCCGCTGGCCGACACCATGTTGCGCGAGGTGCGCGCCGTCCTGGCTCTCGGTCCCGAGCGCTCATGGCGGGTGCCGGTCGTGAAGACGGAGGCCGCCAAGGGAGAGGGGATCGAGAAGCTGCGCGCGACGATCGACGAGCATCGTGACCACATCGAGCGCGAGGGCACGCTCTCCGAGCGCCGGGCCCGCAACCTGCGGGCGGAGGTCCTCGGCATTGCCGCCGCCCGCCTGCGGCGTGATCTGGACGAGAGGGCGAGCGACGATCCGGAGTGGGCGACCCTGCTCGACAGCGTGGTCAAGCGCGAGACCGATCCGGCGACCGCGGCGCGCAAGCTGCTAGAAAAAGCCGGCGATGGGTGAGGAGGAGCGCGCCGAGGGCGGCGAGGCACCGCGTGCCGCGGACGCGGCGACCGCCGAGGGCCCCTCGCCCGAGGAAGTTCTCTCATGGGCAGGGCACCGCCTGGACGAGATCGGCGGCGGCGCGGTTGGCAAGGTCGAGGGTGCCTACCTCGACGCCTCGAGCGGCCGACCCGAGTGGTTGCTGTCGCGCATGGGCCGCTTCGGCCACCTCTGCCTCGTCCCGGCGCGCGACGCCGTGGGGGGCGTGGGTCGCGTCTGGGTCCCATATACGCGCGACCAGATCCGCCAGGCCCCGCGCATCGAGCCCAAGTCGGAGCTGACGCGCGCCCGCGAGGATGAGGTGCTCACGCATTTCGGCATCGGCGGCGCGGCCGGGCGTGCGGCCGACATCGCGGACCGCGAAGCCGACGCGGTGACCGCGCGCCCGGCGTAGCTCCGGAGCTGTCAGGCCGCTTCTTGCCAGTTATAGGGGTGGGGTCCCGCGCTCGGCGGGCGCAGCTGGGAGACGACGTGGTCGCGGTGGCCGAACTCGTTTCGGATGACCTTGACCTCGGACCACTCGTCGAGTGGCGCAAACGCGTCGCTCAGCTGGACGGCCAACCGCGATGGCTTGCGCCTGCGGCGTGCGGACCCTTCCTGCGGTGCTGCCATGACATCTCTCCTGGGTGCGAGAGGCAGAACGCGGGCCACTCTACGCCCGCCGCAGGACGTAACAACCGGCACACGGGCACGGATTCCGCAAACTACGCAAAGAACGCCCCCCGGGCGGTTGTCGAGTTCGTGTCGCTATGCGAAACGGAATCGACAACCGCGAGGGCGGGGTGGGTTAGCAGCCCAGCTGGCGGGCGATCACCATCTGCTGGACCTCGTCGGTCCCCTCGCCGATGGTGAGGATCTTGGCATCGCGATAGAAGCGGCACACGGGGTACTCCTCGATGTAGCCGTAGCCGCCGTGGATCTGCACCGCCTCCTCGGCCGCCCGAACCGCCAGGCGGCCCGTCTTCAGCTTCGCCTGCGCGGCCGTCAGCGTGAACGCCTCCCCGGCCTCCTTCTGCATGGCCGCCTTGTACGTCAGCAGGCGCGCCGCCTCGAGCTCGGCCGAGATGTCGGCGATCTTCGCCTGGATCGCCTGGAACTTGGAGATGGGCTGGCCGAACGCGCGGCGCTCCTTCGCGTAGGCGATCGCCTCGTCAAGCGCGCCCTGCGCGAGCCCGATCCCCATGGCCGCCACGCCGATTCGGCCGCCGTCGAGGATGTGGAGGAAGTTCTTGAAGCCGTCGCCGCGACGCCCGAGGAGGTTGCCCTCCGGGACGCGGCAGTTCTCGAACATGAGCGGCCGCGTGTCGGACGCGTTCCAGCCCATCTTCCGGTAGGGCTCGCCCTGGGAGTACCCCGGCGTCCCGTTCGGGACGATGATGTTCGAGATCTCACGCGAGCCGTCCGAGCGCCCGGTGACGGCGGTGATCGTCACGCAGCCGGAGATGTCGGTACCGGAGTTGGTGATGAACTGCTTCGTCCCGTTTACCACCCACTCGCCGCCCTCGAGCTCAGCCGTGGTCCGGGTGGCGCCGGCGTCGGACCCCGCCTCGGGCTCGGTGAGCCCGAAGGAGGCCAGCTTTCGGCCCGCGCACAGCTCGGGCATCCACTCCGACTTCTGCTCGTCGCTCCCCCACAGGTGGATGGGCATCGTGCCCAGCGACGTGTGGGCCGCCATGGTGATGCCGACAGAGGAGTCCACCCGTGCCAGCTCCTCGACGGCCAGCGCATAGGCGAGCGTGTCGGCGCCACCACCCCCGTACTCCTCGGGGAACGGGATCCCCATGAGCCCGAGCTCCCCGAGCTTCGCCACCAATTCGTAGGGGAAGCTCTTGGTGCGATCTAGCTCCTCGGCCACCGCCTTCACCTCCTGCTGGGCGAAGTCCCGGACGGTGTCGCGAAGCAGACGCTGCTCGTCGGAGAGGTCGAAGTTCATCCCGGCGGCATCGTAGGGGCAGCCCCTGGGGTCAGACCCCTGGGAGGGGTCTGGCCCGGCGCGGCGGAGCTCAGGCGGCGGCCTGCGCCACGGCTCCCGGCCCGGGGACACCGCGCGCGTCGCGCACGGTCATCTGCTTGCCGCAGCGCTCGCAGATGCGCCGGTCGTTCATGCGGCCGCCGCACTCCTTGTGCACGATCACCACGGGCGGGCCGTCCGGGGCGGCGTGCTTGTCCCCCCATGAGATGAGCGCTACAAGCACCGGCCAGAGGTCCAGCCCCTTTTCGGTGAGGAAGTACTCGTCGCGCGGGGGGTTCATCGAGTACGGCCGGCGCTCCAGGATCCCCTCCTCCACGAGCCGGTCCAGGCGCCCGGCGAGCACGTTGCGGGCGACGCCCATCGAGCGCTGCATCTGGTCGAAGCGCCTTGCGCCGCTCAGGACGTCGCGAATGATCAGCAGCGTCCAGCGCTCGCCGATCAGCTCGAGCGTGGCGGCGGCGGAGCAGTTCTGGCCTGGGTAGTCGTTGCGCAGCATCGCTTCTGTGATCTTCGCACACTCAGTCCTATGATGCAACTAAGTCTGTTACGGTCCGTTGCGTGATGCAACCAATCGTGGAGGTGGCGAGAATGCGGCTCAAGTCGAGCGTCTTCCCTGAGATCAGGCCCGACGCAGAGGAATTCGAGGTGAGCGAGGAGGAAATCCTCGCGGACCTCGCGTATCCGGCCCCTGCGCCAGCTCGCTCGAGCGGGCGCCCGGAGAGGGCGAGACCTCAGGCGCCGGCGCGCTCGCGCGCCAGCTCGACCAGAAGGCGCACGCCGAAGCCGGTCGGACCGCTGCCGACGTACTCGCGGCCCACGTCCCACGCGGTGCCGGCGATGTCGAGGTGGACCCACGGCTTGTCCTCGACGAACTCCTCGAGGAACTCGGCCGCGTAGATGCTGCCGGCCTTGCGCTTGTTGGAGCTGTTCGTGAGGTCGGCGACGGTTCCCTTGGTCAGGTCCTTGAACTCGGGATGCAGGGGAAGCCGCCAGGCCAGCTCGCCGGCGCGCTCGCCCGCCTCGGCGACCTCGCTGGCCCATTCATCGTCGTTCGCCATCAGTCCGGCGTAGGTCGAGCCGAGAGCGACGACGATCGCGCCCGTGAGCGTGGCCACGTCGACGACCCGCTCCGCCTCCAGCTCGCGCGTGCAGTACGTGAGTGCGTCGGCGAGGATCAGGCGCCCCTCGGCGTCCGTGTTGTTGACCTCCACGGTCTTGCCGTTCAGCTGGGTGATGATGTCTCCGGGGCGGGTGGCCGTTCCGCTGGGCATGTTCTCGGTCGACGGGACGACGGCCACCAGATCGATGGGCAGCTCGAGCTCGGCGATCGCCCCCACGGTCTCCAGCACCGCGGCGCCGCCGGACATGTCCATCTTCATCTCCTCCATCTTCGCCGAGGGCTTGATGGAGATCCCGCCGGTGTCGAACGTCACGGCCTTGCCCACGAGGCCGAGCGTGGGCGCGCCGCCCGGGCCGCCCGCGTAGCGCAGGACGATGAACTGCGGCTCCTCCGCGCTGCCCTTCGAGACGGCCTCGAGGCCGCCCATCCCCAGCTCGGAGATTCGCTCGCGGCCGAACACTTCCGCGGAGACGGGCTCGAAGGCGGCCGAGATCTCGCGGGCGCGCTCGGCGAGGAAGGACGGCGTGGCGACGTTCGCCGGCAGGCTCTGCAGCTCGCGGGCGCGGTTGGCCGCCTCCGCTGCAACCCGCGCCGTGCGCGCGGCGGTCGACAACCGTTCTTCGTCGCCGCCGGCCGCGGCCAGGATCAGGCGCTCCGCGCGGGCGGGCTCGGGATCGTCGCGGTCGCCGCTGCGGAAGCGATCGAAGCGAAAGCCCGCGAGGATCGTGCCCTCGGTCAGCGCCGCGACCGCGACGGCGGGTTCGGCAGCCGTTCCCTCCGGAATTCCCCACGCGACGGAGGTCGCGTCAAAGCGCCCTGCCTCCTTCGCGGCTACGGCGCCGGCCACGCGCATGGCCTCGGCGTCAACCTTGTCCGGGGGTCCGAGACCCACGACCATCACCCGCGCCTCGTGGGGTCGCAGAAGCGTGGTCTTGCGGGCAGCGGTGCGGACGTCATCCGCTCCCTCGACGTCCGCGAGCTCCGGCGGCAGATCCTGGCCGTCGGCGAGGCCGAGCACGCGAACGTCGGCCTCGACCTCGGGCAGCGGTGCGGTGGTGACCTCTACGTCCATCGCGGCATCGTATTGACGACGGCCTCCGGGCTTGCGCGCGGGCGGCCGGAATGAGTCTCTAGCATTCCCGACCCGCCCCGCGATCCACCAAGGAGCTGACCGAATGCCCCAGACCGTGATCCTCGGCACCGCCCGAACGCCGTTCGGCAAGATGGGCGGCGCGCTGGCGTCGAAGAGCGCCATCGAGCTCGGAGGAGAGGCGATCTCGGCAGCTCTCGATCGCTCCGGCGTGGATCCCGAGCAGATCCAACAGGTGGTCTACGGCCAGGTCTTACAGGCCGGGCAGGGCCAGATTCCCTCCCGCCAGGCGCAGATCGAGGCCGGGATTCCGAAGGAGGTCCCCTCGGAGACCGTCAACAAGGTGTGCGCGTCGGGGATGCGCTCTCTCGGGCTCGCCGACCAGGCGATCCGCGCCGGCGACATCGAGGTGACCGTCACCGGGGGGATGGAGTCGATGAGCGGCGCTCCCTATCTGCTGCCGCAGGCGCGCTTCGGGTTCCGGATGGGCGACGTCAAGGCGATCGACGCGATGACCCACGACGGGCTGACGAACCCGTTCACGGGCAAGCAGATGATCAACGAGGCGAGCGAGGTCTCCAACGAGCTCGAGCTCACCCGCCCCGACATGGACCGCTGGGCCGCCCGCTCTCACCAGCTCGCGGCGAAGGCCACCGACGAGGGCCGGCTCGCCGAGGAGATCGTGGGCGTGACCGTGAAGTCCAAGAAGTCCGAGAGCGTGGTCGAGGCGGACGAGGCGATTCGCCCCGACTCGACCGTCGAGACGCTCGCCAAGCTGCCGGCGATCGGCGGTGACGACGCAACGCACAGCGCGGGCAACGCGCCGGGGGTGAACGACGGTGCGGCCGCCGTGGTCGCCGTGTCGGATGAGTGGGCCAAGGGCGAGGGCCGCGAGGTGCTGGCCCGGGTCCTCTCCTACGGCACGGTCGCCGACGACTACGCGTACCTCGCTCGCACACCGGCGAAGGCGGCCAAGCAGGCGCTGGAGAGGATCGGCAAGACGCCCGATGACATCGACCTGTGGGAGATCAACGAGGCATTCGCCTCGGTGGCGATCAACTCGGTGCGCATGCTGGGCGTCGACGACGAGAAGGTGAACGTGAACGGCGGGGCGATCGCGCTCGGGCATCCGATCGGCGCCTCGGGCTCCCGGATCGTCGGCGCGCTCGTCCACGAGCTGCGGCGCCGCGGCGGCGGCCTCGGCTGCGCCGCGATCTGCTCCGGCGGCGGCCAGGGGGACGCGATCATCGTCGAGGTGAATGGCGGTTAAGACCGAGGCTCAGGCGACGGACGGCTTCCCGGGGGCGGACTCCGACAGGCGCGCCGGGGCCTTCTTCGACCTCGACAAGACCCTCATGGCGGGCTCGTCCGGCATGCAGTTCGGGCGGGCCGCGTTTCGGTCCGGGCTGGTCGGGCGCCGCCAGCTTCTCGTGTGGGGCGCTGAGCAGCTTCGCTTTCGACTGAAGGGGACGACGGACGAGCGCGCGACCCGCCTCCTGGAGGAGGTCAAGGAGCTGCTCAACGGAGTTCCCCGACGGAACATCGAGCGGATGGTTCCCGAGCTTCTGTCGGGTGTCCTGCCACGCGTCTACCCCCAGATGCTGGAGGAGGTCTACGCGCACCAGGACGCGGGGCGGCCCACCTTCATCGTCAGCGCCGCAGGCGATGGCCTCGTTGCCCTCCTGGCCGACGTCCTGGGGATGGACGGTGGCATCGGCACGCGTTACGCGGTGGACTCCGACGGGCTGCTGACCGGCGAGCTCGATGGGCCGTTCATGTATGGCGAGGGGAAGGTCGAGGCGATCAGGCGGTTCGCTGACGACCACGACATCTACCTCGAAGCTTCCTGGGCCTACTCGGACTCGAGCTCCGATCTGCCGATGATGCGGGCAGTCGGCATCCCGGTCGCGGTCAACCCCGATGAGGAACTCGCCCGGATCGCCCGTGAGGAAGGCTGGCGTGTAATGCGATTCGAGAGGCTGGGGCGACGGCTCGCGATCGCCGGCGCGACGCTCACCGCCGCCGCGCTCGGTGGCGCGGGGAGCGTGGTGGCGTCGCGGCGGCGAGCGTCTAGGCGAGCCCCGCTGCCCTGGCGCCCCTGATCCTCGTCGCAAGGGTCGCGCAGCCGATGTGGTATGCGAGGCTTGAAGGAGGCATCCGGTATCCGGTGCGCGTGTGCGGCGCGTAGGTGACGGCGTCTCCGTCGGATGTCAGCCACCCGGTGTGGACGCGCTGTTCCTGCCCGACCATCCGGGGCCAGAACCTGTGAGCCGTGAGCCCCGCTCGCCGGCCACCGGGTGGGACGGAGCCGGCCGGCACCTCGAGCCGTAGGCCACCCTCGACGGACGTGGCGCCGCTCACGGGCACCGCCTCTGGAAGGCCGTCGCTTCCCTGCCAGCCGAGGAGGGTGTGGGGCAGGCGCGCGATATCGGAGGCGACCTTCGCGGTGTCGGTCCGCGGCCCGGTTCCGTTCCTCGGCTCCGGCTGCGGCCCGGGCGGCCCCGGCCGGGCGCTCCCGGTCACGGCGGGCTCGCCCGTCGCGGCGTCAGCCGCGTACGCCACGACGCGCTCGACCTCGACGGTGATCCGAACCCGCTGCCAGTAGTAGACGTCGAGCGCGCGCCCCACGAGGCCGCCCTTCCTGGGTGGAAGGAAGCGATCCCACTCCGGGGAGATCGACTCGAGCCACTCCCGGTCCGGCTTGCCGAACGAAGCGCGGCCCTGGACGAGCACGAACCCCGGCCGGTCGCTCAGCCCGTGGTCGCGCGCGTGGTAAGCGACCGCCACCGCCGGGTCGCGGCGAATGCGCTCGAGCTTCTTCCACAGGCCGAGCGAGCTCGAGAGCGTGATCGTCCCGCGCTCGCGATCGCGGATCCCCAGGGGCGCCATGGGGCTGATCAGCACGCCCTTCGCGGGGGTCAGGTAGACCAGGGCGGCCGCCAGATCAGACGCGAGGATCTCGTCGACTTCATCCGACCAGGTGACGGCCACTGCGAGAACGCAACTACCCACGGGCCTAGACTTCCATCCATGGCGATCGAGCCGGATGCCAAGCGCCGGGCGCACCAGTGGCACGAGGAGGTCTTCTCCGCCCACCCCGAGCGCGAGGCGCTGTTCGAGACGATCTCGGGCGAGCCAATCGCGCCGCTCTACACCCCCGACGACCTCTCCGACTGGGATCCCGAGGAGAAGCTCGGCTACCCCGGCGAGCACCCCTACACGCGCGGTCCCTACCCCTCGATGTACCGCGGGCGCCTGTGGACGATGCGCCAGTTCGCCGGCTTCGGCACCGCCGAGGAGACCAACAAGCGCTTCCGGTATCTGCTCGAGCACGGCCAGCACGGCCTCTCGACCGCGTTCGACATGCCCACGCTCATGGGCCTCGACTCCGACCACACCCGCTCGCTCGGCGAGGTGGGGGTGGAGGGCGTCGCGATCGACACCGTCGACGACATGGAGACGCTGTTCGCCGGCATCCCGCTCGACGAGGTCACCGTCTCGATGACGATCAACGCGCCGGCCGCGATCCTGCTCGCGTTCTACGTCGTCGCGGCCGAGGAGAACGGCATCGGCCCGGAGAAGCTCGGCGGGACGATCCAGACGGACATCCTCAAGGAGTACATCGCCCAGAAGGAGTGGTGCTTCCCAATCGACCCGGCGATGCGGCTGGTCACCGACATGATCGAGTGGACCACCGAGCACATGCCGCGCTGGCACCCGATCTCGATCAGCGGGTATCACATCCGCGAGGCCGGCTCGACCGCGCAGCAGGAGCTCGCGTTCACGCTCAAGGACGGGTTCACCTACGTCGAGCGGGCGATCGAGCGCGGGCTGGCGGTCGACGACTTCGCGCCCCGGCTTTCCTTCTTTTTCAACGCCCACATCGACTTCTTCGAGGAGATCGCCAAGTACCGGGCCGCACGGCGCATCTGGGCGAAGGAGATGCGCGACAACTATGGAGCGAAGCGGCCCGAGGCGATGCGTATGCGCTTCCACACCCAGACCGCCGGTGTGTCGCTCACGGCGCAGCAACCGCTCGTGAACATCGTCCGGACCACGATCGAGGCGCTCGCAGGGGTGCTCGGCGGCACCCAGTCCCTGCACACCAACTCCTACGACGAGGCGCTCGCGCTGCCAACCGAGGAGGCAGTGCGGATCGCGCTTCGCACCCAGCAGGTGATCGCCCACGAGACGGGGGTGACGAACACGATCGACCCGCTCGGCGGCTCCTACTTCGTCGAGAAGCTCACCGACGAGATGGAGCGCGCGGCCTACGAGTACTTCGCCCGCATCGACGAGCTGGGCGGGATGGTCGAGGCGGTGAAGCGCGGCTTTCCGCAGCGCGAGATCGCGGATGCCGCCTTCCGCTACCAGCACGAGGTCGATCAGCGCCAGCGGACGGTGGTGGGCGTCAACGACTACGTTCAGGAGGACGAGGCCCAGATCCCGATCCTGCGCATCGACCCCGAGCTCGAGCGGAAGCAGGCGGGCCGGCTGTCGGAGACCCGCGCCCAGCGTGATTCGGCCGCCGTGGAGGCCGCGCTCGGCGCGCTCAAGGCGGCGGCCGCGAGCGACGGCGAGAATCTGATGCCGCACTTCATTGAGGCCGCACGCGCCCGCGCCTCCGAAGGCGAGATGATCGCCGCCCTCCAGGAGGTCTTCGGGACCTACACCGAGCACCCGCAGTTCTGAGCGCGGCGACTGCCCGCGGCTCGTTTCCCCCGATTGGGCGCGGGTATCCGAGGAACATGCCGGATCTGAAGGTTCAGCCGAATGAGATCGACGGCTGGGACGTCGTGCGAGCCGATGAGGATGTGGCGCTCACGAACCATCCGACCCGTGAGTCCGCCGAGGAGGCGGCCAGGATGCGCTCGCAGGAGGAGTCGCTGAGCGAGGAGGGCCCGGGCGAGGTGATCGTCGATCCCGATCACACGCACGCCATCGACGAAACGCAGCGTGGGGTCAAGACCTACTTCGTCGCCGTGATCGGCCTGCTCATCGCGATCGCCATCCTCGCGACCATCGCGGCCCTGGTCGGGGCTGAAACCGGCTTCGGCTCTTAAGGGCTGACCCGCACCGCTACGCTTCCGCTCGCGATGAGCGAAGGGAACGGCCGGAACATCCGCGTGGTCGTGGCCAAGCCAGGCCTAGACGGCCATGACCGCGGGGCGAAAATCATCGCCCGAGCCCTGCGTGACGCCGGCATGGAGGTGATCTACACGGGCCTCCACCAGACGCCTGAGCAGATCGTCGCCACGGTCATTCAGGAGGACGCCGACGCCATTGGGCTGTCGATCCTCTCAGGCGCGCACATGACCCTCGTGCCGCGCGTGGTCGAGCTCTTGCGGGAGCAGGGGGCCGAGGACGTGGTGCTGACGGTGGGGGGAACCATCCCGAACGACGACATCCCCGAGCTCAAGAAGCTCGGCGTCGCCGAGATCTTCACGCCGGGCGCCTCGACCGACGAGATTGTCGACTTCATCCGCGGCGCGGTCGCCGAGCGCGCTCCGGCCTAGTCGGCGCACACCGCGTAGGCGCTCGCGCCGTCCGCTCCCGCGCCGAGCTGAACCCGCGCGGTCCAGCCGTCGTCGGGGACGTGTCCGGCATCGTTCCCGTCAAACGGGCGCGACGTGTTGATCCACGAATTCTTCGAGTTCGCAATGGTGGCCTCGATCGAGGCCCCGCCGCCGGTCACGTGGGTGCCGCCCGGGCAGTCGGCGCTAACCGTGACCGACGCGGGACCGCTCTCGATCACCTCTTCCTCGCTCTCGAAGCTCACGTCCACGCCTCCCGCGCAGATCTCATAAGTCCTGAACGCGGCGTCGGGTGGGCCTGCGTCCGCGTAGACGCCGCCCTCCCAATCCGCAAGGTCTGCGGAGGGGAGCGTATGGACGAGATGCGTGTTTCCCGGCGCCGTCAACGACCGGATCCCGCCCCCAACGGCCCGTTGTGGCGCAGCGCAACTGGTGGAGGCGCTGCTGATGCTGTCGGCCGCAAAGGTCTGGCTGGTGGCCTGGCCGTAGTCGGGGTTCGTGTGCGAGCAGATCGCATAAGTCTTCAATGTCAGCGGCACGCTCCCCAGGTTCGACGCCTCGCCCAGCCACCCGTCGTCCGGGTGGGCGTTGCCGTCGTCACCATCGAAGGGGGCGGTCGACTCGAGCTGGCCGCTGATGGTCGGGCCGCTGAAAGAAGCGCCCCCGCCGAAGACGTGCCACGTCCCGCCGCAGCGCGCGTTCCGATCCTCGAAGCCGGACGCCACCGACGTGCTCGTGCGGACGTACTTCAGGCCTCCGGCCTGACCGAGGGTGAGGGCGGATGCCGTCGCGCCGCTCAGCGCGAGTCCGGGGAGCGCCGCGAGCGTGACCGCGAAGGCTGTCGAGCGGAGCCTCATGTGAGGATTTTCGGCCACGCCCCGCGCTCGCACAAGAGCACCGAGGGGTGAAACCGGCCACCCCTGCTCGCCGCGCGGCTACTTACGGCAGATGGCGAAGGCGTCCACCGTGCGGCTGCCGGAGGTCACGCCCGCGGTGCCCTATGGCAATGAGAGCTGTGACGAACCGGCGCATCGTTACTTCGCCGCGCAGACCGCGTAGACAGTGAGACCGGCCTTCGCGTCGCTGTCGTTGTACGCCTTCACCGTCCACCCGTCGTCGGGCGTCTTCTTCCTGTCGTCCGAGTCGAAGGGGCGGGTCGAGGTGGCCCAGGTGTCGCGCTTGGGCTCTCCCCCGGCCGTCATCGCGAAACCGCCGTTGATGACCGCCTCGCC
>Ga0126312_10001529_pt1 | contig 15193 bp, 15 predicted proteins | sample Plot104A_FD_92537 | JGI IMG/M metagenome (GOLD analysis project Ga0126312, IMG submission 92537) | Serpentine soil microbial communities from UC McLaughlin Reserve, CA, USA - Plot104A | ecosystem: Environmental > Terrestrial > Soil > Grasslands | place: USA: UC McLaughlin Reserve, Lake County...
CGACCGCGCCGTCCGGCTCGCCGAGCGGTTCGAGCTCGACGCGCCGCTCGACCGCTGGAAGCGGATCCGCGACGAGATCCACAGCGAGGTCTGCGAGCGCGGGTACGACCGCGAGCGCCGGACGTTCACCCAGTACTACGGATCCAAGGAGCTCGACGCCAGCGTCCTGAACATCCCGCTCGTCGGCTTCCTGCCGGGAGCCGACGAGCGCGTCGGCGGGACGATCGACGCGGTCTGGCGCGAGCTGGGTCGCGACGGCTTCGTCTCGCGCTACTCCACCGCGGAGACCGACGACGGATTGGCCGGCGACGAGGGCCAGTTCCTCGCCTGCTCGTTCTGGCTCGTGAACGCACTGGCACGCAACGGCCGGGTCGACGAGGCGCGAGCGCTGTTCGAGAGGCTCATCGGCCTGGCCAACGATCTCGGCCTGCTCGCCGAGGAGTACGACGTCGGCCGGCAGCGCCAGGTCGGCAACTTCCCGCAGGCGTTCAGCCACCTCACGCTGATCCTCGCGGCACGCGCGATCGCGGACGCCGAGGCCGGCGGGCCGCGCGCTCAATCCGCGGGCTGATCGGCGTGTCCCTCGTGGACGGCCCAGAGCGCGGCCTGCGTACGGGAGGCGAGCCCGAGCTTGGCCAGGATGTGCGACACGTGCGTACGCGCGGTGCGCTCCGTGATCGCGAGCTCGGCGGCGATCTCCTTGTTGGCCATGCCTGCTGCCAGCAGCCGCAGGATCTCGCGCTCGCGAGCGGTCAGCTGCGCCGCCGGGTCAGGCGGCCGGGGTCCCGGCAGCGAGCTCATCAGCCGCCGTGCGACCGCTGCGTCCAGCTGCAGCTGGCCGCGGTGGGCGGCGCGCACGGAGGCGGCCACCCGGTCGGCGTCGGCGTCCTTGAGGATGTAGCCCGAGGCCCCGGCGGCAAGAGCGGCGTGGATGCGCTCCCGCTCGCCGAACGAGGTCAGCGCGACGATCTCGACGTCGCCGTACCGCGCCCGGATCTCGCGGGTCGCGTCGATGCCTCCCATCGGCTTCATCTCCAGGTCCATCAGCACCACGTCGGGCCGCTCGCCCTCGGCGTCGAGGCGAGCGAGCTCGTCCAGCGCCTGCTGTCCGTCGGCCGCCTCTCCGACGACCTCGAGATCGAGCTCGCCGTCGAGGAACGCACGGAGGCCGCGGCGCACGACCTTGTGGTCGTCCACGACCAGCACGCGGATGGCGTCTGCCGGCTCAGCGATCATCGCGCTCCGAAGCGCGCGCTGGAACCCTTGCGCGAACGAGCGTGCCGCGGAGCGGCGAGCTCGTGATCTCGAGACCGCCGCCGAGCTCGGCGACGCGTGCGCGCATCGAGCGCAGTCCGAAGCCCTCCGTGAGTCCCGGATCCGGATGGAAACCGCGCCCGTCGTCGCTGATCGTGATCTCGACGATTTCGTCGGCGGCGCTCACTGTGATCTTCGCGGCGCTCGCGCTCGCGTGCTTGATGACGTTGGCGAGTGCCTCCTGGGTGACGCGATAGAGCTGCTCCTCGGCCTCGGGCGCGACCGGCAGCCGTTCGTGCGGCCCGTCGACGACAATCGGCAGCTCCTCGCGGGCGCTGACCGCCGACGCGTGCTTCTCGAGGGCGACCACCAGCCCGTCCTCGGCCAACGCTCCCGGCCGCAACTCGAACACGAGGGCGCGCATCTCCGCCAGCGCAGCGCCCGTCAGCTGCTTGACGCGACCGAGCTCCTTCGCGAGTGGTCTTGCCGGATCCACGCGCTCGTCCGCCAGCGCGCGCTCGGCCGAGCGCACGTGCAGCGCCGTGGAGAACAGAGACTGCGAGACGGAGTCGTGCAGGTCGCGGGCGATTCGCTGGCGCTCGTCCACGGCTCGCTGACCCTCGCGTCGCTTGGCATCCGCCAGCGCCTCGGCGCTCCTCCGTCGCTCGGCGACGCTGGTCGCCAGGCACATCGTGGTGATCGCCGCGACCGCGATGTAGAGCTGGGTACTGAGCGCGCTGTCCGTGATCGGCTGCTCCGTGAACGCGCCTTCCTCGCGCGCGGTGATCGTCACCGTCATCGCTGCGGCCGTCGCGAGGCCGAGCGTTGCGCCCTGCGGGCCGAAGCGCAGCGCCGCCCAGATCAGCGCGGGGAACACCATGTACGTCAGCTCCAGCTCGCGCGACAGCACAACGGTGCTGAGCACGACGACCGTCGCGACCATCGCGAACCCCTCCCACGCGCCCCTGCCGCGCCACGCCGGAGAGCGAGGCTGCATCCACGCAAGGGCGAGCGGGATCACGACCAGCGAGCCCGATGCGTCGGCCAGCGACCAGCTCCGCCACAACGCCGGCACGTCGCCAGCCTGGAGTATGCCGCCCGCACGCATCGACACGACGGCGACGGTCGCCGTGATCGATGCGCCGGCCGCGATCGCGACGAGAACACCGCTGACATGCTCGAGCCGGTCCAGATCAGCCCGCGGGCCGATCAGCCGCCTCATCAGCACGGCGATCACGATCACGTCGGCGAGGTTTCCGGCGGTGATCGCCAGCGCGGTTCCCACGGGCTGGCTCATGTCCGCGAGCGCCAGGTCTCCGATCACAACGGCGGGCCAATATCGCAACCCCGCGAAGTACAGCGCCGCGGCGGCGACACCGGCGGGCAGCCAGATCGCCGCAACCGGTCCGGTGTACTGGACCGCGAGGCTGGCCTGGCCGGCGGCGTAGTACGCCAGGGCGAGAGCGACGATCCCGCCGAGGTATCGAGCGCCCGTAGCGAAGCGCTGCGCCGACACAGGCGCGTTGCCGACCGTCACGGCCGTAGAGCTGACGGCGGAGGAGTCCGAGTTCGTGGTCATGTGGCGTCGCCCTAGGACCCGCTCGCGGGACGCTACCGAGACACACGACTCAAGTCGAATGACGCAGGCGCACGCCCCGTCGACACGCAGGCGTGCACGGTGGCGTGACCCGGGCGCTCCTGTGAGGCTGACGCCGATCTCGATGGAGCCACCAGCGGCGACGGCCGGCAGCAACGAGAGCGGACTCTCGCTGTGGCACGGCGACGGCATCTCGGTCCTGGCCCTGTCGGGACCAGTCGATCGCGAGCTCGCCGGCCGCGCCGACGCGGCGCTCCAACGATTGCTCGTGGCGCACGACGGCGCCGTGGCGATCGATGTCTCGACTGTCGCTGCCGTGAACGGCTCCGTGCTCGGCGTCCTCCTCCGCGCCAGCCGGCGGCTCGCCTGGCGCAATCGCCGCCTGTACGTCGTGTGCGGACAGCCCGATGCGTGCACGCGCCTGCGAATAGCAGGCATCGACGAGCTTGCGATGCTTGTCGATGCCGTTCCCGCCGGGGACTCGGTTCGGCGGCCTTGACGCCGGCAATCAGCGATCGCCCGCCTCCGGTGCGACCGTCACGCCGGCGTGCGCGTCTCGTCCAGGACGCGGGCCTTCTCGGCACGGAGCTCCTCGTCGTCGATCACACCGGCCGCGCGCAGCTGCGCCAGGCGCTCGAGGCGCTCTAGGCGGATGTCCTCCTGCGGCGCGGCGGGGGAGAACCGCGAGGTCTGCCTCGCGACCGCGCTCGATCCGGCGCGGGCCTTTCCGGCCACCCCGGCCGAGACGCTCGCCAAGCGCTCCCGCCGCCGCTGCGCCGCCGTCGCGCGGTCGGCGTCGGGGAACTCGCGCAGGGTCCTGCGTCGCAGCGCCTCGACGCCGAGCAGCAGCAGCGCCACGAGGACGGTCGCCGTTGCCGGGTTGCGTGTCGCCGGCGTGGGCGCCCACCAGAGGATCACGACAGCGACGAGGACGCCCGCCGCGCCGTAGACGAGGAGCGGCTCGCGCATGTACGGCGCGAGCGTGCGGCGGATCGCGGTCGCCCAGCGGGTCGGGCCCGCGAGCCAGGCGCCCGCGACCATCACGACCCCGTAGCCGATCGTCGCCGTCGCGGCCTGCTCGAGCAGCGGCGTGTAGATGTCCAGGACCTCGCGCACGACGGGCTCGCCGGACGCGGTCTGGGCGAGCGACTCGACGATCGCGTCGGAGGCCAGCGACTCGGCCACGAGGGCGCCTGCTCCTGCCGCGACGAAGCCGACGCCGTACGCGCGCAGCGCGCGCCGCCTCCACCCGGGCGCGACGAGCAGTGCGCCCCCGAACAGCCCGAGTGACAGGACGACGAGCACCACGGGGAGCGCCTGCAGCGCGTTGCCGACCGCTTGGGCGGTCTCCAGCTGGTCCGAGCGCATGATCGTGACCTGGGCGGCGTCCTCCGGCAGCGCCTGGCCCGCGCGGCCGCCGATGCCGGCGCGTGTCTCCGTCTCCGCGAGCAGCGCCTTCAAGTCCAGCACGACGGCGCCGCCCTCCGTCGACACGATCGAGCCGTCGCCCTCGATGATCCGCAGCATCGCCTCGTGCGCGGCGCGGTTGGCGTCCTCCCACATCTGCTGCACGTCCTCGCGCGCGAGCGCCTCGCGCGCGCGCACCTCCACCCGGTCGCGGAAGGCGTTCGCGATCGGGGCGGCGAGAGCCTGGGCCCGCTCGGGCAGCGCCTCGCGGAGCTCGCCCTCTACGTCGACGTTCGCGTAGAGCTGATCGGTGACGTACCCCGCCACGCGGTCGCGGATCACCGGGCGCTCGAGCAACTCGCTGCTGGCGGCGGTCCAGTTCCCCGTGTTGAGGACCTGCCGGTCGACCCAGATCGCCAGGACCGCTCCGAATGCGGCCAGCGATGCGAGGACGACCAGCGCCAGTGCGATGCCCCGCCGCCCTCTCGACGATGGCTCATCCTGCATGCGTCGAAGGAACCCAGAGCGACCGCGGTGCGGCAAGGGCGCCTGCCGGTGTCCCGCGGCCAGTGCATGCCTCCCCCGGCACGCCCGCCCGGCGCCGTGACTGCGTCGGTCTGAGCCCGCGCCGTGCGTCCGCCTATCCTTCGTCAGGTGCTGATACGCGTGATCCTGGGCGAGGACAGCTACATCGTGCGCGAAGGACTGCAACAGGTTCTCGCGGGCGCGCCCCAAGTCACTGTCGTGGCCGGCTGTGCTGACGCGGATTCGCTGCTGCAAGAGGTGGAGGCGCTGCGCCCCGACGTCGTGGTGACGGACATCCGGATGCCGCCGACCGACACCGACGAGGGCATCCGGCTGGCGGCCCATCTCCGGGTAGCTCACCCCGACATCGGCGTCGTCGTCCTGAGCCAGTACTCCGATCCGGGATATGTCCTCGCCCTGCTCGAGTCGGGCTCCGACGGCCGTGCCTACCTGCTCAAGGAAAGGGTGCACGACCGCCGTCAGCTGGTCGCCGCGATCGAGGCGGTCGCGAACGGGCAGTCCGTGATCGATCCGAAGATCGTCGAGGTCCTGGTGACGGCCAAGGCGCGCACCGAGCGCTCTCCCTTGTCCGAGTTGACGCCGCGCGAGCTGGAGGTGCTCGCCGCCATCGCCGAGGGCAAGAGCAACGCGGCGATCTCGGATGCGCTGGTGCTCACGAAGCGAGCTGTCGAGAAGCACATCAACTCGATCTTCCTGAAGCTCAATCTGTCGCATGCCCCCGAGGCGGATGACGTGAGTCCGCGGGTCAAGGCGACGCTCCTTTTCCTCGCTGAGTCCGACGTCATCTCGGCGCACACGCATCCGGAGCCGTAGCGGGTCGACGGGGGAAGCTCACACCCCTCACGATCGGGGGGCGGGCGCCATTGCCGCCTCCTCGGGGCAGACCTAGAGTCGCGAGACCCTGCTCGGAGGAGCGCCGTGTCGACTAAGACGGATTCCTACCAAGCCACTCGATCCAGATCGGCTTCCGGTCCGCGGGCCGCCATGTGAGCGCGGCCGCTCGCTCGGGATCCACCCGGAGGGACCGTCACGCGGCTCGCAATGTCGCTCGGCACGAAATCAACCTCGTCGCGAGACCCGCGCGCACCCGTGCGGGTCCTCACCGTCGATGACCAGGCGCGGTTCCGGGGCGTCGCTCGCGACGTGATCGACGCGACGCCGGGATTCGAGCCGATCGGGGAGGCGGAGAGCGGCGAGGAGGCGCTGCTCGCGGTCGACCGGCTCGCTCCCGAGCTCGTGCTGCTCGACGTGCGGATGCCTGGACTCGATGGCATAGAGGTCGCGCGCCGGCTGACGGCGAGCCATCCGGAGACGCTCGTGGTGCTCATATCCATCGAGGACCCGGTCGACCTTCCGTCGGCGGCCCAGCTCGACGATGCGGTGCCGCTCGTCCGCAAGCAGGACTTCGGCCCCGGGCTTCTGCGCCGCCTATGGGCCGATCGCCGTCAGTGAGCGGACAGTGATCTACATGCGGTCCTGTTCCACCGATTACCGCACGGTAGGGTCGATTCAGATTCGGAGATGCCTGGCGCCTGGGCGCGGGGCGGCGGTGGCGAAATGACCGTCAGCACCGAGTCGCTCGCAGCGAAGGGGACGATCGCCGGTACCACCGTGGCGATGTCTGCGGTGATCGCGGCGATCACCTACGCGTCGTCGACGTCGGAGTACGCCGCGCTCGAGGCGAGCGTGCGCGCGCTCACGGTCGGCGCGCCCGTCGCGGCCGGTCTCTGGGCCCGCCGGCTGCCCACGTTTCGGCGCTTCGGCGACCTGCTGATCGCTGCGGGCGGGGGAGCGTTCCTGGCCGGCCTGTCGGCATCGGACGACCAGCTGCTCCACAGCCTCGGTCGCGTGTCGGCGTGGGTGGTCGAGGTCGGCCTTATCTACCTCTTGCTCGCGTTCCCCTCGAGGTCCCTGGGGCGCGCCGAACGGGCGCTGGTCGCCGCCATGGGGCTGACCGTCGCGCTGCTCTACCTACCCACTGCCCTGTTCGTAGAACAGTACCCGTCGCCGTCGCCATGGACATCGTGCGGTACCGACTGCCCGGAGAACGCGTTCAGGCTGACGAACGCCGAGCCGGCGGTCATAGAGGACCTGATCCGACCGCTGCGGGAGTCGCTGACAGCGGCGATCTGGCTGGCTGCGACGGTGGTGCTCGGCCGGCGCATCGAGCGTGCGAGCCCGGCGATGCGACGCACGCTCGCGCCCGTGTTGACGGTGGCCATCTTCCGCCTCGTCGTTCTCGCGGCCGGCACCGGCGCGCGGCAGGTGGCACCCGATTCGCCCCTCACCGACGTGCTCGCGTGGTCGATCGCGCTCTCCCTGCCGGCATTGGCGGCCGCCTTCCTCGTAGGCGTGTTTCGCTGGCGGCTGTTCATCGCGACGGCGATGGAGCGGGTTGCGACCCGGCTGCGCGGACATGCCGGTCCCGCGGAGCTGCGCGAGGCGCTCGCGGAGGCTTTTGACGACCCGTCGCTCGACGTGGTCTACTGGCTCGAGGAGCCCGAGGGCCACTGGGCGGACGCCGCCGGTCGCGCGACCGATCTCGCGTCGCGCGGGCCCGGTGTGAGCATTACGGAGGCGCGCGACGGCGCCAGGCGAGTCGCGGCGATCATCCACGACCCTGCGCTCGGGGACGACCCCGCCTTCATCGCCAGCGCCACCTCGTGGGCCGCCATCACACTCGACAACCACCGGCTTTCGGTCCAGACCTCCGCGCTCCTGCGCGAGGTGCGCGAGTCGCGCGCGCGGATCCAGGCGGCGGCCGACCACGAGCGGCGGCGGATCGAGCACAATCTGCACGACGGGGCACAGCAGCGTCTGGTGACGCTCCGCATCAAGCTCGAGCTCGCCGCGGAGCAGGCCCCCGACGGCGGCGAGGGGAGGCCCGAGACGCTGCGAGCGCTCGGCCGCGAGGTCGACGAGGCGCTCGACGAGGTGCGCTCGCTGGCGCGTGGCATCTACCCCGCGCCGCTCGCCGCCCGAGGGCTCGTCGAGGCCCTGCGCGCGGCCGCGCTGCGCGCGGCTCTGCCCACCTCGGTGCTGGCCGGAGGGATCGGCCGCTACTCGCGCGAGATCGAGAGCGCCGCGTACTTCTGCTGCCTCGAGGCGATGCAGAACGCCGACAAGCATGCCGCCGGCGCGACGGCGGCTGTGATCGAGCTCATCGAGGATGACGCGCTGATCATCGAGGTCCGGGACGACGGCGCCGGATTCGACGTCGACGGCACCGCGGGCGGCGTCGGCCTCATCAGCATGCGCGATCGGCTGGCGGCCGTCGGCGGCCAGCTCAAGATCCACTCGGTCCCGGGACGTGGCACGCGAGTGACGCTCATGATCCCGATCACGACCGCCGCTGACGGCGGGCCTGACCTGACCGGCGCATCCGCCTGACGGGTGCCCGCACTACTTCCGGTTCGCATGCCTCCCCTGTTGGCAGGCGGCGACGCCGTCGTGACGCTGTCGCCGGTGGCGACCGAGGATCCCGGATCGACGGAAGCGCGCAGACCGGCGGCGGACGGCTCGGCCGAGGTATCGCCGGCGGCGGGTGCCCCCCCGGCGCCGGCGGCACCTCCGCCGGGTGGGGAGCGGCACCGGCCGACCGGCTGGATCGTTCTCTCCGGCCTGCTGCTGATCGCCGTCGTCGGCTTGGCGGTCTGGGCCTTCAGCGCCCAGTCCGACGCGGACGACGCTCAGGCGAAGCTCGACGCGCAGCAGCGCGCGGCAGCCCAGGCGACGCCGACGCCGGAGCCGGCGCAGTCCGCACAGCTCGATCCGGAGACCCAGCAGAGGTTCGAGCAGCTGGCGGACGAGCTCGGCGCAGCCGGCGAGTCGCTCGACCAGATCGAGCAGGAACTCGAGCAGGCGGCCGCCAAGGTCCAGGACGCCGACCAGCTCCGCCAGGATGCCAAGGGCGTCCTCGAAGCCGCCAGAGCCGAGACGGAAGCGTTCAAGGCGCAATTCGAGCTGACGAAGACGTGCCTGCGCGGAACGCTCGACGCCGTCGCCGCCGCATACGCCGGCGGGGACCTCAACGCCGCCGTGCAAGAGCTCGAGAAGCTGTCGGGCAATTGTCGCTCGGCGGCGTCCTCGTGACAGGGGGTTGACGCGGCATGAGCGAGCGATCGGCGGACAGCCGCGAGGTCGCGGTCGGAATCGCCCTCGCGGGCGCTCGCGCAGGCGCGACGCTCGCGCGCGCGGCGCTGGCGCCCGGCCGGATCGCGCTACGCACGCCCGTGCTGGGCCACGTGCTCCGCCGCGCGGGCGAGGATCTCGCAGCCGATGGGCGCCGCGCGGAGGCATGGGCGCGCACGTCGTTCGAACGCGCGTCGCAGGCCGCTCTCTCGGCGCCCGAGGTCGAGCGCGCAATCGATCGGGTGCTCGCCGGGCAGCTGACCGACGCGGTGGCGCGGTCGCTCGCCGAGCATCACGTGGTCGACCGCATCGCCGCGCAGATCGTCGCCACGACCGACGTCGACCGCGTCGTCGCCGCCGTGCTCGAGAACGAGCTGACCGAGCACGCCCTGGATCGCGCGCTCGAGAGCCCCGGTCTCGAGCGGCTGGTCGTGCGTGTGCTCGACAGCCGGCTCGTGGACGGGATCACCGAACGCGTGCTGCACAGCCCGGAGATGGACCGCGTCGTCGAGTACATCGCGACGAGCCCGCAGGTCCTCGACGCCGTCAGCCGGCAGACGCAGAGCCTCGCCGAGGAGATGGTGGCCGACGTGCGCCATCGCACGCACAGCGTCGACGACACCGCCGAGCGGCTCGTCCGCGGATGGCTGCGGCGGCCGCGTCCGAGCACGTCATGAGCGCGCCGCAGGTGCCGTACGCCGGCATCGCCACCCGCGCGGTCGCGCTCGCGATCGACGTCGTGATCGCCCAGGTCATCCTGCTCTTCGGCGGCGCGGTCCTTGCGCTCGTGGCGTCGCTCGTCGGCGGCTTCCACCTCGACACGCTGGCGAAGTTCCTCGCCGCGGTCGCTTGGGTGGCGGTCGTCGGTTTCTACTTCGTGCTCTTCTGGAGCACGGCGGGGCAGACGCCCGGGATGCGCCTCATGGCTCTGCGCGTGATGACCGCCGCGGGCGTCCACCCCGGCGTGACACGGTCGATCGTGCGCCTCGTCGGTCTTGGGCTGGCGATCGTCCCGTTGTTCGCCGGCTTCCTCCCCGTCCTGTTCGACGAGCGCCGCCGCGGGTTGCACGACCTGCTCGCGGGCACTGTGGTCGTGTATGCCGGACGGGAGCCACTGCCGGCGCCTGGGCCCGCCACCGCTCCTGTGCTGGGCGACGTGCAGCCGTCGGGGTAAGTCAGCGAAGCCACCGAGGAACCCGGGGGTGCCTGCCACCCCGGCGGCACACTGGACCACCTCATTGCCGCGCGAGCGGCGCGGTCGCAGGATTGGCGCTGACCTCGACCCTTCGACAAGGAGTGCACACATGAGCACGCTCGTGGCAATCGCCTACCCTGACGCAGCGACGGCCGAGCAGGTGCGACAGGAGCTCATCCAGGCCACCAAGGAGCACCTGGTGCGGCTCGAGGACGCGGTCGTCGTCGAGCACCGGCCCGACGGCAAGATCAAGCTGCACCAGGCGATGAGCACGGCGGGCGCGGGCGCGGCCGGCGGCGCCCTCTGGGGCGGACTGATCGGGCTCATCTTCCTCGCTCCGCTGTTCGGCATGGCCGTCGGCGCCGCCTCGGGCGCGTTCGCCGGCAAGGTCTCCGACGTCGGCGCGAACGACAACTTCATGAAGGACCTCGGCGCCAAGCTCCCGGCCGGCGGCGCCGCGCTGATCGCGCTCGGCAGCACGGACGCGCGCGACAAGGTCATCGAACGGCTCCAGCGGTACGGCGGCGAGATCATCCAGACCTCGCTCACCAGCGAGGAGGAGGAGCGGCTGCGCGCGGCGCTCGAGCCCGTCGGGACGGCCTAGGGCGCCGCCCGGACTCGAGAGGTAGCTCAGTGATCCGGCTCGTGGCGATCGCGTATCCGGACATGGACACGGCGGAGCGCGTGCGCCAGGTGCTTGTCCGCGCGTCTGAGGAGGGCCTCGCACGGCTCGATGACGCCGTGGTAGTCGAGCGCACGCCCGACGGCAAGGTAAAGCTGCACCAGTTCCGGAGCATGGCGAAGCACGGTGCCGCCGTCGGTGCCGCCGGCGGCGCGGCGATCGGCCTCCTGTTCCTCGCCCCGCTGCTGGGTGCCGCGATCGGCGCGGCCTCCGGCAGCCTCGGCGGCAAGCTGAGCGAGGAGGGGATCGACGACCTGTTCATGAAGGACCTCGGCGCGCGGATCCGTCCCGGCGCCGCCGCTCTGATCGTGCTCGGAAGCACTGAGGCTCGCGACGAGCTGATCGAGCGCGTCAAGCCGTACGGCGGCGAGGTGGTCCAGACATCCCTGGACTGGACCGCCGAGCAGCAGTTGCGCGAGGCGGTCAAGGGCTGATGGGCGGCCTCCTGAGGAACCGTCGCGACGACATGCGGATCTGGAGACGCAAGCGAACGCGTCGCGAAGCGCTGCGACGACACGCGGACGACCTCGTCGGACAGCTCTCCTGGAGCGCCACGCGCTGGTACGGCCGCCAGCTGCGATCGGAGATCCCCGACGGCGTCGTGAGGTGGTCCGCCATCGCCGGCGGTGCGGGCATCATGGCAGCGCTGGCGAAACGCCGTCCGCAGGGGGCGTCATCCAGCATCGGAAGCGAGGAGCCGACATGACGTCCGCCGCCACGCGGCCGGCGGCACTGTCCGACGCCGAGCTCGCCGAGTTGCTCGGACTGCTCCGTGGCGCCGACAGCGTCGAGCTGAAGCTCACCGTGCCCGAAGCGGCTCAGCGCTCGTCGGTGACCGCGCTCGGGATGGATCCCGTGGCGGCGCAGATCCGCCAGGTGTACTTCTTCGACACGCCCGATCTCGCGCTGTACGACGCCGGCGTCGTGGTACGCGCGCGGCGCGTGCAAGCGAAGGGGGACGACTCGGTCGTCAAGCTGCGCCCCGTCGTGCCGGACGAGCTGCCGCGGGCGGTCCGCCGCTCGCCGGCGTTCGGCATCGAGGTCGACGCGATGCCAGGCGGTTACGTGTGCTCGGGATCGATGAAGCGCTTCCTCGGAGCGTCGGGCGTCAAGGAGGCCGTTGCCGGCGAACGGCCGCTGCGCAAGCTGTTCTCGAAGGAACAGCGCGCCTTCTACACCAGGTATGCACCGGATGGGATCGGCCTCGACGACCTATCCATGCTCGGTCCCATGTTCGTGCTCAAGCTGAAGTTCTCGCCGGAGGGCTTCGACCGCAAGCTGGTCGCGGAGTTCTGGCTGTATCCGGACGACTCGCGGATCCTCGAGCTGTCGACGAAGTGCCCGCCGAGGGCCGCGTTCACCGCGGCGGCGGAGACCCGGGCGTTCCTCGCCGAGCGCGGGGTCGATCTGACCGGCGAGCAGGAGACGAAGACGCGCAGGGCGCTCGAGTTCTTCAGCGCCAGGATCGCCGAGACCGCGACGGCGTGACATGACGCCGCCGCACGCGCAGGCGCTGGCGTGGAGTCCGGTCAAGCCGCGGTTGCGGCCGCTGCGGCTCGCGTTCGCGTGGCTGTCATCGGCGCTCGCTCTGCTGGTCGCCGCCGGGATCGTGCCCGGGGCGAGCGTCAACGGCTTCTGGGGCGCCGTGCTGGTCGCGGCGATCGTGGCGGTGCTGAATGCCATCCTCCCGCCGCTGATAGCTGCGCTGCGGCTGCCGTTCACGGTTGCCGCCGGCTTTCTGCTCGTGCTCGCGCTCGACGCGGTGATATTGCGGCTTGCTGCCGACATCGCGCCCGACGCGCTCTATGTCGAGGACTTCGCCGCGGCTCTGCTCGTCGCCCTCGTCGCCTCGGCGGCGGGGACGGCGATCGCGGTCCTAGCGGGCATGAACGACGACGACGAGTACACGCTGCGCATCGCCCGGCGGATCGCGCGGCGCGGTGGCGCGGCGGTCGAGACCGACGTGCCCGGACTGCTGTTCCTCGAGATCGACGGGCTGGCGCTTCCCGTCCTGCGGCGAGCTATTCGTGACGGAACTACACCCGTGATGGCCCGCTGGCTCGCTGACGGCAGCCACGAGCTGCTCGAGTGGGAGACGGATCTGTCGTCCCAGACGGGCGCGAGCCAGGCCGGCATCCTGCTCGGCTCGAACGAGGACATACCGGCGTTCCGCTGGGTCGAGAAGCAATCGGCCAGGATGCTGAGCTGCTCCGACCCGGACGACTGCGCCGAGATCGAGCGGCGGCACAGGAGCGGAAACGGGCTGCTCGTCGGCGGCACCAGCCGCGGGAACCTCCTGTCCGGCGAGGCCGACGGCGCGCTGCTCACGGTCAGCCGGCTCGCGGCCGAGAAGGCGCCGAATCCGGGCTATCGCGCCTTCCTCGCGAACGGGTCGAACGTCACGCGCACGGTAGTGCTGTTCTTCTGGGAGGTAGCTGTGGAGCTGATCGCCGCCGCGCAGCAGCGCCGGCGCGACGTTCAGCCGCGCGGCCACCGCGGCGGCGGATACCCGTTCCTGCGTGCCGCGATGTGCGTATTCGTGCGCGACCTCGTCGCTTACTCGGTGCTGCAGGACATGTTCCGCGGCGTTCCGGTGGTGTACGCGACGTTCGCGAGCTACGACGAGGTCGCACACCATTCGGGGCTCGAGCGTCCGGACACGCTCGACGCGCTGCGAAAGCTCGACCAGCGCTTCGCGATGCTCGACGACGCCCGCCGCTACGCTCCGCGCCCGTACGAGATCGTGGTGCTGTCCGATCATGGTCAGACGCAGGGTGCGACGTTCCGGCAGCGCAACGGCTATGGCCTCGACGAGCTGGTCGAGCGCTCGCTCTCCTCCGGGCGCGTCGACGCGGTGGCCGCCGGCGACGAGCACGCCAGCGCCGTGGGCCAGGCGGTCGACGAGGCGACCGGGCACACTCAGAACCGCAAGCGGAAACCCAAGAGCGACGTCAGCGGACGCGACGTCGTCGTGTTGGGCTCCGGCAACCTCGGTCTGGTCTACCTGATGGAGCAGCCGCGGCGGATGAGCCTCGAGGAGATCCAGGCCCGCCATCCGCAGCTCCTTGACACGCTGCGCGCGCACCCGCACGTCGGCCTGCTGCTCGTCCGCTCGGAGCGCGACGGTCCGGTCGTCTTCGGCGCCGGCGGCATGCGCAGGCTCGCCGACGGGTCCGTCGAGGGTGAGGACCCGCTCGCCATCTTCCCGCCCAACGCGGAGCGGCACCTGCTGCGCACGGACGGCTTCGCCGGCGTCGCCGACATCATCGTCAACAGCTTCTACGACCCGGTGATGGAGGAGGGCTGCGCGTTCGAGGACCTGATCTCCTTCCACGGCGGTCTCGGCGGGCCGCAGACGCGCCCATTCCTCCTTCACCCCGCGCGCCTTCCTGTGCCTTCCGAGCCGCTGGTCGGAGCCGCCGCGGTCAACGAGCTGCTGCGGAGCTGGCGGGCGTTCCTGGGCGGCAACCACGGAGCGGCGCACGCTACGCCGGCGGACGCGCGCGCCAGCCGTGATCGCGTCGGCGCCTGAGTCCGCGCCGCCCCCCCGGCGGCTGGGCGACCGGCTCGAGCAGGCGCTCGAGCATCACGCCGACGTCGAGCGAGAGATCGAGCGCGGCGCGGCGAAGGAGCCAACGCGGCCGGCCCTCCTCGGGACCATCGTCAAGCTGGCGGTCTGCGGCGTGTCGCTGTATCTGGTGGCCCCGAGCGTGCTCGACCTGCTGGCCTCATGGCGTGACCTGGACCAGCTCGCGCTCAAGTGGCTGCTCGCGATGACACTCCTGCAGGCCGCAGCCGTGGCTTGCATGTGGGCGCTGCAGCGCGTCGCACTGCACACGAAGGACTGGTACGCAGTCGCGACTTCGCAGCTCGCGTCGAACGCGATCTCGAAGGTGGCACCCGGCGGCGGGGCGGTCGGAGCCGCGTTGCAGTACAGGATGCTCATGCAGGCCGGGATTATCGGGGCGCGCGCGGTCGCCGGACTCACCGCTGCGAGCCTGTTGACGCTCGCGATCGTGCTCGCTCTGCCGGTACTGGCGCTTCCCGCGCTGGTGCGGGGCGACGTGAACCGCACACTGGTCGAGGCGACGGTCGCGGGGCTGGTCGTGTTCTGCGCGCTGTTCGCGATCGGCGCCGTGATGCTGGTGCTGGATCGCCCGCTCGCCTGGACCGGCCGCGCGATCCAGCGTGCACGCAATCGCCTGCGCCGCGGCAGCGAGCCGCTCACCGGACTGCCGAAGCGGTTGCTGCGCGAGCGCGACCGGATAATCGGTACCGTCGGGCGCCGCTGGAAGGTGGCGCTGGCGGCCGGCATCGGTCGCTGGCTGTTCGACTACGCCTCGCTGCTGGCGGCGCTCACGGCGGTCGGCTCGAGGCCCCG
>Ga0126312_10001531_pt1 | contig 15188 bp, 17 predicted proteins | sample Plot104A_FD_92537 | JGI IMG/M metagenome (GOLD analysis project Ga0126312, IMG submission 92537) | Serpentine soil microbial communities from UC McLaughlin Reserve, CA, USA - Plot104A | ecosystem: Environmental > Terrestrial > Soil > Grasslands | place: USA: UC McLaughlin Reserve, Lake County...
CCTCGAGCCGCTCGACGATCCGGGCCGTGGTCGGCGCCCCCACGTCGGCGTAGATGAGGGTCTCCTCGAGCCGCTCGAACGCCTCCTCGTCGAGCGTCTCGAAGACCGTCGCCTGGAGCTCGGCGCCGAGCGCGCGCCGGGTCTTCGACATGTTGTTCCGAAGGCGTCGGAAGAAGCCACCCCGGTCAGGCCCGGGTTCCGGATCGGGCGAGACCTCGTGCCGGCCGGTGTCGAACAGCTCGTGCCAGCTCCGGGCCATGGCCGCGGAGCATATGCCGGAACGACTGGCGCCCCGCCTGAGGCGGGGCGCCGCTGACTAGAGGTTGTGACTCGCCCGTTTACGGGTTCTTGGGCCCCTTGCCCTTCGACCCGGGCCGCTTCACGGTCTCGCACGACCCGTTGGGGTTGGCGAGTGTCGCATCGGCGATCTCGTCGTTCCTGTCGAGGCGCGCGACGTCAGTCCCGGCGCCGCACGTGATCGTGTCACGCCTGCCGCCGTCGCCGCGACCATTGATGTGGTCGTCGCCGTCGCCGCCGGCGAGATCGTCACGGCCTTTGCCGCCACTGATCTTGTCGTCGCCGTCGCCGCCGTCAACGCTGTCGGCACCCTTCCCGGCGAATAGGCGATCGTTGCCGAGGCCACCATCGATGTGATCGTCACCGGACTGCCCGAACACGGTGTCGTTGCCGTCGTCGCCGTTCAGCGCGGGGTCGTCGCCGCGCCCGCCCTTGATGCGGTCATTCTGGTCGCCGCCGTTGACTTCGTCCTCGCCCGAGCCGCCCAGGACGCGATCCTTGCCCGCCTCGCCGTTCACGGTGTCGTCGTCCTTGCCGGCATTGACCTTGTCGTTGCCAGCGTCAGCGTTGATCGTGTCGACGCCGTTGGTGCCGCGGATGTTGTCGTTGTTTGGCGTCCCGTTGCAGGTACCGCCGGTGCACTTGATGCTCGCTGCCAGCGCCACTGCCGCGATAACGAGGAACGCTGCAGCAGCAGCCGCAATCGAAAACAGGATCCTGCGATTCACTCGAAGCCTCCAGTCAGGGTCGTATTCACGGGATGGAACGTGCGGCAGAGCGGAAAGTTGTGGAGTTCACGCCACGGCCTCCGCTACATCGTCTCGGCCCAGCCGTCGTGAGATCACGCGCGAAACGCCATCGTCGCCCATGGTAACCCCGTAGAGCGTGTCCGCGGCGTCCATGGTGCGCTTCTGGTGGGTCACGACGATGAACTGCGCGCGGTCCGAGTAGCGGCGCACGAGATGCAGGAAGCGGTCGATGTTGATGTCGTCGAGGGCGGCCTCCACCTCGTCGAGGATGTAGAAGGGACACGGCCGGGCCAGGAAGACGGCGAACATGAATGCCAGCGCGACGAGCGACTTCTCGCCACCCGACAGCAGCGACAGGCGCTTTGTCGCCTTGCCGGCCGGGGTGACCTCCACCTCGACGCCCGCCTCGGGCTCCCGCTCCTCGTCCGGCTCGGGCTCGGCCCCGTCCTCGTCCGGCTCCGGGGCCTCCTCACCGCCCACGACCGGCCTGGGTCCCCTCTCTGCCCGCACCAGCCTCAGCTTCCCGCGGCCGCCCGGGAAGAGGTGCTGCACGACGTCCTCGAAGTTGCGTGCCGCGGCCTCGAAGGTCTGCTCGAAGCTCTCACGGATGCGCTGGTCGGTCTCGCGGATCAGGCCCTCCAGCTCGGCGAGCGCGACCTCGAGGTCCCGGCGCTGCGCCTCGAGCTGCTCCACGTGCGCCACGGCCTCCTCGTACTCCTGCCCGGCGAGCGGGTTGACCGGCCCGAGCTGCTCGCGACGGCGGGCGAGTCGCTCGACCCGCGCCCGCAGCGCGTCGCGCGCCTCCTCCCCCAACGGCTCCGCCTCCGGCTGGGGTTCGAGCCCCAGCCGACCGGCGATCTCGCTCAGCTCGCGCTCGGAATCGGCCGCCGAGTCGCGCACCTGCTGTGCGGCGACCTCGGCCACGGTGACCGCCTCACTGGCCCCGCGCAGCCGGCCCTGGAGCTCCGCCTCCTCGTGGGCGCAGGCCCGGAGCTCCTCGGCCGTCCTGTCTCCCGCCGCCGCGCCTTCGCGCAGCTCGACCTCGAGCGCGTCGCGGCGGACCGCGACCGCCGCTCGGGCGGAGTCGAGCGCCGCTGCCGCCCGCTGCGCGTCGGTTTGAAGCCGCCGGTCGGCGGCGATTGCCGCCTTGAGGGCCCGCAGCGAGCCTTCCCGCTCGCGCCGCTCCTGCTCGCTGTGCTCGGCGAGTCGGCGCTCGGCGCGGAGGTCGGCCTGCAGCTCAGCACGACGCACGGCCTCGGGCCCCTCGTCCGGCGCTTGGCGGCGGCGCTCGATCAGCCAGGCGGCGCGGCTGGCCTCGTCGGCCGCCTCGCCCGACTCCCTGAGGACGCGGCGCAGGGCGACCTCCGCCTCGTCGCGGGCGACGTCGGCGACAGCGGCCGCCTCCCTTGCCGTCTCGACGGCGCGGCCCGCCTCCGCTTCCTCGCCGGCGGCCCGCTCGGCGTCGGCGGCCAGCTGGTCGCGCCGGCCGCGCTCAGCCAGCAGACGCTCGGCGCGGGCTGCGGGCGCTTGCGAGAGCTGGCCGCGTGTGGCGTCGAGGACTCGCCCCGAGCGGGTGACGGCGATCCCGTCGAAGTACTCGGAGACCGCCTCGAGGGATTCCACGATCCAGACGTCCGCCAGTAGGCGATCCGCCAGCCTGGCCAGCTCGGGCCTCGGCCTCAGCTTCGAGAGCAGGCGCTGCGCGCCTGGCGCCGGTGCGCGGCCGGCCGCCCTGCCCCGGGCGCGCGAGCGCACGAGCGCGGTGGCGCCGGCGTCGCCGGCGGCGTCGAGCAGCCGCTGCCCCGCGGGGACGTCGTCGACTACCCCCGCCGCCAGCATGGGGCCGAGGGCGGCCGCCAGCGCGATCTCGTAGCCGGCGGCGACCTCGAGGCCGTCGGCCAGTGCCCCGCTCCCCGTGGCGGCAGGAGCCGATGCCTCGAGCAGCCTGTCGACCGTGGCCAGCTCGGCGCCGGCCTGCGCGGCGCGTGCGCGGGCGGCCTCGGCCGCCTGCTCCGCCTCGCGTCGGGTCGTGCGAGCGGCCTCGGTGGCCTCCTCGGCCCGGTCGAGCTCGCGGCGCCGCTCGGCCGCCGCGCGGCCAAGCTCGTCCCGCCGCTCCTCCGCGACCCGCAGCTGCTCCTCGATCTCCGCGAGCTGTTCGACCAGGCGCCACTCCCGGTCGCTCTCGAGCGCGGCCAGCTCCTGCTCCAGCTCGGCCATGCGCCCGCGGGGTTCGCCGGCCGCGTCGGTCGAGCGCAGTTGCTCCTCGAGCAAGACAAGCTGCGCCGAGCGGCGCCGGCCGCGCTCCGTCGCGGAGTGGGCCTGGTCACGCGCCCGCTCGAGGCGAATCCCGATCCGCTCGGCCGCCGATCTCGCCTCGAACAGCCGACCCTGGAGCTCCTCGCGCAGCCGCGACTGAGACGCGAACGCCTCCTCCACGGTCTCGCGCCGCTCCGCCACGGCGGCCAGCAGCCGCTCGCCCTCGTCGCGCTCGCTGCGCGCGGCCGATGCCCGGGCCTCGGCCGTGGCGAGCGCACCGCGTGCGGCCCTGACGTCGTCGCGGGCGAGCTCGAGCCGCGCCTCGAGCGACTGCCGCTCGATCCGCTCGTGCAGCTCGGCCGCCTCCGCCTGACGCTTGAGCGGCCGCAGGTGCGAGCGCGCCTCGCGCTCCACGTCCAGCGCCCTCGAGAGGTTGTCCTCGGTCCGCTCGAGCTTGAGCTGGGCGCGCCGGCGGCGCTTGCGGTGCTTGCCGAGGCCGGCCGCCTCCTCGATCAGCAGCCGCCGCTCGCGCGGCCGCGACAGCACGATTGCCTCGACCTTGCCCTGCGAGACGACCGAGTGCATCTCCTTTCCGAGGCCGGAGTCGGACAGCACCTCGATCACGTCGACCAGCCGACAGCGTGCTCCGTTCAGGCGGTACTCGCCCTCGCCGTCGCGGGAGAGCCTTCGGACGATCGATATGTCGGAGAAGGAGCTGTCGAGGACCCCGTCCGAGTTGTCGATCACCACCTCCACCTCCGCCGAGCTCGACCCTTTGATGCCGTGGCCTCCCGCGAAGATCACGTCCTTCATGGTCTGGCCGCGCACCGCGAGCGGGCTCTGCTCGCCGAGCGCCCAGAGCACGGCATCCGTGATGTTGGACTTGCCCGAGCCGTTCGGGCCGACGACCACGGCAACACCTGGGGCGAACTCCAGCTTCGTCCGTTGGGGGAAGGACTTGAAGCCCTTCATCGATATCGAGCGGAGATGCATTATTCGTCGAAGCTCTCCAGCGCCTGGAGGGCCGCCTCCTGCTCGGCGCTCTTCTTCGTCCTTCCCTCCCCGCGACCGACCTCCTCCCCGCGAACCTCGGCGACGGCCCGGAAGCTGCGGTCGTGCGGCGGCCCCTCCTCAGCCTCAATCCGGTAGTCGACCACCTCGGCCCGGCGCGCAAGGCGCTCCTGGAGCACCGACTTGTAGTCCACCGGATGCTCCAGCGCGTCGTCGATCTCCTCCGCGAACGCCTGGACGACCGCGGAGGCCGTGCCCTCCAGGCCGAAGTGCAGGTAGCACGCACCGATCAACGCCTCGCAGACCGACGCCAGCACCCGCTCGGACTCCAGAAGCATTTCGGAGCTGCGGCCGGTGCCGGCGCGAGCGGCCTGCCGCAGGCGGTCGGGGACGCCGAGCTCGCTGGCGACCCGGGCACACGACGGTCCGCTCACGGCCTGCGCCCTCACCTTGGTCAGGCGCCCGGCGCCGTAGCGCTCGAAGCGCGGGTAGAGGTGATCCGACACCGCCAGGCTGAGCACCACATCCCCCAGGAAGGCCAGCCGCTCATACGACTCCGCCCGGTGCTCCACCCACGAGGCGTGTGTGAAGGCCTGCCGCCGCAGGTCATCCGGCAGCCGATCGATGAGCTCCGCGAGGCTGTCAGGTTGCTTCGATCTCCGCAGCATGGGCGGCAACGAAGTCCGCGGCCTGGCCGACCGTCAGGATCTTGGCCGCCTGCTCGTCAGGGATCCGTATCCCGTAGCTGTCCTCGAGCTCCACGACGAGCTCGACCAGGTCGAGCGAATCGGCCTCGAGATCCTCCTTGAACCTGGTGCCGTCGTCGATGCGCGACGGATCGACCTCCAGCTCGGTGGCCAGGTGCTCGCGAATGCGCTCGAGGACCTCCTCGCGAGTCATCGCGCTCCGACGCTAGCAGCGCTCACGGACCTCAACGCGCCCGCGGACTCCAGCGCCTCACGGGTCCGTTCCACCATGCGCTCGTCCACCGCGCGACGGGCCAGGCGGACGGCGCTGGCTATTCCCTTCGGCCCGAAGCTCCCGTGCCCCATCACCACGGGCTTCCGCAGCCCCAACAGGATCGCGCCACCCACGACCTCGGGGTCGATGTCCGCGCGCAGCCCCTCGACCTTTCGCCTTATCAGGAGGCCGCCGAAGCTGGAAACTGGCCCGGACCGGATCCGCTCGCGAATGGCGTCTCGGACCGTGCGGGAGGTCCCCTCCATGACCTTGAGAGCGACGTTGCCGGTGAAACCGTCGCTCACGACCACGTCCGCCCCCGCCGCTGGCAGGTCGAAGCCCTCCAGGTTGCCCACGAAGTCGAGCCTCCCGTCCGCCAGTCGGGCGCCCGCCTCGAGCACGTCCGGCGTCCCCTTGCCCTGCTCCTCGCCCACCGAGAGGAGACCTACCTTTGGCTGCCCGACCCCGTGCACCGCCTCCATGAAGGCGGCCCCCATATAGGCGAATTGCACGAGGTGCTCGGGCCGCACCTCGACGTTCGCACCGCAGTCGAGCAACAGCACCGGCCCCGCCGGCAGCGGCAGAAGGGCGGCGAGCGCCGGCCGGTGGACACCCTTGATCCGTTTGACGCTCAGCGTTGCCGCGGCGAGCGTAGGCCCCGTGGCCCCGGCCGATACGAGCGCCGCGGCGCGCCCCTCGGCGACAGCCCTGGCGGCCAGCACGATCGACGCCTCCGAGTGGCTCCGCACTGCCCGCACCGGCTCTGCGCCGGCCGGTATCGACTCGGGGGCGTCAACCAGCACGGCTTGGTCGCCCGCGCCCCGGAGCTCGGCCTCCGGGCCGAACAGCAACACTGCGGTCCCCGATTGGCGCACGCCCTCGGCGACGGCGGCGGGACCTCGGTCCGCTCCGTTCGCGTCGACCGCGATCACGGGCGGTCTTACTCTTCGACGGCGGCGTCGCCCTGGTCCTGCACGATCACCTCGCGCCCCGCGTAGGTGCCGCACTCCGGGCAGACGCGGTGCGGAAGCTTGGCCGCGTGGCAGCGCGGACACTCGTGCAGCCGCGGCGGGTCGACCTTGTGCTGGGAGCGGCGCTTGTGCGTCCGCGAGTGTGCCTGTCTCTGCTTGGGGACCGCCATGTGCGGCCGCTCAGTCTAGCTTCAGCTCGCGCAGGGCAGCCCAGCGCGGGTCCGGCTCGTGCTCGTGCCCGTGCTGCGCCCCAGCCTCGTTGAGGTTCGCGCCGCAGACCGCGCAGAGGCCCAGACAGTCGTCACGGCAGACGATCTGGGTGGGAAGGGCGAGCAGGAGGGCGTCCCGCGCCCACCCCCGCAGGTCGAGCTGAGCGGCCTCGTCGAGGTAGGGCGAGTCGAGGTCCTCCCCGCCCCCCGGCTGGTCGATCTCACGCGCGTCGACCGCGGCCGTCCGCCGGGCGTCCTCGAGGCAGCGCATGCACGGACCCGACAGCTCCGCCCGGTAGCGAAGCCGGACCGAATAGCCGCTGGTCGTGTGCGAGACGTCCAGCACGGCGCGAACGCCTCGCCCCGCGACGGAGTACTTCTGACCGCCGAACTCGAACGGGTCGACGGTCACGTCGAGGTCGAGCCGCCGCCCCTCGCCGGAGCTGAGCCCGAGCCGGCCGATGTCGAAAACGTCGGTGCGATGCGCCATCGATTCGAGGTTAGCGCCGGGCGACGGGTCCGCGCGGAGCTCGAGAGCCGCTTCAGCCGGCTCGCTCGATGAGCTCGACCCGGTAGCCGTCCGGGTCGCGTACGAAGCAGATCATCGGGCCGTCCGTCCGGCCGCCGGGGCGGTAGGGAGGCTTCTCCGGGTCAATGCCGTCGTCGGCGAGGCCCCGGAGGGTGCCGTCCAGGTCGTCCACGAGCAGGGCGATGTGGTTGTAACCCGACCCGAGGTCATAGGAGTCGACCCCATGGTTGTAGGTCAGCTCCAGGCGGGGATCGTCGCCGGGCAGGCCCATGAACACGTTGACCGCCTCGTCGCCGATTTTCATCCGCCCCCGCTCCTCGAACCCGAGCTTCTCGTAGAACGAGACGGAGCGATCGATGTCGCCGATCCGGTAGCAGGTATGGAGGTACTCGGCCATCGCTGGCAGGCTAGCCGAATGCGGGCGGGTCGCCAGTCGCTAGCCGACCTCTGCCTCTTCGCGGCCCTGTAGCCGGTCACGGCCGCGCTGGACGGCCGCGATGAACTTGGTCAGATTGACCTCGAGCGTGTTGAGGATGTCGTCGGCGTAGTCCTCCGCGCCCAGCCGGATCTCGCGCTCGCGGGCGCGGGCGTCCTCGACGATGTCCTCCGCCTGGCGCTCGGCCTGCTTGACGATCTCCTCCTCGCCGATCAGGCGTGCCTGCTCGTCGCGAGCCTCCTTGACGATTCGCTCGGCCTCGCGCTTGGCCTCGGCGAGCATCTCCTGGCGCTCCTTGACAATCCAGCGCGCTTGCTTGATCTCCTCCGGAATGGTCGCGCGCATCTGGTCGAGGATGTCGTAGATCTCCTCTTTGTCCACGCGCACCTGATCCGTGAGGGGAACGGGCTTGGCGTTGTGAATCGTGTCGTCGAGCTTGTCGATTAGGACGAGGACGTCCATTGATGGTTACCTCCGCGTGGCATCCGGTCCCGCGTTGACGGGAACTCTCGACGTCACGTCTCGAGATTGCAAGTTCGCTAGCGCTTCAGCTGTTCCTCCAAGCGGGCAGCCACGCGATCGGGTACGAGTCCGTTGATGTCTCCGCCGAACATCGCGAGCTCCTTGATACCGCTCGAGCTCAGGAAGCTGAACTGCGGGGCGGCCATCAGGTAGACGCTTTCGATGTCAGGGGCCATCTTCCGGTTGAGCTGGTTCATCTCGAACTCGTACTCGAAGTCCGAGATCGCCCGCAACCCCTTGACGATCGCGGTTGCCCCGTGCTCTCGGGCGAAATCGACGAGCAGCGTATCAAAGGGTTTTACCTGCACATTGCCGAGTTCCGAGACCTCGGCGGCGATGAAACCGGCGCGTTCCTCGGCGTCGAACAGGGTCTCCTTCTTGCGGACCGGCTGGTTGACCACCCCTACCAAGACGTTGTCGAAGACCTTGGCCGTTCGGCCGATGATGTCGAGGTGGCCGAACGTGACCGGATCGTAGGAGCCGGGGCAGACGGCCGTGCCGCCATTGCGCTCAGGCACGGTGCAGGGCGATCCGGGTGTCGCCGTAGACGCGTTCGAGCTCGAGCGGCAGCGACAGCTCGAGCGGCTTGCGCTTGTCGGATTCGGTCACGATGCGTGCCTTGCTGGTGAGGACCGCCGGCAGCCGCGCGGAGAGCGGCTCGCCCAGGCGAATGGCGGAATCATATGGCGGGTCGACGAATACGAGGTCGTAGGTGCCCGGCGCCGAGGCCAGGAACCGAAGCGCGTCCTGCCGCCGGACCGCTGCCTCGGACCCGAGCGAATGGAGGTTCCTTCGCAGCGCGGCGACCGCGCGGGGGTCCCGCTCGACGAAGGTCGTCGAGACGGCCCCGCGCGAGAGGGCCTCGATTCCGAGCGCTCCGGAGCCCGCGTAGAGGTCGAGCACGCGCAGCCCGCCGACCTCGCCCAGGATCGAGAAGAGCGCCTCGCGCACCCGGTCGGCGGTGGGCCGGGTCGTGCTGCCGCGGGGAGCCTGGAGCCGGCGGCCCTTGAAGGCGCCGGCGACGACCCTCATTCGGGCAGGTGGCAGACCGCCTCGATGTTCTTGCCGTCCGGGTCGAGCACGAAGGCGCCGTAGTAGTTCTCGTGGTAGTGCGGGCGCAGCCCCGCGCCCCCGTTGTCGCTGCCCCCCGCCGCCAGCGCGGCCTCGTGGAAGCGGTCGACGGTCGCCCGGTCCGGCGCGGCGAAGGCCACATGCACGCCGCTGTTGGCGGCCTCGCGGTCGCCGATGCCTAACGCCTCCAGCGCCCGCTCGTAGAAGGCCCGCGCCGCCGTGAGGTCGCCGACGTTGATCGACACGTGGTCGAGCATGCGCACAGGTTAGGCCGGAATCGGCTCGAGCTCGGGTCCAAAGCGAGCCTCGACAGCCTCGCGCAGCAGCTGGTCCTCGTAGCCGACGGTCCCCTCCGCTCGTCGGCGTGCGCGCTCGAGCAGCTCGGCGTCCTCCGGCAGGCGGGCGACGCGGAACTCGGGGATGCCGTGCTGGCGGGTGCCGAGGACCTCGCCTGCGCCGCGGATCTCGAGGTCCACCTCGGCCAGCCGGAAGCCGTCCGACTCGGCGGCGATCGCCTCGAGGCGAGGGAGCTTGGGGTCGCCGAACAGGATGCAGAGCGACGAGTGCGGGCCGCGGCCGACGCGGCCCCGGAGCTGATGCAGCTGAGAGAGCCCGTAGCGGTCGGCGGCCTCGATCAGCATCACGGACGCGTTCGGCACGTCGATGCCAACCTCGATCACGCTGGTCGCGACGAGCACGTCCGCCTCGCCGGAGGCGAACGACTCCATTGCCTGCTGCTTCGCGGTGTGAGGAAGCTGGCCATGGATGAGCGCGGTGCGCTGGTCGCGGAACTCCGTCTTCCGCAGCCGCTCGAACTCGGCGGTGGCGGCCTTGGCCTGGAGCGCCTCCGACTCCTCGACCAATGGGCAGACGACGAAGCACTGGCGTCCCTTGGCTATCTCCTCGCGGATCCGCGCGTAGGCGCGCCGCCGGGCACGGGCGCCGTCCACGACATGGGTCTCCACCGGCCGGCGGCCGGCGGGCAGCTCGCGCAGGATCGTGGCGTCGAGGTCGCCGTAGGCGGTCAGTGCAAGCGTGCGCGGGATCGGCGTGGCCGTCATATGGAGCGCGTGGGGCGCAAGTCCCTCGGGCGCCTTAGCGTCGAGGGCGGCTCGCTGACGGACGCCGAAGCGGTGCTGCTCGTCGACGACGCACAACGCCAGGTCGCGGAACTCGACGGCCTCCTCGATCAGCGCGTGCGTTCCCACGACCAGCGAGAGCTCGCCGCGAGCCAACCGGGCCAGGAGCTCGCGCCGGCGGGCCGTCGGCGTGGAGCCGGTCAGGATCTCGATCGGAACGAGACCTCCGAGCAGCCGATCGAGCGTCGCCAGGTGCTGCTCCGCCAGGGTCTCGGTTGGAGCCATCAGCGCGGCCTGGCGGTCGTTCTCCGCCGCACGCAGCATCGCGGCCAGAGCGACGACGGTCTTGCCCGACCCCACCTCCCCCATCAGCAGCCGCTGCATGGGCCGCTCGGCCTGAACGTCATGGTCGACCTCGGCCAGCGCCGCCCACTGGTCGCCCGTCAGCCCGAACGGGAGGGAGCGCAGCCAGGGGTCGACGAGCTCGCCCCGCGGCTCGAGTGCGGTGGCCCCGCGGCCCTCGCGGCGCGCTCCGCGCCGGCCCGCGAGAGCGAGCTGGAGTAGGAACAGCTCCTCGAAGGCGAGCCGCTCCCGGGCGGCGCTCTCCTCGGGCTCGTCGTCCGGGAAGTGGATCCCGGCGACGGCCGCCGGGCGGTCCGCGAGCCCCTCGCCCAGCCGGACGCCGGCGGGCAACGGCTCGGTCACGTGCCGGATGCGGCCATAGGCCTCCCAGGCGAGCCTGCGCAGCGTGGCGGCGCTGATGCCCTCGGTGGCCGGGTAGAGCGGTACACGGCCCGTTCCCGGGGCCGGAGCCTCGGCGCCGGAGAGCAGCTCGTGCTCCTTGACCCAGAAGACATTGCGCTCCTTGCGCTGGCCGTAGAGCAGCAGCCGGGTACCCGCCGAGAGCTGCTTCGCGAGCCAGGGCTGGTTGAACCAGACGGCCAGCATGGGCCCGCTCTCGTCAGCCACCCGGGCCTCTACCCGCTTGCGGCGCCGGTCCCGCATCGGGCGGACCGAGACGCTCCGCACGGCGACCGCCACCGCCGCCTCCTCCCCCGGACGCAGTTCGGCCACCGCGCGCGCATCGCGCTCGCGGTGCTCGCGGGGGAAGTGCTCGAGCAGGTCGGCGTAAGTCTCGATGCCGAGCGCCGCGAGCGCCTTGCCCTGCCGCCCCTTGAGTGCCACGCGCTCTGCCAGCAGGCTGGGGCGCGGGATCGACCGCAGGGGTGCTGTCTCGAGCGCTCCGGCGCTCAGCTCGTCGCTGCTGGCGAAACGGGTTGCGATGGTGCGGTGATAAACGGAGGGGCGGACGCTATTCGGCGCAGAGGAGCCACCACCAGGCCGGCTGGCCGCCCTCCTGGTAGTCGAGCTCGACCTCCGCCGGAGTGGCGCTCTCCACCTCTGCTCTCCCGAGTGGCGGCTCGTCGCCGGCGATGCAGGTGAGGAGCTCGGCCCCGTGGCCAACGCGTGCGAGCGTGGCGGCCAGGGTCTCCGCCGGGTCGCCCCAGGCGACCAGCTCGCCGTCGGCGTAGCCCACGGCGTCGCCTGCGCGGAAGCGGCCCTTGGCGTCGTCGCGGGCGGCGGGAGCCACGCCGCCCAGCCTTAGACCCTGCGCTGCCTCGGCGATCGCGGCGGCGTTGCGCTCGCCCGACTGCCCGGGGTCGAATGCGAGCAGGGCCGCCAGCCCCTCCTGCTGCACGGTGGTCGGAACGACCCGGACCGGGCGCTCGGAGAGCTCGGCGGCGCGCTCCGCGGCGAGTCGCACGTTTTGACCGTTCGGCAGCACGACGACCTCGGCGGCGTGGACGTCGTGGATGCCGGCCAGGAGCTCGTAGGTGGACGGGTTCATCGTGGGTCCGCCGTCCACGACGAGGACGTCGAGGCCCTCGTAGAGGCGGCGCATGCCCTCACCGCTGGCAACTGCCACCACCCCGCAGGCCGCTGCGGGCTCCTGGGTCAGCTCGCCGCCCAGCCGGGCGCTGCGCTCCGCGACCTGCTCGTGCATGTCGGCCACGTCGAGGCGGGAGGCCTCCCCCACCGGCTCGAACAACTGGAGCGCAAGCTCCGGCTCGTCCGTGTGCACGTGCACGCGCAGGGTCTGCCGGTCGCCGACCACCAGCACGGAGTCCCCCAGCTCCTCGAGCCGCGGGATGAACGATCCGGGCTCGAGCTCCTCGCCCGTGACCGCGAAGTTGGTGCAGTAGCGGAAGCTCGACGACTCGTGCTCGGGGAGGTGCAGCGAGCGCTCGGGCGCCGCCGGGTGCTCGAGGTCGGGACGCTTCTTGCCGCGCAGCGCCGCCACGCAGCCCGCCAGGATCACCGTGAGCCCGTAAGCGCCCGCGTCCACCACGCCCGCGTCGCGCAGCACCGCGAGCTGCTCCGGCCCGCGCTCGACCGCCTCCTTGGCGGCCTCGAGCGCGTTCTCTAGCACCTCCGCCAGCAGCTCGTCCTGCTGCTCGGAGGTGGCCTCCGGGCCAAGCCGCGCCGTGTCCATGTGCGCCAGGTCGTGCGCGACGCGCCGCGCCATCGCCCGCACCGCGGAGAGCATTGTCCCCTCGGCCGGATCGCGGACCGAGGCGTAAGCGGCGTCGGCCGCCCGCGCGAACGCGGCCGACACGAGCACGGGATCGACCAGCTCGCCGCGGCGGGAGGCGAGCTCCTCCGCCGCCCCGCGCACGATCTGCGACAGGATCACGCCGCTGTTGCCGCGCGCGCCGAGGAGGGCAGAGCGGGCCACGGCGGCCACGAGCTCGTCGCGGCCAAAATCGTCGAGCGGCTGACCGTTGATGCGGTCGAGCTCGTTCAGCACGGCGCGCATGGTCATCGCCATGTTGTCGCCTGTGTCGCCGTCGGCCACCGGGAAGACATTGAGGTCGTTGACCTCGGAGCGCCGGCGCTCCATCTCGTCGAGGGCCACCGCGACGACCCTGCGGAAGCGAACCAGGCTGTCGTCAGGCACGGAGTGGTCTACACCTTATGGGTCCAGCCGTTGCGCGTGCTGTTAGGCAGCCTTGAGCACCTTGCCGCTCTTCAGGCAGCGAGTGCAGACATACTCGCGGCGCGGGGCGCCGTTCACATCGATGCGGACCTTCTGCAGGTTCGGGTTGAAGCGCCGCTTGGTGGCGACCATCGAGTGGCTGCGGCTGTGGCCGAACGCCGGGCCCTTGCCGCACACGTAGCAGACCTTGGCCATAAGGCCGACAAGGCTAGCGGAGGACCTCCCGGAAAGCCCCGAGCGCACGCTCGATCTCGTCGCGGTCGACGTCGAGATGGGTGACGCAGCGGAAGCGGTCCGGCCCGAGCGGCGTGACCTGCACGCCGGCGTCCCACAGTCGGCCGACCAGCCCGGGCGCATCGGAGGCGCGTACCACGACGATATTGCTGTCCGGGGGGACGACGTCGAGGCCGAGGTCCGAGAGCCCCTTCGCCACGAGAAGCGCGTGCTCGTGGTCCTCCGCGAGGCGCTCGACGTGGGTGTCGAGCGCGTACAGGCAAGCCGCCGCCAGCACGCCCGCCTGGCGCAGCGCCCCGCCCAGCATCTGCTTCCAGCGCCAGGCCTCGTCGATCAGGTCGCGCGAGCCGCAGAGGACGGCGCCGACCGGGGCGCCGAGGCCCTTGGTGAAGTCCACCCAGGCGGTGTCGAAGCCGGAGGCCCAGTCGGCGGCGGCCACGCCGCTCGCCACCACCGCGTTCATCAAACGGGCCCCGTCGAGATGGGTGCGCAGATCGTGGCGGGCGGCGACGTCGAGCACGCCCCTCACGGCCTCGAGCGGCCAGACGCGGCCGCCGCCGAGGTTGGTGGTCTGCTCGACCGACACGAGCCTGGTGCGCGGGGCGTAGCGATCGCCTGGCGGCCGCACCGCGGCTTCGACCTGCTCCGGGGAGAAGATGCCGCCCTCGCCGTCGAGCTGGCGGGTCATCGCGTGCGAGATCGCCGCGGGGCTGCCCGCCTCGAAGTTCACCGGATGCGAGTCCCTGTGGACGATCGCCTCGTCTCCGCCCGCCCGCAGATGCAGCCGGAAGCCGATCAGGTTGCACATAGTGCCGCTCGGGAGGAAGAGCCCCGCCTCGTGCCCGAGCAGCTCCGCTACACGCTCCTGGAGCGCGTTTACGGTGGGGTCGAGGAAGCGCTGCTCGTCCCCCACGTCGGCTTCCGCCATCGCCCTCCGCATGCCCCGCGTGGGACGCGTCTGTGTATCGCTGAAGAGATTGACCGGTTCCATGGGGGCGCCATACTGGCAGCACGCCCTCCGAAGGCGGGGGCGTCGTCAGCCGCGCGCCTGGAGCGCGAGACCCCGCCGCAGCTCGGCCATCCGCAGCACAGCGTGGGCGGCGTCCTCGCCCTGGTGGCGCTTCTCGCCGAGCCGCGCGAGGGCTTGCTCCATCGTGTCGACCGTCAACACGCCGAAGGCGCAGGGGACGCCCGTGTCGAGCTGCACGCGCGCGATGCCGCGCGCCGCCGCGCCGCAGACGTAGTCGTAGTGGTCGGTCTCACCGCGGATGACGGCACCGAGGCAGGCGACTCCCGCATAGCGGCCCGACTCCGCGCAGTACTTGGCGGCCAGCGGCAGCTCGAAGGCCCCTGGCACGGCGTGGACCTCGGCCGAGGCGCCCACCTCGTGGAACACCCGCTGGGCGCCCTCGACGAGCTTGTCCGCCAGCTCCTCGTAGAAGCGCGCCACCGGGATAGCGAAGGCGTCGCGCGCGTCAGCCACCGCGCCGCCCCGGGCGCGGCCTGGGAGCGGGTCCCTCCCCGTGCAGGTCCGTGAGGTCCTCGCGGCGCTCACGATCCAGCCGGCGCTCCTCGTGGATCATCTCCTCGTCCAGCGCCAAACCCTGGTGGTGCAGCATGTGGCCCAGCTTCTCCCGCTTCGCGCGCAGGTAGTCGCGGTTGTGCTCGCCCGGAGGATGGACGATCGGGAGCTGGTCGGTCACTCGCAGCCCGTAGCCTTCGAGACCGACGATCTTCTTGGGGTTGTTGGTGAGCAGCCTGATCGACGTCAGCCCCAGGTCGACGAGGATCTGCGCGCCGATGCCGTAGTCGCGCAGGTCCGCCGGCAGGCCGAGCTCGAGGTTGGCGTCGACCGTGTCGAGGCCG
>Ga0126312_10001532_pt1 | contig 15187 bp, 12 predicted proteins | sample Plot104A_FD_92537 | JGI IMG/M metagenome (GOLD analysis project Ga0126312, IMG submission 92537) | Serpentine soil microbial communities from UC McLaughlin Reserve, CA, USA - Plot104A | ecosystem: Environmental > Terrestrial > Soil > Grasslands | place: USA: UC McLaughlin Reserve, Lake County...
GAGGCGCGCTCCACGTCGCGGAGCATCTGCTCGGCCTCGCCGGGGAAGCGCGAGTCCACCATCACCAGGTGGCGGCGCAGGTCGATGATGTGGTCCACGTGCTCGATCGACACCGGGCACTCGCGCACGCAGGCGCCACAGGTCACGCAGTCCCAGACCACGTTGTCGGTGACGGCGCCCGGCACGAGCGGCTGCGGCTCGAACTCGCCGTCCGGGCGGCGAATCAGCTTCGGCCCCTCTTCGAACACCTGGTCCCGCAGCGCCATGATGAGCAGCTTCGGCGACAGCTCCTTGTCCGTGTTCCATGCGGGGCAGACGTCCTGGCAGCGCCCACACTCGGTGCACGAGAAGGTGTCCATGGTCTGCTTCCAGGTGAGCTCGGGCACCGTGCCGGCCCCGAAGCGCATCTCGTCCTCGGGCACGTCGAAGCGGAGCGGCTCGAGCCGGCCGCCGGGGTGGGTGTGGCCGAAGTAGACGTTCACCGCTGCGATGAAGATGTGGAGGTGCTTGGAGTGCGGGAGGTAGGCCAAGAAGGTGAGGATGATCAGGACGTGCGCCCAGACGAATACGCGCTCAAGCACCTCGGTGACGGAGTCGTCGCCGAAGAGCCCTGACAGCGCGTTGGACACCGGAGACCAGTCGGCCGGCCACTCGTTCAGGCCGAGCGCTATGCGTGTGGCGTGCCATAGCAGCAGCGTCGTGACGATCCCCGCGATCAGGGCCAGGATGAGGTCGGCCTCGCCGAGGTGGCTGCCCTCGAAGCGGGCGGGGCGCTGCAGCTTGCGGATGGCGACCGCCGCCACGACGCCAATCAGCACGAGCACCGCGAAGATGTCCACCAGCAGCGCGAACCAGCCCTGGTTGCCGAGCCACGGCAGCGTGGACCCGCGGTCCACGGCGCCGATCATCGCTATCAAGATCGTGGGGAACAGGACCAGGAAGCCCCAGAAGATGGCCGCGTGCATCAGGCCGGGGCCGAGCCGCTGCAGGAGCTTGCGCTGCCCCAGCACGATCGTCGCCTCGTTGCGGACGCGCTGGGGCACGTCGCCGGAGCGCTCGCTCGGCTTGCCGAGCCGGACGAGGTCCACGAGGAGCTTGGCGCGGCGCGCGAACAGAAAGCCGCTCAGGGCGAGCGCGGCGGCGAGCGCGACTGCTCCGAGCGCGGCGTCTATCGGAGGCTCCCGGGCACGGCGGTTATGGCGAGCGCGCCTTCCTCAACTCAGCCGTGACCGCGGGGACGATCTCGGCGAGGTCGCCGATCACCGCGTAGTCGGCGCTCGCCAGGATCGGCGCCTCGGCGTCGCTGTTGATCGCAAGGATCTTCTTGGCGCCCTTGCAGCCCGCTATGTGCTGCGTGGCGCCGCTGATGCCGCAAGCTATGTACAGATCCGGCGACACCTTGGTACCCGTCTGGCCGACCTGGTCGGTGTGCGGCCGCCAGCCGGCGCTCGTGACGACGCGCGAGCAGCCCACCGCAGCCCCCAGCAGCTCCGCGAGCTCCTCGAGCATCGCGAATCCGTCCTCGGAGCCCACGCCGCGGCCGCCGCTGACGACCACCTTGGCCTCGGCCAGCGAGATGCCGCTCGTGACCGTGCTCTCGTGCTCCGCCACCTGGACTAGGAGGTCGGACTCGCCGAGGGTGGGCGTGAACGCCTCGACGGCCGGGCCCTCGGCGCCGTCCACGGCGGTGACCGGGACCGTGTGTGGAGCGACCGAGAGCAGCGCCGGGGCGCCGTGGATGCGGGCCTCCTCGAGCAGACTCCCACCCCAGCGCACCCGCGTGACGGTGAGCGGCGAGCCGCCGGCGACATCGGTGCAGTTCGCGGCGAACGGGAGGTCCCTCCGCGCGGCGACGTGGCCCAGCACGTCGTTGCCACGGTTCGTGCCGGCGGCCACGACCGCGCTCGGCTCGAGCCGCTCGATGAGCTCGACCACGCTCTGCGCCCACGCCCCCGGAGCGTAGGCGGCGAGCCGCTCGCCCTCGGCGACGTGAGCGCCCGCCAGGCCCTGCGCGCCGAGCTGGCCGGCGGCCTCGCGGGCGCCGTCGCCCACGAGCAGCGCGTGGAGCGGCTCGCCGGCCGCGAGGGTGCGGGCGAGGGTGAGGGCCTGGAGTGAGAGCTCGTCGACGTTGCCGTCCAGGTGCTCTACGAGCGCTAGCACCATCCGCGCCGTCTCTCCTCGGTCGCTGTGGTGCCGGCCGCGCTAGGGGGCTGGGTAAGGGGGCCGGTCCGGGTGGGGACGGCGGGCCGGCTGACGGGTGGTGTGTTGCTTAGGGGGCACATATTGCCCCCTATCCAGCACACCTGCCACCCGCTACCCCTCACCCAGCCCAAGCGCCGCTGGCACAGCCAACCACCCGGCGAGAGCCGGCGACCGGCCACCTACGCCACCCCCAACTCGCGCATGACCTCAACCACCGCCGGCGCCGCCTCCGGCCCGCGCCCCAGGATCTCCGCGTGCTTGCCCTGCCCCGGCGGCACCACCAGCCGCACCATCTCGAGGAGCGGCTCGGGCCGCTCCGGCGTGCTCGTCTCGACGGGCTTCTGCCGGGCGCGCAGCTTCGCCGGCACGGAGGGGTAGCGGGGGAGGTTGATGCCCTCCAGCACCGTCACGACGGCCGGCAACGCCACGAGGTAGATGTCGCGGCCGCCGGTGACCTCCTGCTCGCAGCGGGCGCGCCCGTCCTCGATCGAGAGGCCCTTGAGCCCCGTGACGACCGGCCGGCCTAGCGCGTGCGCTACTCGGATTCCCACCTGGAAGTTGCCGGCGTCGGCCGACTCGTTCCCGAAGATGATCAGGTCGAAGTCCCCACCCGCCGCCCGCTCCGCCTCGACCGTGGCGAGGATCGCGGCGGCGGTGGCCTGCGGATCCCACTCCTCGCCGTCCGTGGCCAGCAGGATGCCCCGATCGGCGCCGGCCGCCAGCGAGTCCCGCACCTGCTCCTCGGCCTCCGGCCGGCCGAGCGTCAGGACGGTCACCTCACCGCCGTGCTGCTCCACCAGCTGCACGGCCTGCTCCACGCCGCACTCCTCGTGGGGGCTGATCGTGAAGCCGAGGTGACGCGTCTCGAGCGCCCGCTCGTCGGCCGTCAGGACCATTCGCCCGCCGGTGAGCGGCACGCGCTTGACGCAGACGAGGATCCTCATGACCTGATTCTCGCGTTGTCGGGGTCGAAGAGAGGCGTGGAGTCGTTCGTCTCCACGGTCACCGGATAGCGCTCGCCCATGTACTCCACTGCGAGCTGATCGCCGACATTCGCACGCTCGGGAGGCAGGTACGAGAGCAGGATGTACTTACCCAGGGAGGGGCCGGCGCCCGCGCTGGTCACGAACGACCGCCTGCCCTCGCGGTCGGTGAGCGGAGCGCCCTCGCGGGTCACGATCGGCTCGCCGCCGAGCATGTAGCGCTTTTGCCCGTTCTTCGAGTTGTGGTCGTCCACGGTGAGCGTGCAGAGCACCGCCGCCGGCTCCTCCTCGCGCTGGCGCACATGCGCCTCCTTGCCCACGAAGTCCTGCTCCTTCACCTTTCCCCAGGCCATGCCGGCTTCGACCACGTCGTATTCGCCGTCGAGCTCGAAGCCGAAGGCCCGGTAGCACTTCTCGAGCCGCCCGGTGGTGGCGTACACGCCGATCCCCGCGGGCACGACCCCGTGCGGCTCGCCCGCCTCCCACACGATGTCCCACAGCTTGGCGCCCTGTTCGATCGGAACGTAGAGCTCCCAGCCGAGGTCGCCGACGTATGAGATGCGGGACGCCAGCGTGCGCAGCGAGTCGACCTCGATCGTCCGGCAGGAGGCGAACGGGAAGCCCTCGTGAGACATGTCGTCGCTCGTGATGCTCGCGAGGACGTCCCGCGACCGCGGGCCCCAGAGCCCGAGCGTGCACCAGCTGGACGTGAGGTCGAAGATCTGCGCGCTGCCGTCCTCCGCCAGGTGGTCGGAGAACCACTTGAGATCCGCCATGCCGTGCGCGCCGCCTGTGACGACGCGGAAGTGCTGGTCGCCGAGGCGCATGATCGTGAGGTCGGCACGGAAGCATCCGCCGGGCGTGAGGATCGGCGTGTAGACGACCCGCCCGAGCTTCACGTCCATCTGGCGGACGGCTACTCGCTGCACGCTGTCGAGCGCGCCGGGGCCCACGATGTCGAAGACGCAGAACGCCGTGAGATCGAACATCGCCACCCGATCCCGCATCGCGAGGTGCTCGGCGTTGATGATCGGCGACCACCAGCGCGAGTCCCACTCCGCCTCGCGACCCGTCACCCGGGCCGCGTAGTCCTCGAGCAGCGGCTTGTTCGACTCGTACCAGTGCGGGCGCTCCCAGCCGGCGGCCTCGAAGAACATCGCGCCCAGCTCGCGCTCGCGCTCGTAGAACGGCGACAGCCGCACGCGCCGGTTCGACTCCCACTGCTCGCCCGGATGGACGATGCCGTACGTCTTGTTGAAGCCCTCGGCGGCGCGCGCCCGTACGTGCCCGACGCTCTTCTGGTGCTCGTGGAAGCGGGCGACGTCCGAGGCCTGGAGATCGATCTCGGACTCGCCCTCGACCATCCACTCGGCCATGCCCCGGCCTACGCCCGGGCCCTCCTTGACCCACACCGCCGCGGCCGACCAGAGGCCCGTGACCTCGGGGGTCTCGCCGAGGATCGGCAGGGCATCCGGCGTGAGCGATAGGAGGCCGTTGATGGCGTACTTGATCCCCACCGACTCGTCGCCGACGATCTCCGGCATCAGCTCCAGGGCATGCTCCATCTGGAGCGCGAAGTCGTCCTGCGTGAACGGGAACTCGGTCGGTGACAGGGCCGCTTCCTCGATCGATGGGATCTCGTCCGGGTCGTGGAGGATCGGTCGGTGGGCGTACGAGCCCACCTCCAGGCCGGTGCCGTCCTGGCGCTCGTACATGTTCGTATCCATGTCGCGGACGATCGGGAAGTCGATGGAGCCCCCCGACTCCACGAAGCGCGGCACAGGGCCGATGTCGATCATCTGGTGGACCGCCGGCGTGAGCGGGATCGAGGCACCGGCCATGCGCGCCAGCCGCGGGCTCCAGACGCCGCAGCAGATAATGACCACTTCCGCCTCGATGTCGCCCCGGCTCGTGCGTACGCGCTTGACGCGCCCGCCCTCGACGTCGATGTCGAGCACCTCGTTGTTGGCCGACACGGTGAGGGCGCCCGCCTCCTGGGCGCGCTCCCGCATCAGCGTCCCGGCGCGGAGTGAATCCGCCACGCCGACGCTCGGGCTGTAGAAGCCGCCGGTGATCACGCTCTCGTCGATGAACGGGACAAGCTCCTTGACCTCGGCGGGAGTAAGGAGCGAGACCGGCTCGACGCCCCAAGCCGCCGCCGACACCATCCGCCGGCGGAGCTCCTCCATCCGCTCCTCGCTGCGCGCGACCTCGATCCCGCCGCAGGTGGTGAGGACTCCCAGCTCGTCGTATTGGCGCACGCTGTCAAGCGTCAGCTGCGTCATCTCGCGAGAGTGATCGACCGGATAGATGAAGTTGGATGCGTGTCCGGTCGAACCGCCGGGGTTCGGCAGCGGCCCCTTGTCGAGCAGCACGAGGTCGCCCCAACCCAGCCGCGCGAGGTGGTGGACGATGCTGTTACCGACTATGCCAGCGCCGATAACGACCGCGTGGGCCGCGGGCGGAAGCGAGCGGGATGGTTGCGACTCCTCTGCCAATTGACACCTCGGATGCTCGGAACCAACTGATATATCACACTGGACACCGGCCTCAAGAAGCGGCGCGCGTGAAGGCCACGACGATCTCCCGTTGGAACGCGAGAATATGCTCCCTCATCAGCGCTCGGGCGCGAGGGCCGTCCCGCGTGAGCAGCGCCTGGATCATCTCGCGCTGGTCGTGCACCGCCGTCCAGAGCCCCGGTACGCGGTCGAGCACGAGGTACCAGATTCGGAGCGAGAGGGCAAAGTAGCCCTCGAGCGTGTCGAGCAGATAGGGGTTGCCCGCCGCCTCCCACGCAAGGCGATGGACCCGCTCATCGATGCGCATCAGGCCCGGGCTGTCCTGAGGATCGAGCTCCTCGAGCTCGGCCAGCAGCGCCTCGGCGTCGCGGCTGCGCTCGTCGTCCATTCGCATCGCCGCGAGCTGGGCCGCATGGCCCTCGAGCTCGGCGCGAATCTCGGTGATGTGGACGATGTCGGCCACGTTGACCTCGGTGACGTACGTTCCCCGGCGCGGCCGGACCTCGACCAGGTTTTCGAGCGCCAGCCGCTTGATCGCCTCGCGGAGCGGCGTTCGGCCGATCTCGAGCTCCCTCATCAGCCCGTCCTCGACCAGTGCGGACCCCGGTGGGAGGCGTAGGGTCACGATGCGGTCCCGTAGCTCGAAGTAGGCGCGCTCGGCGATCAGCCGGACCGCCGGCCGGACCGCGGAATCGCCCTCGGTCCGCCGCGAGGCATCCTCTCGGGTCGGCGACGGCGAGGCGGGTTGACCCCCGACGTCCCAACGTGATATTTCAGACTCTTGCGCCAAAACCGGTCGCTTCGCTCGCGGTTTTTCAGTTACTTGATAGAGAAAGCATCACCCTGGGCCGACTCAACGCGGAAAAATAGTCGCGTTGTCATCATAAGGGGCGCAATCGCAGGCGCGAGCCTCGCATATCACCGAGCAGGGCGGAAAGTGAGCTTGATCGAGTCGCCCGAGCGTCCCAGTACCCACGCGAGCGAAGCCGAGTCCCGGCGGGCGTTGATCGAGGCGCTGAAGCGCCCTCGCTACGAGATCCTGCCGCTCGACGGGATCGCCGACGAGGTCGAAGAGCACGTGCCGCGCGGGGTCAAGCTCACGGTGACGGCCTCTCCCCGCCAGGGGCTCGAGGCGTCTCTCGAGCTAGTGGAGCGCCTGAGTGCCGCCGGCTACGCGGTCGTGCCGCACGTGTCGGCGAGGCTCGTGCCCGACACCGCTCACCTCGAGGGCCTGGTGCGGCGCCTCCGCTCCGCGGGGGTGGATGACATGTTCGTCATCGCCGGCGACACGAGCGAGCCGGCGGGCGAGTTCGAGGGCGCGGCCGAACTGCTCTCGACGATGGGCGACCTGCGCGAACGCTTCTCCGAGGTCGGGATCTCCGGCTACCCCGAGAGCCATCACGTGATCAGCGACGAGACCACCATCGAGGCCATGTTCGAGAAGGAGCCGATGGCCACGTACATCGTCAGCCAGATCTGCTTCGAGGCCGACGTGATTGCGACCTGGGTTCGGCGCGTGCGCGACCGGGGCACCTTCCTCCCCATCTGGATCGGAGTGCCGGGGACGGTCGACAACCGCAGGCTGCTGCAGATCTCGCGGAAGATCGGGCTGGGCGAGTCGGCACGCTTCCTCAGGGCGCACGGCGGCTGGGTGCGGCGGCTCGCCCTGCCGCGCCGCTACACGCCCACCACCCTGGTCAGGGAGCTCGCGCCCTCCATCGCCGACCCGGTCGCCCGGATCGCGGGCTTTCACATCTATACCTTCAACGAACTCGAGCGCACCGAGGAATGGCGGCGGCAGCTGGTCGAGCAGCTGATCGCCCAGCACGAGTAGGTCGACAGAAGGAGGAGCACCCACCGTGGCAGAGATCAACGAGCACCCTGGCGTCCTGCTCTACACGCGCATCCGGAAGTCGCCGTACTTCTACGCGTCGCGGCGCCACGGCGTGCAGCTGTACAGCGTCTACAACCACACGTACCATCCGCGCCACTACGGCGATCCGGTCGAGGAGTACTGGCAGCTGCTGAACGGGGTCACCCTCTGGGACGTCGGGGTCGAGCGCCAGATCGAAATCAGCGGGCCGGACGCCTTCGACTTCACCAATCTGCTCGTCGCGCGCGACCTGAACAAATGCGAGATCGAGCAGTGCAAGTACGTGTTCAACTGCCTGCCGGACGGGGGCATCATCAACGACCCGGTGCTGCTGCGCGTCGAGGAGAACCGCTTCTGGCTCTCACTCGCGGACAGCGACGTGGAGCTCTGGGCCAGGGGGGTCGCCTACGACTCCGACTACGACGTCGAAGTGAAGGAGATCGACGTCGGGCCCGTGCAGGTGCAGGGACCGAAGTCGAAGGACGTTATGGTCGACCTCTTCGGCGACAGCATCCTCGATATCCCGTACTACTTCTTGCGGCCCTTCGAGCTCGACGGCATGAAGGTGCTCGTGTCGCGCACCGGGTACACCGCGGAGCTGGGTTACGAGATCTATCTCTACGGGGCGAGCAAGCACGGGGTCAAGCTGTGGGAGGCGGTGCTCGAGGCGGGCAAGCCGCACGACCTCGCCGTGATCGGTCCCTGCCACATCCGTCGCATCGAGGGCGGCATCCTCGCCCTCGGGTGTGACATGTGGTACGACACGAACCCCTACGAGGTCGGCATGGGCTACGACTGGATGGTCGACCTCGAGCAGGGCTCGGACTTCATCGGCAAGGAGGCGCTCCACCGCATCAAGGAGGAGGGGCCGAAGCGCAAGCTGGTGGGAGTCGAGATCGGGGGCGACCGGCTCGGTGCCTACAACGACGGCTCGATGGTCGACGTCTTCCCCGTCAACATGAACGGCGGGCAAATCGGAGAGGTGACCTCGGCCTGCTTCTCCCCGCGGCTCGAGAAGAACATCGGCTACGCGATGGTTCCGATCGAGCACAGCGAGCTCGGCACCGAGTTCGAGGTGGAGCGGCCGGACGGAACAACGTCGGCACTGGTCGTCGAGAAGCCATTCATAGACCCGAAGAAGGAGACGCCGAAGCAGGAGCTGGCCACGGGCCAGGGCAGCTGAGCACCGCGGTCCACACCATCTCCGGCCCGCTCGACGACGAGCGGCGCGGAAAGCTGGTCTTCCGGGGCGACCTGCTCGTCTTCAAGCAGGTTCCGCCGCTGCTCGAGGCCGCGGGCTTGGTGGACGCTCTGATCGGAACCGCGCCCGGGGTGCCGGACGAGGCCGCAATCGACGAGCTCCAGCGACAGGTCCGGACCGATCCCCGGATAAAGGCGCTCTTTCGCGCGGCGCTCGAGCACGTCGGCGTCGACCCGGCCCGCAGCTACTGGGACTCGATCTACCTGCGCGTCGTGCCGCCGATCGAGCGGGGCGCCGAACGACAGATCGGGAGGATCGGGTTCCATCGCGACACCTGGTCGTCCAATGTGCTCCAGCAGACGAACTGGTGGGCGACGATCCGCCCGCTCTCCACCGAGCGCACGATTGCCTTCTATCCGGGGTATTGGTCCCGGCCGATCGAGAACACGAGCGCGGAGTGGGACCTCGACGAGATCCGCGCCCTCCGCAGGAGCGGAAAACGCGACGAGGACATAGCGATCGTGCCGGAGCCCAGCGAGCCGGTGGACACCTCCTCGGAGCTTCGGATCGTTATCGAGCCCGGCGATCTCCTCTGCTTCTCGGGCGCGCACCTGCACGCGAGCGTGCCCAACGTGTCGGAGCGAACGCGGGTGAGCGTCGAGCTTCGAACCGTGAACCTCGACGACCTGGCGCAGGGTCGTGGCGCCCCCGACATCGACGGACGGGCCCCGCACGTTCCGCTGGAGTGGTTTCGGTCGATGGAAGACGGCTCGCCGCTGCGCAGCAACTAGGCCTCGTAGCGAGACGAAGCGTACGGCGGCGGGTCGGCGCGAGGAAGAGCCGGATCCGGCCGACCCCAGGGCAGATATATCAGTCTTGACAGAAGGCCTCCAAGGGGGGATATTCGCTCCCCAATTGAGTTACACCGCGATGGGGGCGAGGTCCCAGCTGCTCGAGCGCGTCGAGCGCGGCGTGTCAGCGACTCGCCAGTCCACGCGCAAATGGAGTCTCGCGCTGAGGTCGTCCCGTCCATCGGGTCTGCTGTTAGACGGCGGATGGCTTGCGACGCCGGCGCGAGCCGGGAGAGGAGGGGAAGATGGAGAAGCAGCGCTCGAGGATCGATCCCCAGGTCTTCCTCGTAGCCGCCGTCATTTCGGTGGCGTTCGTACTGGTGGGGGTGCTGTGGACCGACGAACTGGCGACGATCGTGGAGGACGGACTCGGCTGGATCGTCGACAACTTCGGCTGGTTCTTCGTGTTGTCGACGGTCGGATTTTTGATCTTCGTCGGCTTCCTGGCGCTGACCCGCTACGGGAATATCCGCTTGGGTAAGGACGACGATCGCCCCGAGTTCCGGACGGTGTCGTGGATCGCGATGATGTTCAGCGCCGGGATGGGGATCGGACTGATGTTCTATGGCGTCGCCGAGCCGATCTCACACTTGGCCGCCCCGCCGCTGGGCCTGGCCAAGCCGGGCACGGACGAAGCCGCCCGCGTGGCGATGGAGTACAGCTACTTCCACTGGGCGCTGCATCCCTGGGCGCTCTACGCAGTGGCCGGGCTCGCCCTAGGCTACTTCTGCTTCCGGAAGGGGATGCCAACCTGATAAGCACGGCGTTCTATCCGCTGCTCGGGGAGCGGGTGTACGGCCCGATCGGCAAGGCGATCGACACCCTCGCCATCTTCGCGACGATGTTCGGCAGCGCAACCTCCCTCGGGCTCGGCGCCCTGCAGATCAACGGGGGGCTCAACTTCGTCTGGGACGTGGAGTCGTCCAACACGGTCGCGGTCTTGATCATTGCGGTGCTCACGGCGGCGTTCGTCCTGTCGGCGGTGTCGGGCGTGGAGCGCGGCATCCAGTGGCTCAGCAACTTCAACATGGGCCTGGCCGTGCTGCTGCTGCTGTTTCTCCTGATCGTGGGCCCGACCGTGTTCATCTTCGACACCCTTATCGGGGCAACCGGCGACTACCTGGGCGGGCTTCTCGGGCGGAGCTTCCGGACCGGGGCGTTCGGCGGCCAGGAGTGGCTCAGCAGCTGGACGATCTTCTACTGGGTCTGGTGGATCTCTTGGACGCCATTCGTGGGCACATTCCTCGCCCGCATCTCCAAGGGGCGGACGATCAGGGAGTTCGTCATCGGCGTGCTGCTGGTTCCCAGCGGGGTGAGTTTCGTCTGGTTCGCGATCCTGGGCGGGTCCGCGATCGATCTGCAGCTCAGCGGGGCTGCCAACCTCACCGACGCCGTTGCCCGGCCCGAGGTCGCGCTCTTCACGCTGCTCGAGGCGTTCCCGATCTCGGCGGTGACATCGGCCCTGGTGATCGTGCTCGTCGCGATCTTCTTCGTCAGTGGCGCCGATGCCGCCTCCATCGTGATGGGGATGCTCTCCTGTCGCGGCATTCTCGAGCCGCCGCGGTGGGTGGTCGCCCTCTGGGGCACGCTCATGGGTGGCGTGGCCATCGTGCTGCTGCTGGCGGGCGGCCTGACGTCGCTGCAGCAGGCAGCGATCATCGTGGGCGCGCCGTTCACACTGGTGCTGATCGGGCTCGCCGTGAGCCTCTACCGGTCGCTGCGCGCCGAGGTGCCCGTGCTGGAGCCCCGCCCGGTTGTGACCATCCCTGAGCCGGGCGCCGCCCGCCCGGGCGAGGCCGCGGGCAGCTAGCCGCGAGCAGCGAAAGAAGGGAGAGGACATGGTAAAGCGGCAACAGCGACGGCCGTTCCGGGGACTGTTCGACACGGTCGCGGAGCTCAACCGGATGCGAGAGTTTTGGGGTGCCGGCGTCGAGGCTCGAGAGGGTCGCACCCACGCCACGGCATGGATCCCGACCATGGACATCTTCGCCAAGGGTGAGGACCTGGTCATCCGCTGCGAGCTGGCGGGAATCGGCCGGGACGACGTGGCGATCTCGCTGGAGCACGGCGCGCTCACGATCGACGGCGAACGCACCGGTGCCCCTGACGAGGATGGAACCACCTACTACGTTCGCGAGCGCCACTACGGCGCCTTCAGACGGACGATCAACCTGCCTGGCGACATCGACAAGACGGATATCGCGGCGAACCTCGAGGACGGGCTGCTCGAGATCATGGTGGCGGGCGCGGCCGCGCGCGAGGAGCCCGAGCGCATCGAGATCGGCGCCCCGGCAGCAGAAACGGAGTCGACCTTGGAAGTCCGCCCCTCGGCGGGCGAACCGCCGGAGTCGGAGGGCAGCCAGCGATGAGCAAGGGGCGGATCCGAGCCAGCGCGACTCTCTTCCTCCTGCTACTCGTGCTGGTAGCCGGATGCGGAGAGGAAAACGAGGGGGGCGGCTCGGTGCAGCCGCAGGGCACCGAATCGCAGCTCACGCTTGGCACGAAGGACTTCACCGAGGAGTTCGTTCTCGGCGAGCTCTACAAGCAGGCGCTCGCAGCGAAGGGCTACAAGGTCAGGCTGCGAAGGAACATCGGGCCCACCGAGGTCATCGACAAGGAGCTCACGTCGGGCGCGATCGACGCCTACCCGGAGTACCTGGGGGTGGGACTTACCGTGGTCGCGCGGCGGGAGGAAACCGGAGAAAACGCAGCGGAGACATATCGACTGGCGAGGGAGTTCTACGCGCGGCGGGGCCAGACGCTCAGCGAGGAGACGTCGTTCGAGAACGTCGACGCAATCGCGACGACGCAGTTCTTCGCCCAGCGGCAAGGGCTGCTCAGCCTCACAGACCTGCGCAGGCTGCCCAACTTCACGCTTGGGGCGCGGCCGGAGTTCGCGGGGCGCGTTCAGGGCCTGAGAGGCCTACAGGAGGTCTATGGGCTCACCAATGCGGAGTTCAAGCCGATCGCGATCGGTGCGCAATACCGCGCTCTGGATGCGGGCGACGTCGACGCTGCGAATGTCTTCACGACGGATGGACAGCTCGCGAGCGGCGACTACAAGCTGCTTGACGATCCTAAGCATCTGTTCGGTTTCCAGCACGTGGCGCTTGTGATCGACGACGACAAGCTCGAGCGGCTCGGGGGCGAGAGATTCATGAGAATCATCAATACCGTCAACCGCAGGCTTACGACGAGCGCGATGATCGAGATGAACCGCGCGGTCGACGTCGACCACGAGGACGAGTCGCTGGTTGCGGAGCGATTTCTGACAGAGGTGGGGCTCCTGGGCGTCCGGTAGCAGCGCACAGCATCAAAAGCCGGGCATCGCGCCCGTGCACGAGTCGCCAGGCGCGCACTCGCCAGCCGGCGCCCGTGAGCGCAGTAACCGTGCCGCGACCGTGGGCCTCGAGGTGGGTGGCCAGCGCGAGGAACGCCTGGGCCGTCGCGAGGGCGTCGCCCTCGGCGTCGTGCGGGCGGTGCGCGGGCAGCCCGAGCGAGGCGGCGACGTCGGCGAGCGAGCGCGAGCCGGGGTCGGCCTCGCCACGCTCGATACCGAGCAGGCGCCACAGCAGCGCGGTGTCGACCGCGGGGGGAGGCAGCCGGCGCTCGAGCGGCCCGAGGTGCGGGCGTAGGAACGCACGCTCCACCCCGGCGCCGTGGGCCACGAGAGTGCGGTGGCGCATCGCGCGCATCAGCGGCGCCAGCGCCCGCGGGGGCGCCGGCGCGGCGGCCAGGTCCTGGGCGCGCAGGCCGTGGATCTCGACCGAGCCCAGGGTCGGCGGAGCCGCCGGCCGGACCAGCCCGCTCACCGCATGCCCGGCGACGATGCGCGCCTCGTCGATCGGGATCGCCGCGTAGGAGATCATCTCGTCACGCCGCGGGTCGAGTCCGGTGGTCTCGACGTCGAGCACGATGAAGCGGGCGGCCCGCCAGGAGGCCCGCCAGACGAGGGAATTCACCGTCCCGACAGCCCGAGCTTGAGCGCCACGCCGCGCTGAACCTTCCGCGACCGCGCGAAACGCCTCCTTCAGGGAGGTGCGGGTGAGCGGCGCGAGGCGCTCCGGGTCGATCAGGTCGTCGGGCGGCAGTCCCGCCCGCAGCCGTCCCACGTGGTGCTCCATACGCAGCGCGCAGACGAGATCGAACGCGTCGCGCAGGACCGCCGCGTCGTCGGACTCGAGCGTCCCCTCCGTTTCGGCCGCCTCCAGCCGCGCCCGCGTGGACGCCCGCGTAGACGAGCGGGTCCTCGGCCGCGCGCGCGACGAATCCCAGTGGGCTCTCGGCGAGCAGCGAGGCGAAGCCGAACATGTCACCTTCGCCCACGAGGTCGAACAGCCGGCCGCCGCCCGAGAGCTCCACCGACCCGCGCCTCACGACGTAGGCGAACTCGGCCCGTGGACTCGGCGCTCTCGAGGATCGGCGCGAGGGCGGCGTAGAACTCGATCTCGGCTGCGGAGGCGACGCGCCGGAGCGCCTCCTCGTCGAGCGTGTCCCGAAGGGCGGGTGGCGCTGTAGGAACTCGGCGATGTCGTGCATGGAGCCTGGCCGGATCGCCAGATATATCAGCCTTGACATGTCTGCCGGAGACTGGGATATTGCGGGACCGGGCTCCGGGCGGCAACGTCCACGCACTTGGACCGCCCTTGACCCAAGGAGGGGTCGCGACCCTGCGTGAGCTGAGAGGAGCGAGAGCATTTGCCGGTCTTGCGGTACTCGGCGCAGCGTTCGTGCTCCTCGGCGCCGGCTGCGGGGACGACGAGCCGGCCCCGGGCGAGAAGCCCGGCGAGGGCGTGACGCTCAGGATCGCCGTCAACCCTTGGACGGGGTCGGCGGTCAACGCGAACGTCGCGAAGATCCTCCTCGAGCAGGAGCTCGGCTACAAGGTCGAGCTCGTGAACATCGACGAGAACAGCCAGTTCCCGGCTATCGCGTCCGACGAGCTGGACGCGTCCCTGGAGGTCTGGCCCTCGGGCCACGCGGCCGACATCAACCGCTACATCGAGGGCCGACGGGGCGGCCCCCTACGCGACGGCGGCATCGTCGACGACGGAAAGCTGGGGATCATCGGGGACATCGGCTGGTGGGTCCCGACCTACCTGGTGGACAAGCATCCCGAGCTCGCCCGCTGGCAGGGCTTGAAGGGGAGGGAGGACCTCGTGAACGGGGAGTTCCTCGCCGGCGACCCGACTTTCGTCTCCTACGACGCGGAGATCATCAAGAACCTCGGCCTCGACCTGAAGGTCGTCAACACCGGCTCCGAGCGCGCCCTGATCCAGGCGATCGACAAGGCCTACAAGGCCAAGCGGCCGTTCCTCACCTACTTCTACACGCCACATTGGGCCCACAGGAAGTACGACCTCACTGAGGTCCAGCTCCCCGCCTACGACGAGCAGTGCGAGGAGGCGGCGCGCGATCGCGACGGCGAGGGCTATGACTGCGACTACGCCAACGACGTCCTCTTCAAGATGGGGTGGCTGGGGCTCGAAGACAAGGCGCCGGAGGCGTTCCGCTTCCTCCAGAAGTTCAACTACACGACGGACGACCAGCAGGAGATC
>Ga0126312_10001533_pt1 | contig 15187 bp, 17 predicted proteins | sample Plot104A_FD_92537 | JGI IMG/M metagenome (GOLD analysis project Ga0126312, IMG submission 92537) | Serpentine soil microbial communities from UC McLaughlin Reserve, CA, USA - Plot104A | ecosystem: Environmental > Terrestrial > Soil > Grasslands | place: USA: UC McLaughlin Reserve, Lake County...
CGAAGGGACGGTCGACCTGCTCGACGTCGGGCGCGAGAGCGGCGAGGACGCGCTTCGCCTCGGCCATCACCTCCGGGCCGATGCCGTCCCCCGCGAGACAAACGACGCGAGGCTGCCGGGCGCTCATGGAGCGCGCGAGTATACGAACGCCCGAGCGGGTAGGGGGCGCCCATGGGAGACGACGAGGGCAGCGAGCTCGAGCGGCAGGTCGACGAGCAGGAGGAGCGTGCCGACGAGGCCCGCGAGCGCGCGAGCGAGGCCGCGCACGCCGAGGACGTCGACGACGACATCCCGGACTACGGCGGCGAGCCGCCCGAACGCCAGGCCGACGGCGAGACGCCGCCCGCGATCCGGCAGTAGCCGAACCTTGGCTCGGGCTGTTACTCGGCGGCCGGCGGTCGCGTGACCGCGCCCTCGCTTGCGGACGAGACGAGCGCGGCGTACTTCGCGAGCACGCCGGTCGCGTAGCGCGGCTCCGGCGGCATCCAGTCGGCGAGCCGGGCCGCTAGCTCGTCTTCGGAAAGCTCGACGAGGAGCTCGCGGGCCTCGACGTCGACGACGACGGTATCCCCGTCCCGGACGGCTGCAAGCGGGCCGCCCCGCGCTGCCTCGGGCGCGATGTGGCCGACCATGAGGCCGTGCGTCGCCCCGGAGAAGCGTCCATCCGTGACCAGCGCGACCTCGTCTCCGAGCCCCTCGCCGACGAGGGCGGCCGTCACGTGCAACATCTCGCGCATCCCCGGCCCCCCGGCCGGGCCCTCGTAGCGGATCACGACCACGTCGCCGGGCTCGATCGCGCGCACCTTGACGGCCGCGAAGCACTCCTCCTCGGAGTCGAAGACGCGCGCCGGACCGCGATGGAGCAGCCGCTCGTGTCCGGCGAGCTTCACGACGCAGCCCTCGGGCGCAAGAGTGCCGCGGAGGATGGCGAGCCCGCCCGTCGGCTTCAGCGGGCGCTCGATCGGAACGACGACCTCCTGGCCCGGCGTCTCGACGACGGCCGTCGCGACCTGGCCGAGCGTCCGCCCGTCGACGGTCGGCGCGTCGCCATGGACGAGCCCGGCCTTCAGGAGCTCGCGCGCGACGAGCGCGACGCCCCCGGCCGCGTGCATGTCCGTGGCGACGAAGCGCCCGCCCGGCTTCAGGCTCGCGACGATCGGCGTCCGCTCGGCGATCCGGTCGAAGTCCTCGAGCTCGAGAGGGATCCCGAGCTCGCGCGCGATCGCAAGCAGGTGGAGGACGCCGTTCGTCGAGCCGCCGGTTGCGGCCACCGACGCCGCGGCGTTCTCGAGCGCCTTGCGCGTCACGATCGCCGACGGCCGCACGTCGTCCCGCAGGAGCCGCATTGCGAGTCGCCCGGCCTCGCGTGCCGCCTCGGGCTTGGTCGGGTCGACCGCGGGAATGTCGTTCGCGCCTGGCGGGCTGATGCCGAGGAACTCGAGCGCCGTGGCCATCGTGTTCGCCGTGAACTGGCCGCCGCAGGCGCCGGCGCCCGGGCAGGCGACGCCCTCGAGCTCGTGCACGTCGTCAGGGCTCATGCGTCCCACCGCGTGCGCGCCCACCGCCTCGAACACGTCCTGAATCGTCACGTCGCGGCCACGGAACCGCCCCGGCGCGATCGAGCCGTTGTAGAGGACGAGCCCGGGGAGATCGAGGCGCGCGAGCGCCATCACGGCCGCCGGAATCGTCTTGTCGCAGCCGACGAGGCAGACGAGGCCGTCGAGCAGGTGACCGCGCGCGACGAGCTCGATCGAGTCGGCGATCACCTCGCGCGAGACGAGCGACGCCCTCATGCCCTCGGTCCCCATCGAAACACCGTCCGACACCGAGACCGTGTTGAACTCGACCGGCGTGCCGCCCGTCTCGCGGATCCCGGCCTTCACGTGCTTCGCGAGCTCGCGCTGGTTCCAGTTGCACGGCATCGTCTCGATCCACGTCGTCGCGACGCCGACCAGCGGACGCGCGAGATCGTCGTCCGTGAACCCAATGCCCTTCAGCATCGCGCGGGCCGGGGCGCGGTCGGCGCCGTCGGTGAGCGCGGCGCTGCGCCGCTTCGCCGCATCGCTCGCGCGGTCATAGGGGGAGCTCATGCGGGGCCGGCGCCCTCCGCGGCAACGGACAGGACGCGGACCTCCGCCTGCAGATAGCGGACGCGGAGCTCCTCCGCGCAGGTCTCCGTCGCGTCAGGCTCGGTCCAGACGACGACCGCGGGGCCGGCGCCCGAGAGCGTCGCGCCGAGCGCGCCGGTCGGGAGCTCCTCGCGCACCTCGGCGAGGATCGGCGTCTGGTCGCGCCGGTAGGGCTCGTGCAGGCGGTCGCCTTCGAGCGCGGCCGCGAAGAGGTTCGCGTCGCCGGCCGCAAGCCCGGCTGCGAGGACGGACGCGCGGGCGAGCGACGCCGTGGCGTCCGAATGCGCGACCGTCGGCGGCAGGCTCGTCCGCGCCGCGACCGTCGCGTAGGTCTCGGGCGGGACGATAAGAACGGGCTCGGCCGGCGTCCTCCGTGCGATTCGGGCGATGTGGCCGCCCCAGGTGAGGCAGACGCCGCCCGCGAGCGCCGCAGCGAGGTTGTCGGCGTGGCCCTCGAGCTTCGTTCCGGCCGCGAGCAGGGCCTCCGGGTCGCCGTCTTTTCCGGCCACGAGCGATCCGGCTACGAGCCCTAGCGCGATCACCGACGCGCTCGACCCGAGACCGCGTTCGCGCGGGATCCGGTCCGTCCAGCGGAACGTCCAACCCTCGGCCTCGGCGACACGGCAGAAGGCGCGAACGCCGAGGTGGCCGAGGTCGGGCTCGCCATCGCCCTCCTCGAGCTCGAGCTCGTTCCAGAGGTCGAGCGCGACCCCGACGCAGTCGAAGCCGGGGCCCAGGTTCGCGGTCGACGCCGGCGCGCGGACCCGGATGCTCACGCGAGCGCCCCGGCGATGGCGTCGGGTTCGGGCTCCACCTGGACGGCCGCGGGCGCCAGGCGGGAGACGGCCTCCGGGTCCTTCAGGCCGTGACCCGTGATCACGCAGACGACCGTGCTTCCCGGCGGAAGGCCGGCCTCGGCGAGCGCGGCGAGGCCCGCCGCTGAGGCGGGCTCGCAGAAGACGCCCTCGTGACGCGCGAGCTCGCGCCACGCGTCGGCGATCGCCTCGTCCGTGAGCGAGACGACCGTCCCGCCCGACACGGCGACGGCCCCCTCGGCTTCGTCCCGGTGAGCCGGCTCGGCGATCCTGATCGCGCTCGCGAGTGTGTCCGCCCGGTGCTCCGCCTGGCCCGCGACGAGCCGCGGCGCGACCCCGAGCTCGCGGAAGCCGAGCGCGTAGGCGCGCGTGTTTCCGCCCCCGCCGTACGGGAGCGCGAGCGCGTCGGGCGAGGCTCCCAGCTCCTCCACGATCTCGAATGCGGCGGTCTTCTGCCCCTCGAGGCGGTACGGGTTCAGCGAGTTCACGAGGACATGCGTGCCGCGCGCGGCAAGCTCGCGGGCGGCGTCGAGCGCCTCGTCGAAGCTCCCGCGCACCTCGAGCACGCGCGCGCCGAGCGCTCGCGCCTGGGCGAGCTTCCCGGCGGCGACGGCCCCGGCGGGCTGCAGCACGGCGGCCGGGATCCCGGCGCGGGCTGCGTAGGCCGCGGCCGACGCGGCGGTGTTCCCGGTCGACGCGCAGACGACCGCCTCGGCGCCCTCCTCGAGCGCCTTCGAGACGGCGACGGTCATGCCACGGTCTTTGAACGACCCGGTCGGGTTCGCGAGCTCGAGCTTCAGCCGGACGTCGAGCCCCGTCCGCTCCGAGAGCGCCGGCGCTCGGAGGAGCGGCGTCGAGCCCTCCCCGAGCGTGACGACGGGCGTCGCCGCGGAGACCGGCAGGCGGTCGCCGAAGCGCGCGAGCAGCGGGGCCGGCACGGCAGGGAGACTACTCGGCGCCCGGCGCCCTCACGAAAGCCGCTCGGACACGACCCGGAGGGCCGCGGGCCGACCGCGCACGGCGCCGAGCGCGGCGATGTCGTCGAGCGCGGCCTCGAGTTTCCCGGCGGGTGCGCCGTGGGTCACGAGGTCGAGCGCGGCGCCGTCATCGAGCAGGTGCTGGGTCAGCCGGGCGATCGACACGCCGTGCCCGGCAAGCGCCTCCGCCACCAGGGCGAGAACGCCCGGGCGGTCCTCGACCTCGATCCGCAGGTAGAACGGCGAGCGGAGCGCGCCCGGCGCGAGGAACGGCAGCTCGCGCCAGCACGCGTCGTTCTGGAGGAAGCCCGTGCCGGTCGTGCCGACGATGCTGACGAGGTCGGCGACGACCGCGGAGGCCGTCTCGATCCCGCCGGCGCCGGGGCCCTCGAGCGTGATCTCGCGGATCGCATCGCCCTGGACGACGACCGCGTTGAAGGGGCCTTCGACGGCCGCGAGCGGGTGGTGGCGGTCGACGAACGCGGGCGCGACGCGGACGTCGACGGCGCCGCCGACGAGCTCCGCCGAGCCGACGAGCCGCACGACCATCTCGTTCTCTCGCGCCGCCGCCACGTGCTCCGGACGGAGGCCCTCGATCCCCTCATAGGCGACATCGCGGAGCTCGACGCGCGACCCGAACGCGACCGTGGCGAGAATCGCTATCTTCGCGGCCGCGTCCGCACCCGAGACGTCGTCTGTTGGATCGACCTCGGCGTACCCGAGCCGCTGCGCCTCGGCGAGCGAGTCCGCGTAGCTCACGCCGCCCTCCATCTCGGTGAGGATGAAGTTCGTCGTCCCGTTGACGATCCCCAGGATCCGGTGGACGTTCGAGACGACCAGCGACTCGCGCAGGAGCTTGACGACCGGGATGGCCGCGCAGACCGAGGCCTCGAAGCGAAGCTGCACGCCCGCCTCCGAGGCGATCCGGAAAAGCTCGGCGCCGCGCTGCGCGACGAGCTGCTTGTTCGCCGTGACCACGTGCTTGCCGGCACGGAGGAGGCGCGTGACGTGATCGCCCGTCGGCTCGACGCCGCCCATGACCTCCGCGACGACCGCGACCGAGTCGTCCTCGAGCACGTCCTCGAACCGCGTCGTCAGGACGTCGGCCGCCGGCGCGAACGACCGCTCCTTTACCGGGTCGCGCACGAGCGTCCGGACGATCCGCAGGCGATGGCCCGTTGCCCGTTCGATGTCCTCGGCGCTCTCCGTAAGGAATCGGTTGACGGCCGCGCCGACGGTGCCGTAACCGAGGAGCGCTACGGGGACGTCAACGGACGCCATGGGCCTCCTGTCCCAGGAGGCCTTCCTTCCCCGCGAGCTCGCGCAGCTGGGCGCCGACCTCCTCGACCGGGTGCTCGGCGGCGGCGCGCCGAAGCTCCTCGAAGCGCGGCCGGCCGGCCGCCTCGTCCGCGAAGAGCTCGCGCGCGAACGCGCCTGAGCGAATGTCGTCGAGGATCTTCCGGAACGTCTCGCGCACGTGGTCGTCGACGACGACCGGGCCGCGGGTGAGGTCGCCGTACTCGGCGACGTCCGAGATGACGCGGCGCATGTGCGCGAAGCCGCCCTCGTAGATCAGGTCGACGATGAGCTTCAGCTCGTTGATGCACTCGTAGTAGGCGACCTCGGGCTGGTAGCCGGCCTCGACGAGCGTCTCATAGCCCGCCTGCATGAGCGCGGAGACACCGCCGCACAGGACGGCCTGCTCGCCGAAGAGATCGGACTCGGTCTCCTCGGCGAACGTCGTCTCGAGCATGCCGACGCGCCCGCACCCGATTCCGGTGCCGTAGGCGCGCGCGAGCTCGAGCGCGCGGCCGCTCGCGTTGCGGTGCACCGCGACGAGGCCAGGCGTGCCGGCGCCGTCGACGAAGAGCTCGCGCACGCGGCGGCCGGGCGCCTTCGGGGCGACCATGATCACGTCGTGCCCCTCGGGCGGCTCGATGCGGCCGAAGTGGACGTTCAGGCCGTGGGCGAAGAGGACGGCGGCGCCCGGCTCGAGATTCGGCGCGACGTGGCGCTCGAAGACCTCGGTCATGACGTGGTCAGGGACGAGCACGGCGACCACCTGCGCGCCGCGGACCGCCTCGTCCATCGTCCGCACGGTGAGGCCTGCCTCCTCGGCCGCGGCTCGGTTCGCACTGCCCTCGCGGAGGCCGACCTCGACCTCGACGCCCGAGTCGTGGAGATTCAGCGCGTGGGCATGGCCCTGCGCGCCGTACCCCATGACGGCGATCTTTCCGTCGAGGAGGTCGAGGTCGCCCTTGCGGTGGATCGTCGCCATCTCGTTCGATCCTTTCGCTACCGGAGGACGTGCTGGGGTCGGGGCTTCGCGGTCTTGCGGGCGCGGGGAAGGCCGATGCGGCCGGTGCGGACGAGCTCCCTGACGCCGTACGGGCGGACGAGCTCCTCGAAGGAGTCGAGCGACTGGGGCGGCCCGACGAGCTCGAAGACCATCTCCTTCGGGCCGAGATCGGCGACCCGCGCGCCGAACGTCTCTGCGACCGCGAGCAACTCCGGGCGCTGGTCGGGCGAGACCGCGACCTTCACGAGCGCGAGCTCGCGCTCGACCGCCTCCCCGGGAACGAGCTCGGAGACACGGAGCACGTTCACGAGCTTGTGCATCTGCTTCTCGATCTGCTCGAGCGTGTGCTGGTCGCACTCGACGCGCAGCGTGATCCGCGACACGTCCGGGCGCTCGGTTGGCCCGACCGCGAGCGACTCGATGTTGAACCCACGGCGGGCAAACATCGTCGTCACGCGGGTCAGTGCGCCCGGCTTGTTCTCGACGAGGACGGAGAGCGTGTGCGTCATCGGGCGCGGGTCACGCCTCCACCGCCTCCGGATCGGTGTACTCGAGCGCGTCGACCGACGCCGCGCCGGCCGGCACCATCGGGAAGCACTTCTCCTCGGGGTCGCAGCGGACGTCGACGACGGCGGCCCGGCCCGCGTCGAACGCGGCCTCGAGCGCCGGCTCGAGCTCGTCCATAGCCTCGACCGTGAACCCTGCGGCGCCGTAGGCCTCCGCGAGCTGGGCGTAGTCGGGCACCGAATGCGTGAGGTGCGTCTCGGCGAACCGCTCGGCGTAGAACATCTCCTGCCACTGGCGCACCATCCCGAGCCAGCCGTTGTTCACGATCACCGTGACGATCGGAAGCCCCTCGAGCACGGCCGTCGCGATCTCCTGCCCGGTCATCTGGAAGCAGCCGTCGCCGTCCACGCAGACGACCGTCGCGTCGGGTCGCGCAGCCTTCGCGCCGATCGCGGCCGGAACGCCGTAGCCCATCGTCCCTAGCCCGCCCGAGGTGAGGAACGTCCTCGGCCGGTCGCAGACGAGGTACTGCATGGCCCACATCTGGTGCTGCCCGACCCCGGTCGTCCAGATGACGTCGTCGCGCCCCGCCGTGAGGTCGCGAAGCGCCTCGAGAACGCATTGCGGCTTCACGAGGTCGCCGTCGCAGCAGTAGCGGAGCGGGAACTCCTCCCGCCACGAGTCGATCTGTGCCCGCCAGGCTGCGGGGCCGCGCCCGCTGCCGTTCTGCTCCGAGCGGAGGCGTCCGACCTCGCGTGCGAGCTGCGCGAGCGCGAGCCGGAGCGGCCCGACGACGGGAACGTCGGCCCGCCGGAGCTTGCCGATCTCGGCCGCGTCGACGTCCAGGTGGACGACCCGTGCGCCGGGCGCGAACGCCGCGAGCTTCCCGGTGACCCGGTCGTCGAACCGCGAGCCGACGGCGACGAGGAGGTCGCACTTGTTGAGCGCCCAGTTCGCCCACTTCGAGCCGTGCATGCCGGGCATGCCCGCGTGGAGCTCGTGCGTCTCCGGGAAGGCGCCCTTCGCCATGAGCGTGGTCACGACGGGCAGCCCGCCCGCCTCGGCGAGCACGCGAAGCTCTGCGGTCGCCTCCGCGTTGACCACACCGCCGCCGACATAGAGGACCGGCTTCTCGGCCCCGGCGATCGCGTGGGCCGCCTCGCCCAGCTGGCGCGCGTTCACCTTGTGCGGCGGTCGCCACCCGGGCAGGTCGACCTCGTCCGGGTAGCGGAAGTCGAGCTCGGCCTCCTGGACGTCCTTGGCGACGTCCACGAGGACGGGGCCCGATCGGCCGGTGCGGGCGACGTGGAAGGCGGCCTTCAAGGCGTGTGGCAGCTCCTCGACGTCCTGGACGAGCCACGAGTGCTTGACGATCGGGAGCGTGATCCCGGTCGCGTCGATCTCCTGGAAGGCGTCCGTGCCGATCAGGTTCGTCCGCACCTGGCCGGTGATGCAGACGAGCGGGGTCGAGTCCATCCAAGCGTCCGCGATCGGCGTGACGAGGTTCGTCGCGCCCGGGCCCGAGGTCGCCATGGCAACGCCGACCCGGCCCGACGCGCGCGCGTAGCCCTCGGCCATGTGGCCAGCGCCCTGCTCGTGGCGGGCGAGGACGTGGCGGACGGTCGTGCCGCGCGCGAAGGCGTCGTACGTCGGGAGGATCGCCCCACCGGGGATCCCGAAGACGACGTCGACTCCCTCCGCCTCGAGCGAGCGGAGGATCGCGTCCGACCCGAGCATCCGACCTCGGGTCATGCCGCGTGCGCCTCCCGGGAGAACTCGAAGGTGGTCACGCGGCGCGGCAACTCGGCGAGGAGCGCCTCCATGAACTCGCGCGTCGTCGAGCCGACGCCGCTCCCCACGCGGTCGGGCGTGCGGACGAGTTCGGCCGTGTCGCCAAGCGCGGCGGCGAGGGCCGCCGCACCGGTCCGCTGACCGAGCCCCTCGGAGAGCATCACAGCGGCAGCGAGGAGCATCGCGCTCGGGTTCGCGACGCCCTGGCCTGCGTCGTCTCCAGCCGCCGGCCCGCCGGGCACAAACACGCCCGGGGCCTCGCCGACGAGCCCGAACGCCGTGAGCCGCTCGGCGTCCGTGCCCGAGCCCACGACCTCGGGAAGCGCGTCGCCGAGCCCGGCGCCCGTGACGACGACGTCGAACGCCTCGGGCTCGAAGGCCAGCCGGCGCACCGCGTCCGTGACCGGGACGTGCTCGACGAGGACGCCCTCGTGCCCCTCGGCGACCTCGTCGACGAGCCGGCGGAACCGGGCGTCCGGCGCCACGACCGTGAGCCTGGCGGAGCGCGCGAGCGCCGTCCGGAACGCACGCTCGACCGCCCACTCGGACGCTTCCGGCGCGAGCGGCGCGACCAGCTTCAGAGATGCTGTTCCGTTCACCCGCACCTCCACGACCCGCGCCTGGAGCTCGAGCTCGGCGACCACGCCGGCGAGCGCCGGCTCGTCCGAAGAGGCGACGAGCACCGCGTCGGCCGTCAGGTAGGCCGCGCGAGTCGCGGTCGGGAGCAGGTGCCCCGAGCGGGCGAACGCCTCGCCGCCGAAGGGCGCGTGCACCTCCTCGACGGTGAACCCATGGTCTCGGGAGACGGCGGCGATCGCCCGGCTCGCCTCCGCCATGACCTCGGGCCCGACGCCGTCGCCGGCGAGACAGGCCACCCGGAACGCGCGCTTGCGTGTCATGCCGCCACCTCCTTCGTCTCGAAGACCTCCTCGACCGACACGTGCTTCTGTGTGTCGGCCAGTTCCTTGAACCGCCTGAACGCTGCGTTGAGCTCCTCGGCCTCGACCGCGTAGCCGAGCTCGGCGCACGCGAGGGCGAAGGCGTGCCGCCCCGAGTGCTTCCCGAGCGGCAGCGTCATGTGCAGACCCAAGTCGGCGGGATCCATGATCTGGTACGTCGCCGCGTCCTTCAGCATCCCGTCCTGGTGGATCCCGGCCTCGTGAGCGAACGCGTTCGCTCCGACGATCGCCTTGTTCCGCTGGACGGCGTAGCCGGTGTGCCGCGAGACGAGCCGCGAGGCGCAGCCGATCCGGCTCTTGTCGACGCCCGTCTCGGCCTCGAAGAACGAGCGGCGGACGTCGAGGGCCATGACGACCTCTTCGAGCGACGCGTTGCCCGCCCGCTCGCCGAGCCCGTTGATCGTGCACTCGACCTGCGTGGCGCCGGCCTGGACGCCGGCGAGCGAGTTCGCGACCGCGAGCCCCAGATCGTCGTGGCAGTGGACCGAGAGACAGACCTCGTCCAGCTCGGGGCAAAGGTGCTGGACTTCCTGGAGGAAGGCCGCGTGCTCCTCGGGCATGCAGTAGCCGACGGTGTCGGGGAGGTTGACGGTCGTCGCGCCGGCCTCGATCATTTCGCGACACACCTTGGCGACGAAGCGCGGGTCGGACCGGGTCGCGTCCTCGCAAGAGAACTCGACCTCGTCGGCGAGCGCGGATGCGTAGCCGACGGCCCAGCGCGCCTGCTCGATCACCTCGGCCGGTTCGAGTCGCAGCTTCTTCTCCATGTGCACCGGGCTGGTCGCGATGAAGACGTGGAGGCGCGAGCGTTCCGCGTCGGCGAGGGCGGCTGCCGAAGCGTCGATGTCTTCCTTCCGCGTGCGGCAGAGCGACGCCACCGTCGGGCGTGCGACGGCGCGGGCGACCGCCTTGACGCCTTCGAAGTCGCCGGGCGAGGAGACGGCGAAGCCCGCCTCGATCACGTCGACGCCGAGGCGCTCGAGCTCGAGGGCGATCTCTGCCTTCTCGTCAGGCGAGAGGGCGATGCCCGGCGACTGCTCGCCGTCTCGCAACGTCGTATCGAAAATCGTGATCCTGCGGACTGACACTGTTCGGTGCTCCTCCTCGTGACATGCGCGACTCCGAACGGAGACGCACTCCTCCTGCGGGGCATCGGCTTGTGCGCTCGCTCAGCGCGTGGTCACGTGGCTCCCCCTAGTGGGGGAGAATCGTGATGAGGAGGACGATGAGGCACGCCGCGGCGCCGGAGAGAAGTCCGGTGCGCAAAAGGGAAACGGCGTGCGTCGTCATCGCGAGCACAGAGTGTGCAGAGCGTTCCGCAGGTTTGTCAACCCGACAACGGGTGAGTCGGGCCTGGACCTTCGGCGCTAGCGCTAGGCCCTCGCGGCGGCGGGCTCGCGCCGCCACGAGACGAGCGGGCGCAGGAAGAACCAGAGCGCCGTCACGAGATACGCGAACCAGGCCGCGACCTCGAGCCCGGACGGATCACCGTTGTAGCCGAAGAGCGCGGTCAGGAACTGGCCTGTGTGCGAGTCCTCGCTCACGAGCCCGTTCGTGTTCCAGACGTGCTCGACGGCCTCCGGGAGGATCCCCGCCTCCTGGAACTCGTGGATGCCGTGGGCAAGCAGGCCCGCCGCGAAGACGATCAGGAGCACGCCGGTCGCGGTGAAGAACTGCCGCAGGTCGAGGCGCCGCGTCCCGAAGTAGAGCGCGACGCCGAGCGTGACCGAGATAGCGAGGCCGACGGCGGCCCCGATCCCGGTCGCGACCGGAGTCGAGCTTTCGCTGATCGCGAAGAGGAAGAGCGCCGTCTCGATTCCCTCGCGAAGCACCGCGAAGAAGACGACCGAGGCCAGGCCGATCGCCGATCCGGCCGCGACCGCGCTCGCGAGCTTCGCCTCGAGATCGCGCTTGATGAAGCGCGCCTGCCGCCGCATCCAGAAGATCATCCAGGTGAGGACGCCGACCGCCGAGAACATCGCGACCCCTTCGAAGATCTGCTCCGCGCGCCCCTCGAGCTCCCCGAGGGTGAAGAAGAGCGCGCCGCCCGCCACGGCGCTCGTCACAACGGCCGCGGCCGTGCCGAGCCAGATCGTGCGAAAGCGCTCGCGGTTGTCGGTCTTCGCCAGGAACGCCAGGACGATCCCGACGATCAGCGACGCCTCGAGTCCCTCACGCGTCGTCAGCAGTGCCGCTCCCACCCTAGAGTCCTCCTGTCGGGTTGTCCTTCACTGGGCTGTAAGGCTCGCCTTACACGGCGAGCGTAGGAGGACCGGCGTGCGGCTGTCAAGCGAGAGACGACTCTACGATTGCACAGGTGCTCGCCACGACGCCGCCTCCGCCGCCGCTCATCTGCCTGGACCCGGGTCACGCCCGCCGGCCGAACCTCTCGACCGAGCGGATCGGACCCGGCTCGTCCATCCGGAAGATCAAGGACGGCGGGGGGACCGCCGGCGAGGCCTCGGTCGTACTCGCGATCTCGAAGCGGACGCGAAGGGCGCTCCGGGACCGCGGCTTCCGAGTCGCGATGACGCGAACGACGCTGGACTTCACCCTTCCGCAGGGCGGGAACATCGCCCGCGCGCGCTTCTGCAACCGCCGCGACGCGGCGCTCATGATCAGGGTCCACGCCGACGGATCGACGGACCCGCGGCCGCACGGTGTCTCGACGCTCTATCCGGCCTGGCAGCGTGGGTGGACCGACGACGTCTACCGCCCGAGCATTCGCGCCTCGAAGCTCGTCCAGCGCCGCGTCGTCGCCTTCACGCATGCGCGGAGCCTCGGGCGCATCGCCCGCTCCGACCTCACGGGCTTCAACTGGGCGAACGTCCCCGACGTACTCGTCGAGACGGGCTTCATGACGAACCCGCGGGAGCGGAGCAGGCTCCGCTCCAGGTGGTATCAGCGGCGGATCGCCCGCGGCCTGCGGCAGGCGTCCGTCCGCTTCACCGGCCTCGACTAGCCCTCGCTCTCGTCCTCGCCGTCGGCGCCGCGCCGCATCTCCTCCGCCGCGGCGCGCGCCTCCTCGTGGACGCGGCGGCGCATCGCCTCGAATTCGTCGGCGGGCGGGGTGAGGGCCGGATCGTCGGCGGGCGTTCGCTCCGGCGCGGACGAGGCGCGCTCGAACGCATCCTCCTCCGCGGCGGCATCGCGCGCCTCGGCAAGCTTCCGACGCAGCTCCTCGGCACGGGGGTCGGGGCTCGGCTCGGCGGCCGGAGCGGGGGCGGACCGCGAGCGGCGGCGCACGAGAGCGGTCGCGGCGATCGCGCCGGCCGCGGCTCCCGCGAGAAGCATGGAGACTCGTCGCATTTCCGTCACTCTCCCATGACACGCGGGCGGCGGGCAAGCGCCGAGGCGTGGCTATACTCGGACGACTTCCTGTTCCGCCCTGGGTCGCGCGTTCCCGAGCGACCCGAGTCGGCGGAGCCGCTAGACCGAGGGAAGGAGGATCGGGAACAGTGAATGCCTACGAGATCATGCTGATGCTCGACCCTGAGCTGGCCGAGGAGCGCCAGGACGAGATCCTCGCGCGCCTGCGCGAGCTCATCGAACGATCGGGCGGAAGCTGGGTCGACCACGAGCTGTGGGGCCGTCGGCGGCTCGCGTACCCCATCGACAAGAAGGACGAGGGCATCTACCACCTCGTCCACTTCGACGCCGAGCCGGGGGCGCTGGATGAGATCACCCGAGTGCTGCGGATCACGGACGGCGCGATGCGCCACATGGCCGTACGCCGGCCGGCCGCAGGCAAGGCGACCAAGCCTGCCGTCCCAGCAGGGTCGTAGTATAGGAACATACGTTCGAGAGAGATTGGAGCATTCATGGCTGGCGACATCAATCGCGTTACCCTCGTCGGGCGACTCACCCGAGATCCTGAGCTGCGCCACCTCCCGTCCGGGAGCGCCGTCCTCCAGATGGGCCTGGCCGTGAACGGCCGCCAGCGCGACGACGCGGGCAACTGGTCCGACAAGCCGAACTTCTTCGACGTCAAGGTGTTCGGCAACCAGGCGGAGATGCTCGCCCAGCATCTCTCGAAGGGACGCCGGGTCGGCATCGATGGCCGCCTCGACTGGTCGTCCTGGGAGGCGCAGGACGGATCGAAGCGCTCAAAGGTCGAAGTCGTCGCACAGTCGGTGCAGTTCCTCGACAGCCGCGGCGACAGTGAGGGCGCTCCGCAGAGCCAGTACGTCGCGGCCGGCGACATCTCCGCCGACCGGTCGGACTTCGGCCCTGCGGGCGCCGACGACGACATCCCGTTCTAACCCCGAAGGAGTCGGAGACACTCATGGCTCAGACGAAGCCGCGCAGGCGCCCGCCCGGCGCCGCAGGACCGACCCGGCGGAAGAGCTGCTTCTTCTGCAAGGAGAAGGTCGCCGAGGTCGACTACAAGAATACGAACCAGCTGCGCCGGTACGTCTCGGAGAAAGGGAAGATCCGCTCGCGCCGCATCACGGGCGCCTGCCGGCGACACCAGGAGCAGATCGCCGTCGCCGTCAAGCGCGCGCGAGAGATGGCGCTCCTCCCCTACGTCGAGAACCGCTGATGGACGTCATCCTCCTGCAGGACGTCGACAAGGTCGGCCTGCACGGCGAGGTCGTGAACGTCGCGCGCGGGTTCATGCGGAACTACCTCGAGCCACGGCGTCTCGCCGAGACGGCGACGGCCGCGAAGGTGGCCGAGCTCGAGAAGCGGGAGGCCGAGCGCGCGCGCCACGAGGCCCGGAGCTTCGAGCAGGCGCAGGAGATCGCGGAGACCCTCGGCAAGACCGTCCTCCGCTTCGACGTGAACGCCGGACCGCGCGGGACGCTGTTTGGCTCGGTGACGCCGACCGACATCGCCGACGAGCTCTGGCGCGCTCGCAAGATCCGGGTCGACCGCCGAAAGATCGACCTCGCCGACCCGATCAAGCGGATCGGCCGCTACGAGATCGCAATCGACGTCTTCCAGGACGTCCGGGTCGAGGTCAAGACGCTCGTCGTCCCTGAGGGCGGGGAGCTTCCGCCCGAGGAGGAGCTCGAGGCCATGAAGGCGGCCGAGCGCGCAGAGGAGAAGGCAGCTCGCGAAGGCGAGGCGCAGCTCCTCGAGGGCGACGAGCAGTGGAGCGAAGAGCTCTTCGAGGCGGAGGACGAGGCCGACCTCGAGGGCGCCGCCCCCACCGCCGAGACCGTAGCCGAGCCGGCAGGCGATGCTGAGCAGGCAGAGGAGACCGAGCCGCCGGCCGCGGACGGCGAGCCGGCAGTCGAGGCCGAGCCGCCGGCCGCCGACGAGCCGCCCCCCTCCGAAGACCGCTAGGAACGTCCCCCTCGGTTTTCCCCACGCCGTCCACATCGGTGTGGGCGGCGCGACGTCCTCCCCGCTCCGAGCGGGGAATGCGTCCCGACCGGTTCCCGACGCCCTGTGGAACGCCAGCGCGGGAGCGGGGATAGCATCCGACCCGGATGCGAACATAGGTTCCTCTCTGCCTGCATCCGGGCGGTTTTCCGAAAGGACGCTCTGTGGACGCACGAATCGCGGACGGCTCTTCTACGGTCGTGTCTCGCATGGCCACGACCGTCCGCGAGACCGCGCCCGTCCCGCCCCAGAACCTCGATGCGGAGGAGTCCGTCCTCGGGGCGATGATGCTGACGCCGGGGGCGATCGCCGCCGTCAGCGAAGTTCTCGACGCGGACGGGCGCGAGTTCTACCGGGAGTCGCACGCGAAGGCCTACCG
>Ga0126312_10001534_pt1 | contig 15183 bp, 9 predicted proteins | sample Plot104A_FD_92537 | JGI IMG/M metagenome (GOLD analysis project Ga0126312, IMG submission 92537) | Serpentine soil microbial communities from UC McLaughlin Reserve, CA, USA - Plot104A | ecosystem: Environmental > Terrestrial > Soil > Grasslands | place: USA: UC McLaughlin Reserve, Lake County...
CCACGCCAGCCAGCCGGGAGCGTCCTGGGGGAACCCGAGGTGGTGGACCAGCCAGAGCGCCCGTACACGGGGGCCGAGCAGCGCCTGCAGCTCGTCGGGGTCGGGCGCGAGCCCGGGGCCGACCTCGTGGAAGCGGGGCACGAGGCCCGCCTTGACCAGTACCTCTACCGAGGCCCCGGCGTGCCATGCCGGTACCAGGACCTCGTCGCCGTCCCCCAGCCCCAGTTCCCGGATCCCGTGGAGGAGGGCCTGGCCCACGTCGGGGAACAGCCGGCCACCCGGCGCCCCGAGCGGGAACGGGAGCTCAGGCGCCGCCCGGCGCCGGTAGCCCCAGGCCGGCGCCGATGGCAGGATGCCGAGCCTGGACGGCCGCATCACACGGACGTGGGCTCATAGCCCCACACCGACAGGTGACGGGCGAGCGCCTGCTCGACCAGGGTGACGCTCGCCGGGTCGAGCTGGCGGCGGTACTGCTGCTGCCGGTCGGGCGCCAGCGCGACCCTGGCCAGGGCGGCATGCACGGCCGGGTGCTCATCCAGGCCCATGAAGGCGAGCATCTCCTTGAACTTGCCGTGCGGGTCGGCGAGCACGTCCTCGAAGCGGACGTCCAGCCACTGGTCGCCGGGGACCAGCTCGCGGGCGGCCGCGAACGCGTCCATCAGGATCTTCCAGCACTGGGCGGCCAGCACCGGGAACGAGCGCCCCGAGGCCTCCCACTCGGCCGCGTAGGCGGGCGGCAGCGGGCCCCACTGCCAGGCCTCGGGGCCCATATGACCCTTCCACCAGCTGGTTCGCAGGGTAGAGGCGACCACCGCCCGGCCGTCACGGGTCACGTTGACGAAGCGGGCGTCGGGGAAGACCTCGCGGACGAAGCCGGTGCGGGGCCAGCCAGTGTACTTGTGCAGGAACACCGGCTTGCCCTGGACCCGGGCCCGCTCGGTGAAGAAGGCGCGGAAGGGGTCGGTAACCCAGGGCATGGCGTCGCTTCCCACCAGGTCGCGGAAGGACTCGGTGACCATCGGCGAGACGGCCCGGCCGAGCGCCCGGTACCCCTCGGACGGCGCATAGCGCAGCCGCCCCTTGCGGGTCATCGACGGAGCGATCCGGCGATAGAGCTCCGTGTTGAAGCGGCCGACTGCGGCGGGGAGGAAGGGGCTCCGGTCCTCCAGGTTGGACAGGAAGCCGATGTCGGGATGTCGGCAGAGCAGCTCCTGGACCAGTGTGGAGCCACAGCGGCCGGTGCCGATGACGAAGCAGAACACCGAGTTGGTATACACGGTCGGCCGATCGCGTCCTGCCCTCAGCTGTACCACTCCGCGTACGCCGATCGGACCATGGGGCCGTTCATGTGCCGCCACGGGCAAAGTCCCTGGTGCTGGCCGGCCGCCGCTGGAGCACCGCCCGGTAGACGGCCTCGGTCCGCTCGGCGGCGTCATCCCAGCAGTAGCTGCGGAGCACCTGGTCGCGCAGCTGGGCCGCGCCGGCCCGCTCGACGCCAGGGTCGGCCAGAACCTGGCCGAGGGCGTCGAGCAGCTGATCCCCGTCGCCGGGCCGGTGCAGGCGGTGCCCGGGTCCGGCCCCCCCGAGCACCTCCAGGTGCGGCGGGATGGAGCTGGCGACCACCGGCAGGCCGTAGGACACCGCCTCCAGCAGCGTCAGGGGCAGGCCCTCGAGCAGAGAGGGCAGGACGAAGGCCGCCGCGTTGCTGTACAGCTCCTGCAGCTCGCTGCCGTAGACGTAGCCGGGCAGCACCACTCGTCGGTCGCGAGCGGCCATCCGGCGCAGGTCGCCGGTGAACCGGTCGGTGAAGCTGGTGTCGCCGGCCAGGACCAGCCGATGGTCGCCGGACAGCCGCCCGAACGCCTCGACCAGCAGGTCGGGCGCCTTCTCGGGGACCAGCCGTCCGACGAAGAGCAGGTAGCGCCCCGGTGCCAGGCCGAGCCGGGCAAGGGTGACGCCGGCGGGCCGCGGCCAGGCGGGGTGCACCCCGTTGGGCACGTACACCGTCCGGCGCCCGTGCGCCTCCCAGTAGTACCGCTCCAGGTGCCGGCCGACCACGATGGTCGCGTCGGGCACCCGGGCGCTCAGCCAGCCGGCCGCGCCCAGGACCGCCTTGGCGCCTCGGCCCCACTTGCTCCGCTCGTCGTCGCGTCCGTGCACGGTGAGGACCACCCGCGACCGCGAAAGGTAGCGGGGCAGCACCGCCGGGATGCCGGGACCGATGGCGTGATAGTGCAGGATGTCGTAGGAGGCCGCCATCGCCTCGAGGGTCGAGAGCGCGCTGTGGACGATCGCGTCCAGGTGCTTGGTCCCGACGGTGGGCAGCGACGCCAGCCGCATGCCGCGGTGGTTGTCCCGCTCGGCCTCGCCGTAGTTGCTGCGGCAGAACACGGTGACCTCGTGGCCCCGCGCGGCCAGTCGGGCGCCGAGCTCCTCGACGTGGCGCTCGATGCCTCCGAAGGTCGCCGGGACCCCGCGAGCGCCGATGATGGCGATCCGCAGGCTGCCGTCGGGCCGCCGGCCGCCGGCGCTCCTGCTCTCGCTCCCAGGAAGACCGCGGGACACCCTGCCTCCTCGGACGAGTCGCTGGACAAAGGCCACAGCCGGCTATTTCCGGCGCCTTCAGACTAACCTTCGCCAACCCCCACATAGGCCGCCACGTACAAGCTGAGGGTGTTCGGCCTACGACGAGAGCCACCATGGCTGCGCCAATGGGCGGAATTCTGATCCGTCGTTCGCCGTAGGGTCGACGCATCTCCAGGCGGCGGAGGTCGTGGTAGATGCGCCAGCGGCCCGCAACTGCTTACCGGAGCTGAACCTGGCTCGTATCCGGGATGCCTGGAGGGCTCCTATGATCAGGCGGCGACCTGATCAGGCCAGAGGCGAGGAGGAGCCCCGGCGATGCTGAGATGCGACAAGGCCGCCGGGGGGCGAGGACCGGCCGCACGCCTGGCGGTCGCACTGCTGCTGACCCTGGTGACCGCCGCCGGCTGCACGAGCGGCGGCGATGACGGCGGGGCGGCGCCGACGTCCCCGACCAAGGAGATCCAGGACTACACGGGGCCGGGCGTCCAGGGCGCCGGCCACCCGATCGGGCTCAAATGGGACTGGTCAACCCTGGACCGGTATCTGCCCTTCGTCAGGGATCTGACCGGCGGGGCCACCTTCTATGAGTTCGAGTGGTGCCAGGTCGAGCCGCGGCAAGGTCAGCTCGACTGGGGGGTGGTCGACCGGATCGTCCGCTCCAGCCAGCGTCTCGGGTACGAGCTGATGCTGAAGATCCGGGTGGGCTCCTGCTGGGCCACCGGCGGCCGGCACGGCGAGGAGCGGGGCGCCAAGCGCAAGACGGTCTCCGCCATGCCGCAGGACCTTGAGGCCTACGAGGGATTTGTGCGGACCGTGGTCGAGCGCTACCGGCCGCTGGGGGTGCGGCAGTACGCCATCGAGAACGAGGTGAACGCCCGCAACTTCTGGGACGGCAGCCCCGAGCAGTACGAGCAGCTGGCGCGGGCCGGCGGGCGGGCGGTGCATGACGCGGATCCCAAGGCGGAAGTGCTCGACAGCGGCATCGCCAGCCCCATCTACGGCGTGGCGATCGCCGAACGCCTGCTCACCCAGGGTCGCGAGGGTGAGGCGGTCGCCGCCTACCAGCGCTACTACGCCCGCCGTGGGTCGCAGTACGCTCGGGTGGAGACCGCCGAGGAGCTGCGCTCGGTGCTTGCCCGGGCCCTGGTCCGCCGGGGCCTCACCTACCTTGCCGCCACCCAGCGGCTGGCCAGGGAGAAGGCCTTCGACGTCTACCAGCTCCATTTCTATGAGCCATGGGACAACACGCCTGCGCTCCTCGAGTACCTGCATGCCACGCTGCCGTCCACCCTGCCGATCGAGGGCTGGGAGGTCGGCATGTTCCAGCACGGGGCCTTCCAGCAGAGCGAGGACCAGCAGGTGCGGGCCGGTGAGGCCGCCAAGGTCGTGTCGCTGCTCCTGGCCGGCGGGGTTCGCCGGGTGGTCTGGCTGCCGGTGGCCGCCCCCGAGGACGCGAAGGAACTCCGTTTCGGCCTGGTCGACGCCGGCGGCGGCGTCCGCCCGGCCGGCGAGGTGGTGAAACGCCTGGCCGCGGCGGCTGAAGGCGCCACCCGGCGAGCCGTGACGTCCGGCGGGACCAGCGGGGTCGCCTTCGGGAAGGGGGAACAGACCGTCCTGGTGCTGTGGAGCGAGCATGGTGCAACCCTCCCGGGAGCCGCCCGGTCGGGCGCCAAGGCCTCGACGCTCAGTGGCGCGTCGGTGCCGTGGGGGAAGGCCGGGCTGCGCCTCGGCAGCGAACCCTTCCTGATCAGCTTGCCCCTCACCATCAACGAGGCGGCTCGCCTGGTCCGCTAGCAGGCTCGCGTGTCCGACCCACGCTGGCAGATGGCCACGAGGTCAATGCTCCCGGGATCGGCCGCGGCGGTCGCGGGCCCAGCTGCCGCTGCCGCTGCCGTTGCCGTTGCGGCCGTTCGGCGGCACGGTCCTCATGGGGACCTGCGGTGCTCCGGAGGAGGAGCGGGCTGAAGGGTCGCCGCCGGCCCGGCGGTCGCGCCGCCCGGGAGGCCGGCGAGTGGGGCCGGCGCCGACGAGCACCGCGCCGATCACCGGGAAGCGGTCCCGGTGCAGGATGCGGGCCAGCTCGGCCAGGGCCTTCCAGCGGGTGTGGCCGGCGCGGGCAACGAGCACCGTTGCGTCGGCCTCCGCGGCCAACACCAGCGCTTCGGACCACCAGCGGGCGGCGGGCGTGTCGACCAGCACGACCAGTTCGAGGTCGCGAAGCCGCTTCACCGCCTCGGCCAGGCGGGGAAGGGCCAGGAGGTTGGCGGGACTTCGGCCCACCCATCCGGCCGGTAGCAACAGCAGGTTTTCATGGACCGCGACCAGCATGGAGACCACGTCGCCACCGGAGGTCTCCAGATACCCGCCCAGGCCGGGCACCTCGGGCACGCCGAAGGCCCGCTCGACCACCGGGCGACGAAGGTCGCCAGAGACCACCGCCACCGCCCGGCCGCGGTGGGCAAGGGCCTGGGCGAGGCCGAGGGCAACCGCCGACTTGCCCTCCTTGAGCTCGGCCGAGGCTACGGCCACCACCGACAACTCCCGCCCGAGCCCCTGGCGCTCCAGGCTGAACGCCAGGCGCCGGTAGGCCTCATCCTCCGGACTCGGGGTCGCTTCCTGCCCCGGCCACCTGGACCACCAGCGGCGGCGCCTGGGCACGCTGATCAGCACGTCGACACCGGCGGCCGATGCCGTGTCGGCCTCGGTGGCCAAGCGGGGTCGGACGGCCTCGAGGAGCAGGGCGAGCAAGATGGCGGCGAGCAGGCCGGCCAGGACCGCGAGCGCCAGCACCCTCGGCCGCCCCAGCGGCGTGCTCGCCTGGGCCTGGGTGGCCGGCAGGTGCACAACCGTGGGCCGGCCGCGCAGCGCCGCGTGCTCGCGGAGAGCCTCCAGCTGGGCGAGCTTGGCCCGGTACCGATCCCGGAAGGTGTCGAACTGGGCCTGGGTGAGCGTGCTGGCCGACCCGTCGAACGAGGCGGCGCGCTCCTCGTCGAGCCGCTGGCTCCACTGGACCAGGTTCAGCCGCAGGTCGCGGGCCTGCTGGTCGAGCACGGCCACGGCCTCGCGGGTTCGCGCCCGGTCGGCGGCGTTACGTTTGGCGGCCAGGCGTTGCGCGTACAGCTCCAGCACCTGCCCCGCCCGCCGCCCCGAGGGGTCGACCAGGGACAGCTCCACCGTGGACCGGGAGCCGGGCGCCGGCTGGGCGTGCATGGCCGCGACCAGGGCGGCCGGTCGCTGCTCGGGCGGCAGACCCCGCGTCGCCTCCAGCTGCCCGGAGAGACGTTTGTGTCGTTTGAGGAGCTGGGAGGCGACCTCCACGTCGATCCCCTGCGCGGCCAGATCACTGCCGGCCAGGACGGGTGACGAGCGGCTTGCGGCCAGGTCGACGGCGAAGGGCTTGACGTCGATCCGCACGGTCGCCCGGAATGCCGGGCTGGCGGGCAGCGCCGCCGGCAGGATCACGGCACCGAGCGCGGCCCCGGCGGCGAGCCCGCCCAGGACCACGACCCGCCGCCGCCAGAGCGTGCGGAGGTAGCGGGCCGAGATCGGCGGCCGGCTCCGAGGTCGGCGGGGCGGCCGCTCCAGGACGAATCGCGAGAGGGGTTGGGCTCGATGCGGTCGCGGTGCCGTCTCCACCGGAGCGTCCACATCGGCCCCCACGAGCAGGCTGGCACCGCCCGCAGGCGCGCCGGCCGTGGCCGGCGCAAGGGTCTGGGTCCAGTCGAGCGTCCGCCGGCGCCGCAGCAGGGCCCCCATGACCAGGCGGTCTTCGGAGGTGAGTCCTTGGAGCAGGATCGCTCCCAGGTAGACGACCGCCACCACCACGACACCGACCGGCAGCTGGGTTGGCCAGTCGACCGTGACCTGTACCGCCACGGCGGCGATGAGGGCGAGGACGCCGGCCAGGAGACCTCGTGCCGTGGCGGCCTCGAAGGGCAGCATCCGCAGCTCGAGCCAGACCTGGAGGACTCGGGCCACGTTGATCACGCACAGCGATATCGCCCAGGCGACTGCCGAGCCCACAATCCCGTACCTGGGGATCAACAGGAGGTTGAGCGCGACGTTGAGCACCAGCCCGACGGCGTTGTTCAACAGGTTGAGCCGGGGCCGGCCGGACATGTTGAGCATCATTCCGCACGGGCCCGTCGCGGCGTCGACGAACCTGCCAACGGCGAGGATCATGGTGACCGACGCGCCGACAACGAACCCGCGTCCGAAGAAGGCCAGCAGGTCCCGCGGGAAGACGAGGAGCAGGACGAACGCCGGAAGCGAGATGCGGATGATCCAGCTCCCGGCCAGCCCGTAGGTACGCCGGAGGCTGCTCATCCGTCCCCGGTGGTACAGGTCGGCGATCCGTGGAGCGAACGCGGCGTTGATCGGCACCATCACGAAGGTGGCCAGCTGGACCAGACGGACCGCGACGTTGTAGACCCCGACCTGGCCGCTGTTGCCCAGCATGCCGAGCAGGAGGACATCGGCCCAGAGAAGCCCGTTCGAGGCCAGACCGGCCAGCCAGCTCATCGTCGAGAAGGCCAGCAGCTGGCGCGGACGGTAGCTGGCCGGAGCGGTCGGCGGCCCCATCACCCGACGCAGCGCGAGGCCGGCGAGCACGGCCGCCGCCAGGTTGCTGCCGAGCAGCGCGACCATGACCCCGGGCAGTCCGGCACCGACGAGCACCAGCAGCGCCACCAACCCCAGGCGAGTGATCGGCTCGAAGATCAGCCCGATCAACGCGAACGGCTTCATGGTCCGGTAGCCTTGGGTTGCGGCCAGCGCCGCGTTGGTGAATGCGGTCGTTGGAAGGGTCAGGGCCACGATCCGCAGCGGTGTGGCAAGCCGAGGTTCGTGGAACACCGTCTCCACCAGCCACGGCATGGCGACAAACAGCGCCGCCCCCAGCGTGGCCGCAGAGGCCGTCGAGACGGTGAGGCCTAGGCGGACGGTGCCGCGGATGGCTCCCGCGTTGCGTTCGGCCAGGTGGACGGCGACGAAGCGGGTGAGGCCGGCGCTCAGACCGGTCAGCGAGAGGGTGCCGAGCAGCGACAGGAGGGCGTATGCCTGGGCGTACACACCGACGTCGACCCGGCCCAGCCTGCGGGCGATGAGCATGGTGACGCCGAGCAGGGCCGCCTGGTTGCAGATCGCGCCCACGAGGTTGAGGCTGCCGCCACGGGCGAAGCCCACGACCTGCTGATCGATCTCAGCCTGCTCCTCGACCCCGGACGGCGAGCCGGCCGTCGTCCAGCCAGTGTCGCGCGACCGATGATGGCTCAAGGTCTGGGCCTAGCGATGGCCGGGCCTGATGCAGATCGTCTCGTCAGCAGGACTGGCCATGGGAGGGAGGGTCGGGGAGGCGGTCGTCCCCTTACCCGCTCTCCTGTGACCTTGACGCCTTCGGCCGGGCCGCAATGCGCCTCGCGATCAGTTACGAGACTGCGCGTAGTCGGGCGTCGAGCCCACGCCTCTGGACGCATCCGGCGCTGGCTCCTCCGTCTCCATGCGCGAGCGTCGGGAGCCGAGCTCCAGCATCAGGATGAGCCCGACCGCCAGGAACAGCCCTGCCCCAAGCGCGGGCACGACCTTCTTGACCAGGCTGGCCAGAACCGACGCCTTCTGGACCTGGCCGAGGGTGACGATCGACCTGGGATCGGCGGCGCTGTACTGGGCCTGCGCACGTTCCAGGCCTTCCTCGAGCACGTTGAGCCGGCCGAGCGCCTGGCCCTTGCGGTCGACGAGGCTCTGGTAGGTGGCGACCTGCGGTGCCAGGTCGGCCACCTCCTTCTTCTTGGCGCTGATGGCCGACTCCAGCGCCGTGGCCTGTCCGTACTCCCCGCGGGACCTGGCCGAGGCCTGCTCTCGTTGCAGGTCGGCGACCTGCTGGGCGCCGATGCGGTAGGCCTCGTCGGGCAGGACCTGGCCAGTCCTGCGGTAGAACGCCCCCAGCTCGCCGTTGACCTTGTCGACCGCCTTGCGGGCCTCGCCCACCATCTTCTGCGCCAGGGTGACCTGCGTCTGGAACAGGAACCGGATGGTGGCGCTGGCGGCCTCGTTGAGCACTGGCACGACCCGGTCACGCTTGGTCGTCGTGTAGGTCACCTGGACAAGGCTGGAATCGCCGATCTGGGACACGGCGAGCCCGTCTTTGACCGCGTTGGGGGCTGCGCCCGTCTTCTCGGCCACCTGGTTGACGATCAGCGGCGACGTGATGGCGCCGCTGAAGTCGGCGACGAACGCCCGGGGGGCGTTTGCGCCGCTGTACTGGTTCGTGGTGGACCCGGACCCCCCGACCACAGCCGGGGCGGCGACCGTTGCCGTGGCCTGGTACTGGGGCGGCTGGAGGAGTTCCCAGGCGATGACCGCGCCGGCGGCCAGCAGTGGCACCAGGATCAGGATCCAGAGCCGGCGGCGGATGGCGCCAAAGTAGCTGTCAATTTCCACGGAGGCTCCCTTCGGGTTCCGAAGGCGAGATGCGATGGGGCGGGGGTTGCTGGCGGGCGACGAATGACGCGGCCGCGGCGAACGCGAACAGGTACCAGAGGAGCACGACGTTCGACAGCACGTTGGCCGCAAGACTGACGGCAATGTACGCGACCGCGCAACCCAGGAAGCCGACCGCAACACCGCGATCAAAGGTACGTGGCGGCGACACCCGCACCGCTCGCAGCCCGAGCCCGACGAGCGCGACGAGCACCGCCAGGTACGCTCCCAACCCGATAAGACCGGTCTCGACATAGGCGCGGACGAAGTCGTTGTGGGGCTGCTTGGCCTCGTCGGTGGAGAATTCGGTGCTGGCCAGGCCGATGCCCGTCACGGGGCTGGAGTTGGCCAGCGGGAGCACCTCGGTCCAGTAGTTGATCCGCCACGTCAGGGTGTTGCGCGACGCGACGCCCGTGGGCGTCGTCGCGGCGCCTCCCAGCTGGGTGAATCGGGAGGAGAGCTGGGGCACGAGGACGAGCGCGCAGACGGTCAGGACGAGCATGCCGACCAGCAGCCGCCGGCTGTGGAGGGCCCCGACCAGGACCACGCCGATGGCCGTGCCGATGATCGCCGTCCGGGTGTAGGTGAGGAGCAGAAACACCGAGCTCAGCGCGAGCACCGCCCCGAGCGCCAAGCGCAGCCTCTGTTCCAGGTGGGGATAGAGGGCCACGCCGAAGATGATCATGAGCATCAGGTAGCGGCCGAAGACGTTTGAGGTGGAGAACGGGCCCGTGATGCGGGTGAACGCCCCCTTGACCTCAGAGGCAGGACCGCCGGCGACGAAGCCGGACAGGGTGTAGGCCAACGGGAAGAGCAGCGACAGGAAGGCCGCCAGCAGCACCCGCCGCAGGACGGCGTGATTGATGATGAGCTGCTCGAGCACGATGAACATCATGACGGCGGCCAGGATCCGGAGCAGCTCCAGCCCGCTTGCTCGCAGGTTCGCCGCCGCCGGGAGGCTGATCGCGGCGGCGGCGACGAACACCAGCAGGGCGCGTCGGAGGGCCGATCCGGGTAATGCTCCCTGCCGGTAGTGCTGGGCGGCAAGCCAGACAGCGGAGGCGAGGAGGAAGAGGACGGCGAAGAGGCTCGAGGGGTCAAGGCCACGGCCCACCGCCTCGGCGCCTCCGGTGGCGGTCGCCGTCTGCCCATTGCTGAGCTTGGCAAGGTCAATCGAGGCTCGCAGCACCAGCAGGACCATCACATAGAGGCTGAAGCGCGTGAAGGCCAGCACGGCCAGCATCGCGCCGGCGGCCAACGCCAGTGGAAGGACGACGGCAAGCTTGGAGTCACCTCCGGCCCCCAGCCCGCTGAACGCGGCGACCGTGGCCGCCACCAGAACGGCGAGGACGGTGAGCACCTTGGAGGCGACCCCTGGCCTGCGGCCGAGCTGAAGCTCCCCGGATGGGACGACGGCAGACACGGATCTCCTCTGGCTCTGTGGCTTGGCACCTACCCTGCAGCCAGGCGCGTCCGCCCACTGCGCGGTGTGAGGAGATGCTCCTGGACGCTGGATGGCGTCGGCAACCTGCAATCTGCGTAGTCAGGGCCGTCTCACCAGCGGGCACCACACCAAGGTGTACCGCGGTGGACCGCTCGACAAGGAGCAGGCAGGACGGCGGCTCGCACACCGTGGCGAGCCGCCGTCGAGGTGTGGGATTACCGGCGGGCGTGGCGGGGGCGGTGGCGAGCGACGACCACGATGGCGATGCCGACCGCCAGCAACAGCCCTCCCCCAAGCGGGAGCCGGGTGTCGCCTGCGCCGGTGGCGGCCAGCGGGTCGCCGCTGTTGGCGTCACCTGGTTGTGGCGTGGACCCGCCGTCCACGGCGGCGGAGTCGAAGTCGCTCGCCTGGGCGGCCTGGTCACGTGGCCGCGCCGTGGACGGCGCCGTGGCCGGCTGGGTGGCAGCAGCGCTGGCATCGCCACTGGTGCCACTGGAGGCCGAGGTCTGGCCGTCTCCGCTTGGGAAGGAGCCAGTCGGTGCGCTGATCTGGCTACGGCTGATGTTGGCGCAGTTCCGGGTGGCGTTCAGGCAGTTGGTGACGAGCCATTGCATGGCCGAGGGGCTCCAGGCATTCCAGAAGTCGGCGTGCATCGAGAACTGGCCGCCGCTGGCGAGCGAGAGCCGGGGGCTGGGCACCCCCCGCACGTTCTTCCAGCGCACGCGGAAGGAGAGCACCGGCAGGCTGACCGGGTGGCTCACCGGGCAGCGCTCGCGGGTCGGATAGGCCATGTGTGACTTGTGGTCGGGGCTGTCGAGGTTCCGCCCGTCCCAGCAACTGGGGAACATGATCCGGGCGCTGAGATAGGAGCCGGCCGGGCAGGTCGGCATGACGCTGAAGCGGTCGGTGATCTCGCCGCCGTTGGGAAAGCGGACGCAGCCGTAGCTGGTGATCGCGATGGGCTGTGGACGGGTGGCCTTGGCGTCACCGGCCACCATCCGCAACCCGAACGGCATGGGACGGACCGGCAGGTTCTTCCCGAGGACCGTGTAGTAGGCGTCGATGCGATGCTCGCCGGGGGCGCCCCGGACGGCCCGGCCGCCGTCCATCAGCCCGGGCACCCAGTAGCCCGCCTTGTCCACCTCGCCCATGCCGTTGTGGCAGGAGGAGGCCCCGCCGATCAGGCTGCTGGTGGTGGTGTCGGCGTCGACGGAGCCGTTGCCGAAGAAGGCATGTAGATGTGAGCGGCCAGGTTGGCCGGGGAAGACGATGGGGTCGTCGGGCGCCAAGTGGGTGATGTCGCACTTGACGGAGAACACGGCCCGGCTCTGCTCGAGCGCGTGGGCCGGCCTGACCGGCAGGATGACGGCGCCGAGCGCCAGGATCAGCGCCAGGGCGCCCAGGATGCGGAGCCGGGCGGGGCGGCGGACCCGACGAGCTCCGAGCGCGGGCACTCGGAGGTGACGGGTGGCTGGGCGGACCATGCGACCTCCAGGCGGATTGGACGGGAGGCGGGCGCTGGGGGTTATCGGCGTGGCGGCGGCGAACGAGGGTCGCTGTCCACAGCGGACGGCATGATGCGTAACCTCGCTGGTCCGCGGCAGATGCGGGGACGATCAACATGTCTCCCCATGGGCTGGGCTTGGTTCGACGGGGGGTATCGAGCCGGGGCCGCTCGATCACCGAACCGCCGAGAGGCTCTCAAAACCGGTCCAGGGAGTCAAATCGGGGGATCCGTCAACCAGCACATGGATGCGGCGTCCTCGGCTGCAACCGGAGCGGTCGGTGCGCGTCACCCGGCTGCCCAGCCCTCTGCTAGGCTGCGCAGCCATGAAGTCCGACCCGACGGTGAAGGCGGGCAAGCGCCCGGTACATCCCGACCCATCCGGACCGCTGTTCATCGTCGGCGCGCCCCGGTCCGGCACCAGCCTGCTCTACAAGCTGCTCTGCCTTCACCCCCAGGCGGTCTGGATCTCCAACTGGTCACGGCGCCTTCCCGGCGTGGCCGCGGTCGCCGGCCTCAACCGGGTCGCCCCTCGCTTCCCGGCGACCCGCCGCTCGGTCTGGTTCGGCTCTGACGCCGCCAACGCCTACGTCTACGGCCGCCGACGCGCGCTCTGGGAGCGGCTGTACCCGATGCCGGTCGAGGGCGAGCCTGTCTACCGGCACTGCGGCATCGGCGAGGGCCTCGGCGGGCGTTCCGAGGACGCCCAGGCCGCCCGCCTGCGCCGAACCTTCGCCGCCCTGCAGCGCTGGTCCGGAGGCCGCGTCCTGATCTCCAAGCGGATCGCCAACAACCAGCGGATCCCGTTCCTCTCGGCCGCGTTCCCGACGGCGCGGTTCCTGCACCTGATCCGGGACGGCCGGGCCGTCGCCTACTCGCTGAGGCGGGTCGACTGGTGGGATGAGGGGGTCGTCTGGTGGTACGGAGACACGCCGCGGCGCTGGTGCGAGCAGGGCGGCGACCCCTGGGAGCTGGCGGCCGCCCACTGGGTCCGCGAGCTCGCCTCCGTCGGCGAGGGGCTCGCTGCCGTCGCCCCGGAGCGGCAGCTCGAGCTGCGCTACGAGGAGCTGGTTGGCGAGCCGATCGCCGTCCTCGGGCGCGTCGCCGGATTCGCGGGCCTGGCCGACGATCCCCGATGGGTGGCCGAGCTGGGCCGGCTGCGCTACCCGAACAAGAACGAGGCCTGGCGCGAGCACCTGGCACCGGCCGCCCGCGAGCGGGTGGAGGCCATCCAGCGCGAGGAGCTGCTGCGTCTGGGTCTCGACCGCTGATTGCGGCGTCGACCGCCCGCGGACGAGCGCCACGGCCGCGGCCGCTCAGGCCTGGTACTGGTAGCCCGCCTGGTCGCTGCGGTCCCGGTTGAGCACCGCGCCGAGGATCTTGCCTCCCACCTGCTCGAGCTGCTCGCGGAGGCGGACAACCGCCTGGCGATCCGTCGAGGGCCGGTCGGCGACCACCAAGACCGAGTCCACCAGTGGCGCCAGCGCGGTCGCGTCGGCGGCGGCCAACACCGGCGGACAGTCCAGGATGATGAAGTCAAAGCAGGGCCGCAGGGCCTCCAGCAGCCGGCGCATGGCGTCCGAGCCGAGCAGGGGGATCACCTCGGGCGGTGCCGGGTGGCTGACCAGCACCCAGAGATGCTGGCTGACCGACCAGAGCACGGATGTGATCCGCGCCCCCACCTCCGCGGACGCCCCCGTGCGGCCGTCCAGCCGCAGGTCGCTCAGCAGCTCGCCGAGGCCGGAGCGGTCGGTCAGGTCGAACAGCCCATGGATACGTGGCCGCCGCAGATCGGCGGAGATCAGCAGCACGTCCCGCTCCGCCTCGGCCAGCGCCAGGGCCAGGTTGGCCGCCGTGACGCTCTTCCCCTCGTCCGACGCGGCGCTGGTCACCATGATCGAGCTGATCCCCAGGCGGTCGGCCAGGTACGTTACCCGGGACTGGAGCACCCGATAGGCCTCCGCAGCCGGGCTGGTCGACTTGTCGCGCATGGCCAGCAGCCCCGCCTGGTGGCGGCGCGGCCACCTGGATAGCGGCGGGACCCGGGTGAGCACCGGCCTGTCGAGCAGCACGGCCAGGTCGTCGCGGCCCCGCAGCCGCCGGTCGGTGCGGTCGTGGACAAACGCCGCCGCCATCCCGAGCAGCAACCCCAGGGCCGCTCCTATCGCAGCGTTGCGGTCCAGGCTGCCCGTGGCCCTGGAGGGAGGGGCGGCCGGCCGCAGCACCGAGCCCGGGTCCACCTTCACCCGCCGCAGGGCCCTGAGCTGCCGCTCCAGCTCGACGATCCTGCTGCCGTAGGCCTCCCGCAGCCTCAGCGCGGCGTCACGCTCGGCCGTGGTGGCCTGGCGGTCGGGGGCCAGGATCGCTTCTTGCTCCTGCTTCTTGGCCGTGAGGTCGGCGATGCCGCGGGTCAGATTGGCGGCCAGGCTGCGGAGGTTCGCGCCCACGGCCTGCCTGCGATAGTCCAAATAGGCGACCGCGAATGCGTCCGCGCCGGTCCGGGCCGTCGCAGGGACCGGATCGGTGAAGGTGATGCGCAGGACTCTCGACTCGGCGGAGGTCTCCACCGACACCTGCCTGAGCAGCTGCTCGGGGGTGGTAGAGGTCCGGAAGCGTCTCGTGATGATGCTAGCGACCGCAACCGACCGGACCATCTGCCGCTCGTCGCGCATGCTGAGCTGGCCGTGGCTGTCCTCGCCGCCAGTCGGGGTGGCGGTCGGCGAAACCAGCACCGAGGCGGTCGATTCGTAGATGGGCGTGCGCCACACCGACCAGACGACGGCGACGGCCAGGCCGAGGAGCGCCGCCACGGCGACCAGCCGCCAGCGCCGACGCAGGACCACCAGGGGGGTGCCGCTCCCCGGCGCCGGCCGCCTGCCGTTCACGACGGCTCGGCCGGCGATTCCACCGCCTCCGCTCCCCCATCGGACAGCTGGGGACGCAGCCGCTGGTAGGTCTCACCCAGCAGCTCGGGCAGGACCTTGGTCTGGCCGACAACCGGCATGAAGTTGGTGTCGCCGCCCCAGCGCGGCACCAGGTGCAGGTGCACGTGGTCGGCGATCCCGGCCCCGGCGACCTGGCCCAGGTTCATGCCCAGGTTGAACCCGTGGGGGCCGGACTCCTGCTTGATGGCCCGGATGGCCCGGCCGGTGAGGTCCATGATCTCGGCCAG
>Ga0126312_10001535_pt1 | contig 15175 bp, 20 predicted proteins | sample Plot104A_FD_92537 | JGI IMG/M metagenome (GOLD analysis project Ga0126312, IMG submission 92537) | Serpentine soil microbial communities from UC McLaughlin Reserve, CA, USA - Plot104A | ecosystem: Environmental > Terrestrial > Soil > Grasslands | place: USA: UC McLaughlin Reserve, Lake County...
CCCGCGGCTCCAGCAGCAGGCGGTGGTGGCGCAACCACTACGATATCGCTAACAGGCACAGGCACAAGCTACGGCAAGGTTGAAGGCCCGATTGACTCCAAGTTTAAGGAAAAGCGCCAAACAGCCGGCACATACCAGGGCATCAAGGTGTGGGGCCCTATGGACCCACCTGGCCAGCTTGGCATCTGGGGCGATTACGTCTGCATTGATTTTGACATATGCGTGGCTGATGGCGCATGCATAGAAGCATGTCCAGTCAATGTTTATGAGTGGCTTGAAACTCCGGGCCACCCTGCATCTGAGAAAAAGGCGTTCATGATAAGGGAAAAGGACTGCATCTTTTGCATGGCGTGCGAGAACGTCTGTCCGCCGCAGGCAGTCAAGATATTCAACAAAGGCTGATACCACAAGTATCTATAAATAGAAATAACAATAACGATTGTCTCGATAAAGAGCTGAGAGCATGTACGGTCCAGGCAACTTCCTCTACGTCATTTTTCTCGCCGCCGCCTGGATCATGATGCTTTACACGCTTAATTTCTATTACCTTGCATACATGTCGCGCAACAACGTCCGGTATGAAAGGATAAGACGCAAAAAGGCAGACCTGCCGGCGACCCTGCCCATAGTCACGATACAACTGCCGCTGTACAACGAAAAGTACGTGGCAAGGCGCCTCATAGACACCATGTGCAGGATTGACTACCCAAAGGACAGGCTGGAGATACAGGTGCTTGACGACTCTGACGATGACACAATCGATCTGATAAAGTCTATAGTGGACGACTACAAGTTCAAGGGCTTTGACATCGTGCACATCCACAGGGCCAACAGGTCCGGCTACAAGGCCGGCGCGCTCAAGGCCGGATTGAAAAGCGCCAAGGGGGAGTTTGTCGCGATATTTGACGCCGACTTTATCCCGCCTGCCCATTTCCTGAAGCACCTGATAAAGTACTTCAATGACCCAAAGATGGGCTTTGTCCAATGCAAGTGGGACCACGTCAACGAGGATTTCTCCACGCTTACAAACGCGGAGGCAGTCTCGCTCGACCTCCACTTCCTTATCGAGCAAAAGGCCAAGAGCTACACGCACATATTCATGAACTTTAACGGCACTGCAGGCATATGGAGAAAGTCCTGTATAGACGACGCCGGCGGCTGGCATACGACCACGCTTGTTGAGGACATGGATCTGAGCTACAGGGCCCACATGAGGGGCTGGAAGTCCCTGTTCCTTGACGACATCGTAGTCAACGCAGAACTCCCTGTCCAGATGAATGCCGCCAAGCGCCAGCAGTTCCGCTGGGCCAAGGGCTCCATACAGGTGGCGATAAAGCTGATGCCCGACGTGATGCTCAAAAGGAAAGTGCCCCTCGACACAAAGCTGCAGGCCTTTATACACATGACGCGCCACATTGTCAACCCGCTCTTTCTGGCGCAGTTCCTGATATTTCCGATGCTCCTTGCGATGGACTTTAAACTCTATACGGTAAGCTGGGCCCCTATCATAATCTGGGCGATGTACATCCTCCTTGGGCCGGGCGGCTACCTGGTGGTCATAAACAGGACTTGGAAGCAGGGGTGGAAGGAAAAGGCATGGCAGTTCTTTTTCCTCAACTTTTTTGCGGCGGGGATAACCGTCAACAACACGGTAGCGGTCTTTGACGCGGTGTTGGGCAAAAAGAACGAGTTCTTGCGAACCCCAAAGTTCGGCATCGTGAAAAGGGGCGACAGTTGGCGGAACAAAGAGTACGTGCTTCCGTTCACCAAGACCACGCTCCTCGAGATATTCTTTGCGCTCTATGGCTGCATAGCAGTGTTTGTCTCGATATTCTCGGGCAACGCCATCCTTGCGCCGATAACTGCAATCCCTACAATAGGGTTCATTTATGTCGCGTACCTGAGCATGGTGCATTCGTCGTTCAGGAAGAAGAAGCGCCAGGCGGCTCCGTCTGGCAGGAAATACGCTCCTGCTATCACTACCGGCAAGCACGCCGCTGACACTTTTACCACGGCGATGACTGTCACCGCAAGCGCCACAGAAAGCGCTGGCAGCACGACGAGGGCACCAAACATGCGGTTGATATTAGGCGGAGTCGTTGCGTTTCTGCTGCTTGGAGCCGGCGTGGCGTACTATGGCTACCACGAGACCATCTATCCAGTCAACCAGGCTATGGGATTTGTCTACCGGTCGCAGTCCGCCCAGACGCCACAGCAGCTCGCGGAATACGTCCAGCTCACCAAAGACCTTGTCCCGGAGAAGGGAAACCCAGTGTGGCTCTTTCCGACCGTGAGGACAGACTTTCCGCGCATCCAGGCGAACCTTTACAGCATGCTTGCGCGCGCCGAGTCGGCTTCCCTCATGGCACCACATAGCGAGGGGTACAACATGGCAATGAAGGACCTACATGAGTCGGCCATCAGGATCGAGTTCCACCTTCTCGAGGCTATCCCGTACATGTATGTCAGCGCGACAAACATTGTGCTGAGCGCGCTGTGGGTGAGTGTCATAATAGCCATATTTGCGGTGATAAGAAAAGCTAACAGGGCGAGGATGCAGTACAAGACAACAGTTTCAGGTCAGATACCCTAGTACGTGGTTTAGTATTTACCTGAACATTCAGGTAAATATACATGTGGTTTCTGATTGCTTACGATTCCATCTTTAACAACATTTTCACCTGCCTAGAAATGGTCATTGCTTTGCACAAAATAGTGCAAAAATGATACACATCTTCTTGTTGCATTACAGTGAAATATCGCTAACCTAACCCTTGAAGTTCTTGCCTAATAGTTAGTTCCACGAACGTAAAATCATGCAGAGGATGCGGCCATACTTTTTTCCTGTTTGGAAATAACGACTGCACAAAGGAACGTTGTCCCAAGTGCTATGGATCGTTGTTAGACAGTTAAAGATGAAACAGGCCCTACTTGCCAATATGGGAATGAAAATACTGGCTTTCGGGCTTGAAGTGAACAAGGCCCAACGTTGCAGGTCTGTGTCTCTAAGCAGGCAAAGTCGTATTAAAAATATTAGCCGGAAAAGGATATTGAAGACTTGTTTTTCTAAACGCGATATGTTACTATCGTAAGATAGGGAAGCAAGTAACAGCCATTTGCAGTAATATATTTACGAAAGAATGATCAAGTATGGCGCACCCCACTGCATAAATAGACATTTGTCACTCGTTGATACGGAACCTCCCGATGCTGTCGAAGTATAGAAACCGAACCGAAATCGCTGCCCAAATTCTGCAATCAGCAAACGGTCATAATGACATAACTAAAACACGGCTAATGTATAATGTCTTTCTGTCATATGCACAGCTAAAGGAATACCTTGCACTTTTGATCCAAAATGGACTTTTAGAATATCTGGAAGGAAAAAACAGCTACAGGACTACTGAAAAAGGCTTGAAGTTTCTAAAGATTTATGAAAAAATGGAAGAACTAGTGGCTGAAGCGAAATTGACTGAAGTGCAGAAATCTAAAAAGGAGTAGAGACAGTATTTGCCCGAATATTAGGTCAGATACCCTAGTGCTTTCATCATAATGCAGAAAGGACAATCATCATCCCATAAGAAGGTTCGTTCCCTGCAGTATTATTAACCCTTTGGATTCCCGGCGGGGTATAACTTTGTTTACAAAAACCACTGCGGGGCATCACATCGTTATTTAAATAATAATTTCGTCAGTCTACCTCATGACCGCAGAGGAGCACAAAGTCGTGAAGAGGATCCTTTCTGCAGGGTCGGCCGGCGTGAAAAGGACTGATCTGCGCAAGGAGCTTGGAGGAGACATGGACACAGTTTTAGAGAAGGCAGTCAGTAGGGGAGAGGTTTTCGTAGACAAGAAGGCGAGCGCGTACTATTGCTTCCACAGAGACCACTACGTCCAGAGCCTGCTCAACTCTGACCCGAGGTTCAGGTTGACCTATGACATGCTCAAGTCTATTGAAGAGTCAGTCAGCACACTTGCAGAGAACGTTTCCCATCTTGCGAGGGTCATGCTGGAGATGAAGAACGAACAACAGTCATCGCTCTTCCAGCAGCAACTTGCCAATTCTGCTGCCGCATCGGCAGCGCCTAGGAGAACCATGAACGTTTACGATTTCAAGAAAGAATTTGATGTTGCCCTTGCCAACTCTACTTCTTCAATTGGCTGGGTCGAGCTTGCAAAGTTAAGGGACGAGCTGTGCGACAAGTGCGGCCTCTCTTCCGACGAGTTCTACCGGCTTGTCGAGGAGCTGACGAACCAGAATCAGGACAAGTACGAGCTTTCCACTGGAGGCAGCGAAGGCGTGATGGTCCGCGGCCTTTTGCACGGCTTTGTGAGGTGCATCTAGCAGTTGTACCCTTACAAGCTGGACCACAACCCGTACCCGAGCAGCCCGACCCCTACCCTCATCGACGCCCGGATACTTGGGGGCAAGAGGCACAGGAAGGCCAAGGCTGCGCTGATGGCTTGCATTTCGGATCTTGCATCAAAGGTTATTGCCAGTGGGAGCGCGACTGACAAGGACTTTCGCCTAGTCACCGTGATACAAGATGTCGGCTCTGGCAAGACCCACCTTGCGCTGCACACCAAGGGGCTGAAGGAAGTTTCCGATAATGCCGTTGTTTCGTACGTCGACCTATCGCAGATATCTCCGCGCAGCATGCACAGCCTCTACAGCGCAATGCTCGCAGGGTTTACAGACGACTACATTACGACGCTCAGGCAGGTAGTAGTGAAATACCTGCAGGATAGGGCCGAGCGCAACATCAGGAGCGCCAGAAAGATATTCAACTATGGATTTATGGATTCGCTAAAGCGTAGAACCTTGAAGGACAAGGCGGCGCAGCTCTTGCGAAACGAGCTGGTGCCCAATTATTCTGCCATCAATCAGACCCTTAGCAAGGAATTCTCGCCGGTAGAAATCGCGATACTAAAGCTGGTAATTGAAGGCAAGTTCAGGGCTGACGCACAGAACGTGGCTACGCTTGAAGACGTTATAGCAAGCCTGGCAGCACTCTCGAGCCTGAACCTGAAATTCCTGGGCAAGTTGACGCTATTCCAGATGGACGAGTTTGATTCGGACAAGGAATTGGTCGAATTTGTCAAGGCGGTGATTAACGCACACCTGCCGTCAACGATTCTGATGCTGATATTCACGCCGTTCTCGTACAACGAGATAAGTAGGGCAAACGTCTCTGTGTTTGATAGGCTGGAAAAGGCAAATTACAAGCTCGACCTTGCTGGCTCTAACACGCTTGAAGAGATAATCGATATCGTCCTTGAATACATTCGCTACCACGACGCGACCAAGAGCTTTACGGCAGAAGCGGAGCGAGACCTGGCGGCAAAGGTCAAGGTGATTTACGATGAGTTCTCTGACTTTCGCAACGTAAGGTCGATGCTCAACATCATGTATCACGCCACTGAAAACGCTGCAAAGCGCAGCATCGCATCGATCGACGAGCGGGCAATAGACGACACTATCAAAAACGTCTACCCGGGCCTGCGCATAAGGGGCAGCGTAATGGATGTCCCGATCTCTGACTTTATTAAGATAAGGCGCAACTGCAACGACATCCAGACGCTTGAGACCGGTGTCCGTACCGCAGTCAGGGACCTAGTGAACTATGCCCACGAAGTGGGAGCAGTGGCGAGGCCACAATCAGCGGACGGCAAGGGCAATGGCATCGACATAATTTTTAGCGACCCGTATGGAACCAACGTGGCGGTTGCTGTAGTCATAAACAGAGACCATGCAAAGAGCTTTGAGCAAATATCAAATACGCTCAAGTCGACAGGCTTTGTGGACAAGCTGGTGATACTGACAAACGCCAACACTACGGCTGGCACGAACGGCAGCACTGTTGTCAACATCGACCGCTGCAAGATGATAGACCTGATCTACTTTAGCAATAAGTACAAGAACAACGAGATGCAGCAGGACGACTCGCAGCGGGCCCTGATGCTTGCAAAATCAATAAGACTTTGCTAAGCGCCGCAAAAACTCTTTTATGAATGAATTGCTATTGCTTGGTGTGGGAGAAAACGGCATACCAGACGACGATCCACGTTTCAGATGCAACATATGCGGCAGCAGGGCCGACTTTGTCGTCCAGCTCGAGCTTGTCAAGGGCAACAGGAAATACAACGCTCTGCATTCCCAGCAAATGCCGTTCTACCTCTGCAAGCATCATGAATATGTCTACAAAAAGATGCAGAGGAGCATAGAACTTAAGGACTACTTCACTGAAACCATAAAGGAAAACCAGTAATGCCAAAGAGAAACTTTACCACGCTCGAAGAGTTTAAGGCGCACCTGCACAAAGAGGGCGCGACTCTCGTAGAATTTTCCGGCAACAAAGTGCCGTGCATTCTGATAAGCCAGAAAAAGTACGATGAGATGCTGCACAAGGTGTTTGGCAAAAAGGTGGCAGCAGATACGGTGCTTGACCTATTCTACGATGGGCAGGACGTTTTTGTGGACGTCCAGATAAAGTTCCTCGACACCGACTTTGAAGAAAACTATTTGCTTTACGCAAATGACATGATCGAGTTTTTCGAAGCACTCGCGGAAAGCGGCCTGATCGCCCTTACGCCTGATATGCAGACATATACCAATTCGCAGAACACGTTCATGATCCAGCTCCCCAAAAAGGACGCCGCCGAGCGCGCGCTTGAAATAATCAAGTCAAATGCCAAAAAGCACAACAAGTAGCATCGTATGTCGCCGGTCACGAGGGTAGCGTCCCAAACAGCATGAAAATAACAGCCACGGCAAAAGCTATGGCAATCAGCCCTTTGCCAGTCAGGCTCAGATACACTCCTGATTCCTTGCCCTATCGGCATTAATTTCCTTTTCCATTCTGGCTGCCAAGGTAGCAGAATTAATAACAGGCTCTGGACAAGATTTAGATGATGGCGCGCACACGAAGCAAAAAACAGCAACCCATCGAGAGCAAGGACGACAATCAGGGAGTGCCGATGGAGATAGATACCCACTACCATATGTATGGCAAGCACGCCTGGGAGGTCGAGTATGGCGAGCGGTGCCCGACCTGCAACAAGAGGATTGACGAATTTGGCTTTTGCGCTTGCGGCAGCAGCCAGTAATAATATTTAACGATTGTAGAAAATGAATAGGTCGCTAGAGAATTATTATACGCTACTTATATCGCATGTTAAGCTACAGGAACCATGATTTGGACAATAGTGTGGGTTGTGCTGGGCATTATAGTGCTGATCATACTGCTAAGGGTTCTGTTCGGGCTGATCTAAAATGCTGGACAAGCTGATGGACAAATTGATAGAAAGCGCCGCCTCGGCCTATATGCCCAAACTGGAAGAGATGGCAGAGGCAAGGCGCGCGGAGCTCTTGGAGATCAGGTCGAAGGTAAGGACTAACCCGGAATGGGTGGAGATATGGCTTGACAAAGAGATCGAAAAGCTGTCCAGCATGGACATCAAGGATCTGATGGGAAAAATTTCATGAGTGCGACGGCCGGGATTTGAACCCGGGTTACCAGATTGGCAATCTGATGTCCTAGACCAAACTGGACGACCGTCGCGCCGTCATGACCCTACGATACTGCAACGCTATTTAAAGCGTACGTGTTGCTAGACGAGCAGTATTATCGTAGAGTAGCCCCTGCTTTCAGTGACATAGTCGCCCTCAACTTCTTCGACGACTGCTGTGATAGAGATGAGGTCGTGTCGCTTGCCGCCCTTGGTCTCGATAATGATATAGTCGTCGAGGATATCTGCGCCCCTGAGGCTCTCCTTGCTTACTGTAAAGTTCACCGGCGAGCTGGAACTGATCAGCAATAATTGATCCTTCTGATAATTGCCGATGCGCGCAAGCCGGCTAGGTCGCGGCGTCGCCTTGACATTCACTCTTACTTCGCCCACCGGGTGCGTCGTGTAGCGGCTCAGCCTGTTCACAACGACGTCGAACTTGAACGGATAGCCAGCGGTATTCTCGGCCATCTTATTGACGCCGTCGTTCATGACAATATCCACCTTTTTGATAGTAGTACCGTACCTTGCTATCCAGTCATTGGTGGTCTTGACTATGCTGCTGATGACTGATTTTCTCCTTGAAGTTTCCTGATCGCCCAGCTGGTAGCGGTCAACCCAGTCCATGTAGTCACGGCTGATGTCAGTTATGAACTCGGTGCAGGTGTTCTGATAGTCCTCAATACTAGTCGCACGCTCCGAGCCGGTATCAATGGCAAACATCTTCTAGCATCAATGCAGCATGCCAGCATAAAAACGTGAATAATTGAATGGTTGTTGTTTCGTTGCCCCGTTATTATGAAACTCACATCATCATTACCCTTGTGATGGCCGCTCATAACCAAACACGACCTCCTCATGATAGACCTTCTTGAGATTATTATCTTCGTAAATCAAGATTGCCTCATACTCTGGGGGACATTAAGAAGACATCTGGAACCTTTCAACTATTTGCTTTCCTTTCAAGTATCCTGCATTAATGGGCGGAATCCAATGATCATAATGGGTAGTTTCCGTTTGCTCGTGCCATGGCTTCTCTTAACGATGGCAATTCGGCAAGGTCATCATCGTCTGCAATCTTGAATCTGTTTTCAATGCTTGGCAATGCATTTTCGTCTTCTTCACCCGATCTTATCACTATTATCCAAGCCGATATGAGGAGATAATACACTGTTATTGCTGTGGCAATAGCTACTGCTGCACCGGCAGATATCAATAATTTCTTGTTTGTGTTTGACATCATAGCCGTCGTCGGCATCTTCAATTTTTTAGAAATCTTCTTGTTGCTATGCCACTATTATAGCCACTTCTATGTTGTCATAAGATTTTGCCCAAACGATTGATGATGCTTTTATTATTCGCTAAGAAGTTCTGCCATCTTTTTTGCCTGATAGGTTATCATCATGTCCGCACCGGCCCGCTTTATAGACGTCAGGAATTCGGTCATTACCGCATGCTCGTCGATCCATCCATTCAGCGCTGCCGCCTTTATCAGGGCGTATTCGCCAGAGACGCTGTAGGCACATATCGGCAGGTTGGTCTTTTGCCTTGTGCGGTATATCAGGTCAAGGTACGGGATAGCCGGCTTTATCATGATAATGTCGACGCCCTCTGCAATGTCTGTCTCAACCTCGCGCATCGCTTCTCTTGCGTTTGAAAATGGCATCTGGTACGTCTGCCTGTCGCCAAACTCAGGCGCCGAGTGGGCAGCGTCGCGAAATGGCGCGTAAAGCGGCGACGCGTGTTTGGCAGAGTAGCCCATTATAGCGATACCTGTAAAGCCAGCGTCGTCAAGGCCGCGGCGCATCGCCTGCACCTGCCCGTCCATCATTGCAGATGGCGCGACAATGTCCGCGCCGGCTCTCGCGTGGCTGACTGCGACTTTGGCAAGCGTGTCTATGCTGCTGTCATTGTCTATCTTTTTGTTCATGACAAGCCCGCAGTGGCCATGCGTCGTGTACTGGCACAGGCAGACGTCGGTGACTACTGCCATCTTGCTCCCAAACTGCTTGCGCACTAGCTCTATTGACTGTTGCACAATGCCCTTGTCATCAAATGCTGTGGCGGCCTTTTCGTCTTTGCGCGCCGGCAGACCAAACAGGATTACAGCGCGGATGCCAAGGTCAGAGATTCGCTCGACTTCGCCGGCCAGCTTCCCAAGGGGCAGCCGCTGAATGTCGGGCATCGAGCTGATCTCTTCGGGCTTTTTCAGCCCCTCCTGAACGAACATCGGCGCGATGAGGTTCTTGGCCGACAGGTGCGTTTCTTGCAAGAGGTCCCTTACCGCAGGCGTGGTCCTGAGGCGTCGCAGTCTGACGTTTGGAAAAGCATTACTGCTGTTATTGCTTTTCTTCATACTTGAACAACTTGGCTATTATCTTCATCAGCTCTTCGCTTTGCCCAGATTCGATCTCTTTTCGGAGGTTGTTCATTGGAGTTGAAAGCACCCCTTCAACTATGGCGTACGAAAATTGCTCTATCACCTTGGCTTCATCCGGCCCAAGCTTTTTGCTCAGCATGGATAGCGCTTTTTTCAGCTCGCGCTCGCGTATCATGTCGACGCTCTTGAACACTGAGACTACCACCGGCTCCGCCTTCATCCTCTTCATTATCGTGTCAATCGACTTCATTTCGTCTTCAATCATTTTCTCAGCATACCATACCTCCTTCATGCGGGAGCGCATGTTCTTGCCCACCAGCTCGGCTATCTGGTCCATGTTGATAAGTTTCACACCGTGGATGGTCGTGACCTTTTCGTCCACGGTCCTCGGGTTTGAAAGGTCAAATATCATCATTCCTCCTCCTCCCTTCCTATCCTTCACGGCATTCTCTACTCTCTCGTATGTAAGGAGGAGGTACGGCGCCTTTGTGGCCGTAAAGACAAGATCTACTTTGTGAAGCATTTCAAGCGCGGTGTCAAACGGGATCGGGGTGCCTGCTACCGTGTTGGCAAACGACTGGGCTCTTTCCGGAACCCTACTTGTAACCATGAAATTTACGTCGCGTTTTTTCAGCACCTTTGCAACCAGGGTTGCTGCTTCGCCCGTTCCAATCAGCATTACCTTTTTCCCCTTTAGGTCATCAAAGTACTCCTCGGCAATGTTCATCGCGATAGAGGCAATCGAGACGTTACCCTTGTTGATGCCTGTGGCGGTCCTCACTCTGCTCCCTACCTTGAGCGCCCTGTCAAATATCACCGAGAGGTTCGAGCTGGCGTAGCGGCTAGAGCGCGAAAATTCAAAGGCCCGCCTTACCTGGCCGATTATCTGGTCCTCGCCGACAACAAGTGAGTCAAGTCCTGACGTCAGCTTCATGAGGTGCATTGCCGCGTCCTTGCCCCTGCTGACCTCAGCAACAGCAAAGTCGCCCTTTCCAGAAAGGCCCGCGGCCGCCGCCCACTCTTCAAACAGCCTTTCCTCTTCAGGGTTCTTTGCCGCTGCAAAGACTTCTACCCTGTTGCAGGTCTGGAGTATGACGCATTCGTCAAAGCCAGATTTCAGGAATTTCTTATGGGCGCCATCAACGTCCTTGAACGTGAATTTTTCAAGCATGTGGATGGGGGCATTTCGATAGGTGACGCGCGCATTGATAAGTTGGACAGCAGGAGGCGCAACAGCTGATGGTGGCGTTGTCTTTACCGCTGCCGTCATTTGCTTTTTCTCTCCCATTTCTGCAACAGCTCAAGCGTCGCGCTTTTAGCATCTTCAATCCTATCTTCCTTAATAAGGTTCTGGATTTTCCTGTCATTTACTAGAGAATACAGAAACTCTTTGCGCTCGCCCACTGTTTTGATCTTGGGCCGAGCTGCCTGGCGCGCAAATTCCTGCAGCTTGGCATTTTCGATGTCCTCTTTTCTGATTATCCTGCGAAGGACGCGTTCTGCTCTTATCCTGACTTTGCGGGCCATTATCGGGCTCTTGCCAGACGTGGAAATTGCAACTTGCATTATGCCTTCGATGTTGACGATGGAAGCATAGGAAAAGTCGCTGATAGGCGGGTCGTCTGCGGCGTAGACAAACGCTCTCATTTCGCGCCCCTTTTCGACCAGCCGGCAGTTCAGCTCTTTGTCGTCGGTGGCGGCAAGGACCAAGAACGTGTCGGGGTAATTGTCGAGTATGCTGGCGTCTCTGAGCCTTGCCTTGACAAGCTCTATCTTACCAAGCCCGGCCTGCCCTGTCAAAAAGCGGTTGGCCCTGTTACTTATCACCGTAATTTTGCAGTCCTGACCGAGAAGACCTTTCACCTTCCTGACGCCTTCTGTCCCGCCGCCTATGACTACGGCGTGCTTGCCCTTCAGGTTCAGGTCAACTATCAACTATCTAGCACCAAAAGGTTACGAACGATGAAATTTTGCGAATTATCTTTATTTAATCGTTCAGATGGATGCAGGAATTTCCCTAATGTGGTATCCTTTTGAGGTAGTTGGCGTCAACAGTTACTGGTATCTGGTAAGGCGAGTCAAGCAGAACCACCGTGGCTTCCTGTTTTTCATAGTCGACGCGGGTTATCTTGGCCTTCATGGACTTGAACGGGCCAGCTATGACCTCGACCGTGTCGTCGATGTTCAGCTCCGACACGACTGGCTTCTTGACCAGGTACCCTTCGATGTCCTTGAACGGCAGGTCACCCCTTATCTGGCCCCTGACGTGCCTAATGCCAGACAGCGCCTCATACGCCACGTTAGAGTCAGGCGCCTCGACAATGATGTAGCCCTTAAAGCTGTCAAGCACCATGACCGAGCGTATCCCTATTTTCTTGGCATTCACCCTTGTCTGGAGCAGGCTTGCCACCACGCGCTCCTGTCCTCCGGTTGTGCGGATGGCAAAGAACTTGGAGTCGCTTGCCGGCCTGTCTGCCTGAGGCGGTGCCGGCTTGGCAGGTGGGGGCGTGGAGGCCGGCTCCTCTTCTTCCTCTGCTTGGGCCGGTGCGGCAGCAACTACCTGTTCTTCAGTTGCAGCAGGCTCCTGGTCTCCAGCTTCTCCTCGAGAATCCTGATTATTGTCATCAAAATTAGCATCTTCAAGACCCACTTCTTTTTGGATTTCTCTTACCTTATCGCTCATCCTATGTCAAGTATGCGGAAGCTAATGCAATTTATAAATTTACTTTATTAGAATAATGCTAAAATTACAACTATTCGCAACCACAGCAGTTGCAGGACTATATCCTTGTGGCCTCAAGCCAAGACCTTGCAGGAGCAACAATGATCGGGTGCCTGAAGGCAGATATAGGCTTTACGGCAAGCGTCGATAGAAAGGGCGCCGGCGAATCTTTCATCTCACCCAGCCACAAAAATGTCAAGCTCCATATCCACAAGGCAGCCTGCTTCACCTTGAAAACTTGGATGAAGTCTACCCCGACGCCAGCTCATTCATTTTCCTCTCGAAGCACAGATCTGACAGCAAGATCCCGACGCTTACGTGTCATTGCACGGGCAACTTTGCAGACAACCCGTATGGCGGCAATCCGCGGGAAATAGCCATTTCATACCCGGGCCTGCAAAAAGCGTACCTGAAGGCGATAACTGCCGCAAGGCACAGGGTGCCAAAATACGACATCGTGATAGAGGCTACACACCACGGACCAACATCGCTCAAAAAGCCAGTCCTATTCGTCGAGCTGGGCTCGACGGAAGAGCAGTGGGCCGACAGACATACCGCGTCGGTCATGTGCGAGACGCTCCTCGGCATTCTTGGAAATAGCCTTGAGCGCTGCAAAATGGTGGGCATCGCGCTTGGAGGAACGCACTACCCGACCAAGTTCAACAAGCTTTTGCTAGAGTCAGAGTTTGGGCTTGCAGCAGTGGCTTCAAAGCACAACCTTGAGGCAATCAACGAGCAGATGCTTAATCAAATGATTGAAAAAAGCGTTGAAAAGGTCACCCACATCATAGTGGATAGCAAGGGTCTTGGGAACCACAAGGAGAGGATACTCAATATGGCCGAGGAAGCCGGCCTAGAGATCCATAAAGTTTGAAATACATGTGCGTGCCATTGTGACAGTGGAATGAAGAAAGGGTTGCTAAAGGCAAACGACGTTTATGAAGTGTTGGTGCGAATACCTGAAGGCAGGGTCACGACGTATGGAGACATTGCTAGAGCCCTTGGCTACCCTGGCGCATCGCGCGCTGTCGGCAGGATATTGAACATGAACCCCAATCCAATCGTGGTGCCGTGCCACAGGGTCGTCATGTCTAACGGCCGCATCGGCGGCTATGCCTTTGGCAAGGCAAGGAAAAAGAAACTGCTGGCAAAAGAAGGGCTGCACTTTGCAGGCGATAGCATGGATGACTTTGCAAAATGCAGGGTTGCACTTGAAAAATTGCACTAGCGGGTCTTGGCTTCCTTTACCAGATCGCGAAGGTGAGCAAGCGACCTTACCTGTCCGCCCTTGACCTTCTTGTATAGCTGCCAGTAGACCTCGTTGGTGATGTCCTTTCGCTCCTTGAGCACCTTGAGATGGTAGCGCATCGACCTTACCCTGACGGCGTAGACTTGCTTCTTGCCTGCCCTTGCTGTTTTCTTGCCCTTCTTTGAGCCAGGGCCCTTGCCATGTACCTTCCACACAGAGCGTTTCTCCATCGCCCTGCCCCTTGAAGTACCCTTTGGCTGGACTGTCCATATCGCGCCACTGTTGACAAGCGAGCGGATGTTTTCGCGGGTAATAGAATCGGCGACATCTTCAAGCCTGTCTGGCTCAAAGCGGACCCTGTTGGCTCCAACGCCAAGAATTCTTGCAACAAGCTCGCGCTTTTTCTTGATATTGACTACCATTATTTTACGACTCCTCCTTTTCTTCTTCAGCCTTCTTGGGGGCCAGCTTGCCGGCGTTGAGTACCTTGATGTCAAGCTCGTTTGCCTTGGCGATTATTTCCATCCTCTTTCTCCTGCCGACCGTGTGTCCAAGCCTCGCCGCGTCCTTTTTAGGATCCAGCTTCACCAGCTCATTTACGTTATGAATGACATTATCAGTATAACCTGACGGGTGGAGGCCCCTTGCGCCTTTCGGGCCCCTGTAGCCGACCTTGACTATGGCCGGCATGCCTGACTTTTGCTTCCTTATCTTGTTGTCCTTGCCCTTGGGCTTTCTCCAGTTCTCGGCAAGCCTGTCGTACCTCCAGCTCTCCTGGCGTATGAACTTGGGTCGCCTGCCGGAAACCTTCTTTCTGGCCGCAATTAATTCTTCATTAATCACCATAGCGGTACGTAAGACAGAAAACTAGTTTATTACAATATATACGTTGTTTTTCTATTCTTTGCAGTATTTCTGCCAAAGCTCTTGGATAGAAAACCTGCGGGCTTACTGCTGGTTGGTTACACGGCTGTGTTGTCTTTTTGGCGGCAGAGCATGAGGGTGTAGCGGGAGCCCTTGTATTCGATGTTGGCAGAGAGCGAGACTGATCTGTTGTCCTCAAACCTGCTCGTAAACTTGATCAGGTCCCCCACCTGCGCCTCTTCTTCTGCGCTAAGCCTGCACGAGTAGTCCCACAGGCCTGAATGCTTTACGGCTGCGTTCTCGGCAACCCACAGCACTTCTGCCAGCGCGGATGTGGTTTGCACTTCGCCTCATTCGACGCTTGCTGCAGGGCCGCCGTCGGCACACGTCCTTATCTCCAACCAGACATCTTCGAACTCTAACGCCGGTATGACATGCGCGCAGTGCTATA
>Ga0126312_10001536_pt1 | contig 15173 bp, 14 predicted proteins | sample Plot104A_FD_92537 | JGI IMG/M metagenome (GOLD analysis project Ga0126312, IMG submission 92537) | Serpentine soil microbial communities from UC McLaughlin Reserve, CA, USA - Plot104A | ecosystem: Environmental > Terrestrial > Soil > Grasslands | place: USA: UC McLaughlin Reserve, Lake County...
CCGCAACTGCCGCTCGACCCGTTGTTCCGGCTCGGTGTGGAGCCCCCGCCGCAGCACTCCCCCGGGGGTTTAGCGCTTGCGACCCGTGCCACACGCGCACTGCCCCTGCACTCAGCTCGGTTTCGGCCCCGCCATGACCGGGAACTTGAGAACCTGCCTGCCGCCTGCGTATCGCCGCGAGTAGTCCAGGCCCGCGGCCCTATTCCGCTCCGTCGCCGGGGATTCCCCCAGGGTCACTCGCGTGCCAGGCGACCTGCCTCAAAGCCGATCATCAGCCCCAGCGCCGCGATCCGCGCGCGCGACTCGGAGCCGTTGCATCCGGCGACCGCGTCAGTGGCGGTCGCGGCCGCGTTCGCAACCTCGTTGAAAGCGTCGGCGTCGATGTCGTTCGCCCGGAGCCAGTCGGCCACGTCGTCGTCCGGGATCGCCTCCAGCACCCGCCCGTCCGTGCGTTCCAAATCGTGGGCCATCGACCGCTCTCCTTCAACGCCGTCGACCCAATCCCTTCGCGACCGTCACAGCCTGACACGGGCGCCCTTCGGGCTCCGCGCTTCGGGGCTTGCACGAAAGTAGAAGTCAGGTGCGGAGGCACATTCGCTCAACGACCCGTGCGTCGTAGCGAGAAACGAATCGGGCCCCGGATCCGGACCGGTGACCGCCGTGGTACCACTTTGGTTCCGATTGCAGTGTCCTATGCGTCCAGATTCATCCAGGCCGGGGGAGGATGGGGACGCCGGGGACGCTCAGGGACGCATCGCGAGCTTCCTGGGCCTTCCCGCGGGTTCCCACAATCGAATCGGTGCCCGAGTATTCCGAGATATCGAGGAATCCACGGGAATGGCTCCCGTGGCCTTGGAGACATATCCCGGAACGGCCCAGACATGCCTTGTCAAGTACCCGCCATTCGAACGGCTTACTTGCCGGCCACCGGCAGTCCCGTGGCCGCGCGGAGATTCCGGTAAAGCTCCTCCGGCGGCAGCAGGTGGGCGTGGGAGGCGATCGAGCGAAGCTTCACCGACATCGGTGCGGTGAGAGGGTGGCGTCGAGCAGCAGCTTCACGTATTCGAGCCGCATCTCCTCAGTGGGCGGCGTCTCGACCGGAGCTCTCGTCCTCGGTGTTGCGCTAGTCGCGCCGCCGATGAGCACGGCGATCACGGCCGCACGCAACGATATTCAGCGGCCGATCCTACGCAGGATGGCAGATCAAGGGGCCGTCTCCCGAATTCATCGGCCGCTATCCGCGGGTCGCGCGGCGCGTCCGACGGCTCTGGGGTGGCTCAGCCATCAGAGACGCCAGGGCGCGCGCGCTCGTGAGTCCGCGCATGGCCTCGAGTCGGCGCTCGACCGCACGCAGGTCGGTGCGCACCTCCACGGCCGCGGGCGTCTTGCCCAGCGTCCGAACGAACCGGAGCGCGCCCTCGGCGTCCGCGTCGCGCATGCGCGCGCGGGGGCTCTTCGCGAGCTCGGCCGCTCGCCTCACCAGCTCCGAGGCCTGTGACGACAGCTCCTCGTCCGCCACGAGAGTCGTGAGAAGCGGCTGCTGCGCGCGTTCGAACAGCGCGATCCACGCTCGCCCGGCCTCGGTCGTGGCGAGCACCTCGTCGCGGATCCGGCGCAGCTCGGCTACCTCGGTGTCGGTCGCAAAGAAGCGTGCGCCGATGAGGTCGATCGCGCAGATGCACTGATGCATCAGCGCGATGATCCCGGCCTTCGCGTCGCGCTTGATGAGCGTCGGGTCGGCGGGATGGAAGGAGTCCGCGGCGTTGCCGGCCCAAGGGCCCGTCTCGAATGTAAAGCCGTAGGTTTTGCGCAGTTTGGGATTGGCGATGTGCCGCGAGTAGGCGTAGTCGCTCTGCGTCCCGGTCGTCGGGTAGAGGGCAATCGATGGCTCGCTCGTGTACACGCGACCGCGCACGGAGCTGATCGCGCTCACGATGCGACTCCCCACGGTCTGGAAGCGCTGCCGATCCCGGGGCGGGATGTACTCCTGGTAGCCGGCCACACCGATCGGGGCACACGTTCCGGAGGGCAACGTGGTAAAGCGCTTGGTCGGATCGGCAGTCTGGGACGGGGCGTGCCCCCATGGCCAGAGCACGAGCTCCGAGTAGGAGTGCACGTCGACGAAGCAATCCACCCGCCGGGCGTCGAGGACGTTGCGGATGTTGCGGGTCTCGGGTTCGCTGAACGCCTGGGGTCCGCAGTAGACCTCGCTGCACTGCGCGCACGACGTCTGGCCCTGGACGACGCCCCAGAGGACGTCGAAATTGCGGTTGAGGTCGACGCCATCGCAATCGGTCCCGGCGTTGTCGCGGCGGTTCTTGCGCCAGAGGCTGTCGACGTTCATGACGTACTCGCGCCCGTCGGGGTTCATGCAGGGCACGAGCCAGAGATCGAGCGTCTCTAGGATCAGCTTGATCTGGGCCGCCGACCAGGTGTGATTGCCATACGTGATGTCGCTGCCGTTGACGTGGCTGACGAACAGGTCAACGGCCAGCTCGATTATCGCGTCGGGGTTCATGAGCTCGCGGGAGTGCGTGCCACCGACGACCATGACGCCGCGGCGCTCAGCTCCGCCGCCTGCGCGCAGACGTAGGGCGTAGACGGCCCGGCCCTGAACCGAGGGCTCGGGCAGCGCGAATCGTGTGAAGTAGCTTGGGAACCAGGTCGCGAGCAGGTTGGAGAGCGAGTCGAGCTGCGCGACGCTGCGGTACATCAGCCCTCGCGCTCCTCGCGAGAGATGCCTTGGACGCGGTCCTCGAGCCATGCGATCGCCGCGTCGTCGTCGACGCGGAGCTCCGGGCTCAGCGGCTCGGCGCGCGCGATGCGGTGCAGCCGCACCTCGTAACCGCGCTCGAGCAGCGCCGTGATCTCGTCGGTCGTGACGAGCAGCCGGACGCCCCCCTGCGGATCCGGCACGCGGTCGAGGTCGAGGTCAGCAACGCGACCGAGTGGGACATCCGCATCGCCCGGATGGACGGTGGCCTCGAAGCGAAGCCCTTTATGCGGAACGGCCACGGCAGACCGAGTCTAACCGGCCGGAGCCCCAAGGGCGGGTGTTGATCCCCGCCTCGCCTATCTGCGCTGCCATGGCCGCAACCTCGACGGCTACCTCCACGGACGTAGCGTCGCCGAGCGCTTCGACTACGACTGTCCGGATGACGAGCTCGAGGAGATCGCCGATCGCGCCCGCGTCCTCGCCGACGAAACCGAGGCCATCCACGTGATGTTCAACAACAACGTCCGCGACTACGCACCGAGGGCGGCGCGGCGGATGCTGCAGGCGCTCGGCGAGGCGAGCGGTTGATCGAACCGCAGCTAGTCGGCTGCGGCCGCTGAAGTCCGCTCGCCCAGGACGCGAACACCCCGGCGAACTCGGCCCACCAGGTCGTTGTGGCCGAGGCCGGGGCACACGTGGATGTGCCTCGGCTTTGGCGCCGCGTCAAACAGTGCCCTGCCGTGCGAAAGCGGCACGATCTCGTCGCGCTCGCCGTGGAGGACGAGGAGCGGTGCACGCAGCGCGTGGATGCGACGCAAGGTCGGGTAGGCATCAGGAATCAGGCCGGTCGGAATGAACGGGTAGTGGGCACGGCCGAGCTCGCGGATACCGGTGAAGGTCGACACCAGCACGAGGCCCGCGGGTTGGCGGTCAAGCGCAAGATCCAATGCGACGCGCCGCCGAGCGACTCGCCGAGGCAAAAGACGCGCGCGAGGTCCACCCCGGGCTGGTCGAGCAGGCAGGAGAGCGCGGCGCGCGCGTCGCGATAGGTGCCCTCCTCGCTGGGCCTGCAGCTGCTACGGCCGTAGCCGCGATAGTCGAAACAGCAGCACGTCGAATCCGACGGCGGTTAGCAAGGCGGCGTGGAGCACGCGATCGCCGATGTTGCCGGCGTTTCCGTGGCACAGCAGCAGATGGGCGAGCGCACGCGCCTGCGAGCCAATCCACCAACCGTGAAGCCGCTCGCCGTCGTTGGTGCTGAGCACCAGCTCTCGGTATTCGAGCTCCGCTTGCCTCGGCGTGTCGATGATCTGGCGGCCTGGGAAGTAGAGCATTGCGTTGAGCAGCGAGCGGATCATCCCGTCCCGCCTTCCTCCGCCGCCCGCGCCTGGCGCGCCTCCCGGCGCGCGCGCCGGAGCGGCTCCGGGGTGCGGGCGCGGCGGATCGCGGCGAGGACCACGGATGCCGCCGTGTCGAGGTCCGTGCGCCAGCCCGGATGGACGACGAGCGGGCGGGCGCCAACGCGGGTGCGGACGAGGAGCGCCACCTCCGCCCCCTCGTGAAGGAGCGGGCTGCTCGCGCCGCGCTCGGCGCCCAAGGGCTCACCGTCCGTCGCCAGGAGCGGTCGATCGGTGACGCCGATGCTCGGAAGATCGAGCACGGCGCCGAGGTGCAGGGCGAGTCCGGCGGCGCGGGGATGGTCGCGACCGGTGGCGTTAGCGATCACGATCTCCGGTAAGTGGGGGAGTGAGCGAACCGCTTGCTCCAGCAGCGGGCCCTCGCGCAGCGCCAATAGGCCCGGCTGGTAGGCCGCCCCGGACCGGCCCTGCACGACCGTCGTCCCGCAGAGATGACGATCCGCACGCATGAGCCCGGCTGCGGCCCAGCCCCGATCTCCCGCGCAGCCTGGTCCGAAGCGCCGACGCTCAAAGCAGATGAAGCAGCCGGCAACCAGCGGCCTCGGATCAGTTGGATGCCATGGGGCGGGCTGCCGACTCGCGAGCTCGCGCTGGGCCCGAATCAGCTCGGGTGACGTCTGGGGCCACATCGTGGGGTGGGTGATCGGCTCTAACAGACCGATCCTGCCGGAGTCGCGCGCTCCTCTCGCTTCAGACACGGAAGCTGACCATGGTCGGCTGCCGCCGCGCCGCGGGCTGATGAGGGGCAGGTGTCTTTGGAGGTCGGCGGGGGGCGGCAGCGTGAGTCATCCGGCAAGCGCGTCCGCGATTATGTTCAGGCCATCCTCGAGGTCGCAGAGCGACACCGCGCTGTAGTCCAGGAGCAAGGCATCCTCTGGGGCATCCCGTGCGTAGTACTGCGCGAGCGGCTCAAGGATCACTCCATCACGCAGTAGGCGCTCAGCCAGCACGGTCGCACTTTCACCTCGCATCGGCTCGACAAGGGCATGGAGGCCTCCGCCCAGCCCACTGATCCGCACGTGCTCGATTGGCGACAGCGCTGCCTTGATCCGATTGCGCTTGTAGTCGGCCAGCCGCCGTACCCTGCGAAGGTGGCGCTCGAGTTCGCCGCTTCGGATCAAGTGGGCGACGGCCAGCTGCGCGGGCAGCGAGGCGTAGTCGTCGAGCTCTCGCTTCAAACCGGCGACGCGCTCGGCGAGAGGCGGCGTGGCAACGAGGTAGCCGACTCGGAGCCCCGGCGCGAGCAGTCGGGAGAACGTTCCGACGAAGCACACCCAGCCGCGGCGGTCAAGTGACGCGAGCGGCGGCAGTGCTCCCTGCGCGAACCTGAACTCGCCACCGTAGTCGTTCTCGACGATGAGGGCGCCCGCTTCGTCGGCCCAGGAAAGAAACGTCGCTCGACGATCTTCGCTGAGCTCGACGCCGAGGGGGAATTGATGTGAAGGCGTCAAGTGGATGACGAGAGGCTGCCGGGACTCGCGAATCAGACCGACCGGGTCGGCCCCGGCGGCATCGACGGGAAGATCGATGATCGGCACGCTCTCGGTCTCGGCGATTTTTCGGAGCCCGGGATACCCTGGCTCCTCCATCGCCAGGGCGACGCCGCTGTGCAGAGTCGCTTGGATCAGTAACCGGAGGGCGTCGCTAGCCCCCGAGGTGACGACGATGTCCTCCATGACGCAGGGCACGCCGCGTACCCGCGTCACGAAGCCCGCGATCGCCTCGCGTAGGCCCCGATCACCATGAGGGTCGTCGTACGTCGGAGGTAGGCTGGCGGCGGCGGCCCTCCACGCCTGCCGCCATGCTTCGGCCGGAAGCGGCTCAAACGAGCCGCCTCGCAGGCGAAGATCGATGCGGGGAGACACTCCCGCGGCGCGACTGGCTGCCGGCTCCTGCCCCAGCCATCCGACGTGCCGTTGCAGGGTGGGCCGCCCCTCGATGCGCCCTCGAGCATCCCGAACGAACGTCCCTGCCCCCCGCCGCGTCGTCAGCAGTCCATCCCGCTCCAACTCGGCATACGTATCGGCCACGACACCCCGCGAGACGCCGAGGGCGTCCGCAAGCTGTCGCGTTGAGGGCAGCCGGAGGCCCGGCAGGAGCCGGCCGTCCGCGACGGCGCCGCCGATCTGGGAGGCCAGTTGCTCGTGGAGCGTCTGCTCCCTGCTTCGGTCGAGGTCGAGCGTTAGTCCGATGCCTTGGAGAGCCTCGAGCGGCGCCTTGGCGCGATCGAGGCGATCGATTGGATGGCGAGTTCCTCCGTCGAGTGGCCCTGTCCATCGTGTCGTCGGCCGTCCATACTGAAACCCGTGGGCACTGGTTCCCAACGCGGGGTCTCCGTCCGCGGAGTCTTGCGAGTGGCGTGAGGGAGTCATGAAGGCAGCAATCATCGCGGATGATCTCACCGGCGCGTGTGACTCGGCGGTCGGATTTGTACGAGCGGGTCATACGGCGATTGTTGGCTTTCACCCACACGGCCGGGTCGGCTCGACTGCGGACGTGATCTCGATCGACACAGAGTCACGCGGCGTCTCCGACGGGGAGGCGGCCCGGCGAGTGCGGGACGCGATCCGCGATATCGGCGAGAGGCCCCTGCTGATCAAAAAACTCGACTCCACACTGCGCGGCCAGGTTGGAGCGGAGCTCAAGGCGGCGCTCGAGCTCGGCGGACGCGCGACAGCCATCCTCGCCCCCGCGTTCCCCGAGTATCGACGGACCACAGTCGAGGCCACACAGCTGCTGGATGGCGCGCCTGTGCACGAGAGCGCCGCGGGCCGGGACCCAATCGCGCCCGCCCGAACGAGCCGGCTCGACGAGTTGCTCGGGGGAGCGGGGATCAAGGACGTGGCGCGACTGTCGAGACAGGAACTCGGTGATAGGGGGCGCCTGAGGAGCCTCTTAAAGGGGGCATCGGTCGTGATCGTCGACGCCGAGACCGATCGGGATCTGGACCTGCTGGTCCGCTCTGTGGAGGACCCCTCATCGGTGCTCTGGGCAGGATCCACCGGGATTTCGCGTGCCCTGGGGCGCGCCCTTCCCGGTCCTGGTAGGCCCACGTCAACCCCCCCATCTGTCGAGCGTGTCTTGGTCGTCGTGGGCAGCCTCAATCCGGTGAGTCGGGAACAGCTGGAGGTACTGCGCCGTCGGGGCGACGTTCGCTACGCGCAACTCGTGGTGACGCCGACTTTCAACGGCGAGCATCCATTGCTCTCGCCGGACATCGAGGGCGAAGATCCCGGCGCGATCACGGCGATCGCGTCCGACCCTCTGCGCCTGGCCCCCCACCCCGATTCGACGACCGCCGCCGCGGTGGCGACGGGACTGGCTCACATGACCTCGGCGCTCGTGGATAAGGGTGTCGGTGGCCTCGTACTCACGGGCGGGGACACAGCGACGGCGGTGGCCCGGCGGCTCGGTTTCGGTGGATTCCGCGTCTTGGGCGAGGTCGGACCCGGAATCCCGCACGGCGTGATCATCGGCGAGTCCGAACTGTCGGTCGTGACTAAGGCTGGCGGTTTCGGTGATCCCACGGCGCTGTTGCGTGCCGCAACCTTACTGTTGGACCGCGGGGGGTTACCGTGAGTGCGACGGTGATCGCGGTGACCATGGGGGACCCCGCGGGCATCGGCCCGGAGATCGTCGCCCGCTTGTTTCACGAGGGGACGGTCCGGGAGCGCGCGGTGCCGTTCGTCATTGGGGATGTGGACGTGCTGCATCGAGCCGTGATGCTGATCGGAGGGGGTCTCGAGATCCGCGCCGTAGGCAGCGCGCGTGAGGTGAGCGCGGCTGAGGGAGTCATCGACGTCCTGCAGGTGGGCGAGCATGCAGGCGATCTCGTCCCTGGGCAGGTCGACTCGCGCGCCGGCGCGGCGGCCTATTCGTACGTGAAGCGGGCCATCGAGCTGTCGCTCGCGGGCACCGTCACCGCGATCGTCACAGCACCGATCAACAAGGAGGCCCTGGCGGCAGCGCAATCCCCTCACCACGATCACACCGAGCTGCTTGCCGACCTTTCAGGAACCAGGAACTACGCGATGATGATGGCAGCGGACCGGTTCCGCGTGGTGCTCGTCAGTACGCATGTATCGCTGGGCGAAGCGGTGGCGAGCCTCACGCCAGCCCGTGAGCTAGCCGTGATCCGGCTCGCCCACCGCGAGCTCACTGCGCTTGGCATCGATCAGCCGCGCATCGCCGTGGCGGGGATCAACCCGCATGCCGGTGAACAAGGTCTGTTCGGGAGCGAGGAGGAGGACATAATCGCTCCTGCGATCTCGCAGGCGGCCAAGGAGGGGATCGACGTCAGCGGCCCGTGGCCGGGAGACACGATCTTTCGCCGAGCCAACGCGGGCGAGTTCGATGTGGTCGTCGCGCAGTACCACGATCAGGGATTGATCCCGGTGAAGATGGTCGGATTTGAGCGTGCGGTCAACGTCACGCTCGGCCTTCCCTTCGTCCGTACAAGCGTCGATCACGGCACCGCGTTCGACATCGCATGGCAGGGCGTTGCTTCGCACGAGAGCCTCCTTGCTGCGTACGCGCTCGCCTGCTCGCTCGCGCTGGGCCGAGCGCCGACGAGGCACGCACGGTGAGCCGCTTTATCTTCATGCTGACTCGCGACGACGTCACCGTCCCGGACGCGTTGTCCGTGTGCGACACCTTGTGGGACCTGCCCGTCGACGCGATCGGGTTCAAGGACGTTGGCCTCCCGATACGTGATCTGCGGGCGATCGTCGATCTCATCCACGAGCAGGACCGCGAGGCGGTGCTCGAGGTCGTGAGCGAGACGCGAGAAGAGGAGCTTCGCTCGGTCACTGCCGGCCTCGAGCTCGAAGTGGATCTGTTGCTCGGGGGGGTCAACGCGAGCGCCGCGCTCAAGATCATCGGCGATGCAGGGGACCGGGCACCGAGGTACTGCCCGTTTCCAGGTCGCATCGTCGGTCATCCAAGCTCACTGCGCGGGACCGTGGAGAGCGTTACGGCTAGCGCCCGCGAGCTCGCCGCCATGGACGGGGTATGGGGACTTGACCTGCTCGGCTACCGGTTTGACGGAGCGGCCGATGAACTGATCCGATCCGTGGTCTCCTCTGTGCGCAAGCCGGTGATCCTCGCGGGTAGCGTCGATAGCGCGGACAGAGTGCGAAGGGCGGTGCGCGCCCGCGTGTGGGGCTTCACGGTCGGCACCGCGGCGTTCGAGCGTCGGTTTGCACCTGGTGCGCCGCTCGCCGATCAGCTTCGGACGATACTCAAAACGGCGCATCAGGCGGCCGAGCATGTGGCGTGACGCCGCCAGTACCGCCAGGCACCAGTGGCTGCCGAACTTGGCCCCTGAGTGGACCTATGCAAGCCAAAGGCGGACTTGGATACTCGTGCAATTCGAGCCGTAGGGGACGGCGACGAGAGGGGAAGAGAGATGGAGAATGCAACGACTGCAGCAACCCGGGACGAGAATCTCGAGCGCTTCGGTTACCAGCAGGATCGGGGCCGGACCCTGCGCACGTTCACCTCGTTCGCGATCGGATTCTCGTTCATCTCGATCACGTCCGGGATCTTCGCCGCGTACGGCTTCATGCTCACCACCTCGGGTCCGCGCGGGATCTGGCTCTGGGCGCTGGTCGGCGGCGGACAGATCCTCATTGCCCTGATCTTCATGCAGTTCGCCTCGCGCATCCCGCTGGCCGGCTACTCGTACCAATGGGCGTCCCGACTGACGAATCCCAGGGTTGGCTGGGCGTTCGGTTGGCTTTCGTATGCCTTCCTTGCGGTGGTCGTGGTGGCCGTCGACTACGGGTTCGCCAGCCAGGCGTTCATGCCGTTGTTCAACATCAAGGAGGACCTCGGGACGACGCAGCTGGTCACCGTCCTCACTCTCGTTGCCCAGGCCGGGCTGATCATCATCTCGACGCGAGCTACCGCGCTGCTTAACGGTGCGGCGGTCGGTGCCGAGGTGATCGGCATGGTCGGCTTGACGATCGCGCTGCTCGTGGCGGCTCTGATCAGCGGTGATGGCTCGCTCTCAAACCTCACGTCTTCGGGCACCATCCACGACGGCCCAGGCTCCGGATACTGGAGCTACAACGGTCCATTCATGCTCGGGCTGTTGCTCGGCGCCTACACGATCGTCGGATTCGAGTCGGCTGCGAACCTCGCCGAGGAGACGTCTGCGCCGACACGCACCGTGCCCCGAGCGATGCTGCGAGCGGTGACGATCTCGGTCGTCGTGGGCATGGCCTTCCTGATTGCGCTCACGATCGCGCTACCTAACATCGCCCAGATCACCAACAATGACGCACCCGTCCCGGCGGTGATGGAGGCCCAGCTCGGTTCGACCTTCAAGACGATCTTCCTCGTTTTCGTCAACGTGGCGATCTTCACCAACGGTCTCGTGATCATGATGTCAGGATCGCGGCTGGTCCACGCGATGTCCCGTGACGGCCGCTTCCCAGGCTTTCAACTCTTCGGCCGCATCTTCAAGCCGACGAGGACGCCGGCATGGGCCACGCTGCTGATCGTCGCGATTGGCGTCTTCTTCACGCTCCTGTTCAGCGAGGACGCGCTCGTGAAGCTGTTCACGGCCGGCACGATCCTCCCCGCGCTTATCTATCTGGCCACGATCTTGCTCTACGTGGGCGTGCGGCGAAAGCTCGTACCCACCGCTGATGGGTTCGATCTCGGTCGTTGGGAGCCGCTGGTGATCTTGGGGGCGCTCGCCTGGCTCACCTTCGAGCTGACGGTGCTGCTCTTCCCAAGCCAGTTCTGGGATTCAGTCAAACTGGTCGGCGTGATGCTGGCGCTCGGCGCAGTCGTCTATGTGGGCATGCGTGTGTTCAATCCGCGTGCTCTCGAGGAGGAGCCGGGCGACGCCCAGCTCGGCGCTGACACCCAGCCCGGGGCGCCCGCCGTGTCGGCGTCGACTGGAGGCTCAACGCTTCGGAGGAAGGAGTAGGTCGCACATGGCAGCCGCGGATGAAAAAGCGCCGGCGAGTGCTCCGCCGCGAGAGCTCCTGAACCTGATCGGCGGCTCATCAGTCGATCAGGTCCAGCCCACGGAGGAGGTGCTCAACCCCGCCACGGGAGAGGTAATCGCGTTGATGCCGGCATCAGGAGCTGATCAAATCGACCGAGCCGTCGAAGCCGCTAAGAAAGCCTTTCCTGGTTGGGCCGCTCTAACCGTCGGCGAGCGCGCCGCCCATCTGCTCGCGGTAGCGGAGGCACTCGAGGCGCGGATCGGTGAGTTCGCCCACCTGGAGGCTCTCGATGCTGGCAAGCCGATCGCTGCCGTCAGTGCGGACGAGTTGCCGCAGATCGTCGACGGCATCCGGTTCTTCGCCGGAGCTGCCCGGTGCATGGATGGGATGAACGCCAGTGAGTACTTGCGCGGTCACACCTCGTTTATCCGCCGAGAGCCGATCGGAGTTGCCGGCCAGGTCACACCGTGGAACTACCCTTTGCTTCAAGCCGTGTGGAAGATTGCGCCGGCGCTGGCCACCGGGAACACGGTCGTCGTCAAGCCGGCCGAGACCACGCCGCTCACCACGATCGAGTTCGCGCGGATGGCCGCGGACCTGCTGCCCCCCGGCACCCTCAACGTGGTGATGGGCTACGGCGAGGACGCGGGTGCACCGCTCGTGAGTCACCCGGACGTGGACTTGGTCTCGCTGACGGGGTCGGTTCCGACCGGAAAGTGGGTCGCGCGGGCGGCTAGCGAGACTCTGAAGCGGGTTGTCCTCGAGCTCGGGGGAAACGCACCCGTCATCGTGTTCGACGACGTCGACCTTGAGTCGGCGATGGCGAAGATCGCCGCGGGCGCCTATTACAACGCGGGCCAGGAGTGCACGGCGGCCGCCCGCGTGATTGCCAACTCTGGCGTATACGACGAAGTCGTCGCCGGTCTCGCCGAGCAGGCCACCGGCCTCACGCTGGGCGACACCATGGATCAGAGGACAACCCTAGGTCCGCTGAATTCCGAGCGGCAGCGCGATCGTGTGGAGCGATTCCTCGAGCAGAGCAGTCCGGACAGCGAGGTGGTGACTGGAGGCGATCGAGCCGGAGAGCGAGGCTTCTTTTTCCAGCCCACCGTGATCGCGAGCCCACCCCCGGACGACCCGGTGGTCCAAAACGAGGTCTTCGGTCCCGTGACCTCGGTCCAGCGCTTCACTGACGAGGCGGTGGCGATCGAGTGGGCCAACGACACCCGCTACGGGCTGGCCGCATCCATATGGACCCGCGATGTCGGTCGGGCAATGCGGGTCGCTAACGCGTTGAGGTTCGGGACGGTTTGGATCAACGACCACTTCGTCCTCGGGCCAGATGTCCCGCACGGTGGCTTCAAGGAGTCCGGCTACGGCAAGGAGGGCAGCATCTACTCGCTCGAGGACTACACCCAGATCAAGCACGTCATGCTGAGTTTGGACTGACGACACTGGGCCTAGGTCCGATGACCACGCGAAACGCGGGCTCGAGCGACCCGCTTCTCGATGAGACCCAGACCGTCGTGGTCGGCGGCGGAAGCGCCGGCGCGGCGGTGGCCGGCCTGCTAGCCGAGGCAGGCCGACCCGTCCTGTTGCTGGAGGCTGGAGCCGATTATGGCCCCTTCGAGGCTGGCGCCTGGCCGCCCGACATCCTCGATGCTCGGGCTCTGAGCTCCTCCCATGAGTGGGGGTTCAGCAGTGAGACGACCTATTCAAATCGCGTGGTGGCCTTCCAGCGAGCTCGCGTGCTGGGCGGATGCTCGTCGCACAATGGCTGCGCTGCGATCTGGGGCCACCGTGCCGACTACGACGCTTGGGCGGAGGCGGGCAACCCGGGGTGGGCCACAGATGAGCTCGTGCCGTTGTTTCGCGAGGCCGAGGCCCGACTTCGGGTGCGCCACGACCGACGCTCCCAGCTAACTCCCTTCCACGAGCATTGCGTGCAGGCCGCCGAAGCGGCGGGAATCTCATTCACGGACGACCTAAATAACCTCGATGAGAACGAGGGCCTGGGACTCGCCCCAGTCAACATCGTGGAGGGCATACGTTGGAACTCGGCCTTTGCGTTCCTTGACCCGGTGCGCGACGGCGATGCGCTGTCGATCATTAGCAACGTGCTTGTCGATCGCGTGATGATTCACAGTGAATGCGCGACCGGCGTTGTCGTAGTCACTTCGGACGGCCCACACGAGATCCGAGCGGAGCGCACGGTGCTCGCCGCTGGAACCTACTGCACGCCAGCCATCCTGCAGCGTTCCGGCATCGGGTCGGAGGACGTGCTGAGCCGAGCGGGCCTGCGCACGACCCACCGATTGCCCGGCGTAGGCGCGAACCTCCACGACCATCCCGCGATGGTCATCGGCTATAGCGGCACCCCGGAGCTGCAAGCGCAGCTCGAGACTTATGAGGGGTGGCTTGCGGAGGAGCAGACGATCGCGAAGCTGCGCAGTCCCAGTTGCTCGCGGGCATTCGATCTGCATCTGTACCCGATGGGAGGCCCACATCCCGAGCGGCCCGGGGAGTGGAGGTGGGAGCTGCCCGTGTCGTGCATGACACCTCGTTCGCGCGGCACGGTCGCGGTGCGGGGCGCCGATCCGAGCGAGCGCCCCCTGATCGACCACGGCTACCTGACGGACCCGGAGGGTCACGATGAAGCTGTCCTGACGGAGGGCGTGCGCATCGCTCGCGAGATCGCTTCCCGAAAGCCGCTGGCAACCCTGCTCGGCGAGGAGATTCGCCCACGGGGAAACCCGGAGGACCTGGCGCAGGCGATCCAGGACTCGGTCGAGCACTATTACCACCCGGTGGGTACGTGCCAGATGGGCCCGGCGGCTGACCCGAAGACGGTCGTTGATTCGGATGGGCGGGTACATGGCGTGGACGGATTGCTCGTCGCTGATTGCAGCATCGTCCCGACGGCTCCCCGCGCCAACACGCACCTTCCGGCAACCGTGATCGGGTTGCGGATGGCTCGCGCTCTGCTCGACGAATCGCCGCCGGCTGAGCTAACCCGGCCTCGCGCGGACGGGGCCGGCGGCTGAGGCGCGTCGGATACTCCTCGCTCCTTACGCTCTGGACCGAGCGCTCGACCAGCGACGGGAGCGCGGCTACGTCGCGATAAGGGGCTTCGGCTCAACCTCCTCGTCCCCGGCCAGGGGTCGGTGCTGGCCCGGCCGGTCGGCTGGTCCTCCACATCGACGACGTCACGACGACAACTCGCCCAGAGAGGTCGTCTTTGAGCAGATCGGGGGCTGAGGAGCCTAATATCGATCCGGGCGACGACCTGCCAGGGTCAGGGAAGCCACCCCACTAGGCCGGCATCTTCCAGACCGGTCCACCGTCTGGGACCGATGGGCCGCGGGGGACGCTGAGGGACGCATCGAGTGTCCGCGCCGTTCCCGCGGCTCTCGCCCATTGGACCGGTGCCCGAGTATTCGACGGTAGCTAGGAATCCGACGGAAGTGCTCCCGTGGCCTCGGAGAGATATTCGGATCCGCCCTAGAGCTCAGTCGCCGGGCTCGGCTGGGATCGGAACCAGCCGGTAGCCGCACACCTGCCCCTGTCCGCTGCCGTCGACGTGCTCGAACCAGCCGTCGCGGTGAGCGATGCAGCGGATCCGCACCGTGGAGCCCCTGTGACCCCGCAGACGTACGCGCCGTCGGGTAGGCGCTCGACGAGGCACCGGGGGTAGGCGCCTCAATCCATCCAGCTGCCGTCGTCGGTTTGGAACTCCAGATGAAACGCCTCGGAAACGCCTCGGGTGATCGACCTCAAGGTAACGACCGGTGGTGGGGAGTACGTGAGACTGGTGTCCCGCTGGTGTCCACCTGTGCTCCCGCTGGTGTCGTCGTCGTTCATCGAGGCCCCTTGCGAGAGCATCCCGCGGCTGCGACACAAGTCCGAGCCCGCAGTTAGGGAGCTGAGCCCCATTCTTCCCAGGGACGATGGGGACGCGGGGGACGCCCAGGGACGCATCAACACCAATCGCTGGGGGGGGCGGTTCTGCTCCGCGTGCCGAGCGGGTAGAACCCTCACCATGGAGCAATTGACGATCGGAGTCGTCGCGAGCTCGCG
>Ga0126312_10001537_pt1 | contig 15169 bp, 16 predicted proteins | sample Plot104A_FD_92537 | JGI IMG/M metagenome (GOLD analysis project Ga0126312, IMG submission 92537) | Serpentine soil microbial communities from UC McLaughlin Reserve, CA, USA - Plot104A | ecosystem: Environmental > Terrestrial > Soil > Grasslands | place: USA: UC McLaughlin Reserve, Lake County...
CCTAGCTCGCCACCGGGACGGCGTGGCTCAGCGTACTAACGTGTCGACCGCGACCTCGAAGCGCTCTACCTGGGTCGGCTCGCTCGCGCCGCCCGTGTCAGCGACGCGCTGGCGAATTTCGCTGACCGCTTCCTCGCTCGCGGCCATCTCCTCCGGTGAGTCCCAGTAGGCGGTTGCCACCACCTTGCCGCTGGAGCGATCCACGATCATCGTGAACCCCCTGAACCCATCGAGCTTCTCGAGCTCCGGCAGGTCTTCCTCCTCGAAGCGGGCGATGGTCTCGTCGACCTTCGAAGGCTCCATCTGGATCGTGCTCAACCTTGCGTGCATCTGTCGGCCCTCCAGTGATTGGTCTGGGCCGATCCTAATCGCGACCGTTCTCCGGCCGCAAGCCGTTCAGCGACGGCCGACGACGGGGCTCTCCAGCACCCCGAGCCCCTCCGCCTGAAGCGAGACGACGTCGCCGGGCTCTAGCCAGCGCTCGCCGCGACCGTCGCCGAAGTCCTGCGCTCCGAGCTCCAGCAGGCAGCCGCCCGCGAGCGTCCCGGATCCGAGCACGTCGCCTGGGCGCAGGCGCGTGCCGCGGCTGGCGTGCGCGAGCAGGTCCGGCCAGGGGAAGTGCTGCTCGGCGGCGTCGCAGCGCGAGAGCTCGCGCCCGTTCACGCTCGCCGTCGCCTCGAGGCGCAGGCGGCCGTCCTCGTAGGGAAGCTCGTCCGGGGTAACCAGATACGGCCCGAGGCTGGTGGCAAAGTCCTTGGCCTTGTGGGGCCCGAGCCCCACCGTGACCTCGCGCGCCTGCAGGTCGCGGGCGCTCCAGTCATTCATCAGCGTGAAGGCGGCGATCTCGCCTTCGCCGCCGATCACGGCCGCGACCTCGAGCTCGAAGTCGAGCATCTCGGTCGCGGCCGGTCGCTCGATCGGCTCGCCCGGTCCGCGAATAGAGGCGGGATTCGAGAAGTAGAAGGCCGGTGCCTCGTACCAGTAGTCGGGGACGTCGGCGCCGCGGCGGCGCCAGCCGGCCGCGACATGGCGCTCGAACGCGTAGAAGTCGCGTACGCTCGGCGGCTGCGGGACGGGTGCGAGGAGCCTGACGGCATCGAGGTCGTAGTCGACCTTGGTCCGGAGCCGTCCCCTGCCGGCCAGCCAGTCGAGCATCGAGTGCGCAAGGAGCACGTGGACGCGGCCGGCCTCGAGCTCGCCCAGCTTGACCGCCCCACGCGGGTCTCGAAACGTGACCAGCCGCATGGCCGGAGCTTTCCATGGATAGGTTCCCTGCGTGAAGAGCCACCTGGACCGGCTGCGAGCGCTCCTGGCGGAGATCAGCGATCTCGGCCGGGCGCGCGCGCTGCTCGCCTGGGACGAACGTACCCAGATGCCCCGCGCGGGGGCGGAGTCACGCGCCGAGCTGGTGGCCACCATCGCCCGAGTGCGTCACGAGCGGCTGACCTCAGACGAGGTGGGCGAGCTCCTGGAGCGGGCGGGAGAGGAAATCACCGCGTTCCCCTACGACTCGCTTGAGGCGAGCCTCGTTCGGGTGACGCGGCGCGAGTGGGAGAAGGCGCGGCGGGTCCCCGCGGAGCTGCGGGCGGAGATGACGAGGACGGCCTCGATTGCCGAGCACGCGTGGGCGAAGGCCCGCGAGGAATCCGACTTTCGTGCCTTCCTGCCCCACCTGGAGCGAAACGTCGAGCTCAGGCGACGCTACGCGGGGTGCTTCGAGGGTTTCGAGGGATTCGAGCACCCCTACGACCCGCTGCTGGACGACTTCGAGCCCGGGATGACGACGCCCGAGATCGCGGCGATCCTGGGCGCGCTGCGCGAGGGCGTCCGCCGGCTCGTCGCGGCGGTCGCCGACGGGGGCATTGCGGTCGACGACTCCTGCCTCTACGGCCGCTTCCCGCTCGATGCGCAGGAGCAGCTCGCCCGCCGCGTCATCGCGGAACTGCCCCTCGAACGTGATGCCTGGCGTCTTGACCCGACCGTGCATCCCTTCGCGACGGCCGTCTCGCCCGCCGACATCAGGATCACCACCCGCTTTGACGAGGGTTACCTCGGGACGCTGTTGTGGACCGTCATCCACGAGGCGGGGCACGGCATATACGAGAACGGGATGCCACGGGAACTGTGGCGCTCGCCGCTGGCGAGCCCGTCGTCGCTGGGGTTCCACGAGTCACAGAGCCGGCTGTGGGAGAACTGGGTGGGGCGAAGTCGGCCCTACCTGGAGCACCTGCTGCCCCGGCTGCGTGAGCTGTTCGGCGAGGCGTTCGCGGCCGCCGATCCGGAGGCTCTCTATCGGGCGGCCAACAAGGTCGAGCCCTCGCTGATTCGAGTCGAGGCCGACCCGGTCACCTACAACCTCCACATCGCGCTCCGATTGGAGCTGGAGCTTCGGATCTTCGACGGGGGCCTCGAGCTCGCGGATCTTCCCGAGGCGTGGAACGCGCTGACGTCCGAGTACCTTGGGATCGACGTTCCCGATGACGCGCGTGGCGTGCTTCAGGACGTCCACTGGGCCGCCGGTGCGTTCGGCTACTTCCCCACATACTCGCTTGGCAACGTGATCGCCGGCCAGATCTGGGACGCGGCCCTCGCCGACCTACCAGAGCTCGACGATCAGATGGGCCGCGGCGAGCTCGAACCGCTGCGCGATTGGTTGCGTGAGCGGCTCTACCGGCACGGGAACAAGTTCATGCCAAGGGAGCTGGTCGAGCGCGTCGTCGGGGGGCCAGTCGACCCCGGTCCGTACCTGCGCCAGCTAAGCGAGCGGGCGCACGAGGTCTACGGAATCTAGCCGTCGGGTCGCGATTGCGTCGGGCGGGGTTCTTAGTCTGAAGCTCATGCCTCGCCGCGAGTCCCATTTCATCTGTCAGGGGTGCGGACACGTGTCGCTCTCCTGGACGGGCCGCTGTCCTGGGTGCGGTGAGTGGAACACGCTCGTCGAGGCGAGGCGGCGCGACTCGCAGGCTGGACCCCGGCGCGGCTCGGAACGTTCGCCGGCGGGCCCGTCGCCGCGGCCGGTGCCGCTCCGCGATGTCGAGGCGCCAGCCGCCGGGCGGCTTTTGACCGGCATCGGCGAGCTCGACCGCGTCCTCGGCGGGGGGATCGTGCCGGGCTCACTGGTGCTGCTCGGCGGGCCGCCGGGGATCGGGAAGAGCACGCTGACGGGGATGGCGGTGGGGAACCTCGGCGCCGCCGGGCGCCGCGTTCTCTACGTCTCGGGGGAGGAGTCGGCGGCGCAGGTGCGCCTGCGGGCGGAGCGGCTGGGAGAGCCTGCTCTCGCCGTCCCCGCACTCGTCGAGACATCCGTCGCGGCCGTGCTCGCGACACTAGAGGCCGAGCATCCTGAGGCGTGCGTCATCGACTCGATCCAGACGCTGCACTCGGACGGGATGACGGGCACTCCCGGATCGGTCGGGCAGGTCCGGGAGGCGGCGGCCGCCATCATGGAGGTCGCCAAGCCGCTCGGCATCGCTGTGATCCTGGTGGGGCACGTAACCAAGGACGGGACCGTCGCGGGCCCGAGGGTGCTCGAGCACCTTGTGGACTGCGTGCTCCTCTTCGAGGGCGAGCGCGAGCGCAGCTTTCGCACCCTGCGAGCGCTCAAGAACCGCTTCGGTGCCACCAGCGAGGTCGGGGTCTTCGAGATGCGCTCCGGCGGGCTCGTGGAGGTCGCCGATCCCTCGGCGCGATTCGTCGGTGAGGCGAGCGATGCGGCCGGCTCATGCGTGCTGTGCGCGATGGAGGGATCGCGCCCGCTGCTCGTCGAGGTGCAGGCCCTCGTTGCGCCGACGGAGATCGTGCCGCCGCGTCGCGTGGCCACCGGCATCGACCGCAACCGTCTGGCAATGGTAATCGCGGTGCTTGCCCGCCACGGTGGTCCCTCGCTGGCGTCCGCCGACGTGTTCGCGAACCTGGCGGGCGGCGTACGGGTCGACGAGCCTGGGGCCGACCTCGCCGTCGCCCTCGCGCTTGCGTCGGCGCACCGGGGCGAGCCACTCGGCGCGACGGGCAAGCCGCTGGCCTGCTTCGGAGAGGTCGGCCTGACGGGGGAGCTGCGCTTCGTGCCTCATCCCGAGCGCCGCGTCGCCGAGGCGCTGAAGTTCGGTCTCGGGCCAGTACTCGCCCCGAGGGCCGGGGAGCGGGTCGAGGGGCTAGCGCCCGTGCCGACACTTGCCGATGCACTTCGCCGGTGTCGTGCCGGCTCCCGGCTTCGCCGGGCGGCATGAAGTTCTCGTTCCATTGACCGCCCAGACCAGCCTTGACAACGCGTAATCCGACCTGTCCACACGGGATTCGGCTGTCGGCGGCACGCGGGGGCTTTTTGCCATCATGGATCGCACGATGAGCCAACATGTCGGGGACGAGTTGCACGAGCTTGAAGCCCGACTCGACCCCCGACTCCTGCGGGCGCTGGACATGGTGGCGCCCGGGACGTCCCTGCGCGAGGGAATCGACAACATCATCCACGCGCGTACGGGCGGGCTGATCCTGATCGCCGAGGCCGAAGAGGTCTCGTTTCTCTTCAGCGGCGGCATCAAGCTTGACATCGACTACACGCCGGCGCTGCTGTACCAGGTGGCGAAGATGGACGGAGCCATCGTCTTGGACCTCGAGGCCAGGAGGATTTGCTGGGCGAACGTCCAGCTCATGCCCGATCCGACGATCCTCTCGATGGAGACCGGGACCCGGCACCGCACGGCCGAGCGCGTCTCGAAGCAGACCAAGGCCGTGGTGGTCGCCATCTCGGAGCGCCGGGACATCGTCTCGCTCTACGTTGAGGGGATGAAGTACATCCTCCAGGACATCCCGACGGTGCTCTCCAAGGCGAATCAGGGGCTCGCCACGCTGGAGAAGTACCGCGCGCGGCTCGACCAAGGCGCGGCCCGCCTTACGAGCCTCGAGTTCGCTGGCGGTGCCACGCTCCATGACGTCCTCTCCGTGCTGCAGCGCGCGGAGCTCGTGACCCGGATGGCTGCAGAGGTCGAGCGCTACATCATCGAGCTCGGCACCGAGGGGCGCCTGATCGAGATGCAGCTCGAGGAGACCGTCGTCGGCGTGATGGCGCAGCGTGCGGCGCTCGCCCGCGACTACAGCGTCGTCGATTCGGAGGAGAACCTCGAGACCACGCTCACCGAGCTCGCTGCGTTGCCCCACCAGGAGCTCTTGGACTTCGGTCGCCTGGCGGAACTGCTTGGTTACGACCGCAAGACGAGCACGATCGACTTCGCGGTTTCGCCACGTGGGTACCGGGCGCTCTCCCGGATCCCGCGAATCCCTCGCCTGGTGGTGCAGAAGATCGTGCAGCACTTCGGCGATCTGGAGGCGGTCGTCAGCGCCCCGGAGGCTGAGCTTGAGTTGGTCGACGGCGTGGGGGAGAGGGCGAGGCAGATCCGAGAGGGCCTTCGCAGCCTTCAGGAGGTCGACATCGTTGATCGCTAACCGTGAACCCCGACGGCCGCGCCGCGGTCGTCTCTACTAAGGAGGTCACTATCACTGAGCTAGCTACCGGTGAATCGACCGAGATCGCAGATGCGCTCGGCCCCGTTGAGTGCACCTACGTGGTCGGCGACAACGTCGTCTACCCACATCACGGGGCTGGGGTGGTGCTGAAGAAGGAGACGAAGGACCTTCTCGGCGAGAGGCGGGATTACCTGACGATCAAGATCCTCCACAACGACATGACGGTCATGGTTCCCTGCGAGAACGCCCACCGCGCCGGACTGCGGCGGGTGATCGACGGTGACGATGTGAAGAAGGTCATCGACGTGTTGACCGGCGAGGTCTCAGACATGCCGAAGAACTGGAACCGCCGGTTCAAGTACAACCGCGAGAAGATCAAGACAGGGAACGTCTTCGAGCTGGCCGAGGTAGTTCGCAACCTGGCGATTCGCGAGTGGGAAAAGGGACTGTCGACCGGCGAGAAGCAGATGTACACGCGGGCGAAGAAGATCCTCGCCTCGGAGTTCATGTACGCGCTCGGCAAGGACGAGGACGGAGCCGAGGCATATCTGGACGAGCTGCTGGAGGAGCGCTTCGGCGCCAGGGCGTCTGCCTGATCGCCCACCGGCATCGGCCGTGATCGCGGCCGCCGGCTCCGGAAAGCGCCTCGGAGCCGGCGGCCCGAAGGCTTTCGTGGAACTTGGGGGCCGCCCGCTCGTCGAGTGGTCGCTCGAGGCGTTCAGCCGGGCTGAGAGCGTCGGGCAGGTGATCGTCGCCGTGCCGCGGGGGCACGAGGCAAAGCTCGGTGGCGGCGCCGTCGCCGTCGCGGGTGGAGAGCTTCGCTCAGAGTCGGTTGCCGTGGGCCTGAAGCGAGTCGAGACCGCGTTCGTGGCGGTCCACGACGCAGCGCGGCCGCTCGTGACCCCCGAGCTGATCGAGGCGCTGGTCACGAAGCTCGACTCGCGGCCTGACGCCGAGGGGGTGGTTGCCGCGGCGCCGCTCACCGACACCGTCAAGCGCGCGCGCGAGCCGCGCCCGGCGAAGGGCGAGATCGCTCGCGGCGGCCCTACGGTGGCCAAGACGGTGAGCCGCGACCACCTGTGGGCTGCTCAGACGCCGCAGGTCTTCCGGACGGACGCCCTGCGCAGGGCCTTCGATACCGATCCCCAACGGGTCGCGGCAGCCACCGACGAGGCGATGCTGGTCGAGAAGGCGGGCGGCAAGATCCTGATCCATCCGGCTCCCGCGGAGAACCTCAAGGTCACGACGCCGCTCGACCTGCGGGTCGCCGAGCTGCTCTTGACGGAACGAAACCGCCTTTGACCGCGAAATGCACGGTCAAAAGCGGTCGTAGTCAGCGGCGCGGCCTTCGACCGCGAAATGCACGGTCAAAAGCGGTTTCGTGGTCACGGCGCTCGATTCGGCGTCCGCCGCTGGTCTTCACGGCCCCCACGCCTACACTGAGCGCTTGGCCCACGTCGTTCCGCCCAAGCCGACCTGCCGCAAATGCGGCAGCGTGATCAAGCCCCTGCGGCGATGCCCGAGCTGCGGTCGGCGGCAGTGGCGGTTCCGGTTCGGCTTGCGGCCCTGGGTGCGCTACTGAATGCCTGATCTCAGTTCGGTAGCTTGTTTGCCTTCGCGCAGGCAAGTCCAGGGAGACGTCGATGAAGCGATTCGTGATGACCGCTGCTGCCGCGTGCACGCTGGCGCTCGCGGGCGTGGCCGCAGCCGGCACACGCGAGTACCGGGGCACGATCGAGCCCGACAGCCCACTGAAGTTCGACGCGCTGGTTAAGCACCGCAAGGTCAAGCAGGTGCAGCACTTCAGCTGGAAGAACGTGAAGGTTCATTGCGTGGGAGGACCGATCTTCGCCACGGGCAGCTTCGACGACCCGATGGGCGTCACGGACAACAGGTTCCATGGCACCCTCGTCGGACCGAACGGCGCCAAGGTCCGCGTGACCGGCAGGTTCAGGCATCACGGGCGGGACGCGACCGGGATCTTTCGGATCCACGGAGACATCGACGAGGTCCACACGGACTGCCATACGGGTGGGCGCGACTGGACCGCGCGGCGAGGCTGATGCTGAGGGGCCCGTCGCGGGGGGCTCAGCGGTGAAGCAGCATCCAAAGCAGGGCGACGGCGAAGCCGATCTGGCCGAAGGACAGGGCCGTACCGAAGTTGGCGGCGCCCAGGGCGGCGGCGATGGCACTGGGAATGGCGAAGGACGCGGCGAGCACCGCGAGGTCACGCAGCGTCCGGGTCACGTCGATCGCAGCGTCCGTCTCAAGTTGACTCGTCACGGGGGAGGCGGCGCCGGAGTGCCGGCCGCTGCTTGCTGGCGGGCCCGACGGCTCTCACCGAGCGGCAGTCCGGCGGCCTCCCGGGCCTCGTCGTGGAGGTGCGCGACGCGCCGGCGCACGTACAGGCGACGCTGAATGAAAAGGGTCCCTATGCCCGCAAGCATGATCGCGGTGAGGTTCAGCGAAAGCTGCTCGATGGCGCCCACCCACTCATGCCAGTCACCCAGCGCTGCGGCGACGCCGATATTGGCTGCGGCCGGAATCGTGGTCACCGAGATCAGCACCCCGATCAGCGCGCCGGACTTGGTCGAGGTGAGCGAAAGCACGCCCGCCATGCCCGCAAGATAGGCGACTAGGAAGTTCCAACCGTCTGGGCTCGAGATGAACTTCGTGAACGGATGGTCGTGCTGGTTGAAGTCATTCGGGACGGCTCCCACCGCGTTGATCAGCAGGGTGACGAGGAAGGTAAACGTGATCGCCAGCGGGAAGCCGACGGCGAGGGCCGCGAGCGATCGCTTCAGGAGGTCGCGTCGCTTCTCGACGGCCGCAACGCAAAGGCCTGCGATCGGACCGAACTCCGGGCCCACGATCATCGCGCCAATGATCAGGACGAGCTGGTCGGTGAGGATTCCGACCATCGCTATCAGCATCGCCAGCACCATGAAGCCGAGGAAGTTGGCCGACAGCTCGACGTTCTCCGACGTGCGGGACTCGACCTCCTCCCAGACGACGGCATCCGAGGGGAACCCCACCGCGGCCCTTTCGGCGCTGACCGCGCCGGACGAGATCTGCGAGTCGATCGTCTCCATCGCGATCGAGCCCTCGCGGTCGATGTTGAGCTCGCGGAGGTCGGAGACGATCACGCTTGCGTCCTCCCGGGCCACGTCGCAGAGGATCACGTCGCCCTCGGGCCGGCGGGCGGCGCGCTCCAGATAGATCAGGTTGCAGGCCGAGGGCGTGGCGTTCAGCAGGTCGAGCGCGTGCTCGGCCTGATAGCTCGGCACCACGATCCGCAGGTGGACCATGCGCCAGTTAGCGTACAGCCGCGATGCTGACGGACTACCACGTCCACCTGCGGACCGACGATGACGACGCGCCTCCAGAGCGCCGCGCGTTCACACCCGAGAACGTCGACCGGTACGTCGCAGCGGCGCACGAGCGCGGGATCGAGGAGCTGGGCTGTTCCGAGCACGTCTACCGCTTCAAGCAGGCACTCGACCTCTGGAGCCATCCGTACTGGGAGCAGCAGGCGCGCGACGACCTGGACGAGTACTGCGAGTTCCTCGCCACCACGCCGATGCGGCTCGGCCTGGAGGTCGACTTCGTCCCCGGCGCCGAGGACCGGACCGCGAACCTGCTCGAGGGGCGCGGGCTGGACTACGTAATCGGTGCGGTGCACTTCCTCGGCGAGCGGGCGGTCGACCACGAGGACTGGGACATCTGGGAGGAGCGGAGGGATCCCGATGCCGTGTGGCGCCGCTACTTCGAGACCCTCGCCGAGGCGGCACGCAGCGGCCTGTTCGACATCCTGGGCCACCCGGACCTGGTGAAGGTTTGGGGCAGGGCGCGCCCGGCGCCGGAGCGCGACCCCCGCTTCTACTACGAGCCTGCTGTCGAAGCGATCTCCGACAGCGAGATCGCGGTCGAGGTCTCCACGGCCGGCCTGCGAAAGCCGGTGGGAGAGATCTACCCGGCGCCCGAATTCGCCCGAATGTGCATCGACGCGGGCGCCGTCTTCGCGCTCTCCTCCGACGCCCACGTCCCTGCCGACGTGGGCCACGGCTATGAGCGTGCGGTGAGCGAGATGCGCGGATGGGGGACCGGGCGGATCGCGCTGTTCGAGGGACGCGAGCGACGCCTGGAGCCGCTCGGATGACCCGCCGGATCCTGGGATGACCCCTCGCGTCGGAGTCGGTTACGACACGCACCGGTTCGCCGCCGGGCGCAGGCTCATGCTGGGTGGGGTCGAGATCCCACACCAGCGCGGCCTCGAGGGCCACTCCGACGCCGACGTCGTGATCCACGCGGTGATCGACGCGCTCCTCGGGGCGGCGGGGCTGGGCGACCTCGGCACGCTCTTTCCGCCTGAGGAGGAGCGCTGGCGCGATGCCGATTCGCTGGACCTGTTGCGGGTGACGCTCGGCAACCTGCCCGGACGGGTCGTGAACGTGGACGCCACAGTGATCTGCGAGGAGCCGAGAATAGGTCCGCACCGGGCGGAGATGGAGCGCACTCTCGCCGAGGCGCTGTCATCCACCGTGAGCGTCAAGGCGACGACGAACGAGGGCATGGGCTGGATCGGACGCGGCGAGGGCATCGCGTGCGTGGCCGTGGTGCTGCTTGAGCTCGATTAGGGGGGGAATTAGGCTAGAGGCGTGGTCCGCTCGCTAGCCGGAAGGCTGTCTGCCGAGATCGTTACCGGCCCGATCACCTACGTCGGCCGGCGGATCAAGCTGGGGCAGCTGGGGATGCTGACCGAAGTCCCGTTCAACCTCAAGACCCTCACCGAGGCAGGCGTGATCCGCCCGATCCGGCCGGACAAGCTCGCCCTGATGCTGCGCGAGCTTGGGCGCTGGGGGGCCTCGCCGGCGGCGGCGGTTGCGGCCGCCGCGATCAACCACCCGGGCGAGCCGATGATCGAGGACGAGCTGGGGGCGCTGAGCTTCGGAGAAGTCCATCGCCGCTCCAACGCCGTTGCCCGTGGGCTCGCGGCGGAGGGCGTCGAACAGGGGGACGGACTGGCAATCATGTGCCGCAACCACCGCGGGTTCATCGAGGCGACGCTCGCCGTCTCGAAGCTCGGGGCGAACGGCCTCTACCTGAACACGGCGTTCGCGGCGCCCCAGCTCGCCGACGTGGTCGAGCGCGAGAAGCCGGTTGCGCTGATCTACGACGAGGAGTTCTCCGAGCTTCTCCAGAAGGCGTCGGAGGCGGGCAAGGAGATCGGCCTGAACCGGCTCGTGGCCTGGCGCGAGAAGGGCGAGAAGCAGGTGGGCGATGACCTCTCGCTCGACGAGCTGATCCAGTCGAACGGCGACGACGATCTCGACCCTCCGGAGGATTCGGGGCGCTTCGTGATCCTGACGTCGGGGACGACGGGGACGCCGAAGGGGGCCCAGCGCGCCCAACCGGACACCCTGAGCCCGCTGGCGGCGATGTTCTCGCGGATCCCGTTGCGGTCGCGAGGGGCCACAATGATCGCCGCGCCGCTGTTCCACTCATGGGGCTTCGCGCACTTCACCCTCGGCCTGGCGCTTGACTCGAAGTTCGTGCTGCGGCGCCGCTTCGATCCCGAGGAGACGCTTCGCGCCACGCAGGCGAGCGGCGCCACGGCGCTCGTCGTCGTGCCGGTGATGATGCAGCGGATCCTCGAGCTGCACCCCGACACGCTCGCCAAGTACGAGCTGCCCGAGCTGCGCGTCACCGCGGCGAGTGGCTCGGCCCTGCCCGGCGAGCTGGCCACGAGGTGGATGGATACCTTCGGCGACAACCTCTACAACCTCTACGGCTCCACCGAGGTCGCCTGGGCTACGATCGCGACGCCCGAGGACCTGCGCGCGGCGCCCGGCACGGCAGGCCGCCCGCCCCGTGGCACCATCGTGCGCATCGTTGACCAAGAGGGCAACGACGTGGAGCGCGGGAGGACCGGCCGCGTCTTCGTCGGCAACGAGATGGCCTTCGAGGGCTACACCGGCGGCGGCGGGAAGGAGGTCCTCGATGGCCTCCTGTCCTCGGGTGACATCGGGCACTTCGACCAAGAGGGACGGCTGTTCATCGACGGGCGCGACGACGAGATGATCGTCTCGGGCGGAGAGAACGTCTTCCCGCGGGAGGTGGAGGACCTGCTCTCCGAACACGACGAGATCAAGGAGGCCGCCGTGATCGGCGTCGAGGACGAGGAGTTCGGCCAGCGGCTGAAGGCGTTCGTGGTCGCGAACGAGGGCGCCGACCTGAGCCATGAGGATGTCAGGGCGTATGTGAAGTCCAACCTGGCCCGCTACAAGGTGCCGCGCGAGGTCCAGTTCCTCGATTCGCTGCCGCGCAACGCGACGGGCAAGGTCCTCAAGCGCGAGCTCGCCTGAGCTGTCATTCGCCGGCGGCTAGCTTGCCGTCGCGGCATGCTCGGCACGTCGCCGAGCGGCCTCGGCGCGCAGTCGCGCGTGCTCGACCTGGCGCTTGAGCTGTCGCAGGGAGCGGCGCAGGTGGGTGCCAAGCTGCGGGGCGGCGACCAGCTCCGCGATCCAGCCCGGGATGCCCGAGCCGGCGACGCCATAGGCGAAGCGGAGCTCGACCCTGGTGCGCCCGTCGGGAAGCTCGCGAAGGCGCCAGCGGCCGCGCTGGTCGACGCCGAGCACCGAGCTCCAGGCCAGCGCGCGCTCCTCGTTCCACTCGACGATCTCGATCAAGCCACCGACCTCTGCGGAGCCCACCCGAACCAGCATCCGGTAGCGGGCGCCGAGCCCCGACCGCTTCTCGCCGGCGACCTCCCACCGGGTGATCCCCGACATGAACCGAAGGTAGTTCGAGGGCTCGGCGATGTAGTCCCATACGAGCTGGCGCGGGGCGGAGACGACGATCGTCTCGGTGAGTCGCACGCCGATCTCCTTAGCCGATCACCGGCAGGCGGCGCTCGGCCGCCAGGGTGTCGAGCGTCCCCTGCATCAGGGTGGTGATGTACTCGTAGACGTCATCGAGGTCCGGGTCCTCGCCGAACTCCTCGCGCAGGTGGATCGGGGGCAGCACCTCGACCGTGAGCTTGGCGGGCAGCGGGATGTGGCCGAGGAAGTCGCCGACGTTGAGCCCCCACGGCGCGGCGATCGAGATCGGCAGCACCTTGAGCCGGAAGATGCGATCGAGGTCCAGCGCCTTCGCGAGCCAAGCGCCCCGGCCCAAAAAGAGGGCCGTCTCTTGTCCGCCGACCGAGACGACGGGGACCATGGGGACGTCCGCGTCGAGCGCGAGGCGGATGAACCCCTTGCGCCCGTCGAAGTCGATCTGGTGCCGCTGCCAGCTCGCGCGGTGGACCTCCCAGTCGCCGCCCGGATAGACGAGCACCGCGGCGCCAGCCTCGAGCGCCTTGCGCGCGTTCTCGTGCGACGCCGCCACCGTGCCCCCGCTACGCAGCAGGCGGCCCGTGGGCAGCGCCATGACCAGGTTGTGCGCAAGCTGGTGAAATGGGCGCTCGACGCCGAAGTAGGTCGAGAAGGCGAGCGTGAACAGGAAGGTATCTGGGGTCACGTTACCGCCGGAGTGGTTGCCGACCAGCAACACCGGTCCCTGCTCCGGGATGCTGCCCAGATTTCTCACCTCGCCCCTGAACCAAAGGCTGGCGATCAGCCACAGGAGCGGCAGGCGCTCGCGCAGGTAGTCGGGGTCGCGGTCGTCGAGGTCCGCGGTCAGGCGGCTGCGTGCCTCGTCAGCGAGCTGGCGGCTGAGGGTGCCGCCGGCGCCCCGGCCGACCCTGAGGAAGCCGCCGAGGACGCCCTGCCCCGCCCTCAAGAACCCTACGCCAGCACGGGCCACCCCGTTGCCCAGTCCTCCGAGCTGGGCGAGCGAGGCCACGCGATCGCGCAGCGAGCTCTCGCCACGCGCCGCCTCCCCGCTGCCGTTTCGCCTCGCCCGCTCCGCGAACGTCGCCTGGTCAGCCATTGCGGCGATTCTAATCGGGGTTAAATCCCAGGCGCACCTGTGGCGGAAGAGCTCGACCAAGCGCCAATAGCATCACCGCGGTGCGCGAGGTGCGGATCAGGGACACGCTGAGCGGCGAGCTACGCCCGCTCCGGGCGGGCGATCCCGGGAGGGTGGGGATCTACGCTTGCGGGCCCACGGTCTACTCGCGCATTCACGTCGGCAACGCGCGGCCATACGTGATCTTCATGCTGCTGCGGCGCTTCCTGGAGCGGCTGGGATACGAGCCGCGGCTGGTCGTCAACATCACGGACATCAACGACAAGATCTACGCGGCGGCGCGCGAAGCGGGAGAGCCATCCAGACGGTTCGCCGCCGAGATGACCCGCGCGTACATCGAGGACACGGACCGCCTTGGACTGGGGCGCCCGGACTCGGAGCCGCTCGCGTCAGAGACGATCGCCGAGATCGTCTCGCTGATCGAGGTGCTGATCGAGCGCGGGCACGCCTACCAGTCCGAAGGCGATGTCTACTTTCGCGTCCGCAGCTTCCCAGGCTACGGCAAGCTCTCCAACCGGGAGCCGGAGGACATGGACCAGGGCGAGGAGGCCGGCACGGAGTCGCTCAAGGAGGATCCGCTGGACTTCGCGCTCTGGAAGGAACGCAAGCCCGACGAGGACAGCTCCTGGCGCTCGCCGTGGGGAGAGGGGCGCCCCGGCTGGCACATCGAGTGCTCCGCGATGGCTGAGAAGCTCCTCGGAGCCGGTTTCGCGATCCACGGAGGGGGCGTCGACCTGATCTTTCCCCACCACGAGAACGAGGTCGCCCAGACGGAGGCGGCGCGCGGAGTTCCCCTGGCGCAACTGTGGATGCACAACGGGATGGTCCGAATCGCCGAGGAGAAGATGTCGAAGTCGCTGGGGAACATCTTCCAGCTCTCCGAGGCGCTCGACCGCTACGGACGCAACGCGCTCACCGCCTATCTGATCTCGGGCCATTACCGCCAGCCGCTCGAGTTCTCAGAGCAGGCACTCGCGGAAGCCGTGGCGCGGGTGGAGCGGATCCGTAACTTCGTCCTCGAGCTGCCGCCGAATGGTGGGAGGGAGGAGGATGAGTTCGTGTCCGGGCGACGCGCCGCGGTCATGGAGGCGCTAGCCGACGACTTCAACACGCCGATGGCCCTTGCCGCGCTCTTCGAGCTGATCACCGAGGGCAATCGCAGAGCCCTCCCGGGCGCCCGCGCCGCCCTCGAGGAGATGCTTCCGTTGCTGGGGCTCGAGCCGCTGCTCGCCGCGGAGGAGGTCCCGGATCCGCAGGCGGAGCGACTGCTCGAGGAGCGCGAGGCCGCGCGCGCGGCGCGCGACTTCGAGCGCGCCGATCGCATCCGGGACCGCCTCACGGCGCGCGGTTACGAGGTGCGCGACACGCCCGAGGGACCGAGGCTCGTCCGCCGGGTGCCATAGCTGTGCCGCGGCCCCTTCCGTCCGCGCTCGACCGGAAGGCGGAGATCGTCTACGGACGCCGCGCGGTGGCGGAGGCCAAGCGAGGGAGGAGGCGGGTGCGGCGAGTCTGGACGACCGCCGAGCTGCCGGCGGCTGAGCTCGCCCGGCTCGCCGGCTCTCCCGACCACCAGGGGATCGTCGCCGAGGTCGATCCGTACCCGTATGCCGATCCGATTGGGCTGCTCGAGCGCCCGAACGGCTTGCTCGTCGCGCTGGACCAAGTCCAGGATCCGCGGAACCTCGGCGCTCTCTGCCGCTCCGCGGAGGCGGCGGGCGCCACCGGCGTCGTGATTCCG
>Ga0126312_10001538_pt1 | contig 15157 bp, 14 predicted proteins | sample Plot104A_FD_92537 | JGI IMG/M metagenome (GOLD analysis project Ga0126312, IMG submission 92537) | Serpentine soil microbial communities from UC McLaughlin Reserve, CA, USA - Plot104A | ecosystem: Environmental > Terrestrial > Soil > Grasslands | place: USA: UC McLaughlin Reserve, Lake County...
CCGCACCGATCGAGGTGATGCGCCGCGCCGTAGGCTTGCACGCGTGACGCTCGAGCTCACGACCGCCGGCGAGTCGCACGGCCCAGCGCTCGTGGCGATCGTCAGCGGCCTCCCGTCCGGGCTCGAGCTCGACCGCGCCGCGATCGACGCCGACCTCGCCCGACGCCAGGAGGGGTACGGCCGCAGCCCGCGGCAGCGGATCGAACGGGACAAGGTGGAGGTGCTCGCCGGCCTCCGCCACGGCCGCACGCTCGGGACGCCGCTCGCCCTCCTCGTCCGCAATCGCGACCACGAGAACTGGGAGTGGGGCATGAGTCCCTGGCCGCCCGAGGGCGAGCCGCACGGGAAGGGGACGAAGCCGGTCACCTTGCCGCGACCGGGCCACGCCGACCTCGCGGGCGCGGAGAAGCACGGCTTCGACGACGTCCGCAACGTGCTCGAACGGGCGAGCGCCCGCCAGACCGCGGTGCTCGTCGCGGCCGGCGCGGTCGCAAAGGCCTTCCTCGCGGACCTCGGCATGCACGTCGAGAGTCGCGTCGTGGAGCTCGGCGACATCGACGCCGCACGCGCTGAGCGTGACACCGTCGGCGGCATCGTCGAGGCGCGTGGGCTCGGCGTCCCGCCGGGCCTCGGCTCGTACGCGAGCCGCGAGCAGCGCCTCGACGCGCGGATCGCCGCCGCGGTGATGGGGATCCAGGCCGTCAAGGGCGTGGAGATCGGCGACGGATTCGCGCTGGCGCGGCTCCGCGGCTCCGAGGCGCACGACGAGATCGAGCCCGGACTGCGGCGCGCGAGCAACCGCGCGGGTGGGATCGAGGGCGGCGTCTCGAACGGCGAGGAGATCGTCGTCCGCGCGGCGATGAAGCCGCTGCCGACGCTGATGCGTCCGCTTCGCTCCGTCGATCTCGCCACGGGCGAGCCGGCCGAGGCGCACGTCGAGCGCAGCGACGTGGCGGCCGTCGAGGCCCTGGCCGTCGTCGTCGAGGCGGCTGTGGCGTTCGAGCTCGCCCGAGCAGGGCGCGAGAAGCACGGCGGCGACGCGATGGTCGACTTGCTCGCCGCGCACCGGGCATACGTCGACCGGATCCAGTGGGCCCCGCGCTAGACCGGCACGTCGCGCTCATCGGCTTCATGGGCGCCGGCAAGACGAGGCTCGGGCGCGAGGTCGCAGATCGCCTCGACCGCCCGTTCCACGATCTCGACGCCACGATCGAGCAGGTCGCAGGCAAGACGGTTCCGGAGTTGTTCGAGAGCCACGGAGAACCCGGGTTTCGCGAGGTCGAGCTTCGAGAGGCAACTCGCCTCCTCGACGCCCGGCCCTCGGTGATCTCTCTCGGCGGCGGAGCAGTCACGACCAAGGGTGTCCGCAAGCTGCTCGGGAGTCGGGCGGTTGCCGTCCTCGTCGAGATCGACGTCGACACGGCGTGGTCGCGCGTTCGCGCCTCGGATCGCCCGCTTGCCCGCGACGAGACCGCCTTTCGCGAGCTCTTCGAGCGGCGAGCGCCGGTGTATCGCGACACCGCCGACGCCGTCGCGCGCGACGCCGACGACGTCGTGCTCGCGGCCGCCGGGATCCACGTCGGGATCGGAGCGCTCGAGCGGCTCGGCTCACTCGTTCCGGGTGAGGGTGCGACAACGCTCGTGACGGACGCGACGGTGGCCGGGATCCACGGCGCGACGACTCAGCTCGCGGTCGGCAGCCGCCTCGTGAGCGTGCAGGAGCTTCCCGCGGGCGAGGAGGCGAAGAGCCTCGCCGTCTGCGAGCGGCTCTGGCGCACCCTCGAGCTCGGCCGGGACGGGACTATCGTCGCGCTCGGCGGCGGCGCGACCACCGATACCGCGGGGTTCGTCGCGGCGACGTACCTTCGAGGGCTGCCGTGGGTCGCGGTCCCGACGACGCTCGTCGGCCAGGTGGACGCCGGAATCGGCGGCAAGACGGGCGTGAACCTGCCCGACGCGAAGAATCAGGTCGGCGCGTTCCACTGGCCCGTTCGGACGGTGATCGACCCCGGCCTGCTCGCGACGCTTCCGGCCGGCGAACGCGAGAACGGCGCAGCCGAGGTCCTGAAGACCGGACTGCTGGCCGGCGACGCCCTCTGGGAGCTGCCGGAAGCGGAGCAGGTGCGGCGCGCAGCCGCATACAAGGCGGCCGTCTGCCTTCGGGATCCCGAGGAGCGCGGGCCGCGGGCCGAGCTCAACCTCGGCCACACGTTCGCCCACGCGCTCGAGGCGGCATCGGACTACCGGCTGCCTCACGGCCGCGCGGTCGCGCTCGGCCTCCTGGCCGCGCTTCGGCTCTCCGGGCTGCCGACGGACGTCGTCGAGGAACGCCTGCGCCCCCGGCCGGTCCGCGTCGACCGCGACCGCGCGTGGTCGGCGCTGCTTCGCGACAAGAAAGCACGCGGCGGCGTCCCGCGGCTCGTCCTCCTGGAGCGGCCCGGCGCGCCGCGGATCGGGGTCGAGCTCCCGGCCCCTGACATCCGCGCCGCGCTCGACGCGCTGATAGAACGCTGACCCGTGCGTGTCATCGTCCTGAACGGTGTGAATCTGAACGTCGTCGGTCGCCGCGAGCCGGAGCTCTACGGAGGGCTCAGCCTCGCGGAGCTCGAGAGCAGGATCTACGGCTGGGCCTCGGCTCTGGGCCTCACCGTGCTCTGCCGTCAGACGAACAACGAGGGCCAGTACGTCGATTGGTGTCACGAGGCGCTCGACTGGGCCGACGGCGTGGTGGCCAACCCGGCCGCCTGGACGCACTACAGCTACGCAATCCACGACGCGCTCGAGCTCTTCCGCGTCCCCGTCGTGGAGGTCCACCTGTCCAACGTCGACGAGCGCGAGGCTTGGCGGCGGCACTCGGTGCTGGACGGCGTCGCGGCGGCTCGCATGGTCGGCAAGGGCCCGGACGGCTACCGGGAGGCGCTCGAGTTCCTGGCGGGGTCTGCGTGAGCGATCGGGTCGACCGCCTTCGGGAGACGCTCGAGGAGCCGCTGCTCGTCAGTGCGCCCGCGAACGTCCGCTACCTGACGGGCTTCGTGAGCTCGAACGCGGCGTTGCTGGTCGAGCCCGAGCGCGTCCGCCTGTTCACGGACTTCCGCTACGCGGAGGCCGCGCGGGCCGTCGAGGGGGTAGAGGTCGAGCTGCTGAAACGCGATCTGTATGCGAACCTCTCGCAGCTCCTGACGGGGCGGATCGGCTTCGAGGCGAGCGCGGTCAGCTATGCCGCGTGGGAGACACTCGAGGGCGGGAACGCCGAGCTCGTGCCCCATCGCGGCCTCGTCGAAGCGCTCCGCGCGGTCAAAGACGACTCAGAGCTGCGCGCGACCCGGGCCGCGGCCGCGATCACGAACAGGGTCTACGAGCGTGTTGCCGAGGAGCAGTTCGTCGGCCGTTCGGAGCGCGAGCTCGCCTGGCGGATCGAGGTTCTCTTTCACGAGCTCGGCGCCGAGGGCCTGGCATTCCCTGTCGTCGTCGCCGCCGGAGCGAACGGCGCCAAGCCGCACGCCGATCCCGGCGACACGCCGATCGGCCCGGGCCAGACCGTCGTCGTCGATGCCGGCTGCATCGTCGACGGTTACTGCTCCGACTGCACGCGAACGTTCGCGACTGGACCCTTGCCCGACCAGGTGGCGCGGGCGTACGAGGTCTGCCTCGCGGCGCAGGAGGAGGCGCTCGGTGATGTTCGCGCGCGCGAGCGTGGGGAGGACGTCGACGCAGTCGCGCGGCGGCGAATCGAGCGCGAGGGCTTCGGGGGGGCGTTCGGCCACGGGCTCGGCCACGGCGTCGGCCTGCTCGTCCACGAGGACCCGCGGCTCGCGCCGGAGTCGACGCACGTGCTCGCCGCCCGCAACGTGGTCACCGTCGAGCCTGGGATCTACCTGAGCGGCCTGGGCGGGATCAGGATCGAGGACCTGGTCGTGGTCGGCGAGGACGGCCCCGAGATCCTGACGACGTTCCCGAAGGAACTGACGACCGTTCATTAAGCCCCTCATCCGGCAATGACGCCATCACCCCCGCCGGCCCGAGAGCGCTTCATGCGGCGTCCTCAGTCGCACGCTACGCGTCCTATTTAGACGGCGCTCCCCGCGTCCTTGCCTGAAGCACTCTCGAACCGCCAGGAGCGGGGCGACATCACCGGACGAGGGACTACACTCGCACGCCGATGGCCGAGGTCGTCAACACCAACCAGTTCAAGAACGGGATGCACATCGAGCTCGACGGCGGCGTCTGGCGCATCGTCGAGTTCCAGCACGTGAAGCCCGGCAAGGGCGGCGCGTTCGTTCGCACGAAGGTGAAGAACATCGACTCGGGGGCGGTCGTCGACCGAACGTTCCGCGCGGGCGAGAAGTTCCCGCGCGTGCACACCGAGGTGAAGAACGCGCAGTACCTGTACGACGCCGGCGACGAGGTCGTCTTCATGGACGAGGGCACCTACGAGCAGTTCTCGCTCTCGCGCGATTCCGTCGCGGACGCGCTCGCGTTCGTCGAGCCGTCGTCGACGGTGCAGATGCTGACGATCGACGGGAAGCCGTCCGGGATCCAGCTCCCGTCGTCGGTCGAGCTCGGCGTCAAGAACACCGAGCCCGGCGTTCGGGGGGACACCGTCTCCAACGTGACCAAGCCCGCCACGCTCGAGACGGGCGCCGTCGTGCAGGTGCCGCTGTTCGTGAACACGGGCGACCGGATCAAGGTCGACCCGCGCGAGCGGCGCTACATCAGCCGCGCGTAGCCGTTTTCACACTATCGGCACGATCCCGCGCGAATCCTATAACGCTGCGCGGCGTAGCCTGGTTGGGATCCCCGGGTGGGTGGGGGTTGGGGATGGGGCACGGCCCACGCCTGCGCCGGGGTTAACCTCTGCCTCCGCATGCCCGCGCTCGTCGACACCACGATTCGGCTGCTCTCGCAGGAGCCGCTCGCCGGCCGGGTCTCGACGGCGGCGATCCTCGAGCTCGCCGAAATCCTCGACGGCGCCCGGTTCGCCTCCCTCGAAGTGTCCGGCGGCGGTGTCTTCCACAGCGCCGTCCGCGGCGGCGTCGAGAGCCCCTGGGAGCGGATCCGAGCGCTGAAGGCGCGGACGACGACGCCGCTCGGGCTCGCCCTCCGCGGCCGTTTCCTGGTCGGCTCGCGGCCGGTCGGCGGCGACTTCGCCCGGCGGTTCGTGGCGAGCGCGGCCGAGAGCGGCGTCGACGTCTTTCGCCTCCACGACCCGCTCAACGACGTCGAGAACCTCCGCGAGGCGGGCGAGGCGATCACCGACGCCGACAAGGAGTTCGACGCTGGACTCATCTACAGCCGCGGCCCGACGGGCGAGACGGAGACGCTCGCCGAGCAGGCCCGCAAGCTCTCCGATCTCGGCGCCGCCCGTGTGCTTCTGCACGACCCGTCCGGGTCGCTCGCGCCGCATCGCGCCCACGAGCTCGTGTCCGCGATCGCCGAGGCGTCGGGCCTCCCGGTCGGGATCTACAGCCAGGGCTCGGCGGGGAACGCGCTCGCCGGCGCTCTCGAGGCCGCGCGTGCGGGGGCCGACCGGATCGCGTGCGCCGTCTATCCCGTCGCCCTGACGCTCCACCGCGTCTCGGGTGAGGCCCTCGCGCAGGCGCTCGAAGGGCTCAGCCTCGACAGCGGTGTCGACGTCGACGCGCTCTGGCGCGCGGCGGATCTCGTCGACGAGCACATCGGCGATGAGCCGGTCACGCCGCTCGCGCCGCGGATCGCGGTGCGCGCGGCGCAGCACAGCCTGCCTGCCGGCCTGGTCGCAAGCCTCGACGCGCAGCTGCGCGCGCACGCGGCCGGCGACCGCATCGACGAGGTCCTGGACGAGCTCGAAAAGATCCGCGAGGAAGCCGGCTGGCCGCCGCTCGCCGCGCCGATCGGCCAGATCCTCGGCTCGCAGGCACTCGTGCACGTGCTCTCGGCGACCCGCTACGGCCTCGTGGTCGACGAGCTCCGCGACCTGGTGCGCGGGGCGTTCGGAACGCCGCCGGGCGCGCTCGACCCCGCCGTACAGCGCGCGGTCAAGCTGCTCTCGGGCGACGGGCCCGTCGAGGAGACCGCGCCCGACCTCGACGCGCTGCGCGAGGAGGCGGAGGGTCTCGCCGCCAGCGAGGAGGAGCTGCTGCTGCTCGCGCTCTTCGGTGAGGAATCGCAGCCGCTTCTGCAGACGATCCGCAACCGAACGCGGGGCGACGACTCGCTCGTCGGGGGTGGCGTCGACCAGAGCCGCGCCGAGAGGATCCGGGAGCTCGTCCGGATCGTCCAGGAGTCCGGCGTCGGCGAGCTGTCGATCGAGGAGGCGGGCATGCGCGTCTGGGTGCGCCGGAGCGAGGACCTCACCCCCGAAGCGGCGGCGCTCCCGGCCTCCCTCGCAAGCCCGGACGAGCCCGAGCCGGCCCCGGTCTCACCGCCGCCCGACGGAGTCGTCCGGATCGAGGCGCCGATGGTCGGCACCTTCTACCGCGCGCCGCAGCCGGGCGCACCGCCGTTCGTGCAGGAGGGCGACACCGTCGCGCCCGGCCAGACGCTGTGCATCCTCGAGGCGATGAAGCTCATGAACGAGGTCAAGGCCGACCTCGAGGCGACCATCCGCTCGATCAACGTCGAGAACGGCGAGGCAGTCGAGTACGGCCAGTTGCTGTTCGAGCTCGAGCCGGTGCTGGGCCGGCCGCTCGACGCGCTCTGATGTTCTCTCGCGTCCTGGTGGGAAATCGCGGCGAGGTGGCCGTCCGGGTGATCCGCGCGCTGCACGAGCTGGGCATCGAAGCCGTGGCCGTCTACTCCACGGCCGACCGGGACTCGCTTCACGTGGGACTCGCGGACCGCGCCGTCTGCATCGGCCCGCCGACTGCCGCGCAGAGCTACCTGAAGATCCCTGCGCTGATCGCAGCCGCGGAGACGACCCGGTGCGAGGCCTTGCATCCGGGCTGGGGCTTCCTGGCCGAGAATCCCGCTTTCGCGCAGGCATGTGCCGACAACGATCTGGTCTTCGTCGGGCCGACCGCGGACACGCTCGCGCGGATGGGCGACAAGAGCGCCGCGAAGCGAGAGATGGCCGCGGCGGGGCTGCCGCTCGTCCCGGGCACCGAGGGCCCGGCCACGGCCGCCGAGGCGCGCACGGCCGCGGCCGAAGCCGGTTATCCCGTGCTGTTGAAGGCCGCGGCGGGCGGAGGCGGCAAGGGCATGCGGCTCGTGAACGGGCCGGACGAGCTCGAGGGCGCGTACTCGACGGCGGCGGCCGAGGCGGAGGCCGCCTTCGGCGACGCGAGCCTGTACGTCGAGAAGGCCGTGTCGCCGGCCCGGCACGTCGAGATCCAGGTCCTCGTCGACGCCGACGGCAACGTGCTCACGCTCGGCGAGCGCGAGTGCTCGATCCAGCGCCGCCACCAGAAGCTGATCGAGGAGTCGCCCTCGACCGCGCTCACGCCGAAGCTGCGCGAGGAGATGGAGAGCGCCGCCGAGATCGCGTGCGACGCGATCGGCTACCGAAACGCCGGCACGTTCGAGTTCCTCGTCGGCCCGGACGGCGCCTTCTACTTCATCGAGCTGAATGCGCGCCTACAGGTCGAGCATCCGGTGAGCGAGCTCTGCACGGGAATCGACCTCGTGCGCGAGCAGCTCCGCGTCGCGGCCGGCGAGCCGCTGACGCTGACAGGTCGCGCGCCGAGGCGCGGCCATGCGATCGAAGTGCGCATCAACGCCGAGGATCCGGCGCGCGACTTCATGCCGAGCCCCGGCCGGCTCGAGCGCTTCCGACCGCCGCTCGGGCCGGGGGTGCGCATTGACTCGTCGGTGACGGAGGGATCGTCGATCCCGCCCTTCTACGACTCGCTCCTCGCGAAGCTGATCCTGTGGGACGTCGACCGTGCGGCGGCGATCGCGCGGGCGCTGCGGGCGCTGCGGGAGTTCGACGTGGCCGGGGTACCGACCACGATTCCGGTCGCGCGCGACATCCTCCGCAGCGAGGAGTTCCGGTCCGGTCGCTACTCGACGAGCTTCCTGGAGGAGGCCCGCTCGCGGCTGCCGGCGTTGGCGGGGGCCCCCTGATGGCGGGTCGGCGGGCGGCGCGGCGGGCCGCGCTCACGATGCTCTACCGCTGGGACGTCGCCGGCGAGCCGCTCGGACCGCAGCAGGGCGAGGAGGCCGACCCGTTCTCGATCGAGACGGCCGAAGCGGTCGCCGCCCGCGCCGACGAGCTCGATCGGCGCATCGACGAAGCCGCGATCGGCTGGACCGCCGCCAGAATGGGCGCCGTGGAGCGCAACGTGCTGCGGATGGGCGTCTACGAGCTCGAGGTCGGGTCCGTGCCGCCCGAGGTCGCGATCAGCGAGGCGGTCAAGCTCGCGAGGCGGTACGCCTCGAACGAGGCCGGCAAGTTCGTGAACGGGATCCTGGACCGGATCGCGAAGGAGCGCGCTGCGTGAGCGCAGAGGACTCGCTGAAGCGGGCGGAAGAGCTACTCGAGAAGCTGGAGGCGGCGCGGGGCAAGCTCGAGGCGACCGAGGACCCGGACGCGGCGATCCAGGTCTTGTCCGAGCTGTCCGAGCTCGCCCGGGAGGTCGAGGCCGAGCTCACGCGCGCCAAGCGCGAGGCCGATGCGCCGGGTTGACGAGCTGCGCTCGCTCGTCGAGGCCTCGATCGACGAGCTCGAGCTCGCGGATGACCTCGGCGCGCTCAAGCAGCCCATCCGCTACGCCCTCGACGGCGGCGGCAAGCGGCTGAGACCCGTGCTGAGCCTCGCCGTCGCGGAGGCCGCGGGCGCCGACCTGGAAGACGCGCTTCCGGCTGCGATTGCGATCGAGCTCGTCCACACGTTCTCGCTCGTGCACGACGACCTGCCGGCGCTCGACGACGACGACGAGCGTCGTGGTCGGCCGAGCTTGCACGTCGAGTTCGGAGAGGCGAACGCGATTCTGGCCGGCGACGCGATGCTCGCGGAGGCGCTTCGACTGGCGCTGGCCTACGACGACGCGGCGGTGGCGCGGGAGCTGGCGGACGCGGTGCTCGGGATGATCGGCGGCCAGGCCCGTGACGTCGCGGGCGACAACGGCGATCTCGCGGCGCTGCATCGGCTGAAGACCGGCCGACTCTTCGCGGCGTGCGTCGGATGCGCGCTGTGGGTCGCCGCGGTGCCCGAGGAGGAGCAGGGCGTCTGGCGCACCTTCGGCGAGGAGCTCGGCCCGCTCTTCCAGCTCGTCGACGACATCCTCGACGGTGACGGAATCGTTCTCGTCCACGGCGCCGACGAGGCGCGCCGGCTCGCGGACGAGGCGGCCGAGCGGGCGCTCGCCCGGCTGCGCGACCTACCGGCCGACACCTCAGTGCTGCAGGAGATCGTGGCCGGTCTGGCGGCGCGGACGGCTTAGGCCTCGTCGAGTTCGCGCGCGAGCAGGTCGAGCAGGAGGCCGTCGCTCCACGTCCCGTCGGGCTCGCGCTGGTACTCGCGCATGACGCCGACCGGCCGAAAGCCCACCTTCCTGTAGGCCCGAATCGCGCGGGCGTTGTGTGCGACCGGATCGATGGTCAGCCGGTGGTGGCCGCGGTCGTGGACGAGGTGGCGGACGATGGTACGGAGGGCGTCGGTGCCGAGACCGCGGTCCTGGTAGGCAGCGCCGACGAAGAGGTCGATCCCGGCGTGGCGATACTCGGGATCGGTCTCCTCGAGGTACTGCACGAGCCCGATCGTCTCGCCTTCGTGAACGACCGCGAAGAAGCCCTCGTTCGCCTTCCCCTCGGCCTTCTCGAGCAGCTCGGCCTCGTTCAGGTCGGGCCACCAGCGGGCCACGTCAGGGTGGGCGGCGAGCTCCGCAAGCCGCGGCGCATCGTCGACGCGAAGCGGGCGAAGGACGACTCGCTCGCCGCGAAGCTCCATGCCGCTCGACCCTACGCCAACGCATCCCCAGGGGCACCCCGGGTGCCCCTACAAGCACGCTAGCGGCCGACGAGTCCCGGCTGTGTGACGGATTCGTGCTGAATTCGTGTCAACGCAGGCCGCTAGCCTCCGCGGCATGAAGAAGCGGCTCGACGTGCTGCTCGTCGAGCGCGGACTCGCCGAGAGCCGCGCGCAGGCGCAGGCACTCGTCCTCGCCGGGCTCGTCCCCGGCCACACGAAGGCCGGCGAGCAGCTGGCCGAGGACGCGCCGCTCGCGGTGGAGAGCCCGCCGCGCTTCGTCTCGCGCGGCGGCGAGAAGCTCGCGCACGGGCTCGACGCGTTCGACGTCGACCCCGGCGGCCGCGACGCGCTCGACCTCGGAGCGTCGACGGGCGGCTTCACCGACGTCCTCCTCCAGCGTGGCGCGGCGCGCGTGATCGCGCTCGACGTCGGCTACGGCCAGCTGCACCCGCGCATCCGCGGCGACCCGCGCGTCACCGTGCTCGAGCGGACGAACGCGCGCGAGCTCACCGAGCTGCCGTACCTGCCCGAGCTGATCGTCGCGGACGTCTCGTTCATCAGCCTCGGCAAGGCGCTACCAGCGGCGCTGGCGCTCGCGCAGCCCGGCTGGGAGGCGGTCGTCCTCGTCAAGCCGCAGTTCGAGGCGGGGCGCGCGAACGCTCCGAAGGGCGTCGTACGCGACGCCACGGTCCACGCGCGTGTCCTGCGCGAGACCGCCGAAGCGGCCGTGGCGTGGGGGGCTGAGACGCGCGGGATCGTAGACTCGAGTCTGCCCGGGCCAAAGGGGAATCGGGAGTTCTTCCTCCACCTCGTCGACCGGGAGGAGCCGAAGCTTGCAGACGAGATCGACACCTGGATCGAGCGCGCCGTCGGGTAAGGCCGTCACGAAGGCCGCGCTCGTCCTGCACGGCCGGCGCGACACGGTCGCCGATGCCGTCCTGCGGGTCCGGGAGATCGCGGAGCAGTCGGGCGTCGAGCTCATCGAGGACGCCGGCGACGGCACGCCGGACGCGGACATCGCGCTCGTCCTCGGCGGCGACGGGACGATGCTGCGGACGCTCGGGCGCTTCCTGGGCACCGGGATTCCCGTCGCGGGCGTCAACTTCGGCACCGTCGGCTTCCTGACCTCGGTTCCCCGCACCCACCTCGAGGACGGCCTGAAACGGCTATTCCGCGGCGACTACGACATTCTCGACCTGCCCACGCTCGAGGGGCGGGCGGGCGACACGAACGCCCGCGCCGTCAACGACGTCGTCGCGGCGGGCTCGACCCTGGGCCGGATGGTGCAGCTCGCATGGTCGGTCGGCGGCGAGGACCTCGGCGAGCTGCCGTGCGACGGCGTCATCTGCGCCACGCCTTCCGGATCGACCGCCTACAACCTCTCGAACGGCGGCCCCGTGCTGGTCTGGGGGCTCGAGGCGATGGCGCTGACGTTCATCGCGCCGCATTCTCTGCACGCGCGACCGCTTGTCGTCCCGCGTGGCAAGGATGTCGTGATCGAGAACCGGACGCCGAACGTCACGGTGACGATGCTCGCCGACGGCCTCGCGTTCGCCGAGCTGGAGCAGGGCGACACCGCCGAGATCCGCATCGCCGAGGAGCGCAGCCTCCTCGCCACGCTGCCGGAGCGGACGTTTTTCCGCCGCTACCGCGAGACGTTCACGACCTAGAAGCCAGTTCTAAAACGGCCGAGTGGTGGCAGCCGAACGCCGCCACTAGCATCCGCGAGGTGCTCCGACGGCTGCGCATCGAGAACCTCGTGCTGATCCGCGAGGCCGAGCTGGAGCTCTCGCCGGGCCTCAACGCGATCACAGGCGAGACCGGCGCCGGGAAGACGATCCTCGCGCAGGCGGTCGGGTTGCTCCTCGGCGCCAAGGGCGACGCCGCGGCGATCGGCGCGGGCGGCGAGGAGGCCTACGTCGAGGCCGAGCTCGACCTTCCGGACGCCTTCCTCGACGAGGACGGTCTCGAGGCGCTGGCGGAGCTCCGGCCTGAGGACGAGGACGGCCTCGTGCTCGCTCGCCGCATCTTCGCGGACGGACGCACGCGCGCCTACGCATGGGGGCGCAGCGCCGCCCGCGAGGATCTCGCCGCCGCCGGAGAGCTGCTGGTCGCGATGTCCGGCCAGTTCGAGCAGCGCCGGCTGGCCCGTGCGTCCTATCGCCTGGACGTGCTCGACGGCTTCATCGGCGACGACCAGCGACGGCGCCGGCGCGACGCCCGCCGCGCCTGGCGTGAGCTCACCGCCGCACGCCGGGCGCACGACGATGCCGCTCGCGGCGCCGCCGACGCAGAGGCCCGCCTCGCGGATCTCCGCGCGCTGGTCGAGGACACGGACGGCTTCGAGCCCGGCGCCGAGGACGAGCTCCGTCTCGAGCGCGAGCGGCTGCGGCACGTCACCGAGTTGGCGGAGGGAGCCGCCGCCGCCGCCGAATCCCTCGCACCCGACGACGGCGACGGTGCCACCGGGCTCGTCGCGCAGGCCGAGCGCGCGGTCGGTCCGCTCGAGAGCCTCGCCCCCGAGCTCGCCCGAGCCGGCGAGGAGCTCCGCGACACAGGCCTCCGGCTCCGCGAGACCGCACTCGACCTGCGCACGTTTCTCACCACCCTCGAGGCGGAGCCCGGCCGGCTCGAGCAGGTCGAGTCCCAGCTCGACCGCATCGCCGACACGAAGCGCCGTTTCCGCTGCGCGAGCTACGAGGAGTTGCTCGCTCGTGCCGACGAGGCCCGCGCCGAGCTGGCACGCCTCGAGGCCGGCGACGATCCGGCCGCGGCCGCCGCTGCCGTCCTCGGGCGGGCGGAACAGGAGGTCCGCGCCCTCCACGACGAGTTGCATGCGGCGCGCGCGGACGCGGCGCAGCCGCTCGCCGACGCCGTTGCCGAGGAGCTGCGCGGAATGGGCGTCGGCGAGACGTTCGCGGTCGACGTGACGCAGCGCGAGCCCGGCCCGAGCGGAGCCGACGAGGTCGCGTTCCTGATCGAGCCGAACCCCGGTGTCCCGCCTGCGCCGGTGCACGAGACCGCCTCCGGCGGGGAGCTCTCCCGGGTCGCACTCGCGATCTCGGCGGTCGTGGGCGGCCCGACGATGGTCTTCGACGAGATTGACGCAGGCATCGGCGGGCAAGCTGCACACGCGGTCGGCGAAACGCTGCGTCGGCTCGCCGAGCGCGCCCAGGTGGTCACGATCACGCACCTCCCCCAGATCGCCAGCCTCGCCGACCGGCACTTCCGCGTCGACAAGGTGCCGGGCGATCCGACGGTCACCCGCATCCACGAGCTCTCGGCCGACGAGCGCAGGGAGGAGCTCGAGCGGATGCTGGGAGGCAAGGAGTTCCTCTCGACCGTGCGATGAGCTTCATCGAGTACACCGGGCCGGCCCGGCTCGACCGGCGCACGAAGAGGCTCACGCAGCGCCTCTCTCACGACGACATCGCCATCATCGACCACGCCGATCTCGACCGGGTATCGGCCGAGGAACTGCTCGAATCGGGCGTGCGCGTGGTCGTCAACGTGGCGCCCTCGCAGACCGGCCGCTTCCCGAACCCAGGCCCGCTCCTGCTCGTGCGCGGCGGCGTCCGCCTGATCGACGCGCCCGAGGCCGACCTGTTCGACAACGTCGACGACGGCGAGCTGCTGACCGTCCGCGGAGCGAGCCTCTACCGCAACGGGACTCGGCTCGCGTCGGGCCGGATCCTCGGCGCGGACGAGCTCGCCACGCGGCTCGCCGAGCAGCGCGGTCGAGTCACCGAAGCGCTGGAGGCGTTCGCGGACAACACGATGCGCTACCTCCGCGAGGAGGGTCGACTCCTCTCCGAGGGGATCGACTTCCCCGCGCTGAAGACGCGCTTGCGCGAGCGCCACGCGCTCGTGGTCGTTCGTGGTCCCGGGCACAAGCGGGACCTGCGGATCGTACGTCCGTACGTGCGTGACTTCCGCCCTGTGCTGATCGGCGTCGACGGCGGCGCCGACGCGCTCCTCGAGGCGGGCTACAAGCCGCACGTGATCATCGGGGACATGGACTCGGTGGGCGAGAAGGCGCTGAAGAGCGGCGCCGAGCTGCTCGTGCATGCCTATCCGCAAGGGCCTGCGCCCGGTGCCGCCCGGCTCGACGAGCTCGAGCTCACGTACGAGGTCGTTCCTGCGCCCGGCATGTCGGAGGACGTCGCGCTCCTGCTCGCGTACGAGAAGGGCGCCGAGCTGATCGTCGCGGTCGGCACACACCTGAACCTGATCGAGTTCCTCGAGCGCGACCGGTCCGGAATGTCGTCGACGTTCCTGACCCGGCTGAAGGTGGGGGAGATCCTCGTCGACGCGAAGGGCGTGTCGCGGCTCGTGTCACGGCGCGTCGGACTGGGGCCGTTCCTCGTCTTCGCGCTCGCCGCCCTGGCCGCGCTGGCGGTCGCGGTCGTCGTCTCGCCGGCGCTGCGGGACATCTTCGAGCTCGTCGCTATCCGCCTTCGTGACCTGCTCGGCCTAGGCTAGTAGGCCATGTTCGACCTGAGGTACCACGTCGTCTCGCTGGCGGCGGTCTTCCTGGCGCTCGTGATCGGCGTGTTGCTCGGCGTCGGGATCTCCGAGACGGGCCGGGTCGACGACGTCGAGCGCGATTCCTACGAGGCCCGCATCGCCGACCTCGACCGCAGGCTCGACGCCGCGGCGGAGCAGGATCTCGCGAACGAGGGGCAGCGGAAGGCGGCCGAGACGCTCTTCGACGAGGCGTACCCGCTCTTCATGCAGGACCGGCTCGCGGGACGTCGTGTCGTAACCCTCTTCGTAGGCCCGGGGAAGTCCGACGGCGCCGTCCGCCGTGGGCTCGAGCGGATGCTTTCGGACGGGGGCGCGAGCGGCGCCTTCCGCTTCCGCGCGCTCGACGTGCCCTTCGACGCCAAGGCGATCGGAGGCGAGCTCGGCGGCCGTGCCGATTTCGCGCGCTTCAACCGCCCGGGCAGCTACGGGGAGCTCGGGGAGCAGCTCGCGAAGGAGCTCGTCGCCGGGGGCGACACGCCGCTCTGGGACGCCCTCTCGCCCCTGATCGTCGGCGAGGAGGCGGGCGTCGGCGCGCTGCCGCCCGACGCCGTCGTCGTCGCGCGCAGCGCCGAGCCCCAGCAGGCGGAGACCGCCGCGGTTCTGGCGGGGCTCTATCGTGGTCTGGCGGGCGGCGCGGTGCCTGCCGTCGGCGTCGAGGTAACCGAGAGCAAGCCGTCGGCGGTCCCGGCGTTCAAGCGGATGGGCCTGTCGACGGTCGACGCGATCGACACCGACGTCGGGCGG
>Ga0126312_10001539_pt1 | contig 15155 bp, 16 predicted proteins | sample Plot104A_FD_92537 | JGI IMG/M metagenome (GOLD analysis project Ga0126312, IMG submission 92537) | Serpentine soil microbial communities from UC McLaughlin Reserve, CA, USA - Plot104A | ecosystem: Environmental > Terrestrial > Soil > Grasslands | place: USA: UC McLaughlin Reserve, Lake County...
ATAGGGACGGCAGAGCAGGACGGGTGGGGCACGAACGTCGATCGGCTCTGGGCGGTCGAGTATGCGGAGGCGCTGAACGAGCTCGCGTCGCGCTACGGCTTTGGCTACGTCGACACAGACCCGCTGTACGGAGAGCCGAAGCCGGCTCGTGAAGCGGCGGCGTATCTCTCGGGGTACTTCATCGCCGGTCGTGGCACGAAGGCGACGATCACGGAGACGGTTCGGTCGAAGCTGGTGCCGCCGCTCGTCGTCTACGTGACGCCGAAGCTGACGCGGCGGACGTTCTGCACGATGCGCAACTTGCGGCGCGCGCGGCGGCTGTTCATGTACCGGTGCGGCCGCGCGGAGCGTCCGACGTGGCCGGATACGGAGCTGCTCGAGGCGTGGGTCGTGCTCGACCGGCTGCCGGTCCCGGTCCGCGGTCCCTGACCGGCGCGGCGGCGGCGCCCGGCGGGAGCCGGTCGCCGGCGCGGCGGTCAGACGCCGACCGGGGCGACTCGTCGCATCGCCCAGTCAATGCGGGTCTTGCTTCTGCGTTCGGCTTAAGACAGCGACCGCAGGTGCGCGTATGCCGCGCGTGCGAGCGCCGTGGTGTCCGCCTGGTCGTAGTTCGAGGCATTCGACCTTACGGTCACCGTCACATCGGTCTGAACCGCGCCTGAGACGAACGTTGCCCTACTCGGCAGGCAGGGCGGTGGGTCGCACCCGCGAGCCGGGCCGAGGAACATGAGAGCCTTAACAGGGACGCCGGGGACTAGAAGACGTCGCTCGTATGTCAGAAGGGGACAGGTCGCGGCGGTGACGTCGTCGGCCCACGAATTCAACGCGGCGGCGTGCGAGCGAAAGACCGTGTAACGAATCGAGCCCTCGCCCTTCTTGAACGTGATTTGAACGGCCCCAATCGGGCGGTAGCGAGCTGCCGTCGGCGACGGCGACACCGTGTACACGCGTGCTCGGCTGAAGCGTCCGGCCACCGTCGGCGGCGCGAACGGCGTCGTCCTGAGGGCACGGTAGAGCTCGGGCGGTGTGCGTCTCGTACTGGCGGGAGCAGCGGTCAGGGCTCCAAAGGCGAGAACTGCCGCGCCTGCAACGCCGATCACCAGGCCCAATCGGATCATGTAGGAAATGATACATCGAGACCGTTGCCTTTCGTCGGAACCCTGACGCTGACTTGATCACGTAGACCACGCCGGTAACGCGGCATCGCCTGGGGCGGCGGAAGCGGCGGCGTCGGGACGTGTTCGTAAGCTCCCCCCTGATGAGCGAGCTGCTGGTCGCGCTTTACGCCGGTTCGGCGGCCCTTGAGACTCGCGGGATCGCATTCGTCGTAGCGGAGTGGCGTGACGATCGTCGACGGCTACGGGAGCTCGCAGGCGTGCCGATGAAGGTTCACAGCGGGACGATCGTCCGGATGCCATCGCGCGAACGTTCGATCATGCGCCGCGGTGGGGAGCGCGCAACGAGTTTGCTCGACGAGCGCGTCGGTCGAGAGGCAACTGCGAGCCGTCCTTTCGAACTACGAGCGTGCCGATGCGGCATCTGCGTCGTGCGCTCGAAGATCAGCTGCGGCGTCGGACGGTTCTGCGATGAGCCGTCAGCGGAGCCGTCGCGAGTAAACGTTTTTGGTGTTTGTGCGGTCTATACCAGTGGTGTCGTCGAATCAGCCTGTAGGCGAACCTGTCGCGGTAGCGTCGATCGAAGCTCTGTACCGCGAGCGGTACCGGCGCTTCTTCGGCTTCGCGCTCGGGATCGTCCGAGATCGCGAGGCCGCTCATGACGCGGTGCAGGAAACCTTCGCACGCGCGATCAGGAGCCGCGGCGAGCTCCAGAGCGTGGATCGCCTCCCCAACTGGTTGTGGCGCGTGCTGACGAACATATGCCTGGGAGCTCGCGAGTCACGCTCGCCGACGTTCGCCGTCCTCGATCCCGGCGGCGTCGACGATGACTGGACCGCGGCGCTCGAGTGGAGGGAACTGCGCGGCGCCGTTGCTGCGCTGCCTGAACGGCAGCGGCTGGTCGTGTTCTTGCGCCATTACGCAGACCTGGATTACAACGCGATCGCCGAAGTCCTGGAAATCGAGCGCGGAACTGTCGCGGCGACGCTTCACACAGCTCACGATCGCCTGCGCGGCGCGCTCGCGTTGGAGGAGGTAGCCGAATGAGCGACATGATCCTGCACGACGCGATCCTTCAACTGTTGCCGCGTGACGCAGCCGGCGATTGGGACGATGTTCTCGCTCGGGCGGGGGCGAAGGTTCCCAACGGAGAAGTTGAAGCGACGCCGCTCCGCGGGCGCGGGTCGCGCCGCCGGGTCGCCCGCGGTGTCATCGCGGCGCTCGCTGCGGCGCTAGCGATCGTCGGGGTCGGGAGCGCTCTTGCCTACCATTATCTTGGTCGTTCGCCTGGCTTCACGGGCGGCTTCTCGGCGTTTGATCGCCTGCCGGCGGCAGCTCCCCCGGAGGTGGATCGGGTCGCTCTCGAACACCTGGCCGCCGTCATCGATTTGTCCGCTCCCGAGGCGCAGCAGCGTTGGCGCTTGCTCCAGCAGGGGTTGAGGCTGGGGCCACGTCGACGCGACGGGCAAGGGCGGCTGTACGCGTTGGTCGGACAGAATGGCACCGCCTGCATGCTCCTCGCGGGACACGGAGGAACGTGCTTGGACGCGGAGCATCTTACGCAGACCGACGGCGTGTTGGCGCAGGTGCAACCGGGGTATCCGGGTGAGGCTGCGGCGGTCACGGCGCTTGTGGCGGATGACGTCCGCACCGTTCGGCTTATCGTTGGTGACCGCGCGACAGCGCTTCCGATCATCAATAACTCGGTGTACGGCGATCTGTTCGACCTGCAGGCCTGCGAGAACTTGACGCTGGCCGTGACGTACGCGGACGGCAGCAGCGGCGTGTTTCCGCTCCCAAACCCGACCGGCGATGTCGTCACGCCGACCGCGCCACAGACCGCGACGGGGTCCGGCCCGGTTTGCCGTTGACACGCGTGTTGCTTCTCCGTACCGGCGCCGTTGCGTTGACCGCACTCGCAGCGCTCGCCAGGTCCTCCGCTGCGGCCGCGGAGGCGACGGGCGAAGCAAGGGTCGCCCGGGCGTTCATCGCCGCTCTGAACAGCGCCGACCGCTCGAAGGCCGTGAACTACCTTGCCCAGAACGTGCAGTTCGCGATAGCGGATGCTCCCCCGGCTCGCTATCACGGTCGCGCTCGGTACGACTTCGTGTCATCCGCATTCGGAAGGAACTGCGCCTTCAGACCAGGAAGCGCAGTCGTGGTGACGCGCGCCGGTTCAAAAATCGTGCGTGTTCCTGTTGTTCTACGCGCCGACCGGGCTCATCCATGCAAAGGCGGCCAGCAGGGCGTACGCACGCTTTACACGATGACGGTCACGCGGACTCTGAAGATCGCCACTCTACGAATCACCGAGACTTAGCTTCACTCCGCTGGCCTGTGCGAGCGTCCTTTAGCCTGACGACGCTGGCCGAGTGCTTTGGACAATACGGTGTCGGGATGCGGGCGAAGATCGTTCGGTTCGAGACGCAGGGGCTCGTGCTTCAGCAGCGGTTGAGGCGTAAGCGGTTCACGGTCACTTACGGCGAGATTCTCTCGGCCGAGCGTTTGCGGGACGGCCAAGGGCTCCGGCTACACACTCGGACTTCGGATCCCATCCGACTCGTCATCGGCAAGCGGCACACCATCGAAACGGAGTCGCTGCTTCGTTTGCAAGGCGTGAGTGTCGTGGACTGCTGGGGCGCGTTATTGACGCCGACGCTCGCTGACTTCGAAGACGCGCTGGAACGAGGACCGGAGCCTGTGCGACAATCGTACGACAATGCCTGAGGCGAATCGTTCTGGCGGAGATCCGAAGCTGATCGCGCTGTTCGACAAGTACGGCGGCCGGCTCGTGTCGCCTGGTGGGGCCGCTGCGCTGCTCGGGCTGTCGCGGCAGACAATCCACACGCTTCTGAAGCGAGGCGAGCTCCGCGCATTCAGAAGCGATGAGCAGGACGAACTCATGCGCGACAGGCCGAAGTGGGTCTACATCCCGCTTGACGACATCGAGGCATACGGCGACCGCGTCGGGCGCCGGGTTCGTCCCTCTTGACGCTGTCTGACGATCGTACTACAGTGGTCGCGTGCGAATCGAACGAGCAATCGACGCGTTCCTCGACTGGCGGCGGCTGGAGCGCGACGCGACGCCACGGTCGGTCGACTCGTACCGGCGAATACTCTGGAAGCTCGCCGAGGCATACCCGGAGGCGCGGCTCGATGAGCTGACGACGGTCGACCTGCGCGCGTTCCTGGGAGAGCATTGGCGGGAGCGGAGCGCGTCGACGCGGTCGAACGTGATCTCGGTGCTGCACTCGTTCTTTGCCTGGGCGGAGGCTGAGGACCTGGTCGAGCTTGACCCTTCGCGGAAGATCCGTCGGCCGCCGAAGCGCAAGCCGGACATCTACCGGCCAAGTCTCGACGAGCTCGCGCGGCTCCGTCGTGCCGCTCTCCCCTATGAGCGACCCGCGCTGCTGCTGATGGAGGGCGCCGGCCTGCGGCGTTCTGAGGTCATCGGGCTACGGTGGGCAGACCTCGACCTCGTCCGCGGTCGTGTGCGCGTCCGTCGGAAGGGACAGCACTGGCATTGGCTGCCGATCGATCGCGACGTCGTCGACGAGCTCCGGACGAGTTTTCGCGAACTGCAGCCCGAGCTCGACGACCATGTGTTCACGGTTCGAGGTCGAGCAGTGGGTGTCGGCATACGCGCGCGAGCGGCGGCGGAAAGATCCGAAGCAACCGGCGAGCGATCAGGCGCTGATGCGGATGGTCTGGCGCGTGTGCAAGCGTGCAGGCGTCCGCCGGCTGTCTCCGCACCAGCTGCGGCATGGCTTCGCGAACCGGTTCCTGCGCGAGAGCGGCCGCGACTTCGTCGCGCTCCAGGCTCTGATGGGCCACTCGCGCCCGGACACGACGCAGCAGTACACCGACGAGGTCGAGCTCGACGAGCTCGCGGAAGCGCTCGATCGCGCGGCTGCGGCTCGCCACGCACAAGCGTCGCCCGAATGGACAACGCTCGAGCCAGAAGTCACAGCCGAGCTGCAAACCCTGGAGTGGAGGCGGCGGGAATCGAACCCGCGTCCGCGGACGCACCGGTCAGAGCGTCTACAAGCTTAGGCTGCCCTTTGATCTCACCCGGTCGGCCGGAGTGCAGCCGTCCTACCGCCGGGCCAGCCATCCTTTCGTCTCGCGCCTCCGGCGATTGGCGTTCCTTCGGCGCCAGCCCGTTGATTGACGCCGCTGTCCGAGCCACGGGCCCAGCTCGGGGCGACGCGTCACCTAACTAGGTTAGGCGGCGAGTGCGAAGTCTGAATCCGCACTTGCATTGGTTCCCGGTTTTTTACGAGGCCTCCGGGACCTCGGCTTGCAGCTCTGCCGGAGAACCGACCACGTCGAGACCTGGTCGCCCCCGTATGTGTGTGGTCACAGTGTAGCCCGAATCGACCGAGGGCTCGACGCCGGTGGGCCGCAACCGACCCGCCGGCGCGCGTGCCACGAGCTACTTCGTCTTCTTGATCTTCGGCGCCGCGAACTGGACGACCTCGAACGTGTTGTTCGGGTTCGCCCGTCCGAACTTCGCGTTGACCGCGTAGAGGCGATTGCCGTGATCGTCCATCGTCGTCGGGACGACGAAGTCCGGATCCTGGATCCGCGTCAGCACCGTGCCCGAGGTCAGGTTCTTCGCGAGCTCGATCATCGCGACCCGGTCGAGCTGGTTCTGGACGATGTAGAGCGTCTTTCCCTTCAGCAGAATGCCGTCCGCGTTCGGAACGCTCGTCGGGCCGCCCGCCGCATCGTTCAGCTCGATCTCGTTCGTGCCGCCCGTTGCGGGGTCGACCGTGAACACCTTGCCCGTGGCGCTCTGCACGACCACGAGCGTCTTGCCGTTCTTCGTCGCGTCGATGCCGTTCAGGTTGAACGCACCCGGAACGTGGACGTAATCACCGGTCAGCGTGACCGTCTCGACCGCGCCGAGCACGCCGCCGGGGCCGATCGCGACCTTGAACAGCATCCCCTTCTGCGAGTCCGTGAAGTACGCCGCGTTCTTGATCACGACGACGTCGTTGATGAACGTCGGCGCCGTCGTCAGCGTGATCTCCTGGAGCGGCGCGCCTGTCTTCGCGTCGTAGACGAATGTCTTGCCGGTCCCGGCGCCCGCGACGACCAGGCGGTTGCCCTTCGAAAGCTCGAGGCCGGTCGCTGCCCGACCACCCGGGACACCGGGCAGGAGAGCACCCGCGCCGGTCCGGAGATCGCCTCGGTAGATCGCCCCGGTGCCGACCGATCCGACGTAGAACGTGTTCCCCCTGATCTCGATCCCCTCCGGCCCGAAGCCGGTGGGCAGCTGGATCACCTCAGGGAAAGGAGCCTTCGCCGCAGGCGCCGCGACCGCCACGGCGGCCACTGCCGCCGCCGCGACGGCAAGAACAGAAACAACACGAAGCATCGGTAAACAAACCCCCTTGTTTGGTTGTCGTCGTTCGGAAAACAGTACGTGCGCCGCGCGGGCCCGGATCGCCCGAAGCGGCGCGCCCACGGGGGCGCGCCGCTCCTGCGAAGCGCTTAGTGCTTGAGGATCCGCGTCAGGTAGAACGAGGCCGGCGCGGGCGCCGGAGCTGCGCGGCGAATGATGTAGAGCGCATCACCGAACTGGTCCGCAGTCGCCGGGTTGACCAGCGGCGCGTCCGCGCTGTTGAGGTGCGCAACCACCTCGCCCGAGCTGAGGTCGTTCGACAGCTTGACGACCGCGACCTGGCCGGGGACGCCGGGAACGGCGGCCGACGGCAGGTTCTGCACGACGTACAGCGTCTTGCCGGAGAGCACGAGCCCGTCACCGCGCGGCACGAGCTCGTCGAGCACGATCTCGTCCACCTCGAGCGTCTCGGCGTCGAGCGTGTAGAGGCGTCCCGTCGTGAATGCCGCGAGGATCAGCGTCTTCCCGTTCGGCGTCCCCTCGATGCCGTTCAGCCCCGCGCCTGTGAGCGACGGGAACGTGAGCGTGTCGAACGTGTCGCTGAGCTCGCAGCCGGCCCCGAGCGGGATCCGGTAGACGACCGGCGCCGAAGTGTTCGTGATCCACGCCGCGTCGTTCGTGACGTAGACGTCATTGATAAACCGCGGCGTCGCCGGCGCGACGGTGTAGTCCTTCAGCAGCGCGCCCGTCGTCGCGTCGTAGACGTACACGTGTCCGGTACCACCGCCGGCCACCCACAGCCGGTTGCATTTCACGTCGGCGAAGACGCCGAACGCGGACTTGCCCGTGCCGCCCGACAAAGGCAGCAGTGCTCCTTCGCCCGTCCGGAGGTCTCCGGCATAGATCATCCCGGCGAAGGGACCCGTGGTCGCGGTGCTGCCGACGTAGAAGGTGTGCCCCTTGCCGATCGCGATTCCCTCGGTGAGGAATCCGGTCGGCAGGTCGATCCGCGAAGGCCAGTTCGGCGAGGCGGCGGGCGTTGCGGCGACGAGCGTCGCCGCGAGAAGCGAGAGAAGAAGCGTGGTCCAGCCAAAACGGCGCATCTACAACAGCCCCCTGGAAGTCGTTGGACGGTGCCGGGCGGACCCTAGCGCATCAGCGCCGGCGCCCAACGGCGCGCGCTATCTGACGATCGGCGTCTCGTTTCGCGATGTCGCGGCGCTTGTCGAAGCGCTCCTTGCCCTTTCCCAGAGCCAATTCGACCTTCGCCCGCCCGGCCTTGAAGTACAGCCGCGTCGGCACAAGCGTGAAACCGCGCTCGCGCACCTTGCCGATCAGCGACTCGATCTCCTTGCGGTGCATGAGGAGCTTCCGGTCGCGATCCGGGTCGTGGTTGTTGACGTTGCCCTTGGCGTATTCGTCGATGTGCGCGCCGACGAGCCACACCTCCATGTCGCGCACGTCCGCGTACGCCTGCTGCAGCGATGCGCGCCCTTCCCGCAGCGACTTCACCTCCGTTCCGGTGAGGACGATCCCCGCTTCGAAGCGGTCGAGGAGGTCGTAGTCGTAGCGCGCGCGCCGGTTCTCCGTGATCAGCTTCTGCGCCACGCTGGCCACGTTAGCGGAGCCGCTGCAACCGCTCAGCGAGGCCGATCACGTCCTCCTTCGTCGCCTGCGGCGCCGTGATCGCGACGGACGGCGCGCCCTCGATCACGACGGAGAGGCGGATGCCGTCCGAGAAGAACGTCGCGGGGCGCCCGTGGAGGACGAGCGTCTTCGTCTCCGAGAGCCGCGACGCGAGGAGCTCCGGCGGCAACACGTCTCGGAACGTCCAGACGTCGGTCGTGCCGTAGTTCGCGACGGTGACGTTGCCTCTCGCATAGCGCAGCTCGCGGAAGCTTGTCAGCCCCTCGCGCCCGAGCCAGTACGGAGCGCGCGAGCGCGCCTGCTCGAGCGGGAGCGCGCGTTCTGTCGCCTTCGCGCCGGCCGGCTCGACGCGGACCGTCCTCCCGCCTCTCGGCAGCTCGAACGCGCGCCTCGCGTCGTCGCGCTCGAGGAGCTCTGCGTCGGTGAGCTCTATCGTCGCGACGACGAACACGCCGCCGCCGTCCTGGCGCTCGCGCCAGCGGATCGAGCGTGGCAATAGCGTCTGGCGGTCGACGATCACGATCTGGTCGATGCGTCCCTGCAGTGGGAGCTGGAGGCGGTACGCGCGCCGCCCGTCGAACGACATCGGCACGAACCGGGTGTCCACCCGCGCAAGCGACTCGCGGTAACGCGTGACGGGGTCGATCAGCTCGGCGCAGCCGGCCGCGAAAGCGCGACACGACGTGCCGACGATCCGCGTTCGCGGCCCGCGCAGGACGCGCTCGAATCGACCCGGCTCGACGAGCGTGTCGCTGAAGGGATCGCCGGAGTCGCTGAAGTTCGTCCAGCGCACGCGCCGGCGTGACGCGTCGTACCAGACCTCACGGCGCGTGGTCCCGCCCGTCCCCGGCAATGCCGAGAAGATCTCGAGCTGCAGGTGGAGGACGCTGTCCGCTCCGCCGAGCGCGCTCAGCGCCCGCGCCTGCACGTCCTCCTGCTGCCGCGGCACCAACAGGACGACCGCGAGCAGCGCGGCCACAGCCGCGGCGGCGCCGAGCGCGAGGCGCGGGACCCGAAATCCGCGGCGCGCAGGGCGAACGCGGCCGAGCATCGCCTCGACCTCGTGAGGCGGAACATCGAGCCGCGCCGGCTCGGCCGCACGCTCGAGCAGCGCCGCGAGGCGCGCGGCCTCGTCAGGCGACGCGCCGGCGCGGGCGAGCTCGGCGCGAATCAGGTCACGCGCCGGCACGGATCCCCTCCCGCTCGAGCGCCTCGCGTAGCTCGCGGCCCGCGCGAAGCATCAGCATCTGGCACGCGCCGACGGTCCTCCCCATCACCCGCGCGACGTCGTCGAACGCGTAGTCCTCGACCAGGCGGAGGTGCACGACGAGCTGGTAGTCGTCGGGCAGCGTGCATAGCGCGCGCGCCACCGCCTCGCGCTCGGGCAGCGTCTCGGTCGCGTCGGGCGCGCCGCGCTCCGGCACATCCGCGACGGCAGTCTCCCGCGCGCTTCGTCTCAGCTGGTCGGCGGCCATGTTGGACGCGACTCGATAGAGCCAGGCGAGCATCGGCTTGCCGCGCCAGCGGAGCACCCCGGCGCGCCGGAACGCCTCCACGAAGACATCGCCGGCGACGTCGGCAGCCGCCTCTCGCGAGCCGAGCCGGGCGGCGAGGTAGCGGACGATCTCCGGATAGTGCGCGCGGAACAGCGCATCGAAGTCGCGCTGGTAGCGCCGGAACGTCCGCTCCTCGTCGCCATGCTCCACCTAGGCCGTCGTCGGCTGCGCCCTCTTCGCGCCACGCGGGCGGCGCCGCAGGAGGAGCAACGCCGCGGCGACGACGAGAAACGCCCCGAGGATGCCGATCGCGACGACCCGCCGCCACGAGCTTCCATCCGGCTCGGGCAGCGGCAGCCCGCCGTCCCGGGCGATCGCCGAAGCGACGTCGTCTTCGACCTTGACGGGCTTGTCGAAGAACAACGCCTGCTCCGACGGCATGTACAGGAACTGCATGTCCGCGGTGAACCAGGGGTTCGCGCGATCCGGCGTCACGGTGACGTCGACCCACGTGGCGTTGCTCGACATCTTCGCCTCGGTCGACGCGAGGCCGCTGAACAGCGCCGCGTACGCGGCGGGGTGAGCGGCACGCTTGCCGTTGACGTACGCGTCGACGACCTCCGGCGCCGGATACGGCCGAACGCCCTCGGCGAGCCGCTGGAGCAGCGCCGCCGACGGCGGCGGAACGCGCTTGAACGGCTCGAGATAGCCGCCGCGCAGGAACCTGATCAGGTTCGGCTTCACGTACCACATCTCGACCGAGAACCGGCCTGCGCCGCGACGGTCGCCGCGCACGAGCATCCCGAGCTTGTAGAACTCGCCGGCCGGCACGGCGTCGAGGACGGTCGCGGGCGCCCCGGTAGCTGTGGGGCGGCCCTCGAACGCAGCCCGGAACGCCTCGAACGCCGCGCCGCCGCTACCGCTGCCGATGCCGATGCCGCTCGAGCTGTTGCAGCCCTCGGGGCCGCAGACGCTGATCGACTGCAGCTCCTTGGCGAGCGCGGCCGGCGCGAGCACGAGCGCGGCGAGCACGACGGCGAGCACCAGCTTCTTCATCCCAGTCCCTCCTTCGACGCTGACACTCCCATATCCGGCGAAGGGGATCGAATGTCACGCAGCTCGTTCGGTAGCGTCCGCGAGGTGCGCGAGTACGCTGTGCCGATCCTGCCGAGCCGCGACCTCCGCGAAACGCTCGCGTTCTACGAGCACCTCGGCTTCGAGAACCGAGGCGCGCCGCCGGAAGTGTGGGACTACCTGATCGTCGGCCGCGGCGACGTGGAGCTGCACTTCTTCGCGAAGCCCGACGTCGATCCGCTGACCACCGCCGCAGGGTGCTTCGTGCACGTCGCCGACGCGGAAGCACTCCACGACGAGTGGGCGGCGGCGGGCGTCGAGCACGACGCCGCTACGGGCAGCCGGTTGGTCGCGCCGATGGACACCGACTACGGGATGCGCGAATTCGGCGTCGTCGACCGCAGCGGCAACCTCATCCGAGTCGGGTCGCCGCTCGCGTCGTCGTAACCGTCACGGCGGCGAGAGCTCGACCTTCCCTTCCGAACGCTCGATCCGCTCGACGCGGATGTCGATCGCGTCGCCGAGTCGGAACGTGCCGCCGCGGCGGCCGACGAGGGCCGTGCCGAGAACGGTCGGCTCGTACCAGCCGCCCGGGAGCCTGCGCGCCGGCAGGAAGCCTTCGAAGACCTCGCCGAAGCGGACGAAGATCCCCGCGCCGATCAGGCCGATGATCTCGCCCGTGAACGGCTCCTCCCACCCACGGTCGAACAGCACCGAGTCGAGCAGCCACGCGAGGCAGAGCGCGTCCGCCCGGTGCTCGATCTTGGCCGCCTCGCGCTCCCGTTCCGAAACCTCCGTCGCGAGCTCGGGGAGGTCGCCGGGGAGTGGCTCGTCGCCGACGCCGAGCTCGCGGAGCAGCGCGCGATGGCACACGAGATCCGGATAACGGCGAATCGGCGACGTGAAGTGGCAGTACGCGCCGCTCGCGAGGCCGGAGTGGCCGCGGTTGCGGGGGTCGTAGCGCGCCTGCTTGAGCGCTCGCAGCACGAGGGCCGGGAACGCCTCCCGCCCGCGCCCAGACTGCGCCACATACGTCGCGACGCGCTCCGCGGCCGCGGCCGCGACGCGCGCCGCCTCGCTCGGTCCGAGCCTGTCCTCCTCCGGCGCCGGCGGCGTCGGGACGCCGAGGTCGGCGAGCTTGGACAGGAGCAGCCCGACGGCCTGCGGATCGGGTCGCTCGTGCACGCGGTAGAGCGCCTCGCGGTTGCGCGACGAGAGCAGCTCGGCGACGGCTTCGTTCGCGAGGATCATGTACTCCTCGACGAGCGCGTGAGCCTCGGGCTCGCCCTCCAGCCACGCCCGTGCGACGCCGCCGCGCTTGTCGAACGCGAACACGATCTCCGGAGACTCGATCCGCAGCGCGCCGCGCGCGAAGCGTCGTCGGCGAAGGTCGCGCGCGTGGTCGTCGAGCCTCCGGAGCTCCGCGAGCCACGGGAAGTCCTCCTCACCCGCGAGCATCCGCTGAACTTGCGCGTACGTCAGCCGCGCGTCGCTTCGAATCACGGAGCGGTAGAACGTCGGCTCCCGATTGCCGAAGGGCAGCTCGATTGTGACCGCCAGGCGCTCGACGTTCGGGCGCAGGCTGCACAGGTCGTCCGCGAGCTCGGGCGGGAGCATCGGCGCGACGAGGCCCGGAACGTACGTCGAGAAGCCGCGCCGGGCCGCGCCGCGGTCGAGGGGCGTGCCGGCCCGGACGAAATACGACACGTCCGCGATGTGCACGAACGCGGCGTCGTCACCGATCGAGAGCGCATCGTCGAAGTCCTTGGCGGTGTCGGGATCGATCGTGACCGTCGGCAGCTCGCGAAGATCAACGCGGCCCTCGAGCGAGGGCTCCGGCGGGTCATACGGCTCGAACTCCTGCCGCGCACCCGTCTCCACGAGCAGCGCCTCGAGGACGTTCCCGATGTCGTTCGCGCTGCCGAGGATTCGCTCGACGCGCGCGCGGCCGCGCCCGGGCCGCGCGACCACGAGATCGCCCGAACCAGCCTCGCCGATGCCCTTGCGATCGAGGACGAGCGGGACGCCGGGTGTGAAGTACGGCTCGCCGACGACGAGCTTGCCGCGGCGCGCGACCTCGACGACGACGCGCGCGTCTTCGGTCAGCGGAGGAACAGCTCGAGGGCCGCTTCGAGCCCCTCGTCGGCGCGCGTGCCCGGCCTGTCAGGTGCGACCAGATGCGGCTCGACACCGCGGAGGTTGATGTCGCGCCCCGCAGGCGTGAGGTAGGTGGCAGTCGTGAGACGCAGCGCGGCTCCATTCGGAAGCGGGCGCACGGACTGGACGACCGCCTTTCCGAACGTGTGCTCGCCGACGAGGAGCGCCCGGCGGTTGTCGCGAAGTGCGGCCGCGACGATCTCGGCGGCGCTCGCGCTGTTCCGGTCGATGAGAACGACGAGGGGCAGCGCGGTCGCGTTGTCCGCGCTCGCCGAGTAGACCTGCCGCGAGGCGTGCGCACTGATCAGCGTCACGATCACGCCGTGGTCGAGGAAGAGCGACGCGACGGCGACGGCCTGCTCGAACAGTCCGCCCGGATTCCCGCGCAGATCCAGCACGATCCCGGCCGCGTTCGCGCGCGCGAGCTTGTCGAGCGCAGCCGAGACCACGGGTGCGGCGCCCGTCCGGAAAGCGGAAAGCCGCAGGTACCCGATCCTCAACTTGTCGAGCGCGAGGAGCTTCGACTGGACGGCCGGCGCACCAAGCCGGGCGCGCACCACGTCGAGCGCCAGCGTCTGCGATCCGCGCCGGGCGTCGAGGTGAACGGTCGTTCCCTCGGGACCGATCAGTGTCGCAATCGCGCTTTCGTACGTCGCTTCGCGGATTGGCTTCCGGTTGACGGACGTGATCACGTCGCCGACTGCGAGTCCCGCGGCGCGCGCCGGGCCTGCCTTCATCCGGACGACGCGAAGGCCGTCGGCGACCGGCAGGACGCCGACGCCGATCCCCGTATAGGTCGACCGCGTCTCCCGCTGCAACAGCCGCAGCTTCGTGCCGTCCAGATACTCGGTGTACGGGTCGTGGAGCGCGCTCAGCATCGCAGACACGCTCGGCTCCCGAAGCACGTTGGCCGGAACGGGACGGTAGTAGCTGCGCATCAACTCCGTCCGCACGTGCTCGAGCAACGTATCGGCGCCCGCGGGACCAGTTCCCCCTCCACCCAGCGACATCCCAAACGCCATCGCGCCGACGACGGCGACAGTTGCAGCAACCGAGAAGATCGTCCGCCGCAAGGGTGTGCCGAGTATAGGGCCGATTTAGATGCGAAGAAAGCGCCGGATCGTGAGCCCCGAGCCGGCCGCACCGAGCGCAAGTCCGATCAGCAGGAGGACGCCGGCCTGCAGCACGAACGGCCACGCCTCCGCTCCGCTCGACGACTCCACGTCGCCCGGAAGCGCCGGCACGACGACCGTCTTGGTCACGAACAGAAGCAGGACTGCGGCGACGGCGCCGACGACCCCGCAGATCAGCCCCTCGAGCATGAACGGGCCCCGAACGAACCAGTTCGTCGCGCCGACGAGCTTCATCACCTCGATCTCGCGTCGGCGGGAGAAGATCGAGAGCCGGATCGTGTTCGCGATCAGCAGCATCGACGCGAGCAGGAGCAGCAGGACCGCGACGACGACGACCGCGCCGATCAGCGCGACGAACTTGACGATCTTGCGCGCCGTCTGCCCGCCGTACTCGACGCTTTCCACTCCGGCCGGTCGCGGCGTCAGCCGCTGCTTGAGGACGAACACGTCGCGGCCGTTCCGCACGGTGACCTTCAGCTTGTCCGGGAGCGGGTTCGACGGCAGGCCCGCGACCAGCTCCGGCGTCCGCTTCTCCATGATGTCGAGCGCCTCCTCGCGCGAGACGAAATCGACGTTCCGCACCTCCGGGAACTGCGACACCTGGTTCGCGACCTTGTCCATCTCGCTCTGCTTCGCATCGCCGGCGTTGGGGCACGAGAGCGCGCGACAGAAGTAGACGTTGACGACGAGCTGCCTCTCGACGTTGTCCGACCACGAGAGCAGCCACGTTCCCACGCCGATCGTCGCGCCGACAAGGAACATCCCGATCAGCACCGTCACGGTCGCCGCGAGTGTCGTCGACATGTTCGCGGCAAGCGACCGCCAGGCCTCGGCTGCCAGGATGCGGAACCTCATTCGGACTCGTAGCCGCCGCGCCGCTCGTCGCGCGCGAGCCGGCCGTCCTCGAGGCCGATAACGCGGCGCCGCATCTTGTCGACCATCTCGCGGTCGTGCGTGACCATGAGGATCGTCGTCCCGCTGCGGTTGATGCGGTAAAGGAGCTGCATGATTCCCACGGACGTGTCGGGATCGAGGTTCCCCGTCGGCTCGTCGCAGACGAGGAGCGGCGGGTGGTTCACGACGGCGCGTGCGATCGACACCCGCTGCTGCTCGCCGCCCGAGAGCTGGTCGGGGTACGACGTCATCTTGTCCGCGAGGCCGACGAGTGAGAGCACCTCGGGAA
>Ga0126312_10001540_pt1 | contig 15153 bp, 18 predicted proteins | sample Plot104A_FD_92537 | JGI IMG/M metagenome (GOLD analysis project Ga0126312, IMG submission 92537) | Serpentine soil microbial communities from UC McLaughlin Reserve, CA, USA - Plot104A | ecosystem: Environmental > Terrestrial > Soil > Grasslands | place: USA: UC McLaughlin Reserve, Lake County...
GCGATGTAGGACTCGTCGTCGCTCTCTGCGGAGGCCACGAGGCATGGTCCGGCCTGGGGGGAGGTGCCCGTCTTGACGCCGGTCGCCGGCCCGTAATCGTAGCCTGAGTTAGGAACGACGAGCAGGTTGGTGTTGACGACGTCTATCTCCCTGTCTTGCGTCGATATGGTGGCCTCGGGCGTGCTGACGATCTCCCGGAACTCGGGGTACTTCATCGCCTCCCTGGTTATCTTCGCCAGGTCTGCGGCGCTCGAGTAGTTGCCGTCGGCGTCGATGCCGGCAGGGTTCTCGAAATGGGTGTTCTTCAGGCCCAATTCCTTGGCCTTATCGTTCATCTTTGCGACGAACTCGTCCACGCTACCGTCCCCCAGATGCTCGGACAGGGCGTAGACCGCGTCGGTGCCAGAAGGTATCAAAGCCGCCTTGAGGAGGTCCCTGACGCTCACGCGGTCGTAGGGGTAGAGACCGATGTTGCTGTAGATAGACCCGGCGTAGGAGGCGGCGTCCTCCGAGACGGTCACCTCTTCGTCGAAGTCTACGCCCTCATCGAGTGCTACGAGGGCGACCATGATCTTGGTCGTCGAGGCTATGGGGACCCGCTTGTCCGGATCTTTGCCGGCCAGATAGAGGCCCGTGTCCGCGTCGATGAGCGTCCAGGAGCCGGCGTCCAGCTTCGGGGCTCCCGGAGGCGCCTGGGACTTCGTCTCCTGGGCTGCGGCCCTACCCGGCCAGGACACCGGTGCCAGGGCCAGCAAGACCAGGAGCGCGATAAAGGTCGCGGCTGCTTTGAGGAGGTCTATTCTTGTTCGCACCCGTGGCCCTCCTCTACCTGGATAACCGGCCGGATGAAGATCTTTCGGCCGCGCTTCCCCTGCAACGATGCCGCCGGAGGCGGACGAGGGTATTTTGCACGAGAGGGCCGTTCCTTACCACCCTGAAGACCGGCTACCAGGGCCAATGTCGTGGGATCATGCAGAAGATTCAAAGCACCAACCGTTGCCGCTGCGGTGGGGTGGGGTTACGCTTAGAGGGTCCCTGCACTTAGAGGAGGATGCATGGGAGACCGTCGGAGATTGGCCCGGGAGGACCTCGAGGCCATGCGCCAGGAGTTCGTAGTCGGCGAGCGCTCCGGCAGCCTGGACGACGACCTCCACCAGATGCGCCGCAGCGCCAGGCTCGGCGTGAGCCCCGAGGACTGGGCCAGGGCGCGGAAGCTGGCGCCGGTCTACGCCAGGGCGCTCCGGAGGTACCTGGATCAGGGATAGGGCCAGCCCGTGAACCCCAGAATTTCTTCGGGTCACGCAAAAATCACTCATTTGGGGGATGCGCTGCTTGCTCGCGGTAAAATAGAGTAGGCCAAGACCGGGCGAGGAACCCTCTCTCAGGACCCCGCAGCCCGGCGACATTACTCATAGGATCGGGCCTTCGGTACCTTCCCCCTCCTTACCGGCCCGGTCCTAATTCTTTGCCCCCGCCACCGTATCTCGACTCGCCAGAACGTCTTCCGTACTACAATGTTTTCAGGTTGTTATCGGATGTCACGGGGACGTGCGTTTATCCTCTAGGTTGCGCCCTGTAATTTGGCAGAGAGAGGAAGGGAAGACCCGATGAGGATCCCGCCTAAGGGATACCTGACGCTGGCGTTGCTCTGCGGGGAGTTGATCTGCGTCATAGTCTGGGCTTTCACAGGGATCTTATTCGTACTCGTCATCGGCATCGCCGCCGGTGTTGGTAGTGTAGCCACGGCGATGCGCTGGGAGCACTAAGAGCATGAACGTACTGGCACTGGGATTCCCGTTGTGGCTCTTGATGGCCGTGCTCGTCGTTTTCGCTTTGCTCCTCTACTACATGCTGCACGGAAGGGTGTCCCGGGGGCTGCTCATACCTCTGGCCATCGTTCTCGCGCCTGTGTGCACCGCGGCCGCAGTGGCCGTCGCCATCGTGCTATCGGCGCTGCTGTCCCCGTTCTACGAAACGCCGACCGGTCCTGTAACCCCACAGCCCAAGACATCACCGGCGCCTACCCCAGCTACCACCTCCCTCGAGACCACAGGCCCGTCCCCGACAGCCTCGCCGGCGGGATCACCTACGGCCTCTCCGACCGCCTCGCCGTCCGCTTCTGCAACGGCGTCGCCGTGAGAGCATGTCAGCTGATCGGCATGCGCCTGACCAAGCCCTGGCTGAGTTGCTGACAAGCGAAGGCCTTAAGGCCGGAGCGGGCTGAGAAGCGCGGGTTGCAGAAGGTCCATCCTTCTGCAACCCGCTGCAGGATAGGACCGGAAGCTCTCAGGCCGGGGTGTAACGACCCCTCCCTCTTCTCGCGTCCAACCTAGAGCAAGGGCAATCAGCCGTCGAGGAGAGGAGGACCGGAGAATGGGCAGGAGGAAGCGCAGGGGTGCCGGAGATGCTCTGGACAAGGCCGTCGGCCGGTTGGCGGAGACCGCCGGGACGGCGAGCGGCGACAAGACCCTGCAGTCCGAGGGGCGGGCGGCGCAAAGACTTGGCGAGAGGAAGACCTACGTGGTGACGACCCACGCCGACGGGGGGTGGAAGGTACAGGCCGAGGGGGCCAGCCGAGCGACGAGCGTCCACAAGACCAAGGGCGAGGCGGTGGCGAAGGCCAGGGAACTGGCCAGGAGGCACCAGCCGAGCCAGCTCCTCGTCTACAAGCAGAACGGCACCATCCAGACCGAACAAAGCTACGGGTAGGGCGATTGCCCTGGCTTGGGGTCGAGTGAACCAGGCCGATGGGGCCGGGCGCACACGACCCTCGTGGTGCAGACCGACGGGGAGGTAGGCGCGGTGCAAGAGCAGCGAGGGCGGATAGTCGAAGAGATACGCACGGCGGAGCGGGCGCACGACCTCTTGACGGAGCTGGAGCGGCGCTTGAAGGATAAAGACCGCACGGACCTAGAGAACCACTTGACGCAACTGGACCGGTTGGCGGCATCCCTGCCCGAGGGCCACATCGTGCGGCTGCTGGTGGAGGACGCCACCGGGTACGCCAGGGCGCGCGGCGCGGGCAAGGCGGGCTCGGTCGCGAGCAGATCCCGCTCGAAGACCGAGGGGAGAATCTCGAGGCTCCGGGGGATGCTCGACCGCCAAGACGCGCTCGCTAGCATGGACGCGTAGCGCCCCGCGCGATGGCGTAGGGTGTTCGGGGGTGAGTGGTCGGTAAACGCATAGACGATTTAGATGACCTTACCGTAGAGGGCATCTGGGAAGCGCACATGAACGGCGAGCTCGCCCATGCTGATGTAGTAGATACAGGATGGGGAGACTGGCTATCCGGGAAGGTTGAGCGCTTCTGCGTCGAAAAAGATCGAGTATCCACAATTGTTACACGTAGCGTAGTTGAACTGCGGATCTGCGGACCCAACAGAGGCCGAGCGAGGTCCTGCTAGGGTGCCTTTGGCCTCGAAACTCTCCGTGGCTTTGCATATGGGGCAAACAAGGGGCCCGGCTTTCTTGCTGTTCAAGTGGGTCGCTAACCTGGCGTACCTCTCACTGTCGCCCACGATCTCCCCTTTCGTCAAGTGCCTTGGAGGCATATTAACCGATCTTTCGTTGTTGATGAATAGAGTGGAGGAAAGCATCACAATTGAACCCCGACAAGGTTGGCGCGAGAGCCCGGCCGGGAACATATGGAGGGGGGAGGCCCCGACCGGACTAAGGACTACCGACCCTAACATCCTTGCCTTTAATCGTTGTTAATGGGGGTTGAAGTACCATTAAAGCTTTCCACCCCACCAGGGTGGAATGGGAGTGTCGGAGAACAACCTCATGAACGATCGCGAAAATGAAGGCCGCGCTGTGGGCAAATGGGAGAAAACGGCGCGGCCAGTAATGAGGAGGGCGGGTGCGGATTCCATGGGGAGAGAACACACCCGCGCTCACCGCTACTCTACGTGGAGTCCAAGACCAGCGCATCTGCCGAACGGCATATCTTGCACACCTTCATTCTGGGGAAACTTTCGGTAATTATCAGCCCCGATCAGACCCAAAAGGCCGGGACATAGAACGCAGGATACCCCGGCCCGGTCGCTTGCGGCCTCGGGCGTGGGGAACTGCTCGGGATTGCGCCGACCGAGGCAAAAGACGCACTGGAGGCACGCTGGGCGGCTCAAGCCCGTGGTCGCAGACGCGTGGTCGTGTACCCTACAAGTGGGCGACGCCTCGGCGCAGATTGCTTGTGGCGGATCGCGGGCCGTTGAGATATCTTTGGCCTGGAGACCCGGGATGCGATTGGTGAAGAGATGACGTTTGGCAAGAGCAGGCCTCCCCTCGTACCCGACCCTGGACAGCAGGTGCTCTTGCTGTCCGAAGACGGCTCGCGGATCGAAGGATTCCGTGCCGTCTCGGGGCCGCTCACCACGGAGACGGGTGAAGTAATCATCAGGGTGGCTATCGAGGAGGAATACAGAGATGCGAGGTGGGAAGGCCGCCGCGCTGTAAGTATGGCATGGCCCGCCGCAATGGTGGAGGTCTCCGTACCCTGGTACAAATGGCAGCGGTGGTTCACCAGGTAGGTATCAGCTAGTCAGCACGCGCCCTGTCGGGCGCTGGACAGCACTTCAGCACGGCGGCTTTGCCGCCTTGTCAGCATGTCAGCTCTTGTTGCTGACATGCTGATTAGCTGAAATGCTGCCTCTGCAGGTCTTCGATCTCGTGGTGGACACCACGGAGGCTGGGGTAGAGCCTCCCGTACACCCTCCGGAAGGCGGCATCGTAGAACGGGACCTCATCAGGGACCGGTTCGATGGTGTTCTCGGCGTAGCGCAACTCTCTCAAGGCGGATGGGACGTCGGCGTAGACGCCGGCGCCTATCCCGCCCAGAACGGCGGCCCCGAGGCTGGTCGCCTCCTCCACGCCGACTACGGTGATCTCCTGATTCAAGACGGTGGCTTTGATGCGCATCAGAAGACGGTTCTGGGCGCCGCCGCCGATTGCGTAGATGGTCCCGAGCTCATCTATCCCTGAGTGGTCCAGGAGCGGTTCGAGCGAGTTGCGGGAATCATAGGCCAGTCCCTCCAGGACGGCCCTGAAGATGGCCCCGCGCCCTACGTCCGTGCTGAGGCCGACGAACGCCCCCCTCGCTGCGGGGTCGTCGTACGGTGGGTTCGCGAGGCGCAGGTGCGGCAAGAAGAAGGCGCCGAGAGATCCCGGTGGAATCTCTTCCGCCTCGGAGATCATGGTGTCGTAGTCGACCCCGCCGAGGGCCTCCCTTACCCATTCGACGCTGGCGCCCGAGGTGTACTGGCCGCCGAAGACGTAGTACCGGCCCGCCACGTGGGCGCCCTGGGTGTAACCCTGCTGCCCGATGTGGGGGTCTGTGAGCGGGTGTTCGAGCGGCAGGAAGATCGCCTCCGCGGTCCCTAGCGAGTTGAGCATCGTGCCCTTCTGCGTGACGCCGGCGGCTAGGGCGCCGCAGACGTGGTCGTGGCCGCCGGTCGCGACGCCGGCGCTCTCCGGCAGCCCCGTCGCCGAGGTGGCGTCCGGGGTCACGGGACCGAGAGATGAGCCGCCGCCTCGCAGGGGTGCGAAGAGATCCGGGGGAATACCCACCTCCTCGAGCAATTCCCCGGCCCACTGTAGCCCGTGCAGGTCGAGGGCCAGCGTGCGGGAGGCCAGGGAGTAATCCGTGGCGGCGACGCCGCAGAGGCGGAACGCCATGTAGTCGGCCACGTTCAACCAGGTGGCGGTGCGCGAGTAGGCGTCGGGCTCATTCTCCTTGAACCAGAGAAGTTTGCACAACCCGAAGATGGGCTGCAATGAAAGGCCCGTCAGGCCGAAGAGTCGGTCCTGTCCCACCACGCGACCCAGACGCTCGGCCTGGGGCCACGCCCGCCCGTCGAACCACGCGATGATGTCGCTGGTTGGCTCGCCGCCGGAGTCGAGCGGCACGGCCGCCTCACCCATGCTGGCTATGGCTATGCTCGCCACGCGGCCGGGGTCGTCGAGCTTCTCCGTTACCCGGCGCACCGTCGCCGCAAAGGAGTCCCACAACTCTTCGGCGTCGTGGTGAGCTCTGCCCGGCCTCGGGTAGTGGGTCGGGGTCGGTGAGCTGGCCCCTTCCAGTGCGCTACCGTTCCTCTCGAAGGCTACGACTTTGATGTTCGTCGTGCCGACGTCGGCCCCGATCAGGATCGGCTCCGCTTTCATCGAGAGGTAGAGCTCTTCGGGGTCAGGTAGCCGTCGCCGTTTTCATCTTGCATGACCCCTATCATACTTTCGATGGCTGTCAGGGGCAGTCAGGATAGGGTACGGCGCCAGAATTCACGGCGAAGTAAGGCCAAGATGCCTTATGCTATGGCTTGTGGGAGAACTGCGAGCCGTAGGGAGCAGACGCATCTCCAGGACCGCATTGCGCAACCTGCTCTACCTGGGGTCGATAGGGTTGGCCGTCCATCTGATCCTACCCCAGATTCCGGGTCTGGAACACTCCGCAAGGCTCGTGGCCGGGGCTTCGCCGCTCCTGGTTGGTGTGGCGTTTCTGGCCGAGGTCTCGAGCGAGGTGTGCTACGCGGAGTTGCTGGGACGGGCTGTGGCGGCCGCTTCGAGAAGGGAGACGACCGCGCGTTCCAGGAGCCGCAGGGGCCTCGGCCTCTGGTTCATGCTGCGCCTGACGATCTGCGGATACGGCGCCGCCCACGTGCTGCCCGGAGGAGGGGCGGCCGCCGCGACCGTGACCTACGGGGCACTGCGGGCCCGTGGGGTGGACCGCACGGCCGTCGGTCTGGCTGTGGCCGCGGTCTCGATCCTCGTGTACGGGGCGCTCGGAGTCCTGTTCTCGGGAAGCCTGCTTTACTTGCTCATCCGGGGCGATCTGACACAGGTGGAGGTGGCCCTCACGGTGGTGGCCGCTGTGCTCGTGGTCGCGGCTTCCCTGGCCGGCTATTTTGCATACAGGAGACCCCGCGCGGCGCGACGGATGTCAAAGGACATAGTCTACGGGGTGGTTCGAATCGTTCGCCGCCGGTACGGGAGGCGGCAGGCCGAGGAACTGGTGGACCGGTTGGCTGACCGTCTTGGCGAGGAGCTGAGATCCCTGCGCCAACAGGTCAAGAGACGCCCGCTCGAGGTTCTGGGGTGGGGCTGTCTCGCGTTCGGCTACTGGGCTTTCGACGCCACGTGTCTCGTACTGGTGTTCTTCGCGCTCGGGGTGCCTGCTAGCACAGGCGAGTTGCTCGTCGCCTACGGCATAGCCACGGCGGCCGGCTCGCTCCCGCTGACGCCAGGCGGCATCGGCGTGTTCGAGGCTACCATGCTTGCTACCCTCGCCGTGTTCGGGATCGGGGCTGATGCCGCGATTCCCATCCTCGGGTACCGGCTCTTCAACTTCTGGATGCCCATTCCTCTCGCGGCGCTCCTCTACCCGATCCTGCGGATAAGGAAGACCGAAGGAGGAAGCGGGGTCCGGTGAGGTGGCCCTGTCGGCCGTGTCCCTGAGCCGGGCGTATAATGTCCGTCCGTGATCGTTGACAGCGCCATCTACGTCGGCGGGGATCGGACGGAATATTCCAAGCTGGAGGGGATCAGACGCGCGTGCCACGAACGCGGAGGGTTTGCCTGGATCGAGCTCGTCGAGCCTGATGAGGAGGAGTTGGACTCCGTGGGTAGCGAGTTCGACCTGCCCGAGATGGCCGTGCGGGGTGCGATCAAAGCCCACCACCGCCCCAGGCTGGAGCGTTACGGCGAGACGCTCTTCGTCGTGCTCAGGACTGCACACTACCTGGACGAAGAGGAGCGGGTGGAATTCGGCGAGATCCACACCTTTCTTGGAAGGGACTTCGTCGTCACCGTCAGGCTTGGTGGGACATCGGCGCTCGAAGCTCTCCGCAAGACGCTCGAGCGCGAGTTCCTGAGCAGGGGTACGGAGGCCGTGCTCTGGGCTGTGATCGACAGGGTCGTCGACGACTACGACCCCGTGATAGACGGGCTCGAGAACGACGTCGACGAGATCGAAGAGGAGGTCTTCGGGGGCAACGCTGACGTCTCGCGCAGAATCTACGAGCTCTCGCGGGAGGTGCTCGTGTTCCGCCGGGCGGCGCAGCCACTGGCCAAAATACTCGAACACCTGTTCGAAGAGCCTTTCGACGGCGAAGTGCTGCGCCGGATGCGCAGCTTGCACGAGCGCACATTGCGGGTGGCCGAGCAGATAGACGGCTTCAGGGAGCTGCTCTCTAACATCCTCAGCGTAAACCTCACCCTGGTCAGCGTCGAGCAGAACGCGGCGATGCAGAACCAGAGCGTGCAGGTGCAGAAGATCTCTGCCTGGGCCGCCATCGTGGCCGTGCCGACCCTGATAACGGGCGTCTACGGGATGAACTTCCGCTACATGCCCGAGCTGAACCTGTATCTTGGATACCCGCTCGCTCTCGCGGTTATGGCCGCGATCTCCGGCCTGCTCTACCTCGGTTTCAGACGAGCAGGATGGCTGTAGAAAAGCACTTCAGCTAGTCAGCATTTCAGCACGCTCAGCCCTTTAGGCTTCGCTTGTCAGCCCGCCGCTTGGCGAAGCCTGGCTTCGCCAGGCGGCTCTCAGCACTTCAGCAGGGTGGTAAGCCTCGCCCGGGGCGCGGAAAAACTTCCGAGGGGTGCTCCCGCGCGATAGGGCTTGGCCCCGGACGAAGCTGACATGCTGAAGTGCTGAAATGGTCTAACGGGACACCTGCGGGCTCCCGCTCTGCATCTCCGCGCTCCCAGGGGCGCTCTTTCTCGCCTGGCGCACGTTTACTACGAGAAGTCCTGTGTCGTTGCCGGTGGGGGCTTCGAGCACGTTCAGCACACAGACGTCCATGAGAACCCAATTTCCCCAGGCGTCATGGAAACGGACCTCGACGCTCTCCGAGGCTCCCGGCTCCTCTATGACTACGGAGACGAGAAACCGGAGGAGGGGCAAGTCGTCTTCGTGGACCAGCTCGAAGGCGTCTTTCCAGAAGATCTCCTCCTGAAGGTAGCCGAGAAATCCTCTACCTGTGGCATTCGGGCGAGCCGGTCTAGGCCGGAGACCTATGTGACGCAGGCCTGATGAGGTAAGGACGAACACCGTGCCAGACCCCTCCCGTCCCTCTGATGAGCCCGCGATCTGTCATGAACGGACCCCTGATTCGTGTTGCAGCCTGCGGAAACCGTCCATTCGTATTCCCCTTGCATCCACCCGTCGATGACGCCCCCGGCGACACGAGGTAACCCGCTGTCGGCCGATTCACTACTAATAGCACGCCGGCCTTCCCACAGCGAGTCCTCGGTAGCGCCGGGCGAGAAAAATGGCCCAAAGTATGCAGGAAGGCCTCCGTACGGAGGCCGGTAAAGAGCCTTCGCAGACGACTCTATTTCGGATCTATCTCATTGCGGGTGGGGTTGACGGCGCTGGCGTACCCTCAACGTCGCGCCGATATGCACTTCCTCTGGCTTCATAACGCGTCTCCCGCCTCTAGGCGACCCAGCAGGGATCAGTAAGGTTCGAAGGCGAACCCCTCTTCGGCGTATACCTTGGCGTACTCCATGTCGTAGGCGCGGGTAGAGACGATCTCCTTGACCTGATCTTCGGAAGGCTCCAGGGCAGGGTGCCTCTGGATCAGGTGTTCTCGCACCACGGCGCACAACGTATCGTCGTCTTCCGCTTCCAGATGATGGTGGCAATGACATAGCAAAGCACGCATCCTGATTCCTCCTTTCCCTCTCCCGGGCACTCGCTCTCCCGCACACCGCGAAGCCCGAGAGCAAAATCTTGATCGATAGGCGCCGGAATGTCGGTATCATCGGATACTTAAGTACTGGTAGGAAAAGGTTCAATCTGCGGAGACTTGATTTTCGGGTTGGATGAAGACCATACAACACTACTTTCCGGGGTTGGCCCCTTCGATTTGCTCTCACAAGAGCAGTTAGGGAGGATCGCCCACGGCATCCCGGCCAAGACCTTCGAGGTAGGCGAGCACGCCTTCACCCCCCACTTACAGAGGCGAGGTATTCTTCTTGCTCCTTGGAGGACGGGTGCGTATCTACCGCCTGGAAGCCGGACAGGAAGTCACCATCAGCTTGTTAGAGGCCGGAGAGATGTTCGGCGAGGCGGCATTCACTTCCAGAGAGGGGAAAGGCCCTTACGCCCAGGCCATAAAGCGTGTAGAAGATCGCGCGGTTCAGGAAGGCGATCTTCTACACGCTTATCCAGAGAGACCCTGCGCTGGGCATAAGGACCATAGAGCTCCTTGGGGAGTGCCTCTCCTTCTACGAGCAGAGGATCGCCGACATGGGCCTCAAGAAGGTGCCTGCCCGGCTGGCGAACCTCATCCTGCAGCTAGCGGAGACAGAGGGAGTCGTGACCGGCCAAGGACGCTACCGTCTCCGCACCCAGTACACTCATGAAGAGCTCGCCCTGATGGTCGGGGCAAAACGCGTCGCCGTTAGCAGAGCGATGAAGGGGCTCAGGGAGGCCGGGCGCCGGAGCATTGTGGTCTTCCATGCCGGGTCGTCTCCTCCCGGCATGATACAGGAGGCGGCACCTCAATCGACATTGGAGAAGTAGTCCCGTCAGGGATGGTGGACGCGCATAGAGGAACTCGACTTGGCACGTCGCAAGGACCTGGCCTGCCAGGGATCTACAGAGGAGATGTCGGTAAGATGGTCGCGAGGGATTTTTCAGGCGGTGCTGGCAGAGTCGAGGAGGTCGGGTGGTTCAGCGTAGAGAGGCCGGGTCCTCCGGCGCTCCAGGCTCGCCGGATAGGTTGTACGAAGGCTACATCTTCGATCTCGACGGGACCATCTATCTGGGAGATGAGCTGCTCCCCGGCGTGAAGCGTTTGATCCCGAAGCTGCGTGAGCTCGGAAAGCGGGTGATCTTCGTCTCCAACAACGCCACGAAGGACCCCCAGATGTACGCCGAGAAGCTCGGCCAACTGGGTCTCGAGACGCCAGAGTCGGAGATAGTAAATACCGTCGTTACCATGACAGAGTGGCTGCTCAGGAACCACCCTGACGCGACGGTCTTCCCCATAAGCGAAGAGCCTTTGAAGAACTCGCTCTCTGCGGCCGGGATCAAGATGTCCGAGGACCCCGAGGAGATCGACATCGTCATCGCGAGCTACGACCGCGGTTTCGAGTACCGCAAGCTCCAGATCGCCTTCGACGCCATCTGGTTCTACGAGCGAGCGATGCTCGTAACTACGAACCCGGACCGTTACTGTCCGTTTCCTGGCGGCAGGGGCGAGCCCGACGCGGCGGCGATCGTCGCGGCCATAGAGGCATGTACGGGCACGAAATGCCAGGTCAACGTGGGCAAGCCTGCCCCTATCATGTTGGAGACGATAGTGGATCTGATCGGGCTCGATGCCAAGGAGTGCGTGATATGCGGCGACCGGCTCTACACGGAGATCCAGATGGCGAAAAGCGCAGGGATGCCCTCGGCCGTCGTCTTTAGCGGCGAGACGACCGAACAGGATCTGGCCGGGGAGCCGGATGAGAACCTGCCCGACTACACGTTACAGAGGATAGATCAACTCGTCCCGCGCGATCTGTGGGATGTGTTCGGCTGGGAGGATGAGTGAGAGGGGAGCACGGCAATGGCTGAGGGGCCTTACCTCCTTGGCATCGACTTCGGGACGGGGGAGCGAGGGTCGGCATTGGACCTCGACCGACCTGGTCGGCGTCGAGGAGTGCGCGGCGGCCAAGAACTGCTACGCTCTCGGGACCGGGTTCATGAGTGAACCAGAAAACTGAGCGGGGAAAGGATAGATATGCCATCACGCATACCGCAGGACATCGAGAGGCAGGCCTTCGACGTGATCGTGGTCGGAGCCGGCATAAACGGGGCAGGCATAGCCCGTGACGCTGCGATGCGGGGTCTGCGGGTCCTGCTCCTGGACAAAGGCGACATCTCCAGCGGGACGACGCAGTGGGCGACGCGTCTGATCCACGGCGGCTTGCGCTACCTGGAGTACTACGAGTTCGCGCTCGTAAGAGAGTCTCTGAGGGATAGGGAAGCGATACTGCACATCGCCCAGCATCTGGTCCGGCCGCTCGGTTTCCTGGTTCCCATCTACGACAGGAGCTCACGCGGGCCGCTCATGATCCGGCTCGGCATGAACCTCTACGACGTTCTCTCCTACGACAGGAGCATGGATCGCCACAAGATGCTCGGCCGCAAGAAGGTTCAGGCTCGCGAACCCGGCCTCAACCCCGAAGGCCTGAAAGCGGCCGCCTTCTACTACGACGCGCAGGTGGAATACGCAGAACGCGTCGCCGTAGAGAACGCCATCTCCGCCCGCGATAACGGCGCGACCATAATAACCTACGCAAGAGTAGAGCACCTGATCCTGGAGAACGGCGACGTAAAGGGAGTGGAGTTCACCGATGTCTTCGATGGTGAGAGATATTCGGCCTGCGCCCCTGTTACGGTGAACGTTGCGGGTCCCTGGGTGGATGAGGTTCTCGCTGATCTCGAAGGACACGGCACCGAAGAGAACGACGAGCGATTTATGGGTGGCACCAAGGGCAGCCATCTCATCGTGGATCCTTTCCCCGGCGCCCCGAGGGGCGAGGCCCTCTACATCGAGGCGCGCAAGGACGGCAGGCCGTACTTTATCGTGCCGTGGAACGGGAGGTACCTGATCGGCACGACCGACCTCCGCTACGAGGGAGATCTCGACTACGTCAAGGCTAGCGAGGAGGAGATCCAATACCTCCTCGACGAGACCAACTACGTCATCCCCGGGGCGCGACTCTCCCGCGAAGACGTGCTGTTTACCTACGCCGGAGTCAGACCCCTACCCCATCAGCCTGAAAGCGAGTCGGGGGGCGTCACCCGGAGCCACGTCGTCTTCGACCATGCCAAGGGAAGCTCAGCTGCAGGCGGCAAGTTCACGAGGTCTGGTGCCGAGCTTCCGCAGGTCGGGGGGCTCCTCTCCATCGTCGGTGGGAAGTTGACAACCTATCTGAACCTGAGCCGCGAGACGGTCGACGTCGTCTTCAAGAAGTTGAACCGTAAAGCGCCCAGGAGCACCTCTCGCAAGACCCCCTTGCCGGGGAGCGAGACCTCGGATTTCCAGGCGTTCGCGGCCGGCTTCAAGTCCGCGAGCACCATACCCGACGTACTCTGCGACAGGCTTCTCAAGCTCTACGGTGTCAGGGCAGCCGAGGTTTTGAAGATGGGCGACGACGACCCGGAGCTCCTTACGCCCCTCTCCTCGACCGTCAGCGTAGAGACGGCGTTGATCGGGGCCGAGGTGATCTGGGCGCTCCGCGAGGAGATGGCCCAGACGCTCTCGGACGTACTCCTGAGGCGCACCATGGTGGCCTACGGTCCCAGGGTCGGCCTCGACGTCGCCGACGCCGCCGCTGAGGTCGCCGTCGAACACCTCGGATGGGAGCAGGAACGCGCCGAACGTGAAGTTCGCGAGTACCGCGAGTGGATCGAACGCTACACCCCGAAAGAGTTAAGAGATAGCTAGACCTGAGGGCCGCCTCCGGCGCGTCCCTGGCGATCGGAAAAGAAGCAACCCCCCGAATCTTCTTCGAGAGGTCCTCTACGATGCCCGCTTTGTGCTCTCCTCGTCCCGGTCCGTAAAGCTTTCTGGTCGCGTATTCCAGAGCTCCTGCGGGCTGACGCCCAGCGCGTTCGCTAGCTTCCTGCGGACCTGCCTGGACGGATAGATGTGGCCCTGCTCTATCTTGGATAACGTCGCCCGGCTTATGCCGCTCTCTTTGGCAAACTCTTGCTGGCTACACGCGAATGCTTCTCTGTGCTCCCTGATCCGCCGCGCCAGAGCCTCCGCCCGCGCCAACATCTCCGGGCCGGGGGTGCCTGATCTAACACCCCCACCACCTCGTGTTCGGTCAAGGTTCCCGTTCGCCAAACCCCGCTCGCCCTCGACGGTCCCGTGCATGGCCATACCCTTCCTTTCGACGCTTTTGCGCCTCCGTCTCCTGAACTCTACTACCGTCATCTGTGCAAATTCCTCTCTCGCTAAAGTCCTCACGTCGATTATACGCCTATTCACAGTCAACTGCGAGAACAATTATCGTCAAATTATTGTCTAATATATGTTGACATGCAGTCTAATAAGTGTAAAATTGTTTTTTCGTTTGGCGGCGACAGTCGGCGACAGTCTATGGAGGAGGTGAAAGATCATGAAGGTAGCAGAAGCGCTGGCCAACAGGGCGGACCTGCAGAGGCGTATTGAGCAGATGCGGGGGAGGCTCCAGAAGAGCGCCCTCGTCCAGGAGGGCGAGAGCCCGCCCGAGGAGCCTGAGGAGCTCCTCGAGGAGACGGAGAGGCTCGTCTCCGAGCTCGAAAGGTATGTGCGGCGCATCAACAGGACTAACCTCTCTGCGACGCTCGATGACGGCGAGACGACGCTCACGGACGCCCTGGCCCGCCGCGACGCCCTGACGCTACGTTACGGGAACCTGAAGACCCTGGTAAGCACGGCCTCCGACAGGCTGCCGCGTTACGGGCGGGCGGAGATCCGTATCCTGTCCGCCGTCGAGGTGTCCCCTGAGGCGCAGGATGGACGAGCTGGCCAGAGAGAGGCGTGAGCTCGACACCGCCATCCAGCAGGCCAACTGGGCGACCGAACTTACGGAAGGCTAAACGGGGGCTCCCTCACAGGAGTCCCCTGTTCTCCAGCGGGTAACCCACGTCTTCGCGGGTGGTGGCGAACGCCAAGAGCGGCGTCGGCTCTCTAAACACAGGCGTATCATGGATTGGCCTCAGAAGCCAAGGTCCCGGGCGGTGCCGGGGCAGCACCGTGGGGGTTCGACTCCCCGTATTCACCGATGAGCCCAGCATCAGTAACATGGGCACAGGGCAAAGTGCAGCGTAACCACCAAGCGTAGGACCATCCGACGGACGAGGACGGGGCGAGGACGGGCAAGGGGCAAGCGGAGAACAGCACGGCGGGCCTCCGGGACTCCAAGAGTCCCGGAGGCCTGTACCTCTCACGACCACAACCTCCCGAGAAGTGAGCCGGCGAAGACCACGGCCAGAAGTCGCAGCGTCTGCACCGCCAGTACCAGCGGTGCGTCGGCTCCGCTACCCAGGGCGACGATCGCCACCGAGTCTATCCCACCGGGCGCCGTGGCCAGGTAGGCCGTCATCCCGTCGATGCCGGTGAGCGCGGCGAGCGCCCATCCCATGGCGGCGCACGCGAGTAC
>Ga0126312_10001541_pt1 | contig 15143 bp, 12 predicted proteins | sample Plot104A_FD_92537 | JGI IMG/M metagenome (GOLD analysis project Ga0126312, IMG submission 92537) | Serpentine soil microbial communities from UC McLaughlin Reserve, CA, USA - Plot104A | ecosystem: Environmental > Terrestrial > Soil > Grasslands | place: USA: UC McLaughlin Reserve, Lake County...
CTGCCGAAGGTCACGGGCGTTGGGGACACCTTCGATCGGATCGGCTCGGCAACCTGGTACTGGGTGGTCGTGGCGGTGGCCTTCAACGCCGCCTCCTTCCTCGCCTACACGGCGCTCTTCCGCGTCATCCTCGGCGGCCGCCGTGACGACGAGCTCAGCCGTCGTCTCAACCTGCGGGCCTCCTACCAGATCGCCATGGCGGCCTTCGCGGCGACGCTGCTCTTCTCGGCCGGCGGCGCTGGCGGCCTGGCGCTCACCTACTGGGCGCTCCGGAAGGCCGGCATGCAGAGACGCCGGTCGGTCTGCCGGATGGTCGCCTTCCTGACGCTGCAGTACGGCGTATACCTGATTGGCGTGGTCATCTTCGGGATCCTGCTCCGAACCGGCGTGCTGAACGGCGACGCGCCACTCGCCGGGACGGTCATTCCAGCGGCGCTCGCCGGGATCGGGATTGCGTTCTTCCTGCTGCTCTCCCTGCTCCCCGAGGACATGGAGCGCCGCATGGCCACCTTCGCCACCGGGTATCGCCGGGCGCGACTGGTGCGCCGACTCGCCAGCGTTCCCGCAACGGTCTCGATGGGGGTGCGCACAGCGCTGGCCCACCTGCGCGATCCCCGTTCCGGTGCGCTGGCCCTCGGCGGGTCGGTCGGCTATTGGGCGGCGAACATCGGCGTGCTGTGGGCGAGCTTCAAGGCCTTCGGCGTGGACGTGCCGTTCGGGGTGGTCGTACAGGGGTTCTTCGTAGGCATGGCGGCCAATCTACTCCCCTCAGCCGCCGGCGGGGTGGGATCGGTCGACGCCGGCATGATCGGCGCCTTCGTTCTCTTCGGAATACCCTCCGAAGTCGTCTTCCCCGCGATCCTGACCTTCCGGGCCATCTTCTTCTGGCTCCCGATCGCTCCCGGCGTGATCGCGTATTTCCAGCTCCGGCGCACCGTGGCCGGCTGGGAAGACGAGCGCAGCGGCCGCGCGGCCGGCTATACTTCAGAAAGTAAAGTAAGAGCAGCGGAGGCTACGTGAGCGACGACAGGCGAGTAGAGAACGTCATCATCGTGGGCAGCGGCCCTGCCGGGTACACGGCTGCGCTCTACACCTCTCGCGCGGACCTCGAGCCGCTCGTGATCGAGGGCTTCTCCTGGGGCGGGCTGCTCCAGCAGACCACTGACGTCGAGAACTATCCGGGCTACCCCGAGGGGGTGTTGGGCCCGGAGATGATGCAGCAGTTCCGCGATCAGGCGGAGCGGTTCGGCACCCGGTTCATCACCGACGACGCCAGCGCGGTCGAGCTTTCCCGCGACGGCGGCTTGCACAAGGTCTTGGTGGGCGACCAGGAGCTATGGGCCAGGAGCGTCGTCCTGGCGATGGGCGCCGAGCCCAAGAAGCTCGGGGTGCCCGGCGAGGACGAACTCGCGGCGAGGGGCGTCTCCTACTGCGCCACCTGCGACGCGGCCTTCTTCCGCGACGCCCAGACGATCGTCGTCGGGGGTGGCGACACTGCGATGGAGGACGCCACCTTCCTGTCCAAGTTCGCGGGCAAGGTCTCGATCGTGCACCGCCGGCCCGACTTCAGGGCGTCGGCGATCATGGTCGATCGCGCGCGGGACACCGAGAACATCGACTTCCTGACGCCGTACGTGGTCGAGCGCTTCGAGGACGGCGAGAACGGGTCGCTCTCCAAGGCGGTCCTGAAGAACACGGCCGACGACTCGGAGAGGGAGCTTCCGGTCAGCGGAGCGTTCATCGCGATCGGCCATCGGCCCAACTCGGACCTCGTGGAGGGCCAGGTCGAGCTCGACGAAAACGGCTACGTGCTGGTGGAGGCCCAATCGACCCGCACCAATCTGCGCGGCGTGTTCGCGGCCGGCGACCTGGTCGACCACGTCTACCGGCAGGCCGTCACCGCCGCCGGCACCGGCTGCATGGCAGCTCTCGACGCCGAGGCCTACCTTCGGGACAGTCCGCCGGACGCCGAGGCGCACTGGGCGCCCAAGGCGGCGTCGGCGGCCGAAACCACGTAGTCCGCCGCCAGTTTCACCAGTTGCGGTTCGCGGACCTGCTCGCAGTCGAAGCCCCGTGAGCGGGCTTCGCGGACGACCGGAACCCGGACGCACCTCGCCGCCGTTCTGCTGACCACGAGCAGCTCGCCGATGAGGATGGCGACCGCCCTCGACCCCTGCGTCAGGATGGCGGCGGGGAGGCGACGGACCACCTTTCCCGTCGACGGGTGGGTCACCTCAGGCCGTTCGCGAAGCAGGACCTGCAGCCAGGGGCCATCGATCGAGCGGCGGAGGAACAGCCCAGCCACCGCGGCGTCAGTGTTCTCGACAAGGGTCATTGGAACCGCGGGTTCCGGGCGCCGTCCTGCCGTCAGCTTGCGGATGTGGGCCTGCACGGAGTCCTTTCCGAGGTCGGTGACCACGAGCCAGGCTAGGCGCAGTGGTTCGAATCGGCGAGCGACCTGGACGAATTACCGGTGCTCGGCACGCGTTAGGCTCGCCCGTCGTGGCCGAGCGGTGGACCAACTGGGCCGGCGAGCAGGTGTGCGCGCCCGAGCGGATCGCGCGGCCGGCGAGCGAGGAGGAGCTGGCCCGGATCGTTCGCAGCGCGGGCCAGGTGCGGGTCGCGGGGAGCGGCCACTCGTTCACCGACATCGCCTGTACCGACGGCGTCCTCCTGGATCTCTGCAGGCTTGACCGGGTGCTCGCCCAGGATGGCGAGCTGGTCCGGGTCCAGGCTGGCATCACCCTCCGCCAGCTCGGGCGAGAGCTCGCGGCGCGCGGCCTGGCAATGGAGAACCAGGGGGACATCGACAGGCAGACGCTGGCGGGCGCCCTCGCCACCGCGACGCACGGGACCGGGGCCCGCTTCGGCAACCTCTCCTCGCGGGTCGCGGCGGTGGGCCTCGTGACCGCCGCCGGCGAGCTCATCGAGATCGAGGGCGGCGACGAGCTCCTCGCCGCCCGCGTGTCGCTCGGCTGCCTGGGCGCGATCGCGACAGTCACGCTGCGCTGCGTGCCGCGCTTCACCCTGCGGCGGGTCGACGAGCCGCGCTCGCTCGCCGAGACGCTCGACCGCTTCGACGAGCTGTCCGGCTCGAATGACCACTTCGAGTTCTTCGCCTTCCCCTACTCGGACCTCGCCATCGTGCGGCTGTCGGAACGCGGAGCGTTGGCGCCGGAGCCGCCCGGCGGGGCGGAGCGGCTGCTCCACGACGTCCTGCTGGAGAACGTGATCCCGGGCGTGCTGTTCCGGCTCGGGAGCCGCTTCCCGGGACTCATTCCCATGCTCAACCGGAACGTGGCGCGCCTCACCGGCACCTCGATCCGGACGGACTTCAGCCACCGGGTCTACGCGAGCCGGCGCGATGTGAAGTTCACCGAGATGGAGTACGCCGTGCCCCGCGAGAACGGGGCGGAGGCCGCCCGACGCGTCCTCGAGCTCGTCGAGCGCCGCCGCCTGTCGGTGGGCTTCCCGATCGAGGTGCGGGTGGTGGCCGGCGACGACGCCCTGCTCTCGACGGCCCACGGCCGCGACACCGTCTACGTCGCGGTGCATCAGTACCGGGGAATGGAGTTCGAGACCTACTTCCGCGCCGTCGAGCGGATCATGGAGGACTACGGCGGCCGCCCGCACTGGGGCAAGCGCCACTACCAGGTGGCCGCCACGCTGCGCCCCCGCTATCCGGAGTGGGAGCGCTTCCAGGCCGTTCGCGCCCGGCTCGATCCGGACGGTAGGTTCGGCAACGACTACACCGAGCGGGTGCTCGGCCCTCCGGTTACCTCGGAGGTAAGTGCCGCGCTGCCCTGACGCGGTCCTCGTACAGCTCCTGCCTCAGGCGAAGCAGCGGCCCTCGCCGCGGTAGGTCGGGACCTCGTCCACGATCCTCCGGTCCTGGAGCAGGTGCAGGCGGTCGAAGCGCTCGCACAGCTCGCCGGCCTTGGCGTGGCGCAGGTACACGTTGTCGCCGAGCTTGAGCCGGGCCGCCGCCTCGCCGAGCACGGGCGTCTGGACCTCGCCGGCGCCCTCGAGCGGATCGAAGCGGAGGCCGGCCGGAAGCCAGGGCTGGGGCAGCCGGTCGGGCCCGGCGGCACCGGATGCGAGGTAGCCGCCGCCCAGCAGGGTCGCCACCCGGGCCGAGGGCTTGCGGACGACCGGCAGCGCGAAGGCGGCGGCCGGGGAGAGCGTGAAGTCCGCGTAGCGGTCGAACAGGGTGGGCGCGTAGAAGCCGGAGCCGGCGGCCAGCTCGGTCACGGCCGGCTCGCGCGAGGTGGTGTGCAGGCTTCCGGTGCCGCCGCCGTTGACCAGCTCGATCGGGGCCACCTCGCGGACCGCGGCCACGATCGCCGCGCGTCGCTCCGCAATCTCCTTCGCAGAGCGGCGCTTGATCAGGCGGATCGCCGGGCCCTGCAGGCGCTTGTCCAGCGGACGGTCGCCGACCCCGGCGATGTGCGACTCGTAGCCCATGACGCCCGCAAGCTCCAGCCCGGGGCGTCCGGCGATCTCCCGCGCCAGCGCGGCTGCCTGCTCGGGTGTCCGGATGGGCGAGCGCTTCGCGCCGACCTTGATCCGCCCGCCGGCGATCCAGTAGCCCAGGTCGACCTCGATGCAGACCCGGGCCCGCTTCGCAGTCGCCTGGATCAGGTCGAGGTGGGCGCTGGAGTCGACCATCAGGATGGTAGGCCGCTCCGTCTCGAGCCGGCCGAGCTCCGCCAGGGCGCCACGGTCCGCGGTGGGGTAGGCGCACATCAGGTCCTCGAAGCCCTGTTCGTTGAGCCACAGCGATTCGGACAGCGTGAAGGTGAGCAGCCCGCGGAAGCGCTCGTCGAGGTCGAGGATGGCGCGCTGGAGCGGCCGGCAGCGCAGCGACTTGCTGGCCACGCGGATCGGCTTGCCCAAGGCCCGCCCCAGCATCTCGTCGGCGTTCGACCACATGGCGTCGAGGTCGATGAACGCGAACGGCGCTTCGACGGCCTCGAACGCCGTCTCGTACTCCTCCCAGCTGCGAGCGGCCACGGCCGGGCATTATCGCCGTGTGGATCGAGTTCCTCCGACCGGCCTGGTGCTCGGGGCCGTGGCGTCGGTCCAGTTCGGCGCCGCGCTCGCCAAGACCCTCTTCGACGACCTGGGCCCGGGCGGCACCGTGTTCCTCCGCGTCCTGTTCGCGGCCCTACTGCTCCTCGCGCTGTGGCGCCCGCGCCTGGCGGGGCGACCCCGGGACGAGCTGCTCCTGGCCTCGGCCTTCGGCGTCGCGCTGGCCGGGATGAACCTGTCCTTCTATGGCGCGCTCGACCGGATCCCGTTGGGGGTGGCGGTTACGTTCGAGTTCGTCGGTCCCCTCGGCGTGGCCGTGGCCGGCTCGCGCCGGGCGCTCGATCTTCTCTGGGTCGTGCTCGCTGCGGCGGGCATCCTGCTGCTGTCGGACTTCGGCGACTTCGGCGGGCTCGATAGCGCCGGCGTGGGCCTGGCCCTGCTGGCCGGGGCCTTCTGGGCGGCCTACATCCTGCTGAGCGCGCGCACCGGCCGGGTGTTCCCGGGCGGGAGCGGACTGGCGCTGGCCATGCTCGTCGCCAGCGTGCTGCTGCTCCCCGTGGGAGTGGCGGACGGCGGCGACGGCCTGCTCCAGCCCGATCTCCTGATCATCGGCGTGGGTGTCGCGATGCTCTCCTCCGCGATCCCCTACTCGCTCGAGCTCGAGGCGCTGCGGCGCCTGCCCCAGTCGGTGTTCGGCGTGTTGATGAGCCTCGAGCCGGCGATGGCGGCGCTGGCCGGCTTCGTGGTCCTCGGCCAGGACCTGCGTGCGCGGGAGCTGCTGGCGATCGTGCTCGTGGTCGCCGCGAGCGCCGGGGCGGCCTACGGGGTCCCGCGCTCAGCGCAGGTAGATCGGGTTTGAGATGACCCAGGTCCGCTCGGCGCCGTGGGCCTCGCGGTAAGCCTCCACGCGGTAGACGCCGGGTCCGTCGGCCCGCTGCTCCAGGCCTCTGCCGATCTCCCGGCCGTCGCGTAGGAGCCGAACACGCGCGGCAGCAGGCAGCGCCACGCGCAGGGTCCAGTCGCCCGCGGGCGCCTCGGTGCCCATCTCGACCCGCGCGCCGCCGGGTTCCTCCGCCCAGAAGGCGAAGCCCTTGGCCGGTGCGACGGCATCCACCGCGATGTAGCAGCGGCCGGCGCGAAGCGCCCCGTACACCTGCTCGCGGTCGTGGTCGAGCTCGCCGCTAGGCGGCTCCTCGGCAAGCACGTGGGTTCGGATGAAGCGGAATGAACGGCGGTAGCTCATGAGCCGGAGCGGCACGAACGGCCCGACTCGCTTGCCGAACTGGTGCGCGTCGAGGCCGCCGAGTGCGACGGTCGGCCGCTCGCGGCACAGCTCGTCCCAGCCGCGGAGGTTCCGCTCCGGGGGGTGCCGGAGCACGCGTCCCGGCCGGGCGAGGAATTGGAGCACCTGGGGAATGCTGCGCAGGCCCTCGCCTGTGTCGGTGGCGAAGCTCCATAGCTCGACTCCATGAAGGGCCGGGCAGGCGAGGTCGTCGAAGGGCATTCCCCGGGCGCGCTCGAAGCGCTCCGAGCCCTGCGACCAGGGATGGGCGGCGAACCCGAAGCCGCCGGCGTCGCGCACCGCCTCGCAGATCTCGGCGGGCCCGAGCGCCCTGTGGCGCACGTGTTCGTCGAGCCCGAAGGCGAGGTAGTGGTTGCCGCCTCTCGGGGAGACCTCCTCTCCCACCAGCAGCAGCACCGGCCCGTACCAGCCCTCCTCGCCGCGCTCCCTGGCCTCGAGAGTGTCGTGGTCGGTCAACAGCACCACGTCCGCCCCGCTGCGGCGAGCGGCGCGGGCAATTTCGGGGACGGTGCCGGTGCCGTCCGAGTAGGTCGAGTGGAGGTGGACGACGCAGGCGAGGTCGTGCATGAGCGCAGGTACGCTACGCGCATGGCGGTCATCGAGAGCCCCGAGACGATCGGCATGAGGCCCTTCCACGAGTTCGACGAGTCGGGCGCCACCTGGCCGCGCGGCGATCGGCTCGAGGCGATCCGCGCCGCCGCCGATGACTTCCGCCGCCGGTTCAAGGACCAGGGCCAGGTGACCGCGGTGCGGACGGTCGACCTCGTCTCGGCCGGCTACCCCACCCGCTACGCGTTCGGCGGCGCCGCCAGGGGCGTCAACCCGTACATCAACATCACGAACCGCCTGGTCGTCGTGCAGTTCCACGACTTCGAGGGCGGGCTCCGCACGCTCGTCTGGGAGCCGACCGTCCCGGAAGGCTCGGCCGAGGCGCCCTTCTACGCCCAGCTGATCGAGCGCTACGGCGAGTGGCTCTCGAACAACGTGCTGGCCAAGCAGTACAACACCGTCGAGCAGGCTCTCACCTCGTGCGGGCTGAGCCCGGCGGACGTCGACTTCGTCAGCTTCGACCACCTGCACGTGCAGGACCTGCGCATCCTGATGGGCACCTCGCAGGCCGTCGAGGGCGAGCCCGAGCCGCGCAAGCCGTTCTTCCCGAACGCGAAGTTCCTCTGCCAGCGCAAGGAAGTCGACACTCTCCGCTCGCCGCACCCGATGCAGTGGGCCTGGTACGTCCCGGGCGGGATGGACCACGTCATAGAGGACAACCTGGTGCTGCTCGACGGCGACGTCGAGCTCGGCATCGGCGTCGCCCTGATGTCCACGCCGGGGCACACGGACGGCAACCAGTCGCTCGTGATCAACACCCCCGACGGCGTCTGGGTCTCGTCGGAGAACGGCGTCTGCGCCGACAACTGGCATCCGCACCTGTCGAAGATCCCGGGCGTGAAGCGGGAGGCGGAGTTCATGGGCCGCGAGGTGATCCTCAACTCCAACACCCTCGAGGACTCGATCGACCAGTACGACTCGATGGTCAAGGAGAAGGCCGTGGCCGACCCCAACCGCGCCGACCCCCGGTGGATGAACGTCTTCCCCTCCTCGGAGATGCCGGCCTGGCGCCGCCAGTGGCCCGTCCATCCGAGCTTCACTTACGGCGGGATCGAGTACGGCGTCCTCGCCTAGCCCGCGTCGCCGGGGGGCGAAACCCGGCTAGAAAGTCACTTCACCGGGCCAGTGGCCCGGCAAAGCGACTCTGTAGAGCGAAAGCTCGATCGGATCGCGTCGGCCGCCCATGGCGTTGTTACGCGGGCAGAGCTCCTGGGTGCGGGTGTGAGCGATGACGAGATTCGCCACCGGCTAAAGATCGGGGCGCTGATCCGCGCGTACCCGGGCGTCTACCGCGTCGGCCACCACGCGCCGAGCGTGGAGGCCCGCTACATGGCAGCGGTAAAGGCTTGCGGCGAAGGGGCCGTGCTGAGTGGCCTCGCCGCCGCCTACCTGCTCGGCTTGCTCAAGGGCCCTCCGCCGCCGCCCGAGGTGACAGCGCCGCGGCCGCGCAGGGTCGAAGGGGTCAAGACGCGCCGATCGAAAGAGATCGAGGCCACCGTCTGGCAGGGGATTCCCGTGATGACTGTGCCCCGCACGCTCGTCGACGTCGCGGGCGATCTGTCGGAGGAGGATCTCGGCTGGGCCTGCCACCAGGCCGGCGTCCGCTTCAGGACCACGCCGCGGCGGGTCGAGGCCGCGCTGGCGAAGCGGCCGAGAGCTCCGGGCGCCGCCAAGCTCCGCCGCATCATCAGCGGCGACTCGCACGTGATCCTCAGCAAGCTCGAGAAGCGGTTCCTGAAGCTGCTGCGCGAGTCCGGCCTTCCGCTGCCGCGGACCAACAGGCCGGCCGGCGGCCACTACGTCGACTGCCGCTGGCCGGAACGAAAGCTGACCGTCGAGCTCGACAGCTACCGCTTTCACTCGTCGCGATACGCCTGGGAGCAGGACCACCTCCGGGAGCGCGAGGCGTACGCTCGCGGCGACGAGCATCGCCGCTTCGTTTGGGGCGATGTCTTCGAGCGCCCGGCGCCGACGGTCGCCGAGGTGCGAAGGGCGCTCGGTAGGGTTGAAACGTGGACCCAGGCACGCTCGAGGTCGGCGGCAAGACCTACGAGATCTTCCGGCTCGACGCGCTCCAAGCGAAGTACGACGTCGCCCGGCTGCCGTACTCGCTGAAGATTCTGCTCGAGAACCTGCTCCGCAACGGGGAGGGCGCCGGCGTCGAGGCGCTGGCGACCTGGGTCGCCACTCACGAGCCGGCCAAGGAGATCGCCTATCGGCCGGCGCGGGTGCTGATGCAGGACTTCACGGGCGTCCCGGCGATCGTCGACCTGGCCGCCATGCGGGACGCCATGGCCGACATGGGCGGCGACCCCGCCAAGATCAACCCGCATGTCCCGGTCGAGCTCGTGATCGATCACTCGATCCAGGTAGACGTGTTCGCCGAGCGCCTCGCCTTCCAGCGCAACGCCGAGTTCGAGTTCGAGCGCAACCGCGAGCGCTACGCGTTTCTGCGCTGGGGGCGAACCGCGTTCGACAACTTCGCCGTGGTCCCGCCCAACACGGGCATCTGCCACCAGGTCAACCTCGAGTACCTGGCGCGGGTGGTCATGACTAAGGACGGCCAGGCCTTCCCCGACACGCTCGTCGGCACGGACTCCCACACCACGATGATCAACGGACTCGGCGTGCTCGGCTGGGGCGTAGGCGGGATCGAGGCGGAGGCGGCCATGCTCGGGCAGCCCGTCTCGATGCTGATCCCGCAGGTGGTCGGCTTCAAGCTCACGGGCGAGCTGCCCGAGGGCTCCACCGCCACCGATCTCGTCCTCACCGTTACCGAGATGCTCCGCGAGCGGGGAGTGGTGGGCAAGTTCGTGGAGTTCTTCGGCGCGGGGCTGCGAAACCTCCCGCTGGCGGACCGCGCCACGATCGGGAACATGTCCCCCGAGTACGGCGCGACCTGCGGGGTCTTTCCGGTCGACGCCGAGACGCTCCGCTACCTCGAGTTCTCGGGTAGGCCGGCGGAGCAGGTGAAGCTCGTGGAGGCCTACTGCCGCGAGCAGGGCATGTTCCACGACGAGAAATCGGAGCAAGCCGTCTACTCAGACGCCCTCGAGCTCGACCTGGGAAGGGTGGAGCCGTCGCTGGCCGGCCCAAGAAGGCCACAGGACCGCGTGGCGCTCAGCGATGCGGCGAGCGACTTCAGGGCCGAGTTGGGCGAGCTGATCGGCGAGGCCGTGGAGCACGAGCCGCCGAACGGGTCACCCGAAGAGGGTTCCGCGGAATCGTTCCCCGCCAGTGACCCGCCTTCGGTGCCCCCCGACGGTGGCCGGCCCGGCGAGGCGGGCCACCAGCACCACACGGCCGTGGCCGAGCCACCGTGGGAGGCGGCGACGGTCCAGATGGACGGCTCCGAGTTCCAGCTCGACCACGGCGCCGTCGTGATCGCGGCGATCACGAGCTGCACCAACACCTCCAACCCGTCGGTGATGCTTGGCGCTGGGCTGCTGGCGAAGAAGGCGGTCGAACGCGGGCTCGTCCGCCAGCCCTGGGTCAAGACCTCGCTGGCGCCCGGTTCCAAGGTCGTCACCGACTACCTGGAGCGCGCCGGCCTGATCGAGCCGCTCGAGCAGCTCGGCTTCTCGCTCGTCGGCTACGGCTGCACCACCTGCATCGGCAACTCCGGGCCGCTCCCGCCCGAGGTCTCCAAGGCGATCGACGAGCACGACCTCGCGGTCTGCTCGGTCCTATCGGGCAACCGCAACTTCGAGGGCCGGATCCACCCCGAGGTGAAGATGAACTACCTGGCGAGTCCACCGCTGTGCGTCGCCTATGCGCTGAGCGGCCGCATGGACCTGGACGCGCTCACGGAGCCGCTCCAGGACGACGTGTACCTGCGCGACATCTGGCCCAGCCAGGCGGAGATCGAGGCCGAGATCGAGCGAGCGGTGGAGACCGACATGTTCCGCAAGGAGTACGGCGCGGTCTTCGAAGGCGACGGGCACTGGAACGCGCTCGAGATCCCGGAGGGCGACCGCTACGTCTGGGAGCCCGCCTCCACGTACGTGAAGCGGCCGCCCTACTTCGAGGACGACGCCCCCGCCCGCGAGTCGATCCGCGGGGCTCGGTGCATCGCCGTGCTTGGTGACAGCGTCACCACCGACCACATCTCGCCGGCCGGCGCCATAAGGAAGGACTCGCCGGCCGGTCGCTACCTGATCGAGCACGGGGTGGACCCCAGGGGCTTCAACTCCTACGGCTCACGCCGCGGCAACCACGAGGTGATGATGCGCGGCACGTTCGCCAACGTGCGGCTGCGCAACCGCCTCGCGCCCGGGACGGAAGGCGGTTTCACGACGAAGGACGGCGAGGTGAAGACGATCTTCGAGGCCGCCGAGGAGTACGGCACCACGCCGCTCTGCGTTCTGGCGGGCAAGGAGTACGGTTCCGGCTCATCGCGCGACTGGGCGGCCAAGGGCCCCCGGCTGCTGGGGATCAGGTTCGTGGTCGCCGAGTCGTTCGAGCGCATCCACCGCTCGAACCTCGTCGGAATGGGCGTCCTGCCGCTGCAGTTCCCCGACGGCGAATCCGTGGCGTCGCTCGGGCTCACCGGTCACGAGACCTTCGACCTCGCCGCGCTCGAGGACGGTGCGCAGACGCTGACGGTGAAGGCGGACGACGTGGCGTTCGAGGCCCGGGTGCGGATCGACACCCCCAACGAGTGGCAGTACTTCCGCCACGGCGGGATTCTGCACTACGTGCTGCGCCAGCTGCGTGGCTGACGACCGCATCCGCCACCACGAGCTCTGCTTCGGCTGCGGGCAGTCCAACCTGTTCGGCCTCCAGATCGAGCTCGAGCGACGGCGGGAGGGCGGCGTAGAGGGCCGCTTCTTCGTCAAGCAGGACCACCAGGGCCCGCCCGGCTTCGCCCACGGCGGTGTGATCGCGGCGGCGCTCGACGAGGCAATGGCGCTGCTGCTCCACGGTCAGGGCACCTACGCCCTGACCGGCCGGCTCGAGATCGAGCTCCGGGCGCCGGCGCCGGTGGGGTCGTTCGTCGAGCTGGAGGCCGATGTCGAGTCGGCCGAGGGCCGCAGGCTGACCCTGACCGCGAAGGCATCGGGCGAGGACGGCGCGCTCGCCGCGGCTCGCGGCACCTTCGTGGAGCAGACTTCGGGGCGTTCCTAGCGGTCCTACTCCGGGCATCGACCCGGACATGAGCGCCCTGAGCGATGTCGTCGAACGTGTCGACCACAAGGTCGGCGACGGCCTCGAGCGGTACGTCAGGAAGCACCACCGCCGCCGGCTCGAGCGGCTCGGTCACCGCCACGCGCTTGAGCCGCCCCGGGATGCGGGGTTGTGGGCCGAGGGGGATCCCCGGCCGCGCAAAGGCAATGCCCTCGAGGTTCTCATCGACGGGGAGCGCGCTCTGCCGGCCATCGCCGCGACGCTTCGGGCGGCCCGCTCGCACGTCCACATCGCCGGCTGGCACGTCACGCCCGATTTCACGCTGGTCCGCGGCGAGGAGGAGCTTGGCCTCCGCGACGTGCTCGCCGCCCTGGCCGAGCGCATCGACGTCCGGGTGCTGCTGTGGGCGGGGCCGCCCCTGCCCGTCTTCCGGCCTCACCGCTCCGACGTCCGAGAGGTCCGCGACAAGCTCCGGCGCGGGACGAACATCCGCTGTGAGCTCGACGCCCGCGAGCGCACATTCCACTGCCATCACGAGAAGCTCGTGATCGTCGACGACGAGGTCGCCTTCGTGGGAGGCATCGACCTGACCTCGCTGTCGGGCGACCGCTTCGACGGTCCCGCTCACCCGGCCGACGGAAGCCTCGGCTGGCACGACGTGGCGACACGGCTCGAAGGCCCGGCGGTGGCCGACGTGGCAGAGCACTTCCGCCAGCGCTGGCACGAGATCGCCGGCGAGTCGCTGTCTCGCCCGGGTCCGCCCCGGCCGGTCGGCAAGGTCGAGCTGCAGGTCGTGCGAACCGTGCCCGAGAAGACGTACGGATTCGCCCCGGCGGGGCGATTTCCGCATTCTCGAGTCGTACGTCCGCGCGCTGAGGTCGGCCGAGTCCCTCGTCTACATCGAGAACCAGTTCCTGTGGTCCGCGGAGATCGCTGAGATCCTCGCCGAGAAGCTGCGGGACCCTCCCAGCGACGAGTTCCGGATCGTGCTGCTGCTGCCTGCGAATCCGAACAACGGGGCGGACACGACCCGCGGTCAGCTCGGTCGGCTGATCGCCGCCGACGGCGGGCAGGGGCGACTGCTCCCGGTTACGATCCACTGCCACAGCGGGACGGCGAGCCACTCCCTCTACGTCCACGCGAAGGTCGCCATCGTCGACGACCGCTGGCTCACGGTCGGCTCGGCCAACCTCAACGAGCACTCGCTCTTCAACGACACCGAGATGAACGTGACCACCACCGATCCCGACTTCGCGCTGCTCACACGGCTCGAGCTGTGGTCGGAGCACCTCGAGCGATCCGCCGCCGAGGTGGCCGGCGAGCCCGCGACCGTGGTGGACGACGTGTGGAAGCCGATCGCGGACGAGCAGCTGAATCGACGCGAGGCCGGGCAGCCGCTGACCCACCGGCTGATCCGCCTCCCGGCCGTGTCGCGTCGCAGCAAGCGGCTGATCGGCCCCATGCGCGGCCTCCTGGTTGACGCCTGAGGAGCCTGTCAACCTCGCGAAGCTCGTCCGTCAAGCCCACTCGCCCATCCGGACCGCATGACCCAGCCTGCTTTCGGGGAACATGGAGGCGATGGCCGAGAACCTCACTCGCCAGATCCTTCGCGAGCATCTCGTGGAGGGCGAGCTCGATCCAGGTGAGCCGATCGCCCTCCGCATCGACCAGACGCTGCTCCAGGACGCCACCGGGACGATGTCGCTGATGCAGTACGAGCAGCTCGACGTGCCGCGGGTCAAGGTCGACCGCGCGGTCCAGTACGTCGACCACAACGTCATCCAGCTCGACTTCAAGAACCCGGACGACCACCGCATGCTCCAGGCGCTCTGCCGCAAGTACGGGATCCACTTCTCGCGCCCGGGCAACGGCATCTGCCACTACGTTCACATCGAGCGCTACGCGAAGCCGGGCGACATCCTGGTCGGCGCGGACTCGCACACCACCACCAGCGGCGCGCTGGGGATGATCGCCATCGGGGCCGGGGGCCTCGACGTGGCCGTGGCGATGGGCGGCTACCCGTACGAGATCGCCTGCCCCGAGGTGGTCGAGGTCCACCTGTCGGGCGAGCTCCGGCGGCCCTGGGTGCAGGCCAAGGACATCATCCTCGAGCTGCTCCGCCGGTTGTCGGTGCGGGGCGGCAAGGACAAGGTGTTCGAGTTCACGGGACCCGGCACCGCGGACCTCAGCGTGCCGGAGCGCGGCACGATCGCGAACATGATCGCCGAGCTGGGCGCCACCTCGGCCGTCTTCCCGCCGGACGACAACACGCGGGATTGGCTGCGCCGCCAGCAGCGAGAGGACGACTTCGAGGATCTCGGCCCGGACGAGGGCGCCGAGTACGACGACCGCGTGGAGATCGAGCTGGCCGGGCTCGGACCGCTCGTGGCAAAGCCGCAGAACCCGGACAACGTCGTGCCGGTGGAGGAGGTGGCTGGGACGCCGGTGGAGCAGGTGTGCATTGGCTCCTCGGTGAACTCCGCCTTCCTGGACCTGGCGCTCCCGGGCGCCGTGCTAGCCGACAGGGACGGTCAGACGGTGAGCCCGGGCTGTACGGCCACGGCCACGCCGGGGTCGCGCCAGATCCTGGTGGCGATCGCCGAGTCGGGCGTCTACCGGCAACTCGTGGAGGGCGGGGTCCGGATGCTCGAGCCGGTCTGCGGTCCGTGCGTGGGTATGGGGCAGGCGCCGCCCTCGGACGCCAACTCGCTGCGTACCTTCAATCGCAACTTCCCGGGCCGCTCCGGCACCCCCGACGACTCCGTCTACCTCTGCTCCCCGGCCGTGGCGGCGGTGTCAATGCTGCACGGCGAGATCCGCGACCCGCGCGAGTACGGCGAGCCGCCGGAGCTGCTCGAGATGCCCGAGCTCAAGCCCTACGTCGACGACGTCCACATATTCGAGCCGGCCCCCGAGGACGAGGCCGACTCGATCGAGGTCCCGCGGGGGCCCAACATCAAGCCGCCCCCGGAGCACGTGCCGATGGACGGCTCGATCAGCGCGAAGGTCGCCACCGTCCAGGAGGACAACATCTCCACCGGGGACCTCGCGCCCGACGGCGTGATCGTCATGA
>Ga0126312_10001544_pt1 | contig 15131 bp, 14 predicted proteins | sample Plot104A_FD_92537 | JGI IMG/M metagenome (GOLD analysis project Ga0126312, IMG submission 92537) | Serpentine soil microbial communities from UC McLaughlin Reserve, CA, USA - Plot104A | ecosystem: Environmental > Terrestrial > Soil > Grasslands | place: USA: UC McLaughlin Reserve, Lake County...
CCACACCGGCCGGATGGTCGATGAACAGCCGAATCCGCTCGGCCCCCACCTGCTCGCACGCCAGCAGCTCGACCTCCGGCTCAGCGGAGGCGAGGCGCTGCTCGATGTCTGTCTTGAGGCGGTCGATCTGCATAAGGTCGAAAAAAAGGTGGGCAGCGAGGCCCACCTTCAGGTCCGGTCCGCGGCTGCGGCCGGGTACGACTGAAAGATGTGCACGAAGTATAGACGCGAGTTCGCGAGCTGAGCGGCTCGCTTAGGAGGTTTCGTTGCGCTATAGCTGGAGCGACTTCGCCACGAGGAACTCCTCGACGCCGTAGCGGCCCAGCTCGCGCCCGTGCCCGGACTGCTTGTAGCCGCCGAACGGCGCCAGCGGATTGAACGCGCCGCCGTTGATCTCGACCTGGCCGGTCCGGATGCGCGATGCGACCCGCTTCGCCCGCTCCTCGTCCCCGGACCACACTCCTCCTGCGAGCCCGTAGATCGTGCCGTTGGCGATCCGGATCGCGTCCTCCTCGTCCTCGTACGGCATGATCGCCAGCACCGGGCCGAAGATCTCCTCCTGCGCGATCGTCATCTCCGGTCGCACGTCCGAGAAGACCGTGGGCCGCACGAAGTACCCGCGCTCGATCCCCTCAGGCGGCTCGGCGCCGCCGGTTACGAGCCTCGCCCCCTCAGCCGCACCCTTCTCGATGTAGCCGCGCACTCGCTCCAGCTGCGTCTCGGACACCAGCGGGCCCAGCGACCTGCCCTCCCCGAACGGATCTCCCGGCGGGAACCCCGCCTCGGCGGCGGCGGCCGCGATCCGCTCGGCCTCCTCGAGCCTCGCGCGCGGCACCAGCATGCGAGTGAGCGCGCTGCAGGTCTGGCCGGAGTTGAGGAAGCACTTACCCACGCCGTCGGTCACGGCCTTCTCGAGGTCGGCGTCGTCCAGGATCACGTTCGGCGACTTGCCGCCGAGCTCGAGCGACACCTGCTTGACATCCCGCGCGGCGAGCTCGGAGACTCGGCGACCGGCGCGCGTCGAGCCGGTGAACGAGATGGCGTCGGTCTCCGAGTGGGCGACGATCGCCTCGCCGACCACCGGGCCGGTGCCCGTCACGAGGTTGAAGACGCCGGCCGGCAGTCCGACCGCCTCGACGATCTCGGCAAGGATGAAGGCGTTCAGCGGCACGACCTCGCTCGGCTTGAGGACGAGCGTGCAGCCCGCCGCGATCGCCGGCGCGACCTTGTTTGCGATCTGGTGGAGAGGAAAGTTCCACGGCGTGATCGCGGCCACCACGCCCGCCGGCTCGCGCACGATCAGCGAGTTGCCGACCTCCTCCTCCCAGGCGATCTCCTCGACCAGCTGGGGCATCGACGAGAACGTGACGCTGGGCAGCCCGGCCTGGATCATGCGCGAGAGTGGGAGCGGCATCCCGAGCTCGCTCGTGATCAGGGCGGCGATCTCGTCGCCGCGCTGGGCGAGCGCGGCGCCGATCGCCTCGCAGTAGCCGGCGCGCTCGTACGGGGACGTGCGCGACCAGGCATCGAACCCGGCGCGGCCGGCCCGCACCGCGAGGTCGGCGTCTTCGGGCGTCCCCTCGGGAATCCGGCCGACCGCCTCCTCGGTGGTGGGGTTGACCACCTCGATCGTCCCGGTGCCCGACGGCTTGACCCACTCGCCGCCGATAAACAGCTTGTCGCGGACGATTACTTCGGTTGCCGTGGCCACGGGACTCCTTTCAAATTGGGGCTGCTGCGGTCGCCGCGGCGGGGCGCGCCGCCAGGATCGCCCCGCCGGTGCGGCTGGCCAGCGCCTGTGCCGGGTCTCGTACATGCGGTGTCCCTTCTCGGCGGCTTCGGGACGACCCTAGATGATTACTCGGAATCCGCCTCGGCCCGCGGGCCGCACGGGGCCGCACGGGGCCGCGCGGGTGGCCCTCAGATCTCGACCAGCAGCGTGACCGGTCCTTCGTTGACGAGCGCCACCGCCATCCGCGCGCCGAACACCCCGCCCTGGGCGCCCAGCGCCGCGCGAACGCGTTCGTAGAGGGGCTCCGCCTCCTCCGGCAGGGCGGCCTCGACGTAGCTCGGCCTGTTGCCCTTGCGAGCCTCGCCGTACAGGGTGAACTGGCTGACGCAGAGGATCTCGCCCCCCACGTCGTCGAGCGCGAGGTTCATCTTGCCCTCGGCGTCCGCGAAGACGCGCAGCGCCCGCAGCTTGCGGGCCATTCGATCCGCCTGCTCGGGCCCGTCGCCGCGCCGAACCCCGAGCAGCACCAGCAGCCCGGTTCCGATCCGCGCCATCTCCTCCCCGTCGACGGCGACCGAGGCCTCGCTCACCCGCTGCACCAGCGCCCGCATGGCGCCGTACTGTGCCGTACGGGGCTTCGCGTCGTGCCCTGCCGGAAGACGCGTCGAGGCGCCGCCACATCCGCGACGGCGCCTCGATCGTCGTCCATCAGGCCGTCGGCAGCCGGTTCCTAGGCCCGCGAGTACATCAGCGAGCCGGGCGTAGTGAGCTCCTCACCCGTCTCCAGCAACGTCTTGAGGCCGGAGAGGATCTGCGGCCAGCCGCCGTAGATCTCGTCGTTAGCGTCCTCGCGCAGCTGGTCGTGCGTGACGGTCAGGCGGCACGAGTCCTCGACCGGCTCGATCTCCCAGGTGACCCTCGAGGTCCCCTCGTTCTTCACGTCGTCGCTCCACAGCGCGTTGAAGCTCTGGACGAGTCTCCGCGGGGGATCGACATCGAGGTTCTCGCCCTCGGCGATCGCGACGCCCGCGGCCGGGTGAACGGCCTCGTAGCCGGACCCGGGCGTCCAGTCGGAACGGGTGGCTACGCCGAAGTTGTACTTCGCGCGCAGGTCGGGGTCGGTGATCGCCTCCCACAGGCGCTCCGGGGTCGTCTTGATGTAGATCTCGAACACCTTCTCCATTGTTTCCTCCAACCTGGTCTTGAGCCCGCTGAGCGCTGCTGCCCAGGGCTCGGCGTATTTGCTCACCCAGCGGTCGTGGACGAGCCGGATCGGGACGGGGTTGAGGAAGTGGAGCTTCTCGCGACCGCGCCGCTTGGTGGTCACGAGGCCCGCCTCCTCGAGCACACGGAGGTGCTTCATCACGCCGAAGCGCGTCATCGGGAGCCGCTGCTCGAGCGCGCTGAGGGTCTGCCCGTCTCGCTTGAACAGCTCGTCGAGCAGGCTCCGTCGCGTCGGGTCCGCCAGCGCTCTGAACACCTCGTCCATACCCGGAGGATATGTGACCATTTGGTCACCTGTCAAGCGCGCGCGCTGTGTGACGAGGTTCTCACACAACGCGTCCGTGGCTCTGTAAAAAGATGGCGTCCATACACGGCCTCGCCGCCCCCCACCGGACTCTCCGCCCCTAACTGGACTCGCACCCACCGGGGTCGGACGCTCACTGGGCCCCAGCTGCCAGGCCCCCACAAGGAGGAGTGCCTCTATGCAATATGCAGAGCGCCTGCCCAATCCGCGGGCGATGATGATCCCCGTCCTCGCGCTCGCCGTCGGAGCGGCCGCGGCCACCGGCGCCTACGCCCTGTTGGACGAGAACGGCGTGACGGTCGAGCCCACGAAGGTGATCGTCGCCGAGGCCCCGACCACCCCGAGCCAAGGTGTCGCCGCGAAGGACGAAGCCGCGACCGCCGCGGCGATCGGAAGCAAGACCACGATCGACAGCGCCTCGTTCAGCGGCAAGGACGAGGCGGTCAGCGCCGCCGCGGTCGGCAGCCAGTTCCATGGGTCGGGCACCTCGACCAGCTCATTCAGCGGCAAGGACGAGGCGGCCACAGCCGCCGCGGTCGGCAACCAGTTCCACCTCCGCGGCTCGAAGGCCGCGACGCCCACCCAGCTGTCCGGCCCGCAGCCGTAGGAGCTCCGCACGGGTGGGCCTACCTGTTGACGTGCGGTAGGCGTCCGGCGATCCCGGGGGCGAGGCGAAGACCGTCTCGCCCCCGCGGACGCCCCAGACGTTGTAAGCCGGCCGCTAAGGCCGGCTTCGCGCCGCTTTGGAGCGCATGCGACGCTCAGGCGGCCTGGAGCCGCTCGCGGAATGCCTGGTAGTCCTTGCGGTCCGGGCGCATGCCGGCCGCCAGCGCCGCGTGCCGACGGGCCTCCGCAGTGCGGCCGGTCTTCTCGAGCGAGCGCCCCAGGCAAAAGTGGGCGTAGTCGTTCACCGGGTGGCGCTCCAGCACCGCTGCGAACTCGACGGCGGCCTGCTCGAAGCGCGCCGAGCGGAAGTACGCCCGGCCGAGCGCTTCACGAATCGAGCTCTTCTCGGGCTCCAGCGCGCGTGCGCGCTCGAGCGGTACCGAAGCGGCCATGAAGTCGCCGCGCTCCAGCAGCTCGCTGCCCTTCTTGAAGAGGTCGTAAGCGCTCTCGCTCATCGCTCCCCCTCCACGGTACTGGTCGAGGCGGTCTGGGCCCGCAGTCGTTCCACCTCATCCAGGATCGCCGCCGCGATCCGGCCCTTGGAGGCGCGTGGGACGTGCCGCTCGCCCGCCGCGGAGACGATGGCGACCTCGTTGTCGTCCGTGTCGAACCCGATGTCGGTCCGGGAGATGTCGTTCACGACCACCGCGTCGAGTCCCTTGCGCTCCAGCTTGGCGCGGCCGCGCTCGACGGCACCGGCGCCGTGCTCGGCGGCGAAGCCCACGAGCGTCTGTCCGGGGGTTTTCTCAGCTGCGGCCGCCGCCAGGATGTCCACCGTCGGCTCGAGCTCGATGGTGAGGCCTTCGCGGCCCGCCTTCGCGATCTTCGACTCCTCGGCGTGGCGGGGGCGGAAGTCGGCCGGGGCGGCCGCCATGACGAGCACGTCCGTGGCGCGGAGCTCTTCGCGGACGGCGGCCTCGAGCTCGGCGGCCGTTTCGACGTCGATCGAGCGGACGCGCCCCGGCCGCGGCAGTGAGATGTTGGCGCCGATGAACGTGACGTCGGCGCCCCGCCGGGCGGCCTCCTCCGCGAGCGCGAGGCCCATGCGGCCCGAGGACCGATTCCCGACGTAGCGGACCGAATCGATGGGCTCCCGGGTGCCCCCGGCGGTCACGAGCACTCGAAGGCCGTCGAGCGAGTGGGGCGTGAAGCCTTCGCGCGGCTGCGCCCGCTCGCCCTCACCACTGGTCGGTCCTGTGACGCCCAGCTCGGGCGCTGCTTCGAGCGCGGCGCCGGTGGCGGCGAGGACCTCTTCCAGTGTCCCGAGGATCGCCGGCGGCTCCGCCAAGCGCCCCACCCCCCACTCCCCCGCGGAGGCGAGCCGGCCGCTGGCGGGGTCGACGATCCGGACGCCGTGGCGGCGCAGAATGCCGAGGTTTTCGCGGGTCGCCGGATGGTCGTACATGTGACTGTTCATCGCCGGCGCGATCACGAGCGGCGCGGTACAGGCGAGCGCGGCGCTCGTCAGCAGGTTGTCCGCGAGGCCGTTCGCGAGCTTCGCGATCGTGTTGGCGGACGCGGGGGCGATGCAGAAGGCGTCGCAGCGCCGCACGAGCTCGAGGTGCGAGATCGGCGCGCGGTAGGGGGCGGGATCGCCCGGAAACGCCCCGCGCGCCGGATCCGGCTCGAACTCGTCTACCAGGGCGGGCGCTCCGGTCACGCCCTCGAACGTCGCCCGCCCGACGAACTGGAGGGACGTCGGCGTCTGGATGACTCGCACCGCGTGACCGGCGCCCGTGGCGAGCCGAACGACCTCCACCGCCTTGTACGCGGCGATCCCGCCGGAGACGCCGAGCAGGATCCTGGCCATCCTAAGGCGACGCCCTAGCGGTAGCGGTACTTGATCTTGCGGGCGGCGATCTCCTCGAGGGAGATCTTCAGGTAGTTCTTCGAGCCCGTCTCGACCATGGGCGGCGGATACTCGTCGAACGTCCCTTCGCCGAGGTTGTGGTAGTAGGAGTTGATCTGCCGTGCTCGCTTGGCGGCGACCAGCACGCAGGCGTAGTGGGAGTCGACCTGCTCGAGTAGTTTGTCCAAGCGCGGTTTGATCAAGGCGGACAAATGGTAGCGACCAGGTCGGTGAGCTCCTGTTCGGCCCGGTCGAGGTCGTCGTTGACGATCCGGTGCGGGAACTCGTGGCGAGCCGCCAGCTCCTCGCCGGCGGCCTTCAAGCGACGCTCGATTTGCTCTGGGGAGTCCGAGCCCCGGCGCTCGAGCCGGGCCACCAGGTCGTCGAAGGACGGGGGCTCGACGAAGATGTGTGTCGCCTCAGGCAGGGTCTCCCGTACCTGACGCGCGCCCTGCACGTCGATTTCGAGGACGATCCCGCGGGCGGGCCGCTCCAGCTCGCTCCGCAGGGTGCCGTAGCGGTTGCCGGCGTAGACGGCGTGCTCGACGAACTCGCCGGCTGCCACCCGACGATCGAAGTCGTCCTCGCTGAGGAAGTGATAGTCGAGCCCGTTTGTCTCGCCTGGTCGCGGCGGTCGGGTGGTGGCGGAGACGGCGAGCTCCAGCCCGGGCAGGCGCTCGAGCAGCGCTTTGATCAGAGTCCCCTTGCCGACCCCAGAGGGGCCGGTGATCACGAGAATCGGAGTCTTCATGAGGTCGCCCTGTCACGCAGCCAGGGGCTAATCTTCGCCCCCGGAGCGCCGTTCTTCGCGCCTACCGGCGCAGGTAGCCGACGAGCTCGTTGCGCTGCCGTTCGGAGAGCCCGCCGATCGTCTTGCTGGGCGAGATCCGGCAGTGGGTAAGGATCCTGTTCACCTTGACGCGCCCGTACTTCGGGACCGCCAGGAGCAGGTCGAAGACCTTCGCGGTCAGTAGGTATTCGGGAGGATCCAGCAGCAGGCCGTGGATCTGGGCTCTTCCGGCCTTCAGATCCCGCTTCAGGCGCGCCCTGCGAGTGCGGATCTCGTTGGCGCGCTTCAGCGCGTCCATCCGCTGCGTAAGCGACCGCTCGGGGGCCAGCGCCGCCGCTTGAGTCTTGGCGGGCGTTGAGGGGGCGGCCGGCATGGGCGGCGATAGTACACATTCAGCCGCCGCGGTCGAAGCCGAAATCGCAAAAAATCGGCGAATTCGGCTCGACCTCTACCTCAGCTTTATGGCGGTTGCGGTTCCTTGAGCGTTTTGTGACGGTTTGCAGGCATTTTCGCGCCAGCTTGTGGGAGCCTGGATGGGTTCCACGCGAACATCCCGCAGATTACGCAAAAACTCCCGGGAGAAGTCCCCCATATGGGGTTCAAACACCCGTCCGGGTCGAGCCGAGCGCGGCACCCGGAGGTGTGCGACGAACGTCGCTCGGTCAGACACTCGTCCGGGTCGAGCCGAGCGCGGCCAGCTCGATTGCGATTCGTCGGCCCGCGGCCGGGTCGCGGAAGTTCTCCGTTCCGACCGCGATCGCGGTGGCGCCGGCGGTCAGGAAGTCGGCGGCGTGGCGGCCGCACGCGATGCCGCCCATTCCGATGACGGGGATCTCGACCCTGGCGGCCACAGCGCGCACCTGCTCCAGCGCGATCGCCCGGATCGCGGGACCGGACACGCCGCCGGTGGTCCCGCCGAGCCAGGGCCGACCGCTGCGCGGATCGAACGCGATGCCCTTGAGGGTGTTGACCAGCGAGACGGCGTCGGCGCCTGCCTCCTGAGCCGCGAGCGCGATAGCCGGCGGCTCGTCGGCGTTCGGGGTGAGCTTCACGATCAGGGGCGTCTCGGTCAGCGGTCGTACGCGATCGACCGCCCGCGCCGTCTCGACCGGGTCCGCTCCCATTACGAGGCCGGTCTCGACGTTCGGGCACGACACATTCAGCTCGATCAGGCCCACCTCGTCACGCTGCCCGATCCGTTCCACGAGCGTGGCGAGCTGATCGCGGGCGAACCCCATGACCGAGACCACCAGCGGGACCGGCAGCTCGGCAAGCTCGGGGAGATCCGACTCGAGGAAGCCCTCGAGACCCTTGTTCGGAAGCCCGATCGAGTTGATCATCCCGCCGGCCGTCTCCCACAGTCGCGGGGGCGGGTTGCCTTCGCGCGGCTCGATCGTGATCGTCTTCGAGACGAAGGCGTCGAAGGGGAAGCGCTCCAAGAGCGAGTCGCCGAAGGCGCGCCGGGCTGCGACGACGTCGAAGGTGCCGGAGCCGTTGAGGACGGGGCCCCTGACGCGAACTCCACAGAGGTCGATGGAGCGATCGCCGGACGACCCTGATCCGTCGGGTCTGGTGCCCGGCGCGGCGGGGGTCCTGGCCGTCAGTGCCCCGCTCCTGGGAAGACCACCGTCTCGAGCTGCTCGGCGTCCAGCACCGGACCGTCGACGCACAGCCGCACGTAGCCCTCCTTCGTCGGCACTACACACCCGAAGCATGCGCCGAAGCCGCACGCCATGCCCGATTCCAGAGCCAGCTGCGCAGGAACGCCTTGCTCCTCGCACAGCGAGCGCACCGCATCGAGCATGGCGGGAGGTCCGCAGGCGAAGACCGTTGCCGACGGCTCGCGCTCGAGCTCGTCGCGAAGAAGCTCGCTCACAAGCGCGCGGCGGCCGACCGATCCGTCCTCGGTCGCCACCTGTGGCTTGCCCACGAAGAGTGCGCCGGCCTGCGCGTGGGCCGCCGTGCGGAAGCCGAGCAGGACGTCGACCGATATGGCTTCCTCCAGCTCCTCCTGCAGGCAGACGAGCGGCGCCGTACCGATTCCTCCTCCGACCAGCACCGGGCGCGTGTCCGGGCGAGGTGGGCGGAAGCCGATTCCCAGTGGGCCCACCAGGACAAGCCCCTCGTCCGGTGCGAGCTCCGCCAGGCGCTCCGTCCCCGGGCCGATCGCCTCCAGCAAGAAGTCCAGCGCCACCCCGTCCTCGGTGGGGTGAGCGCGAGCGTACGAGCAGGCTCGCGGGAGGTAGGGGCGCTCGTCCTCCCCTCCACCCCAGCGCTCCGCCGCGGAGAGCATGTAGAACTGGCCCGGACGAGGGTCGGCGGGACCGAACGGATCGAGCGCTGTGATCAGGTGGTAGGCGCCCAGGCGCTCCGCACCGGTGACTCGAGCCACGCGCCGCTCGGGCGGCGCAAGGGTTCGCGGTTCCGTGGCCGCACCTGCGTGCGTCATCGGGGGACCGACCGACGTCGCCACGAGGAGGCGGCCGCGAGCGTCATCGGCGAGCCGGCCCACTGCCGCGCGGGGAGACGGTCGCGCCCGTCACGCGCTCCGCTCGGCGGGGAGGCGGGCTACGCCGCCGCCGACGTCGCCGTGCAGCTCCTGGAGCGAGATCACCGAGGACTCCTCCGAGCGCCGGGCGCGGATCGCCCGCTGGGCTGCGCTGGCGCCGGACATCGTCGTTATGCAGGGAATCCCGCGCCCGACGGCCGCGCGGCGGATCTCGTAGCCGTCGGCCCGGGCGCCCGAGCCGGTCGGGGTGTTGATCACCAACTCGACCTCGCCCGCCTCGATTCGCTCGACCACGTTTGGCGACCCCTCCGAAAGCTTCTTGATCCGCTCGACCGGCACCCCCATCCGCCGGATCGCCTGCGACGTGCCGCGGGTGGCCAGGACCTTGAAGCCCATGTCGTGGAAGCCGGCGGCGATCTGGGTCGCCGCCGGCTTGTCCCCGTCGGTCACGCTGACGAACACGCTGCCCGACGCCGGCAGCTCGGCCCCGGCCGCCGCCTGGGCCTTTCCGAACGCCGCGGGATAGTCGGAGGCCACTCCCATCACCTCACCGGTGGACTTCATCTCGGGACCGAGCAGTGAGTCGGCGCGCGGAAAGCGCCCGAACGGCATCACTGCCTCCTTCACCGATACGTGCCCCGGCGCGCGGGGGATGTCGAGCTCCATCTCGATGAGCCGCTCGCCGAGCATGAGCCGACACGCGATCTTGGCCAGCGGAACCCCGATTGCCTTCGACACGAACGGCACTGTCCGCGACGCGCGCGGATTCGCCTCGATCACGTGCAGCTCCTCGTCCCCGTAGACGGCGAACTGGATGTTGATCAGTCCCACGACCCCCAGCCGCACCGCGATCGCCTCGGTCGCGTACTCGACCTGGCGCAGCATCTCCGGGCCGAGCGACATCGCCGGGATGACGCAGGCCGAGTCGCCCGAGTGGACCCCGGCCTCCTCGACGTGCTGCATGATGGCGCCGATCCGAACCTCGTGGCCGTCGCAGAGGGCGTCGACATCCACCTCGATCGCGTTCTCGAGGAAGCGGTCGAGGTAGATGAGCCGAGCTCCGTTGCCGCCGGGCGAGCCGCCCGCGGCCGAACCGGCCCGCTCCAGGTAGCCCGCGAGCGCGGCGCGGGAGTAGCAGATCTCCATTGCCCGGCCACCCAGCACGTAGCTCGGACGTACGAGCAGGGGGTAGCCGACCTTCCCGGCGGCCTCGAGCGCCTCGCTCGCCGACTCCGCGGTCGCGTAGGGCGGACTCCTCAGCCCGAGGTCGGCGAGCACGGTGCCGAAGCTCGGCCGGTCCTCCGCGAGATGGATCGACTCGACCGGCGTGCCGAGCAGCCGCACTCCCGCGTCCGCCAGCGGCTGCGCCAGGCGCAGCGGGGTCTGGCCGCCGAACTGGACGATCACGCCCTCGGGCCGCTCGAGGTCGATCACGCCCATGACGTCCTCGAACGTGAGGGGCTCGAAGTAGAGGCGGTCGGAGGTGTCGTAGTCCGTGGAGACGGTCTCCGGATTGCAGTTGATCATCACGGCGTCGCGGCCCGTGTCACGCACCGTCATCGCGGCATGCACGCAGCAGTAGTCGAACTCGATCCCCTGCCCGATCCGGTTCGGACCGGCGCCGAGGATCACGATCGACGGGCGGTCGCCGCGCCGGACCTCGTGCGCGGAGCGCCGCTCCCACCCGGAGTAGTAGTAGGGCGTCTCGGCCTCGAACTCCGCTGCGCACGTGTCCACCGACTTGAAGCAGCGCTCGAGCCCGGCCTCGGGGTCCTCCCCCCGTGCGAGCGGGGCGATCTCGGACAGGAACCATGGGTCGATGCCGGTGCGAGCGCAGATCTCCGTCTCCGAGACACCCTCGCGGATCGCCTGGAAGATCAGCTCGTAGCGGTCGTGCGAGGGTGTCCCGAGGCTCTCGAGGAGGTTTGGCGGGGAAGGGCCGACCACATCCAGATCGCGCGAGCGCATCGCCTTCCAGAACGCCTGCTTGAACGTGCGCCCGATCGCCATGGCCTCGCCCACGGACTGCATGGACGTGTGGAGGGCGCCGTCGGCCCCGGGGAACTTCTCGAACGCGAAGCGCGGCCACTTCACGACCACGTAATCGACGGTGGGCTCGAAGCTGGCAGGCGTCCTGCGGGTGATGTCGTTGTCGATTTCCTCGAGCGCGTAGCCGACGGCCAGCCGGGCCGCGATCTTCGCGATCGGGAACCCTGTGGCCTTCGAGGCAAGCGCCGAGGAGCGCGAGACCCGCGGGTTCATCTCGATCACGACGATCTCGTCGCTCTGCGGGTCGACTGCGAACTGGATGTTGGAGCCGCCCGTCTCGACGCCCACGGCGCGGATCACCGCGAGCGCCTGGTCTCGGAGGCGTTGGTACTGGGCATCCGAGAGCGTCTGCTGGGGTGCGACCGTGACCGAGTCCCCCGTGTGAACGCCCATCGGATCGACGTTCTCGATCGAGCAGACGATGACGACGTTGTCGTTTCGATCCCGCATCACCTCGAGCTCGAACTCGCCCCAGCCGATCACGGACTCCTCGATCAGCGCCTGTCCGATGGGGCTGGCGGCGAGCCCCTCGGCCACCACCTGCCGGTATTCGGTCTCCGTGCGGGCGATGCCGCCTCCGGCGCCCCCCATCGTGAAGCCGGGTCGCACGATCGCGGGCAGGCCGACCTCGGGCAGGGCCCGGTCCGCCTCGCGCATCGACTTGACGGCCGCGCTTCGCGGCACCCGCAGCCCCGCTCGCTCCATCGTGGCGCGGAACAGATCGCGGTCCTCGGCGCGACGGATCGCATCGTAGTCGGCGCCGATCAGCTCCACCCGGTGCTTCGTCAGCGTGCCGTCTTCGGAGAGCGCGCGCGCCAGGTTGAGCGCCGTGCCGCCGCCGAGGGTCGGGAGCAGGGCGTCCGGCTTCTCGCGCTCGATCACCTTGGTCACCGGGCCGGGGAGCAGCGGCTCTACGTAGGTGGCGGTGGCGAATTCGGGGTCGGTCATGATCGTCGCCGGGTTCGAGTTGACGAGCACGACCTCGTAGCCCTCCTCCAGCAGCACCTTGCACGCCTGGGCGCCCGAATAGTCGAACTCCGCGGCCTGCCCGATGACGATCGGGCCGGAGCCGATGACGAGGATCCTGCGGAGGTCGTCTCTACGCGGCAACCAGTCGCTCCATGAACCGATCGAAGAGGTGCAGAGCGTCATGCGGCCCCGGGCCGGCCTCCGGGTGGTACTGCACGGTCGAGCCCGGCACGTCGCGCAGGATCAGGTCCTCGACCGTGCGGTCGTACAGGTTCAGCTGCTGGAGCTCCGCGACGCCGAAGTCCGTCTCCCAGCGCACGGGCTCGTCAGCGGCGATCGTTCGCTCGCCGCCCGGGCCGAGCACCGCGAAGCCGTGGTTCTGCGAGGTGATCTCGATTCGACCCGTCTCCAGGTCCTTCACCGGGTGGTTCGCGCCGCGATGGCCGAACGGCAGCTTGAAGGTGTCGAGCCCGACCGCCCGGCAGAGCAGCTGGTGGCCGAGGCAGATGCCCCACACCGGGACCTTTCCGACGACGCCGCGTACGGTCTCGACGACGTAGTCGAGCGCCGCCGGGTCACCCGGGCCGTTGGCGAGGAAGATCGCGTCGGGCTCGCGAGCGAGGAGCTGCTCGGCGCCGGCGCCGCACGGGTGGAGCTCCAGGTGGACGCCACGCTCGCGTAGGTTCCGAACGATCGAGCTCTTGATGCCGGTGTCGATGCCGATCACCAGCGGTCCGTCCTCGCGCTCTCTGGCTCCGGGAAGTGGATCGAGCAGAAGCGGCTCGTCGGGCGTGACCTGGCGAGCGAGGTCACGTCCGACCATCGGCTCCTCCGCGAGCACGCGCTCCATCGCGTCGGCCTCTCGGACCTCCGCCGCGAACACGCCGCCGCGCATCGCCCCCTTGTCGCGAATGTGGCGCACGAGGGCCCGCGTATCGACCTCGCTCAACGCCGGAACGCCGCAGTCCGCCAGCCAGGTGAGCCAGCCGCCCTCGGCGTGCGGCGAGTCCTCGCGGTCGACGCCCTCGCGCATTATCACCGCGCGCGCGTGGATACGGCCGGACTCCATGTGAGCCTGCGAAACGCCGTAGTTGCCGATCAGGGGGTAGGTGAAGACGATCATCTGGCCGGCGTAGCTGGGATCGCTCACTGCCTCCTGGTAGCCGGACATCGCGGTGTTGAAGACCACCTCGCCGGTCGCGGCCCGCGCCTCGGGCGCTCCGGTCAGCACGCCGTCGAAGCGCGCGCCGTCCTCGAGCAACAGATAGGCCGGCCCCGGCATCAGACGCGCGCCCCGCGATCGGGGGCCGCGACGGACAGCGCGAACGACCGCTCCCGGTAGGCGACCGCGCCGTCCGCGATCGTCATGCGGACGCGTCCGGTCAGGCGGTGGCCGGCGAAGGCACAGTTCGCGGAGCGGCTCTCGTAGCCGGCCTCCCCCACGTCCCACTCGGCGTCGAGGTCCGCGATGCAGACGTTGGCGATACACCCCGGCTCGAGCGAGGGCACCGCGATCCCGAAAGGCTCGCCGCCGGCGGTCATCCGGTGGACCAGCAACGCCAGGTCGATCACGCCCGGCAGAACGAGCCCGGTATACAGCGCGGCGAAGGCCGTCTCCAGGCCGGTCACGCCCATTGGCGCGAGCTCGAAGGGCTCCTCCTTCTCCTCGCGCGCGTGCGGGGCGTGGTCCGTAGCGACGCAGTCGACCGCTCCCGAGCGCAGCCCTGCGATCAACGCCTGCCGGTCGGTCTCCGCGCGCAGCGGGGAGTGCATCTTCAGGTTCGTGTCGAGCGTTCGCACCGACTCGTCCGTGAGGAGCAGGTGGTGCGGCGTCGCCTCGCAGGTGACCTGCGTCCCGGCGGCCTTCGCGCGCTCGATCGCCTCGACGCTCTCACGCGCGGACAGGTGCTGCACGTGGATGCGCCCGTCCTCGAAGCGCGCCAGGGCGCAGTCGCGGGCGATCATCGTCGACTCGGCGACCGCCGGGATTCCCGCGAGCCCGAGCAGCGCGGACACCTCGCCCTCGTGCATCGCCCCGTCGCCGGAGAGATCGGGATCCTCCTCGTGCAGCGCCAGCAGCCGGCCGGCTAGGCGCTGGTATTGGAGCGCCTGGCGCAGGATTCCCGCCGAGCGCACGGGCAGGCCGTCGTCCGTGAACCCAGCAGCGCCGACCTCGGCCAGCTCGGCCATCTCCGTCAGGCCCTCCCCCCGCTGCCCGACCGTGATCGCCGCGAGGAAACCCGTCGGGATACGGGCCTCCATCCGGGCGCGCTGTCGCAGCGAGCGGAGCACCGACGCCGAGTCGACCACCGGCTCGGTGTTCGGCATGGCGAGGATCGCGCAGAAGCCGCCAGCCGCGGCTGCGCGGGTGCCCGAGTGGATGTCCTCCTCGTCCTCGCGGCCGGGCGTCCTCAGGTGAACGTGGGGGTCGACGAAGGCCGGGAAGGCGTGCAGGCCGCCGGCCTCCACGATCTCGGCGCCGGGAGGCGGCTCGAGGCCGTCGCCGAGCTCCGCTATCTGGCCGTCGCGCACCAGCAGGTCCGCCTTGGTGTCGATGCCGGCGCGCGGGTCGAGCAGCCGCGCGCCGCGCACGAGCACCGTCGCGAGCGGAGCGGGACCGCGGTCGAGCGGGATGGTGGACGTCGTCCCGCCGGCTTTGGGGGCAGGAGTCGGTGTCACGCCGGCTGCGGCTCCGGCTCGGCTCCCGCCCGCACGCCGCTCGGCGCCCCGCGCCCGGCGAGCAACTCGTACAACACCGCCATCCGGACCACGATGCCGGACTCGACCTGCTCGGTGATGAGGGCCTGTGGCGAGTCGATCACCTCCGCCGCCAGCTCGACCCCGCGGTTGACCGGCCCGGGGTGCATGAGGAGCTGATTCGGGCCCAGGCGGCGGCCGTCGATCTGGTACTGCGCGGCGTACTCGCGCAGGGAGGGGACGAACGAGCCCTTCATGCGCTCGCGCTGCATTCGCAGCGCGTACACGACGTCGGCGCTGTCCAGCTCGTCGAGCGTGTAGCGCACGTCGCAGCCCAGCGAC
>Ga0126312_10001545_pt1 | contig 15126 bp, 15 predicted proteins | sample Plot104A_FD_92537 | JGI IMG/M metagenome (GOLD analysis project Ga0126312, IMG submission 92537) | Serpentine soil microbial communities from UC McLaughlin Reserve, CA, USA - Plot104A | ecosystem: Environmental > Terrestrial > Soil > Grasslands | place: USA: UC McLaughlin Reserve, Lake County...
AGGACTACTACCTCACTCCTCACGACCTCGGCTATTGGCACTTCGTCAAATTCGACCACGACTTCATAGGCCGAGAGGCGCTCGAGAAGATGGCGGATGAGCCGCGCCGGAAGAAGGTGACGCTGGCATGGAACGGCGAGGATGTCGCGGGCGCCATCCGCACCATGTTCGAGAAGGGGGACGTCGTCAAGTACATCGACTTGCCCTTGTCCAACTATGCGACGTGGCCATTCGACAAGGTGCTTCGCGACGGTGAGACGATCGGCGTGTCGACGTTCTCCGGCTACAGCTACAACGAGCGCTCGCTGCTCTCGTTGGCGATCGTCGACGTCGGCGTGGAGATCGGTACCGAAGTCGTCCTGGTTTGGGGTGAGGAAGGCGGGGGGTCGGCCAAGCCCGTGGTCGAGCCACACCGGCAGACGGAGCTGCGTGCGATCGTGAGCCCCTGCCCCTACTCCGAGGTCGCCCGCACCTCGTATGGCGAGGGCCGGCGCAAGACGGCGACGGTCGCTTGAGACTCGTCCTGAGTCATCTCGACCACGATGCGGTCGGCCGCACCACTCGTCAGTCGGCGAAATCGTCCCCGCCGGCCGCTCTCCAGAAGAAGTAGTCGGCGCTGTAGGGGACGGCGATGCGGTCGCCGGACGCGCACGTTCCGGCCGGGGCGACCCCGCCGGAGGTGTTCAGCCGCTGCACCCAGGTCGCGCTGGTCAGGCGGTCGCCGTCGGAACCGGCGGTCGTCACGACCGCTTGCAGGAGGAGCCACGGAATGTTCCCCGTCCCGCCGGACACGGTCGCCGTCCGCGCGGCCTCGACGGAGCTGCCGTCTTTCAACTGCCAAACGGGACGCCCGGTGGCGAAGTTCAGGAAGTGGTTGCCGATCGGCTTCGGCACGCCGGTCGTCTTGTAGAGGGTGGCCTCCGGATCGGTGAACAGCCAGGTGCCGTTCGCCTGGCAGGTGTACTTCTGGACGCCGATGGCGTGGACGACGAGGAAGAGCCGGCTGTCCGGAGCGTACGTCCGCGGATCGAGCGAATCACCCGGCGCAGTTTGCGCTGTCGGTCGCGCGGACACAGCCGCGGCGAACAGGCCGCACACTGCCAGGGCGCCCGCATAGGCGACGATGAAGTGGCAGAGACGGATCTTCCTTTCCATGTGGACTCCCTTTGATTGGCACGACATGGAGACTGGGGCGAGCGTCCCCTTTCGGATCTCTCATGTCAAGGACGCCCGCGCCGAGCAGGCGGCGCTCGTACTGCTAGCGCTCACCGGGGACTCGTGATGGCGTCCATCCAAGTCATGACGGGGCCGCTCGATGACGCGCAGCGCAGGGAAGCCGTCTTCGCGGGAGACCTGCTCGTCTTCAAGGACGTGTCGCCGCTGCGGCGGTTCTCACAGCTCGTGGGTGGACTGCTCAGAGAGGCGTTCGGAGGGTCGCCGGAGCAGGCTCAGTTCGATCTCGGCACGGCGGAGTTTGCTGCACGAGCGAGTGATCTCGGCCGGCGTTTACGGCGCCACTCGGATGCGCTCCGGAGCTTCCGGGAGGTGCTCCGGCACGTGGGGATGGATGTAGATCAGGCGTACTGGGACTGGCTCCATCTACGCGTCCAGCCGCACACGGATTTCATCGAAGCGGGAACGCTCGGGCATCACCGCGACACCTGGTCGTCGAATGTCTACGCACAGACGAACTGGTGGACCCCGGTGCTGCCGATCACCCGGGAGCGCACCATCGCCTTCTATCCCGCCTACTGGTCGCGCCCCCTGGCAAACACGAGCGTGGGATGGGACCTCGAGCGCGTGCGCGAGATGCCCCTGGTGCCGAGCCCGAGCGAGCCTGTCGACGTGGGCTCGGAAGTGCGCATCGTGATCGAGCCCGGCGACCTGCTGTGCTTCTCGGGCGCCCACCTGCACGCCAGCGTTCCCAACACCTCGGGCGCCACCCGGTTCAGCGTCGAGGTCCGCACCGTCACCACCGCCGACGTTCAGAGAGGCCACGGCGCTCCCAACCTGGACGGCCGAGCCCCACGGACCGCATGGCGGTGGTTCAGGAGCATCACATCGAATGCCACGCTGGCCGAGCCGCGGCCATGAGCGTCGCCGTGGGTCAGCCCTTTGGCGGCACTACGGTGGAGACTGCGCTGGGTCGAGCTGCCGGGCCAGTTGGGCGCTTAGCAGCGCTCCGGCGGCCGCCAGGCCAACGGCAGCTGGAAGCACGCTTGTGCGGATGTGGTGGCGCGCTAGCAGGCATGCGCCCGCGTCGAGGGCGTCTACCAGGGCGGATGCTTCGAGCCAGCCGCGCACGGGCGCGCCGCGATCCAGTGCGATTTGCAGCCCGAGCCCCAGGCTGAGGTCGCGGGCGCCGACCATGCGGGCGAAGAGGCGCGTGCTGCCCTCGGACCCGTCAGGGCGGGTCATTGTGCGGCCCACGAGCCCCGGCGCTAGGAGCGACACCACGCCGATGGCGATCCTCCCGCGCGCCAGGCTGACCGCGAGGTTCCTTCCCTCCATCGCCGGGATCGTACGAGGTCAGTGGTCAGGCCGTTGCACGAACATCGGTTTTCCTTGTGGCGGCCTCTCACGACGGCGCGATACTCCGGAGGCATGGGGGATCGGGACCGACGCAGGCGAAGCCGCTCCGGCCGCCTACTCGACGGGCTGATCTGGGGGACGGCTGTCGGCGCCGCGTCCGGGGCGGTGCTCGGCGCAGGAATCGACGGGGTCGGGGCCGGCCCCGGCGCGCTGATCGGTGCTGCGCTTTATGCGCCGGCGGAAGTGATCACCAGCATCAGGAGGGGCCCCACCGAGCCGAAGCCGCTCTGGTACCGCATCCTTAGCAGCGCCCTGCTGATGGCGGTGTTCGGCTGGCTGCTGGGGCTGATCTATGGCCCCGGCGAGCCGTTGCTTACCGGGATCATCAGCGGTGCTCTCGTCGGTCTGCTTGGCCTGCGCCCGGCGAAGGCGGCGCTCGGGCTCCTGGTTGGCGCGGTCCTGGGCGCTCTGTTCCAAGCTCTCGACAACAGTTTCGAGCCGGCGCTGATCGCGGCGGCGGTCACGGTCTCGTATCGCGTGCTCGTGGCAATCGCTTATCGCGGGCGGCAGCTGGTGCGGGTGATGGCTGAGGAGGTGCCGGCGTCGGAGCTGCGCTACGTCGTGCCCTTCGAGGCGCGCTCAAGGTACGTCGGTGCCGACTACGTCGAGCAGCTGGCGAGCGTCCGGGGCGGCACCTTCCGCCGCAACCCGCCCGATGTCGGGATCCTCGCATCGCTCGACGGCTTGGATGGGCCGACCTTCGACGCGGGCCGCGTGCACTCGCTGATCCGCGAGTTCTACGAGCACACCAGCCGCTTTCGCCTCTCGATCATCCCCGAGTGGCGGCCCTGGATGAAACCGGGATATGAGCTCTTCAAGCGGGTGGTTGCGCAGCCGCTCGGCCAGGCTGCGATCCCCTCCAACATCGAAGAGGCCCAGCGGGGGATGGTCAGCACGATCGACACGATCACCCTGGACGGCGGCGAGGAGATCGACATCCGCGGCTGGATCCGGACGTTTGCGGACTCGGGCAAGCCGATCTATATCGGCATCTACACGACCTTCAGGCACGACGACCGCGGTTATGTGAGCGTCGGTTTCCCGATACCGAACGCCAACTTCACCGCCACGCTCCTTCCCCGCAATGCGGGCGAGCACGATCTCCTACTGACGTCGCGAACCGAGCTCGCCTACCCGGGCCATTACCTGAGCGCCGTAGACAGCGAGCGCGACGCCCTGACCGTAGTCAAGCTGCTCTATTTCCAAGAGCAGATCTTCGTCTCCCTCGCCGACGGCGAGCTGAAGACCGAGCACAGCTTTTACCTGGCCGGCCAGCGGTTCCTAACGCTCCACTACGAGATCGAACGGCTTGCCGTGGCTTACGCATGACCTGGACCGATCTGGCCCAGACTGCGGCCAAACAGGGTCACCTGCTTTCGCTCGATCGAGCTCCTCACCGGAAGTCGTCCGCGTGATCGCGCGCCCACTCGTCGAACGGACGCGCCGGCATCCCGGTGATCTCCTCCACCGTCGAGGTGATGAGCTCGGGCGTTTCGACGAACGACGCCCAGGTGTCGAGAGCTCCATCGGGGAGCCCCGCGAGCTGGTCTCGGACCTCCTCGCGCGAGAGCTCTTCCCAGCGCACGTCTCGGCCGAGCACATCGCCGATGGCGTGAGCCTGCTCGGCCTGGGTCAGCGTGTCGGGCCCGGTCAAGACATAGCGGGCGCCGGCGTGCCCGTCCTCGGTGAGCGCACGGACGGCGACGGCGGCGATGTCGCGCTCGTGGATCAGCGAGCGGGATGCCTGGCCGTAGACCCAGCGCACGACGCCCGATTGGCGGATCTGATCCGCCCACATCAGCGTGTTGGCGGCAAACCCCGTCGGTCGTAGGAACGTCCACTCGGTCGCCGAGCGCTCGATCGCGCGCTCGACCGAAGCCCAGGAGGAGTCAGGCCGCTTGGCTGCGGCCTCGGCGGACAGGTAGACGATGCGCCGCGTGTGCCTCGCCAGGATGTCCACGACCTCGTCCGCGCCGTGCCCGGTCAGGAACGGCCAGACCACGAACACAGCCTCGGCGCCGCCCAGGTGATCTGCGAGGCCACCCGGGTCAGTCAGGTCGCCGGGCACCACGTCGACGCCTCTGGGCAGATCGGCGGTGTTTGGGTCGCGGGCGAGCGCCCGCACCGCGGCGTCCCGCTCGAGGAGGCCGGAGACCACGTGGCGGCCCACCTTGCCCGTCGCTCCGATGACGAAGATCATGCTCACACCGATCGCCGACTATCGCTCGAGATGACCGACCGGCTTGCCGAAACCATCGCTGACGCGATCGCCGAAACACCCGACGCTCCCCGCGCTCACATCGGCAGGCTACAAGCGTCACGGCAAAGGTCGACTGTCGCGGCCGTACGAACGCGCACGCCCATGGCCCGTTGTTGGTAGAAAGCGGCGCTCATGGAGATCAGCTTGGCCGTCGCGGCGCGGCCCAATGTTCGGCCCGAAGAGGAGTTGCGCATGGCAGTGCTCGCCGACCGGCTCGGCTATAGCGAGCTGTGGGTCGGGGAGGGGTGGATCTGGGACTCCTTCGTGCTGGCGACGGCGATCGGGATGGCAACGGAGCAGATCGCGATAACCGTGGGCCCCCTGCCCGTCCACGTCCGCGACCCGGCGACGATCGCGCGCGCCGCCGCGTCGACCGCCGCCCTCGTCCGCCGACCGGTTGGCGTCGCGCTTGGGACATCGAGCGTGCGGATGGTCGAAGGGATGCATGGCCGCTCGCGCCGTCGCGCTGTGCGCGCGCTGGCCGAGAGCGCCCAGGCTCTACGCGGCTTCCTCCGCGACGGGCAGGCGGACGTCGACGGCGAAGTCGTCTCGGCCCACTACCGGGTGCGCCTGGACCCGCCCGGCGGACCGCTCACGGTGGCGGCCTTCGGTGACCGCGCCATTGCGGTCGCCGCGGAACACGCCGACCGCATGGTGCTCGATCTGGTCTCACCCCAGCTGGCTCGCGAGTATCGGGCGAAGCTCGACGCACTGGCTAAGCGGGCGGGCCGCCAGATACCCAGGCTGGCTGGCTGGATCCCGGCCGCAGTCGATCCGGATCGGGAGTCGTACAGGCAGATCATGCAGAGCCTGGTCGGCTACCTCGAGGTGGCCGGCTACGACGAGATGTTCACGGCCGCCGGTTTCGGCGAGGCCGTGGAGATGGCCCACGCGGGCGCCGACCGGGAAGAGCTTTTGGACGCATTACCGCCGGAAGCGGCAGCCACGGTTGGCCTCGTTGGCGATTCCGACGCAATGGGCGCGCGTCTGGAGGACTATTCCGTCGGGCTCGACGAGGTGGTCCTCGTCCCGGCCACCGCCGGCGACCCGGCAGGCGAGCGCACGCTGACGGCCCTGGCCGAGATCGCCTGACCCCGGCGGCCGCTACGCGACCTAGTTCGCGAGCAGCGGGACGGGCCCCGCGTTCGGCGTCGACACGGCGGTGGCACGGGCTGAGGAGCCTTCCCCTCTCGGCTTCGTGGGCACCGGTGGGCGAGGCTCTGGCGGGAAACCGACGCCGCGTCGGCGGCTAACCGAAGGCGGGTTTGCGGCTGACCCCCCTAGCTCCCAGGCGGCGTCGTCGCCACCCTCTAGGCCACAACGGACCGCGACCGAAGGAAGACTGATGAACCTTGACCTGGAAGCACTCGAGACGAGCTTCGACGTTGTCGCCCCGCGCGGCGAGGAGCTGATGGACGAGTTCTACGCACGGCTGTTCGAGGCCGCGCCGGCGGTGATGCCGCTGTTCGCCGCCACCGACCTGCAGCGCCAAAAGACAATGCTGCTCGGGACACTCGTCCTGCTGCGCAAGTCGCTGCGCGACCTCAACTCGATCGTCCCCAAACTGCGAGAGCTTGGCGCTCGCCACGTCGCATACGGGGCAGAGCCCGAGCACTACCCGATCGTGGGAGACGTGCTGATCACCGCGATGGCGACGGTCGCCGGTCGCGCTTGGCGGCCCGAACACGAGCGAGCCTGGCGCAAGGCGTTCGCCGTTGTGGCCGGCGCGATGGTCGACGGCGCAACGGCGGCGACGCTGGAGGCCGCCGCATAGCCTCCAGGCCACCGAGTTCGACCGTCGACGTCCTCCGCTCGTGGGACGCAGGAGCTCGCTGCCGCATCCAGCGGAGTAGCGTTCGGCAGACCAGCTTCGGAGGAGGCAAGAGTGCAGCACGAGCACACCGAGCACATCGCCGCCCCGCCCGACGCGGTGTACGCCGCGATTTCCGACGTGAGCAATCTCCCCCGTTTCGTACCGCAAATGACGGCAGCCCGCCCCACCGGAAACGACAGCGTCGAAGTCGACGCCAGGTACCACGGGCGTGAGCAGCACGGCGAAGCGGCCTTTCATGCGGACAGCGTTCGGCGCCGCATCGAGTGGGGCTCACCGAGCGGTTACCGGGGATGGATGGAAGTCGCGCCGGACGGCGACGGCTCGCGCCTCACCCTGTTCCTCAACACCCTGCACGGTTCCGAAAGCGATCACGACGTCGCCGCTACTCTCGACGCGATCCGGATGCTGGTCGAGGCACAGGTGTGAGGCACTGACGGCTGCGGCGAGCGCATCCTGCCAGACATCCTCGACCGCATCAGACGCGCCGCGTTTCCGATCGTCGACCTGACGGAGCACGCGACTCGCCGACGGTCATGGTTTGTGCCCCCGACGAACGCCCTGGGGTCGAGCCGCAGGTTTGCCGCGCTTCGTCCTCCGCTGGTGGCGGCGGACTCGCCGCTTGGTGGGCTTCGTCGTTGGGACGAGCCGCTGTTCGTCGACGCGCCGCAGAGCCGCCACGGCAAGACGCTGGGCCGCGGCGTACCCCTCGGCGGTGACGGGGATTCCCGGTGGTCCGACCGTCACCCGTCGAACGTCGTCGGTGGGCACGGATACGACGGCGTTGATGTAGCAGCTCTTCGAGCCGGCGGCGACGCTCTTCGCTGGGTCGTCCAACTCATCACAGCGCTGCTCGGGGAGGCCATGCACCAGCTCGCCGCTGCGGACCGACGTCAGCCGCCGGCCGCTGGGAAGCTCCGCAGCGATGAGCAGGACAGAGTCGTCGGTCTGCGCTAAATAGAAGCCCCCCAGCGCGCTCCCATCCTTGCCGGTGATGACCCCGATGTCGAACTTCGGGCTCCGCAGGGCCTCGAACAGCAGGGCGATTCCACCGCTGAACACAAGAATGCAGCCGAGCATAAGCAGCACCCCGAGCAGGAAACCTCGGACCCGCCAAACCGCGCCAAGCGTCGCGAAGGCTGCCACGACGATGACAGCGATCAGCCAGAACTTGTCGTCGTCCGATAGCCCGCTCTTCGTGACCGCGTAGTCACCGAACAGCCCGAGGACAACCAGGACGGGGACCAGCCCGCGCGGCCATGTGCCCCGCTCATTCAACGTGTGCCGCTCGTCGTCGTCACGGCGCAGCAGCAGAATGACCACAAGCCCTAGGAGAGCCAGGACCAGCGGCACGAGCAAATAGCGGGCGCCGAGAAGAAGCCGGTAATCCGTTGGCAGAAGTGCAACTGTCGGTGCTGGGGACGCGTCTACGCGGTCCAACCGAAGCCACATCACCGCGCTCCCCAGTGCGGCAATCCAGGCGGCCCCGCCGACCACCGCACCGGCAATCGCAAGCACCGGCCGCCAGGTGGAGACCTCACCCTCACGCTCGTCACGCGCCGACATTGCTCGACTAATTCGGCGTCAAGCCCTGGTCCCTTCATCGCCTCCCGCATTCAGCCGCACGGGCCGCCTCTCAGCCCTCTTGCGTTTTGATCCTCAACGCGGCCACGGCGTCAAGGTCACGAACGCCTTCGTCGTCTTAAGCCGACGACGTAGAAGGGTGCCGTGGGCCGGATCGGGGCGCTGTCAGCAGAATCCGGGGGCGCCGAGCTTGTTGAACCCGTCGAGCGTGGTCGTGAGCGACTCGATGGTGGCCTTGCTACCGCTCGCGACCGCCGCATTCACCATGTCGACGACCTGCGCCTCCGTGATTGGGTAGTCGACGTCAGGGTTCGCCGCACCGAGAAGGGCAGCCACGGCCTGTCGCGTCAGTGCCTTGAGGCCGCCGCCTCTCAGCTTCAGCGCGTCCGACAACTTGAGGGACGCAATGCCTGACGGCAGACCTGCGAACACGGATCCCACAGTCTGGGACGGACTGTAGCCCGACCACGCGCTCGGGTGCTTGCTCCAGAAGCCTTGACTGCAGCCTTCGAGGTTCGGCGGCGCACTCGTGGGTGGCGGCGTCGGCTCCGGGGACGTTGGCGGCGGGGTCGGCTCCGGAGTCGGAGTCCCCGGCGGCTCCGGGGTCGGAGTCCCCGGCGGCCCCACGGTAGTCGACGGGACGGGGGTCGGCGAGGAATCCAGCGTGCCGGCGAGTGGGCCGCCTCCTGCCACCGTCGCAGCGATGACGAATCCACACGCGGCAAGCACGGGAATGCTCAAGAACTTGGCCAGCCGGCCCTTGCGGCCTCTCATCGCGGGTCCCCCTCGGCGCGGCGTCGCTTTGACGCCGCCGGCTCGTGGTCGACTCATTCATACCATGCGGCGGATTCGACCGCCACCCGCCGAGTACGGCCTATGGTGGACCCGATGCGGCGCGTCTGTCTGGTCCTGCTCGCGGGTGTCTTGCTGTGCGTACCCGCCTCGGCGGCCGCGACGGAGCCCTATCGGCCCGTAACGACGGAGGACGCCGCGAAGGCCGTCTTTCTCACCAACCCGGAGGTCACACGGTGGATCCGGAGGTACCCTCGGCCAACCCGGATCGCGACGGCGCAGTTCCTTCGGGGCTCCCGCGTATGGCAGGTCAGCGTGTACTCCGGGAAGGCCGGCGAGATCGCGCGGGGAAGGGTTTCGCCCTCCGGTCAGGTCGTCCAGGCGTGGGTGGGCCCGGAGGTCGTCTGGCCGCTCGCCCTAGGCAACGGCCTGGGAGGAGTGCTGAACAAGCCCCTCGTCTGGCTCTCGCTCTGCCTCGTGTTTCTGCTCGGCCTCGCGAACCTCCGCCGGCCGCTCAGCGTGCGCAACCTCGACCTGCTGGTCTTCCTGTCCTTCTCCGTCTACCTCCTGTACTTCAACCAGGGAAGGATCTTCGCGAGCGCGACGGCTGCGGCGATTCCGTTCGCGTACCTCATCGCAAGATGTGCCTGGATCGGCGCCACGAATCGCGCGTCCCCGTCCTCCTCTCACGCGCCTGTCTGGCTTCTCGTCGCCGCGACCGTGCTGCTCATGGGATTCCGGGTCGGATTGAACACCGAGGGATCGATGATCCTGGACGTGGGCTACGCGGGCGTCATCGGGGCCGACCGCCTCGGGAGCGGGATCAGCCCGTACGGGGCATTCCCGGTCAAGGACACCGGTCGGCCCTGCGGGCCGGCGACGGAGGACGGAGAGGTCTTCGACTGGATCCAAGCGAACGGCCGATGCGAGAGCGCAAATCCGTTCGGAGACACCTACGGGCCGGTGAACTACCACGCGTACCTTCCTGGCCTCGCGTTGTTCGGCTGGAGTGGGAAGTGGGACAGCCTCCCCGCCGCGCACTTCACGACGCTCCTCTTCGACCTGCTCGCGATCCTGGGGCTCGGGGCGGTCGGTTATCGCTTCGGAGGACTGCGGCTGGCCGCGCTCCTGATGTTCGCGTGGGCGGCCAATCCGTTCACCCAGTACGCCTCCAGCTCGAACACGAACGACGCGATCATGCCCGCGTTCCTGATCTGGGGCTTCTGGGCGGCGGCCTCCGACGCCGGCCGGGGCGCCTTGGCGGCGCTCGGGGCGTGGGCCAAGCTCGCGGGGCTCGTCGTCGTCCCGCTGTGGGCGACGTACCCAGGCCCACCCGCTTGGCGGCGCGCTTCGCTGTTCGCCCTCGCTTTCGCGGCGACGACCGTGCTGGCCTTCTGGGTCCTGATCGTCGGCGGCGACCCCGTTGGGGCCTTTCGCGAGTTCTACGAGCGGACGTTCGAGCTTCAGTTCCACCGCGCCTCGCCCTTCTCCCTGTGGGACTGGGGGCGCTATCACGCCCGCGGGATCCCTGATCTCAGATGGCTGCAGCACTTGCTTCAGGCGGCCCTGGTGATCGCAGCGGTCGCGGTCGCGTTCGTGCCTCCCCGCAAGTCGCCACTCCAGCTCGCAGCCCTCACCGGAGCTCTCCTGATGGGCTTCGAGCTCGTGCTCACGCACTGGGCCGCGCTGTACATCGCATGGTTCTTCCCGTTTCTCGCGCTTGCCGTGGTCGCTGGGCACGAGCTCGGCGGAGTGGTGCCCGAACGGTCGAGCGAAGCGGCCCTTCCGCGCCGGCTCACGGGCGCCCGCGTGGGCGTGCGGTGAGGTCGAAGATCACGACATCTCCCGCCACACGGCGCTCGATGCCGAGTCCTGCGACGGACCGGCTCGCGGCTCCCGCCCACGCCGTGTCCGCGGCGAGTCCGGGGTGAAGCACCACCGACCGGACTCCCGCAGCGCGCAGGGCCGCGACGGATTGCCGGTCAGGGAACCCGCGCGCCAGCCTGCCGAGCTCGTAGGTGCGACGCGGTATGAAGCCGCTGATGCCGTTCACGAGCTCCGGAAACCCCTCGGTTGACCAGACCATGTAGCGATAGGTCCGCAGATCGTCGGCGGACGTGAGCTCGTCGTCTGCGGGCAGGTGGATCAGCGGCGCCGGGACGTGGCGCAGGCCCTGGGGCGGAGTGGGCACGGGCGGGTGCGCGGGACCCGCCAGCGCTCCGTCGAGCCGACGGAAGGCGCCGCCCTCGAGGAGGATCACGAGGACGAACCCCAAGCAGACCGCGGTCGCGAGCCGCGGTCGCGCTCGGATTCGGAGGGGGCCATCGGGGCTGACGAATGCCTGCGCCCCGCCGGCCGCCAGGAGGGCGAGGAACAGGGTCGTGAGCGTGTGAAGCCTGCCCGGCGTTCGGGAGCCGTTCCAGCCGGGCGCGTAGTCGAAGAGGAGCCGGTACGTGACCCTCCCGTCGAGGAAGGCCAGGCCCATCGAGAAGACCGCAGCGGTCAAGATCGCTGCCGCCAGCCCGATCCGCAGGCGGCGCGGCCAGACGTCGCTAAACAGGCCGAACACGGCGAGGGCAAGCACCAGCGCTCCGGGGAAGAGCGTCTGTTCCGAGACCGCGCTCAGGCCATCGCGGGCGCCGCGCGTGATCTTGCCCCAGACGAGGTTCTCCGCCGGCGCGGAGAGAAATGCCCGCGGGGGCGGTGAGAAGTGCTCGACGTTGCCGAGCGTTCGGTGCGATTCGGGGTAGTCGTCCGCGACGCGCAGATATGGCCTTGCGACCACTATCGAGACGATGGCGAGCGCAGCGAGCCCGGCGGTAGTGGCGAGCGCCATGCGACGCGTAGGCGCCGTGTGTCCGGCTCGCCACCAGATCACGAAGCCCGCTGCGGCGAGAATCGGGAGCAGGTAGAGCAGCTGCAACGCGAGCGACACCCCGATCAAGACCTGCCACGCGGCGACGAGCCAGCCGGCGACTACGGCGGCGGGCCGTCTGCGGCGATATCCGCGCAGGAGCAGCATCAGACACAGTGGGATGCCCCCGGACGAGAGCACATGGACATGCGCGCTCTGCTCCCAGCGCCACGGCGAGTAAGCGAACGCAACACCCGCGACCGCCGCGGCGGAGCGGCCCAGCCCGAGCTCGCGCGCGAGCAGGTATGCGCTGGCGAATGACAGCGCATAAGCGAACAGGAACACGACGTTGTAGTGCCAGACGGCGGCACGGAAGCCAGTTCCGAGGAGCGCCACCGGCGTGTATCCGACGAGCGCATCGGAGAACGCGAGCGAATCCGGGTTCGGCCAAAACGCGTTCGCCTGCCACCACTCGAGTGGCTGGTGAAGGAGCGCATGGCCGTCCCATCCGATCAGGTAGGCCGTGAGCAGCGAGTCGCCGAGATCCTTCGGCACGTCGCGGTCGAGATGGAGTACCAGCGGCCAGAACATCAGGACCGCGAGCGCGACACCGACAAAGAACACCACGCCGCCCTCGCGGGCGGACGGAAGTGACGCGTCGGCCCTCGACATCGTGCAACGCTAACCCGACGCCGGCCGTCGCAACTAGCTAGGCATGCCTCCTCCGTCTTCGCCGAGCTCGGCAGCGCTCCAACGGGCGACGAGCCGCCGGCCGCCGGGCAGGAACTGACCCGGCGGGGCTAAATCACTTCCCATGCCGAAGGCACCGCGACGGCTCGGGTACCTCAGTGGCCGGCTTCTGGCCGCGGAGGACTTCGAGTCGGAGCAGTCGTACTTCCTCGATAGGGGGCGCTCCGGCAATCGCCACCTGCATGGGTGGGGGGTCGTCCGTGGTCTCGGCGTGTCGCCGTCCGCGGGCGGCGGAGTGATCGTCGAGCCTGGGCTCGCGATCGACGGCTTGGGGCGCGAGATCGTGGTGCCGGAGCCACGGCAGATGCCCGATCCCCGCCAACCGATCGATGACCGCGGCGAGCAATGCGGCGACCCGGTCGATTCCGAGGTGGTCACGATCTGCCTGGCCTACGCCGAGCGCCCCGAGGGCGATCCCGCCCTCTTCGTGCGCGAGACCTACACGCTCGAGGTCCGCCCGGGGCGGGTGGCGCCGCCTTCGCGGGGCGCCGTTTGGGAAGCGGCTCTCACCGGATCGTCGGAGGAAGTGGCCAGGGCGCTGTGCGAAGCAGCGGCGAGCGAGGCGTGCGATCCCGCGGAGCGGGGCGTGCCGATAGCAACGGTCGACCGGCGGGAGGGGGAGCCCCAGGTGGCGCTGTGTCCACGCCAGACGATCGTGGCCACTGAGGTTCTCCTCGAGCTCATCCTGAGCCTCGTCCAACGCGTGCGAGCACGCGAGGAGCGAAGCTAGCCGAGAGCTGGGCGAGTGGGGACGGGGGTGGCCAGGCGCTTGGCGCCGATGGCGATCGTCAGGCCGCGGGTGGGGCCGATCCGGAGATCGAGTTCGTGATTGCGGGCGGACCCGTGCCCGTGCTTGAAGTTATGGGGCTTGGACCGGCTCATCCTCCTGTTGGCGCCGGTGGTAGACGCCCTTGGGCGACCGGAGTCGCTCGCCACTGTTCGAGGCTTCAGGGTCGCAGCACCGCCTGTAGCGGATGACGAGGTCGGCTATCGGTTGCGCGATCAGCTCGATGAGCGGGAAGCCGCGGCTGGAGATGTTGCCAGCGCGGTCGTCGCAGCCGGCAGTGACCGGACGCACCTCCCCGAAAAGGTTGGCCAGGCGTGACAGATCTTGACTGCCCGCGTCGACTACAGATTCGCCAGCCGCTTCCCTGCGCGGGCGGCCAACGGCATCTCGAGTAAAGCGTCGGCAGGCGTTTCGATGGGGGCGCTTGGAGAGTAGGAAGCATGGTTGAATCCGGGACTTGCGCGATCTGTGGAAAGCCGGTCGACCCTGACGAGGCAGAGATGGATACGGAGACGGGTTCGCTCGCCCACGCATCGTGCATTGAGCAGAGGGCCAGCGAGACGGAAGTCGATCCGCAGCCGTCTTCGTGAGTCAGGGCTGAGGCTGGTCGGGCCGCTTCGGGCGCGTCCGGATTTGGCTCTGCCGTTGCTCTAAGCGAGAGACGATGCTGGCCTGGAATCGGCACGGATTTCTCGCTCGTCGTTCGGGAGACCGGCTAGGCGCGGACACGCCGGTCGCGTTCGGCTTCCTCCATGGGACACTCGGTGACCGGCCCGCCAACACGCGCGTCACTGCTGTCACCTACTTGCTACGAGAACTTCTTGCTCATGCGCTTAGCCCGCGCGCTTGCCACACGAACGTCCTCGCTGGTCTGCTCCACGCGCTCGGCGAGGTCCCCGATCTGCTTTGCAAGCGTCTTCAGGTCGAGGTTGCCGGGCCTTAGCTCTCGCGGCAGGCGCACGCCCAGCACCCGCGGACGGCGCGCCCGCTTGATGGCGGCACGGCTTGCGAGTCCGAGCGCGGCGGTAGCCGCGGTCAAACCGAGTGCTCGCTTCGCGAACGGGGTAGCCCCGTTGCGCGACTTGGCGGAAGCATTCCGGGTGGTAGTCGTCGATCTGCTCTGCGGCCGTCGGTCCGAGGCGCTGGCCGGGCGGTGGCTTCGTCCGGAGCTGGATCGGGAGCGTGTCCGAGCCGAACCGGCTGCCTGCTTTGGCGCGACCCTGCTCCCGCTCCTGGGGGTTCGTTGCTTGCTGGTCGGGGTTCTTTGTTTGCCGGTCGAGCGGGACGAGCTCCTACTTGGTTTACTTGAGGTGGCCACCGGTCCCTCCCTGGATTGGGGTACAGCGCCCGGCTACCCCGGGAAGCGCGAGAACTAACGGCAGCGGGCAGACGAGGAGCAGCGCCTCCGAAGACCGCGGCTTCTGGCGATGCTGCCGCGAGCTTCGCCCGGCTAGAGCGAGAGCTCGAGGTTCGCTATCACCACGCCTTGCTCAGGGCGAGGAGCATCCGCCGGCTCTTCCGCCAAGTACAGAACTCGGTGGGGGTTCACCGCGACCACCCCGTTCGGGGTCTCGACCTTGATCGGTTCGTTGGAGTCGAGCGCCGACTGGAATGCGCGGTTGACTTCGTCCACTCCCGTGAGGATCACCAGATCGGGGCCTTTGTCCATCTTGAGC
>Ga0126312_10001547_pt1 | contig 15111 bp, 18 predicted proteins | sample Plot104A_FD_92537 | JGI IMG/M metagenome (GOLD analysis project Ga0126312, IMG submission 92537) | Serpentine soil microbial communities from UC McLaughlin Reserve, CA, USA - Plot104A | ecosystem: Environmental > Terrestrial > Soil > Grasslands | place: USA: UC McLaughlin Reserve, Lake County...
GAGGACCCGGCGGCGAAGTCCGACTACTTCGAGCCGCTGCGCCAGTTCCTCGCCACCCTGCCCGACCAGCGCCGGATCGAGGTGCCGTTCACGCGCAGTCACTGGGAGGGCGACGAGGTGGCGGAGGTCGCGCCGCTTGCCCGCGGCTGGCTGCGCCAGCTCGACACGGGCCACAACGGGCTCTTCTACGAGGGCCGGCTCAACAGCCTCAGCTACGCCAGCTGGCTCGCCGAGAACGCCGTCCGCTACGTGGCGCTGCCGAGCGCCAAGCCGGACAAGAGCTCCTACCAGGAGCGGGCCCTGATCGAGAGCGGCCTGCCCTACCTGCGGCTGCGCTGGCGCTCCGACAACTGGCGCGTCTACGAGGTCACCCTGCCGGCGCCGTTCGTGATTTCGGAAGGCCGCTCCAACTTCGTCCTCGAGCAGCTCGGCTCGGACGAGCTGCTGCTCGACGCCAAGCGCCCCGGCAGCGCAATCGTGCGCGTGCGCTGGACTCCGTATTGGTGGGCCCGCGGCGCCTGTGTGGAGCCGCACGGCGGCTGGACCCGCGTGATCGCCCATCGCAAGGGCTTCGTCCACCTGAGCACCCGCTTCGCCCCCGAGCGCCTCGTGCAGCGTGGACGACGCTGCGACGACGGCTAAGCTAGCCCGGTGCCTCCGCCCCCCTCCTTGGCGCGAGACTTCACGCGCGCGGCCCAGCAGTTCGCACGGTCTTGGGAGCGCGCCTGGAACCTGAGCGGCCGCTGGCTGCCGAGCGGCTGGTTCGACGCCCTACGCCAGCTCGCCCTATTCGGCGGCGCCTACTACCTGTACCGGATCGTCCGCGGGATCGTGGACGGGCAGGCCGGTCTCGCCTTTGACAACGCGCGCGCCGTCGTCGACGCCGAGCGCGGCCTGCACCTCTTCTTCGAGCCGGGCCTGCAGGCCTGGGCGCGTGAGCACGCGGACGCCGTCGTCTGGGCCGCCAACTGGATGTACGTGAACTCCCACTTCGTGGTCACCACGACGTTCCTGATCTGGCTCTACCTCGCACGAAACCACGCCTACTACTTCGTGCGCAACATGTTCATGATCGCCATGGGGCTGGCCCTGGTCGGCTACGTCGTCTTCCCGACGGCGCCGCCGCGCTACCTGCCGGAGTGGGGCTTCGCCGACACGGTCGCCAACTTCGTGGGCGAGTCTGCCGAGAACAGCGCCAACCTCCTCTATAACCCGTTCGCCGCGATGCCCAGCATGCACGTGGCGTTCGCGCTGATGATCGCGGTGCCGGCGATCATGCTGGTCCGCCGCCGGCTGCTCAAGCTGCTCTGGGCGGCCTATCCGGCGCTCGTCAGCTTCGTGGTCGTGGTGACCGCGAACCACTTCTGGCTCGATGCCGCGGTCGGGGCCATGGTGGCCGCCGTCTCGGCTCTCGCGGCCGCCGCCGCCCTGGCGCGGGCACGGCCCGAGGCCTGGGCCTTCGTCAGGTGACGGAGGAGGCGCCCGAGCGCACATCGCGACGGCCGCGCAACGGCCGGGACCGTCCGCTCAGCGCGGCCGACGTCCGCGAGATCGCCCGCGACCGTCTGGTCGAGTCGCGCCTCACCCCGAACGCGATCTCGCTGACCGGCTTCGCCCTCAACCTCGTGGCGGCCGGGCTGATCCTGGCGGACTTCTTCTTCCTCGCCGGGGTCGCCTTCGTCGTCGGCTCGCTGATGGACATGTTCGACGGGCGCTACTCGCGCATGTCGGGCAAGGGGACGCAGTTCGGCGCATTCCTCGACTCGACGCTCGACCGGATCGAGGAGGGCGTGGTGCTGGCCGCGATCGCCACGTACTTCGCCAAGAACGGCGACGAGGTGGCGGTCGGCGCCGTGGTCCTGACCGTGGTCGGCTCCTACATGGTCAGCTACACGCGCGCCCGGGCCGAGGCTCTCGGCGTCGAGTGCAAGGTCGGCGTCGCGTCGCGCGCCGTGCGCGTCGTGATCCTGTCGCTCGGGCTCGTCTTCGCCAAGGGAGCGGGGCTGGGTGACTTCGAGCTGCTCGAGCCGGCGATCTACGCCATGGCCGCGTTGACGATTTTCACGACGTTCCAACGGGTATGGCATGTAAGACACCAGCTCGCGCAAGTGGGGCCGGCGGTGTAACCGAAGCCGTCGGTCGGTTTTCGATAAGGCGGTGTCGGCCCCGGCTAGGGGCCGTTCTCATGTAGACCAGGAGGGCTCTGTGACTGAATCGACTTCGGGCAACGGCGCATCGCGCTACCAGACCGACAAGGTGCGCGTTGCGATCGTGGGCGTGGGGAACTGCGCCTCCTCCTTCGTGCAGGGCGTCGAGTACTACAAGGACGCCGACCCCGAGGAGACCGTGCCCGGCCTGATGCACGTGGACCTCGGCGGCTACCACGTCCGCGACATCGAGTTCACGGCGGCGTTCGACATCGACGCCGACAAGGTCGGCAAGGACCTGTCCGAGGCAATCTGGTCCGGCCAGAACAACACCATGAAGTTCGCCGACGTGCCCAAGGTGGACGTCCCCGTCTACCGCGGCATGACGCACGACGGGCTCGGCAAGTACCTCAAGGAGAAGATCCAGAAGGCCCCGGGCGAGACCGACGACATCATCCAGATCCTCAAGGACACGAAGACCGACGTCGTCGTCTCGTATCTCCCGGTCGGCTCGGAGCAGGCGACCAAGTGGTACGTCGAGCAGGTGATCGATGCCGGCTGCGGCTTCGTCAACTGCATCCCGGTCTTCATCGCCCAGGAGAACTACTGGGCGCGCCGGTTCGAGAAGGCCGGCCTGCCGATCATCGGCGACGACATCAAGTCGCAGGTCGGCGCGACGATCGTGCACCGCATGCTGGCCCGCCTCTTCGGCGACCGCGGCGTGCGCCTTGCGCGCACCTCGCAGCTCAACGTCGGTGGCAACATGGACTTCTACAACATGCTCGAGCGCGAGCGGCTGGAGTCGAAGAAGGTCTCCAAGACCCAGGCCGTCACCTCGCAGCTCGACGCCGAGCTGCCGGCGGACGACGTCTACATCGGCCCGTCCGACTACGTGCCCTGGCTCACCGATCGCAAGTGGGCGCACATCCGGCTCGAGGGCGAGTCGTTCGGCGACGTGCCGCTGACGATCGAGGCCAAGCTCGAGGTCTGGGACTCGCCCAATTCGGCGGGCATCGTGATCGACGCCGTGCGTCTCGGCAAGCTCGCCCTCAACCACGGAATCGGCGGGCCGCTCGAGGCGGCCAGCGCCTACCTCATGAAGTCGCCGCCGGTGCAGTACCGCGACCCGGTGGCACGCGACATGATCGAGAGCTTCATCGAGGAATACGGCGGGCCGCCCAAGCTGCCGGGCAAGGGCAAGGTGCGCGCGTCCGAGACGACCGCGTAGGCGCTCGGCGCTCGGCGCTCGGCGCTCGGCGCTCGGCGCTCGTCGCTATAGGGTCGGCCCGTGAGCGAGCCGCTCCGTATCGGCCTGCGCATGCTCGGCTTCGTGCTGCTGTTCCTGGGACTGGGGATCGTCTTCATCATGTTCGTGCCGGGGCCTCGCGACGTGGCCGACTGGCTGGGCAACAGCTGCGCTCACACGCAGAACGGCCCGAGCGAGCAGTGCAGCGTCTGGGACGTGCTCGAGCTGCTCACCTTCGCCCCGTTCCTGATCTTCGTCGGCGGGATCCTCGCCCTGGTGATGCGGCCGTCGGGCGGCACGCCGATGACGATCGACCTCCGGGGCCGTGGCGGCTCGTGAGCGCCGCGGCCGAGGTCGTACGCGCCTACATCGAGCCGTTCAGCGGATCTCGCTTCATGCCAGTCATCGACGAGCGAGCTCGCAGGCGCGTACGAGAACGGCGGCATCGAGGAGGTTCGGCGGCTGCATCCGAATGTGATCGACCTCGTCGACCGCGACGTCCACCGGGAGGCCGAGCCGGTCGGGACGTTCTGGGGCCGGAACGGGCTGCTCTCCTTCTGGCGCGACTGGGCCGGTCTCTGGGAGACCTATGTCTACGAGGTGCGCGAAGTCGAGGACCACGGGCGCTGCGCCCTCACCGTCGCTCACGTCGAGGCGCGCGGCAGGGACGGGATCGAGGTGGAGGTCTCGACCTTCCAGGTCTGGGAGGTACGCGACGGCAAGATCGTCTGGCAGCGAACCTGCCTGACGCGCGAGGACGCCCGGGAGGCGCTCGCGGAACGGTGCGGCTAGCCCGCCCGCACTAACCTCCCCCCGTGGCCGCCGAGCGGTTCTCGATCGCGCAGATCACGCCGTACCCCTGGGAGCAGCATCACGAGGTCAACCGCTTCGTCGAGGGGCTGTCCGACGAGCTCTGCAGACGCGGTCACCGGGTGGTCGTAGTCGCTCCGTCGGACTCGCGCGAGCTCGTCCGCGAGGGACGCGCCAAGGTCAAGGCGCTCCGTTCCGATGCCGATGCGGTCTTCTCCGAGCCCGGCTGCACCGGCATCCTGGCCGTCGGCGAGAGCCTTCCGTTCAGACGCTCCGGGGCGGTGTCGCTGCCGCTCGACGTCTCGCGGACCCTCGAGCAGCTCCTCGAGCGGGCCGAGTTCGACTTCGTCCATGTACATGAGCCGTTCGCGCCGAGCGCGGCCTCGGCGGCGCTGCGCCACTCGCGCGCACTCAACGTGGGGACCTTCCATTCGACCACCGAGCGCTTCGTCTCGACCCAGGTGGCCCGTCCGCTCGTGGAGCTCCTGTTCGGGCGGCTCGACGGCCGCACGGCGAGCTTCGGCGCCACTGCGGACCTGATCGACCGCTACTTCCCCGGCGACTACCGCGTGATCCGACCGGGAGCCGACCTCGTCCACCGCGGCGCGCCCGAGTCCGGGCCGCCCGAGATCCTGCTGTCCGCCGAGGAGGAGCGTGCCGCGCTGCGGATGTTCCTGCGGGCGCTGCGGCGGCTTCCGACCGAGCTCGACTGGCGCGCCACGATCTGGCTGCGCGACCCGGCGGCCGCGCCCGCCGTCTCGCTGCCGCGACGGCTCCGCGATCGTGTCCGGCTGGCGGGGCCGGCGGACGGCTCCGAGGGCCAGCACCTCGCCGCGGCGAGCATCGCCGTGGCCGGGTCGAACGGCAACGCTCCCGCACCCCAGCTCGTGCTGCGGGCACTGGCCGGAGGCGCCGTCCCGGTCGCGTCGCGCCTGCCGGAGTACGAGGAGGCGCTGCGGGACGGCGAGCTCGGGCTCCTGTTCGAGCCCCGGGACGCCCTGACGCTCGCGGCGCAGCTCGAGCGCCTGGTGTCCGATCCCGACCGGCTCGACCAGTACCGCAAGAGGATCGCCGAGGTCCACGGCGAGCTCGAATGGAGCCGAGCGGGCGAGGAATTCGACGAGCTCTACGCGGACATAGCCGGGCGCCGCCACGACCCCTCGGTGGGCAAGGGCGTCCGCAAGCGCCTGGCCGACCGCGACCGCATCCACGTCGACCTCCACATGCACACCGACCACTCGCCGGACTGCGCCACCCCGGTCGAGACCCTGCTCGACACCGCGGAAAGCGTCGGGCTCGGTGCCATCGCGATCACCGACCACAACGAGGTCTCGGGGGCGCTCGAGGCACGCGAGCGGACAGACGGGCGCGTGAAGGTGATCGTGGCCGAGGAGGTCAAGACCGCCGACCAGGGCGAGGTGATCGGGCTCTTCATCGAGGAGAAGATCCCGCGCGGGATGACGCTCCAGGAGACGATCGCCGAGATCCGGCGCCAGGGGGGCCTGGTCTACGTGCCCCACCCCTTCGACCGTATGCACTCCGTTCCCGACTACGAGCACCTGCTCGACGTGGTGGCGGACATCGACGCCATCGAGGTCTTCAACCCGCGCGTGGCCTTCTCCGCCTTCAACGAGGAGGCCGCCCGCTTCGCGGCCAAGTACCGGATCGTCGCCGGCGCCGGCTCCGACAGCCACGTCGCCCAGGGCCTCGGCTCCGTGAAGATCCGCATGCGCGACTTCGACGGGCCGGAGGAGTTCCTCGAGTCGCTCCGTGAGGCGGACATCATCCGCAAGAAGCAGAGCCTGCTCTACGTCCAGGCGCTCAAGTTCATCCAGACCAAGGGCGGCACCGCCGGCGGCAAGGGCGGCAAGAGGTGATGCAGGCAAGAGGAGCGCGAGGCGGCTCGTCAAAGGCCTCTGCGCGGATGCCCGCCACCGACGACGAGATCAAGGAGAAGTACCTCGAGCGGGCGATCCGCGAGCTGAACGCCCTGACCCGCGAGATCCAGTCTTGCGAGCTCTGCCCCCGCGGCAACCTTATGCCGGTCCTCGGCTCGGGCCACCCGCAGGCCGACATCTTCCTCCTCAAGTTCGCGCCGATGCCGGCGGAGATCGAGGAGGGCGTGGCCTTCTACGGCCGCGCCGGCGGGGCGCTGATGAAGAGCTTCAAGCGCCTCGGGATCGACCCGCTGACGGTCTACGGCACGGTGTTCGTCAAGTGCCCGGTCGGCGACACCGACGACGCCGCCGTGGACTGCAAGGCCCGGGTCCTCGACGAGCTCGCGGTGGTCCAGCCGCGGATCGTCGTCGTGATGGGCGAGGAGGCGCTCGAGGAGCTGAACGGCCTGGCCGTCCCGATGGGAGCAGAGCTCGAGGCTCTCCCGGGCGAGATCCAGAAGCTCACGCCGTCCTGCGACGCCCTCTGGGTGCCGGACATAGACAAGTCGCTCGACGACGAGCAGACCAAGCGGGAGTTCTGGAAGGCCTTCCGCGCGCTCGGCGACTGGTACGCGGACTACCCGCCGTACTAGACCGCAGCGCTACGCTCATGAGAGAGCGAGAGGAGGCTGCCGATGGCCGATAAAGCGAAGATTCTCGTCGTTGCCAACCAGACCGCGGAGTCGGAGGAGCTCCTGGCCGCCTTGCAGGCCCGTGGCGATGAGGGTGACGCCGAGTTCACCGTGCTGATCCCGGCGACGCCCCACGGTGTGTCCTGGGCGGCGGACATGTACGCGGGCCAGGAGGACGCCGACTACCACCGCGAGGCGCTCGTCGAGCGGCTGCGTTCGATCGGCCTCGACGTGAAGGAGGCCAAGGTCGGTGACCCGGACGCGCTCGCGGCTATCCAGGACGAGGTGAACATGGGCGACTACGACGAGCTGATCGTGTCGACGCTGCCGAAGAGGATCTCCAAGTGGCTGCACCTCGATCTGCCGAGCAAGGCCCAGGCCGCAACCGGGCTGCCGGTGATGCACGTCAGCGCCCATGCGGTGAAGGCGCCCGCCGGTTAGTGTCCCCTCCCGCCGTGGACCTCGAAGAGCACAGCATCGACCCGGTAATCGAGCGGACCTGCGCCGAGTGCGGCGCCAAACTCACCGACCAGGAGATCCAGGCGTCGCTCGACTCGGGCGGCCCCTTCCTCTGCTCGGTGCACGCGGCCGAGGAAGTGCCGCTCGAGGAGGAGGCGGACGCGGGCCCCGAGCCCTAGCCGCGCTCGAGCAGCGCCACCGACTCGATGTGCGGCGTCTGCGGGAACAGGTCGACCGGCCGCACCGTCTTCAGCCCATAGCCCGCTTCCACCATCTGCCTCGCGTTCGGGGCCAGCGTGGTCGGGTTGCACGAGACGTAGACGATGCGCTGCGCCTCCGCCTCGAGCACCCGGCGCACGACCTTCTGTGACAGGCCGGCCCGCGGCGGGTCGAGGACCACGACGTCCGGCGGACCCGAGCGCTCGAGCAGCGGGCGCATCGCGGTCCGTACGTCGCCGGCGAAGAAGCTGGCGTTGTCGATCCCGTTGAGCTTTGCGTTGTCGATCGCGTCGGCCACCGCTTGCTCCACCACCTCGACCCCGAACACCTCCCCCGCGTCTAGCGCGAGGACAAGGCCGATCGTGCCGATGCCGCAGTAGAGGTCGAGCACGCGCTCGCGGCCGCTCAGCCCGGCCAGCTCCACCGCGCTCGTGTAGAGCCGCTCGGCCATCTCGGTGTTGGTCTGGAAGAAGGCGTCGGGCGAGATGCGGAAGCGGAGTCCGGACAGCTCCTCCTCGATCGCCTCCTGCCCGCGGAGAACCCCCGTCTCTCCCTCGCGGGTGGTCTCGGCCACGCCGGCAGCGCGGGTGAGGAGCAGGCTGTCGGCGGGCACCGCGGCGGCGAGCTCCTCCGTGCGCAGATCGCCGGGTCCCGTGACGAGCCGCGCCTGGAGCATGCCGGTGCGCCGGCCCTCGCGCACCACGAGGTTGCGCAGGAGCCCGCTGTGGTCGCGGCGGTCGTAGGCCGACAGGCCCTCGCTCCGAGTCCACGCCTTGACGGCCTCGCGAAGCTCGTCGACCCGCTCCGAGGCCAGGATGTCCTCGCTGACGTCGTCGATCAGGTCCCAGCGGCCGGGCCGGTGGAACCCGAGCACGAGCTCGCCCGCCTCGTCTTCTCCGAAGGAGTACTCGACCTTGTTGCGGTAGCGCAGACGCTCGACGGCCGGGACGATCGGCTCCACCGGCGGATCCTCGAAGCCGCCGAGCCGGGACAGCGCGTCGGCCACCTGGCGCTCCTTCTCGGCGAGCTGGCGCTCGTAGGACAGCACCTGCCAGGGAGCACCCGGGTGCGGGACGGAGGGCTCGACCCGCTCCGGGCTCGGCTCGAGCAGCTCGACGGAGTCCGCCTCGCCGAACGAGCGCTTGGACTTGGTGATCCGGGCGCGTACGCGGTCGCCGGGCACGGCGCCGCGCACGAAGACCACGTAGCCGTCCGCTCGCGCCACCCCCGCGCCGCCGTGGGCGAGGCTCTCCACCCGCAGCTCGAGCTCGTCGCCCTTGCGCGGACGAGTGGGGGTTTCTGCGCGCTGCACGTGGTTATGGTGGCAAGCCTGGATCTGCGGGCCTTCAGAGACGCGTCCGAGGCCTTCCTCGGCGAGCTGGACCGCGAGTACTACCTCCACTTCTCGGGCCAGCAGGACGACTACGGGATCGAGGCCGTCTACGAGCGGCACGCGGGCCTGTTCGGGCGTCGAGCCGTGGAGGAGCTGCGCGACGGGGGCAGCCGCGAGCTGCTCGAGTTCGCCGTAGAGGGACTCCTCGGCCAGGAGACCAAGGCCGAGGCCGCCGACCTCGCCCGCCGCGAGGCCGGGCTCGAGATCGAGGTCGACCGGGAGCGCCTTCCCTACCGCGAGGCTTCGGTGGCGCAGGCGAACGAGCCCGACCCCGAGCGCCGCAACGCGATCGACATGGCGCGCAACGCGGCACTCGACGAGCACCTGCACCCGCTGCTGCTAGAGCTGTTCGAGCGCAGCCGCGCCCTCACCCGCGAGCTGGGCTGGCCCAGCACCTTGGCGATGTGCGAGGAGTTGAGCGGCATCGACCTGCGCGCGCTCGGCGGCGAGGCCGCGGCGTTCCTCGAGGCGACCGAGGACCGCTACGAGCCCACCGTCGAGCCGAGGCTCGAGGAGCAGCTCGGCTTCGGCTTCGGCAGCCTGCGCCGCGCCGACCTGACCGCGTTCTTCCGGGCGCCGGCGCTCGACCGCTGGTTCCCCGAGGAGCGGCTCGTGCCGAGCCTGGTGGAGACGCTCGCGGGACTGGGAATCGACGTGGAGGCGCAGGCGGGGGTCCGGCTCGACACGGAGCCACGCCCGAAGAAGTCGCCGCGGGCGTTCTGCGCGCCGGTGCGCGTGCCCGACGAGGTCTATCTCGTGATCGCGCGCATCGGCGGCCGCGACGACTATGCCGCGCTCTACCACGAGGCGGGCCACACCGAGCACTACGCCCACATGGAGGCGTTGCTGCCGGTGGAGGACCGCTACCTCGGCGACAACTCGATCACCGAGGGCTTCGCCTTCCTCTTCGAGCACCTCACCGACGACGCGACCTGGCTCGAGCGGCTGCTGGGCGTCGACGACCCCGGGGAGGTCGTAGCCCACTCCCGAGCCGTCAAGCTCGTCTTCGTCCGCCGCTACTGCGCCAAGCTCGCCTACGAGCTCGAGCTCCAGGGAGAGGACGCGCCGCTCGACCTCATGCCCGGCCGCTACGCCGAGCTGCTCGGCTCAGCCGTCCACGTCGACTGGCCGCGGACCACCTGGCTCGCGGACGTCGACGCCTTCTTCTACGCCGCCCGATACCTGCGCGCCTGGGCGCTCGAGACCCACCTGCGGCGCGCTCTCGAGGAGCGCTTCGGCCCTGCCTGGTTCGCGGAAGGCGGCGCGGGCGCGCTGCTCCGAAGCCTGTGGCGGCCCGGTCAGGCGCAGTCCGCCGACGAGCTCCTCGCGGAGCTCAGCGGCGCGGAGCTGGACCTGGGCGTCCTCGCTACTTGAGCTTCGCCTCGATCGCGTTCAGGACCGACTTGCGGTTGGCGTTGCGGCGCTCGTGATCGCGCACCTTGCGGAGCTCCGCCGGGGTCAGGTTGCCGAGGCGACCCTGCACCTGCGCCGCCGTCAGCTCGTCGTAGGAGGTGATCGGGAAGTTCGGCCCCACGCCGGCCGCGCGCCGCACCCGGTCGGCCTGCGCCAGCGCCGGGTCGGCCGCCTTGGCGGCACGTGTGCGGGCGCCGCGGGTGGCTCCCTCTACCTGCTTCCGGGCGCTCTTCGCCGCCTGGGTGCCGGCCTTGCGGGCGCCGGAGGTCCGCCCTTCGATCTCGTCGCGGCCGCGGCCCACGAGCTGCTCGAGATCCTTCAGCACGTCGTTCGTCTGCTTGCGGCCGCGGTCGAGCAGGTCCTTCGTGATCTTGCGGGCGTCCTTGGCGGTCAGTCGCCCCTGGTCGACGGCATCCTCGAGCGCCTCCTCGATCCGGTCGCGGGTCAGCATGACCAGGTCCAGCGGGCGCACGAGGTTCTTGCGGAGCGCCTCGCGGAACTCGGCGACGGTCTTGGCCTCGACGCCCGCGCGCCGAGCGCCCGACGCCGCGGTCCCCGACGCCTTCCGCGCCCCTTTCTGCGCCCGCTGCTGACGTGCGCGAGCCTGCCCGCCCTTGCGGGCGGCGGCCTTGCGCGAGCTGGCGGATCGGCTCGAGCCCGAGCGTGAGGACGACGAACGTGACGACGACCGGGACGAGCTCGACCGACCCGACCCGCTCGACCCCGACCTGCTGGAGCCGCTACGACCTCCCGTGCTGCGCCTTCTTTCCGCCATCTACCTCTCCCTCCGTTGCCCAAAAGCGGTGACTCAGGTGCGGACTATTTCATGCCGAACGACGCGACGACGGGCGCGTGGTCAGAAAGTCTCAGTCGCAGGCCGTCCGGCCCCGGCACGTCGCGCTCCTCGGGCGCCAGCCGCTCGGTCTCCCGGACGACCTCGAGACCACGCGCGAGGATGTGGTCGATGGCGTCCGCTGCGGTGGGGTTCCCCATCCGGAGCCGCTCGAAGGTCGCCGGGTCCTCACGCGGCCGCAGGTTGAGGTCGCCGCCGAAGACAAGCGGGTCGGCGCCGGCCCACTCCAGCGACGTCTCCGCGGCGAGCCACACGTCGCGCGCCGCGGCGCGCGGGTCGCCGGCGGTGGCGTGAAGGTTGGCGACGGCGAGCCGCCGGCCGTTGGCGGTGGCCAGCCGCGCCCAGAGCAGTCGCCTGCGCTCCGGGCGCCTCGTCAGGGTCAGGCGGCGGACCTCGACGATCCTCGCGGGCGGGCGCACGAGAAGCTGGTTGGAGCCGCCCTCGTTCGAGGCGATCAGGTCGGGGTTGAAGTCGCCCGCCGCCGCCCGCAGCCGCCCGAACGAGTTGCGCGAGGTCAGCGCGATCGCGGAGGCGGCCGCGGTACGGGCCGCCAGCTCGGCCCGCCAACGCGGCGGGACCTCCTGGAGCAGCGCCACGTCCCAGTCGCGGGAGGCCAGCCAGCCCGCGAACTCGCCGAGCAGCGGCCGGTTGACCTGGGCGTGGGTGGCGCCGCGCTCCGTGGTCCGGAGCAGGCGTGACCGCCAGGTCATGAGCGACCGCTCCGGTGGGAAGTCGCGCCCGTGCGCGAGATTCCAGCTGAGGGCCGCGACTACGATGCCGGGGTGACGCGCCACTTCCTCACCGGAGACGAGCTTACGGCCGCCGAGCTGCACTCATTGCTCGACCGAGCCGAGGAGCTGAAGGCGGACAGGAGCGGAGCCCAGACCCTCGTCGGACGCAGCGTCGCGCTCGTCTTCGAGCGGCCGTCTACGCGCACGCGGGTGTCCTTCGAGGTCGGCGTGGCCGAGCTCGGCGGGCATCCGGTCGTGCTGAGCGAGCGCGAGCTCCAGCTCTCCCGGGGCGAGTCGATCCACGACACCGCGCTGGTGCTGTCCCGCTTCGTCCAGGCGATCGGCGTCCGCACGGGGCCGCACAAGGTGGCCGAGGAGCTGGCCGCACACGCGAGCGTGCCCGTGATCAACCTGCTCACCCGCGACCACCACCCCTGCCAGGCCCTGGCCGACCTCATGACCCTGCGCGAGCGCTTCGGGACGCTCGAGGGCCTAAGGCTCGCGTACGTCGGCGACGGCAACAACGTGGCGCGGTCGCTGCTCGTGCTCGGCGCGGTGGCGGGCGTCGAGGTAGTGCTCGCCACTCCGCCGGAGCTGTCGCTGCCGGAAGCGCAGAGCGTCGCGCCCGAGGAGGCGGCGGCCGGCGCCCACGCCCTCTACACCGACGTCTGGGTGAGCATGGGCGACGACGACGCGGACCGCCGGCGCGGGCTGCTGGCGCCCTATCGGCTGGACGAGGAGCTCCTCGCCCGCGCGCGCGACGATGCCGTAGTGCTCCACTGCCTGCCGGCCCATCCCGGCGAAGAGATCAGCGAGGGGGTCCTCTACGGCGAGCGCTCCGCGGTGTGGGACGAGGCGGAGAACCGGCTGCACGCGCAGAAGGCTTTATTGGAGCTGTTGGTGGGTGGCTAAGGTTCGGCCGATGACCAAGCTCGCAGCAGTTCTCAGCACCTGCCTCGCGCTCGGCCTCGTGGCGGGCGGCTGCGGCGGAGGAGACGGCGGCGGCGGTGGCGGCGGCTCCGCGAAGACCACCGAGCAGAAGGGGTCCGGCGGGGGCGGGGCGCAGACCGCCGACGTGACGATGAAGAACATCCAGTTCAACCCCAAGTCCATCTCGGTCGCGAAGGGCGGGACGGTCAAGTGGACGAACGACGACACAGTGGGGCACGACGTGACGAGCTCCAGCTTCAAGTCGGGCAGCGCAGGCGGCATCGGCGAGGGCGCCTCCTTCTCTCACAGGTTCGCGGACGCCGGCACGTTCAAGTACCGCTGCACCGTCCATCCCGGCATGGAGGGGACGGTCGTCGTCAAGTAGGCGGCTCAGGCCTCCGCCTGACGCCGAATCCGCGCAGGAGCAGCAGCGCGGCTTCCCCCACACCGCCGCGGGCGGGGAGAAGGCCGAGCTGCGTTGCGACGTCGTAGAGGTCGAAGAACCCCCGGGCCCGGCGCACCAGCCCGTCGGCGAGCTCGACGTAATGCAGCCCCTGCACGACCAGGAAGCGGTCGGTTGCCGGCAGGATCGCGGTGTCGCCGCGGTGAGTACCCGCCAGGCGCCAGGGCAGGCAGGCGTGGGCGCCGTCGCTGAGCGGCGACGAGCTCGACTCGACCTTGAGGTCCGGCAGCACCTCGCGTAGCGCCGCCGCGTGGCGCTCGAGCGCGTCGATGCCGGCCAGCGGGTCGACGGCCACGGGGTCCTCGTAGCCCACGTCCGGCGTGCATGACTCGGCGAAGGCGGCCTCTCCGGCCCAGGCCGCGCGCCAGCGCCCTGCGAGCGCCACGAGCTCCGAGCGGGCTAGCTCGGTGGCCACGTCAGCTCAGGTACGCCTTCGGTCGGTGACGACGGCTCGCCATAGAGCCGCCGGGGGATGCGCCCGGCGCCTCGGGCCTCGTAGCCGGCCTCCACCGCGAGCCGCATCGCCCGCGCCATCGCCGGTGGGTCCTCGGCCCGGGAGACTGAACTGGCGAGGAGGACTCCGCCGCAACCCATCTCCATCGCCTGGACCGCATCGGAGGCCGTGCCCACGCCGGCATCGAGGATCACCGGCACGCGCGCCTGCTCGACGATCAGCCGCAGGTTGTAGGGGTTGTTGATGCCCATCCCGCTGCCGATAGGCGAGCCGAGCGGCATCACGGCCGCGCAGCCCGCGTCCTCGAGGCGGCCCGCGAGGATCGGGTCGTCGCTCGTGTAGGGAAGGACCGTGAAGCCGTCGGCAACGAGCGTATCGGCGGCCTCGAGCAGGTCGCCCGGCTCCGGAAGCAACGTCCGGTCGTCGCCGATCACCTCGAGCTTGACCCAATCCGTACCGAGCGCCTCGCGGGCCAGCTGGGCCGTGGTCACCGCATCGCGGGCGGTGAAGCAGCCGGCGGTGTTGGGCAGGACGAAGCAGCCGGCCTCCTCGAGCACCTCGACGATCGAGCCGCGCGCGGCCGGGTCGACGCGGCGCATGGCCACCGTGGCCACCTCGGCACCCGAAGCATCCAGCGCCCGTGCCATCAGCTCGAGATTGCGAAAGCCGCCCGTGCCCAGGATCAGCCGGGACTCGAAGCGGCGGTCGCCGATCTCGAGCGCCACGTCAGCCTCCCTGCACCGCGTGGAGGACCTCCACCTGCTGCCCTTCCCGCAGCGCCGTCTGCGACCAGCGGCCGCGCGGCACCACCTCGCCGTCCACTGCCACGGCCACCCCGCGTCCCTCGCGCTCGATTCCCGCCTCGCGCACGGCGGTCTCCACCGTGGCCTCGAGCGGCAGCTCGCGCGACTCGCCGTTGAGCACGACCGAGGTCATCCGGCCACCTCCGCCCGCTCGCCGCTCAGGCGGCCGGCGACCACTTCGGCGGTCAGCGGGGCCAGCAGCACCCCGTTGCGGTAGTGACCGGTCGCCCACCAGAGCCCCTCGGGCTCACCCGGGCCGACGAGCGGGACGTTGTCGGGCGTCCCGGGCCGCAGGCCGGCGCGTGCCTCGACCAGCTCGAGCTCGCCGGCGTCCGGCAGCACCTCCCGGGCAGCCTCGAGCAGCCGGTATACGCCATCGGCGGTCACGCTGGTGTCGAAGCCCTGCTCCTCAACCGTGGCGCCGAGGACCACGCGGCCGTCGCCGCGCACGAGCAGGTAGCAGCGCGGCGTGCGGACGATCCGCCGGGACGGCGCCGGCATGCCGCCGCGCACGCGCAGCTCGAGAAGCTGCCCCTTGACCGGTCGCACCGGCGGACCCTCGCCGACCGGCGCCAGCGCCGGGCTCCAGGCTCCCGCGGCGACGACCACCGCGCCGGCCGC
>Ga0126312_10001548_pt1 | contig 15110 bp, 14 predicted proteins | sample Plot104A_FD_92537 | JGI IMG/M metagenome (GOLD analysis project Ga0126312, IMG submission 92537) | Serpentine soil microbial communities from UC McLaughlin Reserve, CA, USA - Plot104A | ecosystem: Environmental > Terrestrial > Soil > Grasslands | place: USA: UC McLaughlin Reserve, Lake County...
ATCGACCGGCTCGGCCTCTTCGGACCCGTAGCTCAGGAGTTCGGGCTCTTCAAAGTCCTCGGCGTGGTCCTGATCCTGGCCGGCGGAATACTGGTGGTCCGGGCGTAATCAGGCTACAGACCAAGTATAAACAATCTCCTGCTGCCTGATGCCTGAAACCTGTTACCTATCTCCAGCTACTGAGGTACCTGAGTTGCTCCTCGGTGAGCTGCTCTGGCTCCACACCCAGGGTAGAGAGCTTGATGCGGGCGATGTATTCGTCTATCTCGTCGGGGATGGTGTGCAGACCCGGCGCCATCTGCGCGGCGTTATGGGCCAGGTGGTGCGCGGCGAGCGCCTGGACGGCGAAGGTGAGGTCCATGATCTCGACCGGGTGCCCGTCGGCTGCGGCTATGTTTACGAGCCTGCCGCGAGCGAGGACGTGGATGCGCCGCCCGTCCTGTGTCTCGTACTCAGTGACGTTGCGCCTGACCTCGCGCACGCCCACCGCTTCTTGCGCGAGCGCCGCCAGGTCGAACTCGTGGTCGTAGTGGCCGGCGTTGGCGAGCACGGCTCCGTCCTTCATGCGCGCGAAGTGCTCGCTGCGCAGGACCTTCAGGTTGCCCGTACCCGTAAGGAAGAAGTCCCCTATCTCCGCGGCATCGAAGGAGTTCATCACCTCGTAGCCCTCTGCGTAGGCCTCGAGCAGCTTGACCGGCTCGGGCTCGCAGACGACGACGCGCGCGCCCATCCCCCTGGCGTACTTCGCGAGGCCCCTTCCCACCCAGCCGAATCCCATCACCACGACGGTCTTTCCGCTGATAAACAGGTTGGTGTTGGAGAGCAGACTCACGATGGACGAGTGACCCGTGCCGTAGCGGTTATCGAAGAGGTGCTTCATGCGGGCGTCGTTGGCGGCGAGCACGGGGAAGGTGAGCGCCTCCTCGGCGTCCATCGCCTTGAGCTTCAATATTCCGGTCGTCGTCTCCTCCGAGGCGCCGATCACACCCTCGAGGAGGTCGGGGCGGTGCAGGATCATACGGCTCACAAGCTCTGCGCCGTCGTCTATTACCAGCTGCGGTCGGGTATCGATTGTGCGCAGCAGGTATCCCTCGAAGTCTTCATCGCTCGGGTCGTGGGTGGCGAAGACCCTTACCCCCCGCTCGGCCAGAGCCGCGCAGACGTCGTCCTGGGTCGAGAGCGGGTTGCTCCCCGAGACGGTGACGTCGGCCCCCGCCTCGGAGAGGAGTATCGCGAGGTAAGCCGTCTTGGCCTCGAGGTGGATGGTCATGGCAACATTGCGGCCCTCGAGCACCCCGTCCGAGAGCCGCTCCTCGAAGATGGCGTTCAAGACCGGCGCGTGCTGGGCGACCCAGTCTATCTTGCGGTGGCCCTCAGGGGCCAGGGCTGGGTCTTTTACGACGGATTCCTCGATCATTGCCCTCCTCAAGTCTATATGGTTCCAGTTTACAGGCAGAGATGACTGCATGTCGCCACTCCGCGAGCGGTTCACAGCTCTCCGAGTATGCTCGCAAGCGTCTCTGGACGATCGGTCATTATGACGTCGACGCCGAGGTCGAGCAGGCACCTCATCTCCCCAGGGTCGTTTATGGTCCACGCGTCTACCCGCACCCCCCGCGAGTGCGCCGCCTCCACGAGGCGGGGCGTTACGAGGGAGATGCCCCTGTAATCGACAGGCACCTGCAGCGCGTCATAGGCCGGACGCGCCAGCTTTTCGAGGTGTAATCTGCTCAGAACGTAGAACACCGCTATCTCGCGCCTGGAGGCCCCCGTGGAGATCCGTCCACCACAGACCCTTCTGAAACGCCGCACTACCGCGTGGACGTTGGAGACGACGAGCGACCGTCCCTCCGCTCCGGCCTCCCTTATCACCTGCACGACGGCCTTCTCTACCCCCGGCTGCGGCGCTTTTATATCTACGTTCACGGAGGTAGCAGGGAACTCCTCGTAGACCTCCGCGAGCGCGGGAATCCTTACTCCCCGACCGCGGTAAGGATGCGTGCGTCCCCCGTCAGATCTGAAGCGGTAGCCGGCGTCGAGGCCGCGAAGCTCGGCCAGGGCCATGTCGGCGACGGCGCCCGATCCCTGCGTGGTGCGGTCCACTCTAGCGTCGTGGATGACGACGATCTCACCGTCGCGGGTCATGTGTACGTCGAGCTCGAGTCCGCCAGCCCCGGCCTCGACCGCAAGCCCGAAGGCCTCCAGAGTGTTCTCGGGGGCCAGCGCCGAGGAGCCGCGGTGAGCGAAGCTTGCCGGCCAGTCGATCCTGATGCTCCGGGTCTCCCTCGCGCGGAGCAAGATCGCCGCCAGGATGCCCGAGAGCCCGAGGCCCGCTGTGGCAAGAAACCGCTTCCTCTTCACCCACGATACAGGTCGCACGACAAGGGAGTCTACACCGTTGACCGCGCTACATGTCTCTCGTATACTCTGTCGGCCATCCTGTCGGAGTGGCGGAATTTGGTAGACGCGCTAGGTTGAGGGCCTAGTCCCCGACAAGGGGGTGGGGGTTCGAGTCCCCCCTCCGACACCCGAGCCTCTCACCGCAGGAGGCCCTGCCAACGCCGACCGGCGTACGTAAACTTTAACACTCTTTGTGCAAAGGGCGGGTGTATAATTCAAGATAGGACTCGCCTGTTCTCCCCATCCTCCCCGGGCGAGTCCTTCTTTTTAGCACGCTCCGGCTATAAGCCTTCGCTTGTCAGCACGGCGCGCCGGCTACGCCGGGCGCCTTGTCAGCACGCTTCGGGCCTTTTTAAAGGCCCTCGCTTGTCAGCTTTCTTCCGCCCAACTCGTACCCGGCAGTGCCTTGGGAGAGGGCTCGCGAGCAGAAGCTCTGGCGGCCGCTGGAGAGCGACTAACGGCCATCCCCCAGCTGAAATGCTGACAAGCCGACTGGCTGCAAGCCAGGAGGCGTGCTGAAAGGCGCGAAGCGCCGGGCTGACAAGCTGGCGACCGCCAGGGAGCCAGCGTGCTGACAAGCTCTAACCCAGAAAGATCAGGGCGATGTTGGTAAGGGCGAAGAGGCCGACTACCACAAGGGTCAACCGCGTCAGGTTTTTCTCCATTATCGTCGTCCCCGGCATGGCCCCGCCGATCCCGCCGCCGAGTGAGGACGAGAGCCCCCCGCCCTTGCCCGAGTGGAGCAGGATCAAGCCTACGAGGGCTATACAGAACACGGCGTGCAAGAAAGCTAGTACGTATACCATGCGCTTACTCTATCACACGCCCTCTCCAGGCTCCATCAGCTCTCGGATGCTACGGTGTCCCCCGCGGCTTCGACCAGCTGCATGAAGCTCTCGACCTCGAGGCTCGCTCCGCCTACCAGGGCGCCGTCGATGTCATTCTGCGCCATGATCTCCGCTGCGTTCTCCGGCTTGACGGAGCCGCCGTAGAGGATGCGGATCTCACCGGCGAAGTCGTCGCCTTCGAGCTCCCGCAGCAGATCCCGTATCTTGCCGATCGCGTCCTGCGCGTCTTCGGGCGTGGCCGTCTCCCCCGTTCCGATGGCCCAAATGGGCTCGTAGGCGAAGACCAGCGAGCCGCCGTCCGGGCTATCGAGATCCTCCATCACTCGTCTGACCTGCCCCGAGACCTTTTCCCACATCTCTCCAGCGTCGCGCTCCTCCTTGGTCTCCCCGACGCAGACCACCGGCAGGAGCCCGGCCTCGATGGCCTTGGCCGTCTTTCTGGCGACCATCTCGTCCGTCTCGCAGAAGTGCTCCCGCCGCTCCGAGTGGCCCGCGATGACGGCCCCAGCCCCTACGTCGAGCAGCATCGGGGCAGAGACCTCTCCCGTGAACGCCCCTGAGTTCTCGTAGTAGAAGTTCTGCGCACCTGCGATTACCTCAGAGTCCTCGGCCATACGGGCGACCTCGTGTATGCAGGTGAACGGGACGAAGACTGCTACGTCCACGCCTTCGACGTCGGCGGCCCGCGGCATGAGCGCGGCCGTGTACTCCTGCGCCTCCCTTACGGTCTTGTTCATCTTCCAGTTCGCCGCCATCAGCGGTGGTCGCGCCATCTCGCTACGCTCCCTTCTCGGGCAGGACCGCCACGCCGGGCAGCTCCTTGCCCTCGATGTACTCGAGGCTTGCCCCGCCGCCGGTGGAGATGTGGCTCATCTTCTCCTCTAGGCCGAGCTCGCTTACGGCCGCTACCGAGTCGCCGCCTCCGATGACGGTGGTCGCGCCGCTCTCGCCCGCCCCAGCGACGGCGCGGGCCACACCCTCTGTGCCCCTGGCGAACGCGTCGATTTCGAAGACGCCCATCGGGCCGTTCCAGAAGATCGTCCTCGCGTCCGAGATGCGCTCCTCGAAGAGCTCGACGGTGCGCGCGCCGATATCGAGGCCCATCTTGTCTGCAGGAATCTCATCCACCCCTACCGTCTCGCCCCCGGCGTCCTCCTCCATACTATCCGCTACGACGACGTCAACGGGTAGAACCAGCTTCTCCCCGGCCTCGTCCATGAGCCTCGCCGCCTCTTCGATGTAGTCGTCCTCGACCAGGGAGTCGCCCACCTCATGTTCCTTGGCCTTGAAAAAGGTGAAGCACATAGCACCCCCGATGAGTAGGGTGTCGGCTACCCCGAGCAGGCTCTCTATGACCCCGAGCTTGTCCGAGACCTTGGCCCCGCCCAAGATGGCGACGAAAGGCCGCTCCGGGCTTTCGAGAACCCCGTCGAGGTAGTCGACCTCCTCCTCGAGCAGCAACCCCGCCGCAGCGGGGAGCTGCTCTGCCACCCCTACGGTGGTAGCGTGCGCGCGGTGGGCGGCGCCGAAGGCGTCGTCAACGTAGAGGTCGGCGAGGGAGGCGAGCTGCCCGGAGAACTCAGGGTCGTTCTTCGTCTCACCGGGATAGAAGCGGCTGTTCTCCAGAAGCACCACCCCCGAACCGTCCCAGCTATCCAGGGCCTCTTCGACCTCGAGACCTACCGCGGCGTCGAGCTTGAGGACGGGCTCGCCGAGCACCTCCTCTAGCCTCTGTGCCACAGGGTCCATGGAGTACTTGGGGTCGGGCCCGCCCTTGGGTCTGCCGAGGTGGGAGATCAGAACCGGCTGAGCCCCCTCCGAGAGGAGGTGCCGAACCGTCGGCAGCGCCCGCCGGATGCGCGTGTCGTCAGTCACCCGCCCCTCCTTGACCGGCACGTTGAAGTCAACCCGCACTAGCACGCGCTTGCCGCGCGCGTCCAGATCTCTGACGCTCCGTTTGTTCATAGGCCTCCCTTCGGTCGTGGCAGTCAGCTTGAGGTCCGTTGAGACTTCTCAACTGTGCTGATCCGAAGTAGACGGATGTTCTCGTCGCAGACGATGCGGTCGGGAAGCGAACCCGAGCCCCGATGCATCGCCTGCGGCCTTGGCTGATAGCTGACGGCTGAAAGCTCTCCTAGAGCTTGTCACCCATGTACTGCACCAGGTCCACGGTGCGGTTGGAGTAGCCCCACTCGTTGTCGTACCAGCCGAGCACCTTGACGCTGCCGCCGTTGGACATGGTGAGCACGGAGTCGAAGATGCAGCTCGCCGGGTTGCCGACGATGTCGCTCGAGACGATGGGCGCCTCCGAGTACTCGAGGATGCCAGAGAGCTCTCCATCGGCGGCCTGCCTGAAGGCTTCGTTTACCTCCTCGGCCGAAGCCTCGCGCGAGGTCTGCGCCACGAAGTCCGTGATGGAGCCGTCGGGTACGGGCACGCGCATCGCCATGCCATCGACCTTGCCCTGCAGCTCGGGGTAGATCACACCCGCCGTCCGCGCCGCGCCGGTCGAGGTCGGGACTATGTTGTTGGGGGCGCTCCTCGCGCGCCTCGGGTCCTTGTGCGCAGCGTCGAGCAGGCTCTGGTCGTTTGTGTAGGCGTGGACCGTGGTCATGTAGCCCGACTCGATGCCGAAGTTGTCCTGCAACACCTTGACCATCGGGATAATGCAATTGGTGGTGCAGCTCGCGTTGGAGACTATGGTGTGCGATTCGGGATCGTAGCTATCGTGGTTGACCTTGAAGACGAAGGTCGCGTCGACGTTCTTGGCTGGGGCGGAGATCACCACTTTCCTCGCACCGCCTTCTATGTGAGCCGCGGCCTTCTCACCGTTGGTAAACACACCCGTGGACTCAACTACTATGTCCGCTCCGACGTCGCCCCATGGGATGGCGCTCGGGTCGCGTTCCGCGAAGGTTTTGATCTCGCGGTCCCCGACGCGCAGGATGTTGCCGTCTAGCTGTACCTCTTCTTGCCAGATGCCGTGGACGGTGTCGCGCTTGAAAAGGAGCGCCAGGCTCTCCATAGGCATCAGGTCGTTGATGGCCACGATCTCGATGTCGTCGTCGCTGCGCTCTATGGCAGCTTTGGCGGTCAGCATCCCGATGCGACCGAAACCGTTTATACCCATTCTCACGGCCACTCTCATCTCCTGTCTGTTGCTTGCTGCCTGCACGATTATTGTGCCCAAACGCTCGGCCTCTTAAAAGGCCGAGCGCGGCGATCAGCCCTCAGCCCGGGCCGCGCTCCGATACTACCCGATCCCGTTAACGTCCCTACTCGCAGAGATCTTGTAGAGACGCTGAACGCACCTTGCTTCCGCTCGCCACTTATTACCTGCTGACCGCTGACTGCTGATCGCTGATGGCTAACAACCGCCGCAGGCGATGATTCACCGCGCTCTTGGAGAGGTCTGCGATTCGGGCGAGCTCAGCGAGCGAGGCGTCGTGGTGCTCGAGGCGGAGCTCGAGCATCTCCCTTAGCGCTGGGGGGAGCACTCCTGGGTCCAGGGCTTCGAGGGCCTTCTGCTGGCGGGCGGCGGCATTAGCGGTGCGCTCGGCGTTGGCAGCGTCGAAGTTGGTAACGCGATTCGCGTTGGCCTTCGCCTCGCCGAGGACGGCCCTGGCTTCGTACTCGAGCACGACGTCGTGCAGGCCCATCTGGGCTAGAAGGCTGGTGACCCCGTCCGCGCTCTTGGTGTAGGCGACCCACCTACCGCGCCTTCGTGTAACCTGCATGTGGGTACGGGAGAAGGCTACGACGCGCCTGGCGAACTCCTCTTCGCTGTGCACGAACTCGAGGTGGTAGCCGCCTCGGCCGCCGGGCCTGGTAACCGAGCCGGCGCCCTGAAAGGCGCCCTTCAGGTAGGCTGTCCGATCCGCCGGGTTGCGCGAGGCGCGCGCGAAGGAGAGCTCGTCCGCGGCCTGCATCGTGCGGTTGCCCTCTGTCCGGACCGCGTAGCGGGCGCGGCCAAAGCTGTCCGTGTCCACTGGTGAGAGTCTGGAGCCAAGCCCGAACTCCGCGCGCCACAGGCGCATCACGGAGCGAGCGACAGCCGCGTTTGGCGTGCGGAAGGTCACGCCCCTCTCGTCCCAACGGCCGGCGGCGTCGAGGAGGCCGGCGAGCTCGGCGCGGTTGGTTGGCCTCAGGCCCGTTGCCGTGCCGGAGGCCAGCTCGCGCCGTACCTCAGAGGCGAACGAGGGCAGCCGCGCACACCTCCTCCGCGAGCCGGTCGGCATCGTGGCGCGCCCCCGCCTCGGCCTTCTCAGAGAGGAGGTTGGCCTCTCGCAACCTCGCCCCCAGCTTCGCTATCTCCGCGCTGTCCACCTCGACCGGCTCAGCCCCCTCCGCGCGGTAGCGGGAGATCAGGGCTGCTGGCAATGCTCCTGAGTGGACGAGCACATCCGTGACGACGGGTCCGACGTGGCGCTCGAGGGCCCGCAGGTGGTCGGAGACCGTGAAGCCGGTCGTCTCACCTGGCTGGGTCATGGCGTTTGCCGCGTAGACAACCGGTCCAGAGAAGCCCGCGAGCGCCTCCCGCACCCCGCCGCCGAGGAGGGCTGGGATCAGGCTCGTGAACAGGCTCCCGGGGCTCATGACTACCACATCGGCCGCCTCTATGGCCGAGATCACACCAGCCGGCGCCTCCGCGCCGGCTGGCTCCACATCCACCCTCGAGACCGCCTTGCCGACGTCCCTTACCACGGACTCCCCACGGGTCACCGTGCCATCAGCGTGGCTGACCACCAGCGTCAGGCTCTCCGTCGCGGCCGGGTAGACGCTGCCCTTTATCCTGAGGAAGCGGGCGGCCTGCTCCACGCCCTCGCAGAAGCCCCCTGCCATGTCTGCGAGGGCCGCGATGATGATGTTGCCGACGCTGTGGTCGGAGAGGTCTCCCTCTCCTTCGAAGCGATAGTTGAAGACCTCGGCCAGCCCTGTGCGGCCAGCGAGGGCTACAAGGCAATTCCTCACGTCGCCCGGAGGCGCCACCCCTAGCTCCTGCCTGAGCCTTCCGCTCGAGCCCCCGTCGTCGGCCACCGTGACGACCGCAGTCAGGTCCCCTACCCGGTCGCGTAAACCGCGCAAGAGCACGGGCAACCCCGTGCCGCCGCCGAAGGCCACCACCCTGAGGTCTTCGTACCTGCTCATGAATGTTGAGTATATTAGGTTTCGGGCAGCAGGCTACAGATTCCAGGGTGTTGCTGCTAGCCCGAGACCTGTTGCCTCACCTTTCCAGGTCGCGGTGCCTGATGAAGAGCTCGATCTCCTCGTCTTCCTCTCGCAGCAGCCTGGCCAACTCCTCGACGATTACCACGGAGCGGTGACGGCCGCCGGTGCAACCGACGCCAAGGGTGAAGTACGTCTTCCCCTCCGAGGCGTAGCGCGGGATGAGGAAGGAGAGCAACTCGCTCGCCCGCTCTAGAAAGCCCAGCGCGTCCTCCTGGCCCAACACTGCCTCACGCACCGGTTCGTCGTGGCCCATGAGCGGCCGCAGGTCGGGATCGTAGTGAGGGTTCGGCAAAAAGCGGACGTCAAGGAGGGTATCCACGTCGAGCGGGGCGCCGTGCTTGAAGCCGAACGAGATGAGGCTAACGGTGAGCCGGCTCGAGAAGGACTCGGCCAGCTTCTTGAACCTGAGGCGGGTGTCCAGCGCCGAGTAGCCCGAGGTGTCCACCACGAGGTCAGCCTTCGCGCGCAGGGGTGCGAGATCCCGCCTCTCTGCCCGGATCGCCTCAAGGACGTCGCCGGCTATGGCGGCAGGGTGCGGCCTGCGGCTCTCCTTGTAGCGCCTGATGAGGGTGGGATCGTCCGACTCGATGAAAAGGATGCGGTGTTCCCACCCTTCCTCACTCTCCACGGCCTCTAGGCTTCGCTCCAGCTCTTCTCCAAAGTACCGCCGTCCTCTTATGTCCATGACCACTACCACGCCGTCGGGTCCCCCGTTCCCCTGCGCGGTGGTCTCCATCACGGCGGGGATCATGCGCGGCGGGAGGTTGTCTATGCAGAAGTAGCCCGCGTCCTCGAAGGCGCGCAAAGCGCTAGATTTGCCAGCTCCAGAGAGTCCGGTGATGATAACGATGCGGCGTTTGCCCGCGCTCTGAGGGTCGACAGCCTGTGGAGCGCTACCGCGCATGGCCTTCGTCCCGCCTCTCGTGCGGCATAAGAACCATCTCGGGGCCGCAGCGTAACACCCCGTTCCCGCGCTCGCAACGGAAACGCGGATATTAAAGGCTTCTGGTCGTCGGGGCGGTTCGCGAACCGTCCTCACAGGTCTAACTGATACCTATCTATGCAACCTCGTGTGTACTTCGCGGGCGACCCTGCCGGGGAGGCCAGGCACGGCCTCGAGCTCTTCCAGGGAGGCGTTGAGGAAGGCTTCGGGGGTGCCGAAGTGGTCAAGGATCTTCTTTTTGCGCGTGGGCCCGACGCCTGGCAGCTCGTCGAGGACCGAGGTGGTCATGGCCTGCCCTCGTAGTTTACGGTGGTAAGTATTGGCGAAGCGGTGGGCCTCGTCGCGAACGCGTTGTAGGAGGTGAAGCTCTGGGGAGTTGTGCTCGAGGATTACGGGCTCGGGGCGGCCCGGCTCGAAGACCTCCTCCTCGCGCTTGGCGAGCGAGCGGAGGGGGATATCCGGTAGCTCGTCGCCCACCCCCACCTCCTCGAGGACGGGGACGACAGCGGAGAGCTGGCCCTTGCCGCCGTCGAGCAGGATCAGGTCGGGCGCCGGCATGAACTTCTCGTCGTTAGCCTTGAGACGCTCGAGGCGGCGCCGAATCACCTCGGCCATGCTCGCGAAGTCGTCCGCTCCCTCTACGCTCCTGATCCTGAAGCGCCGGTACTCGTCCTTTGCGGGACGGCCACCCTGGAAGACGACCATGGAGGCGACCGAGTTGGTGCCCATCGTGTTCGAGATGTCGTAGCACTCTATTCGCACCGGCAGCGCGGGGAGCGCGAGCTCTTCCCGCAATCCGTCGAGCGTCGAGGCTACCTTGTTGCGCCTCGCCTCTTCGAGGACCCGCTCGTGCTCCAGCCCGAGACCCGCGTTGCGGACGGCCATCTCGAGGATGCGCCGCTTGTCGCCCCTCAGAGGCCTGCGCACCTCTACCCGCGTGCCGCGCAGCCCTGAGAGATGCTCGGAGAGCGTCGCGAGCTCCTCCCGAGGCTCCTCGGACTGCACGAGAACCTCGCGGGGGACGGCTGCGGTCCCATAGTACTGCGGGACGAAAGAGAGCGCCACGCTCTCGGCGGGAGCCTCACCGTAGTTGTCTAGGAGAAACGAGTCGCGGTTTACGATCTGGCCGTCGCGCACGGCGAAGATCTGAACGCACGCCGACTCGCCCTCGGCGTACGCCCCGACGGCATCGAAGGAGTCCTCCGAGGCGATGGTCGCTTGCTGGCGGTCGCGGACGTGCTGGAGGGCCGAGACCTCGTCGCGCAGCTTCGCGGCCCGCTCGAAGTCCATCGCTGCAGCGGCCCCGCGCATCGCCGCATCGCGCTCGCGGATCAGGCCGTCTACCCTTCCCTCCAGAAACGCGATGACGTCGGCGATTATTCTGTCGTACTCCTCCTTTGTAACCGCCCCTATGCACGGAGCGACCGAGCGTCCGATATGGTAGTTCAGGCAGGGCACCCCGCTACGGCGGCCAGGCTCTGGGCCGCGGCACTTGCGGAATGGGAAGGTCTTGTTGAGCACGTCGAGGGTGGAGTGGACGGAGCTCGCGCTCGGGAAGGGCCCGAAGTAGCGGTGCCGCGGGTCGTGAGAAGAGCGCGTGGCGAAGACCCGCGGGTACTCGTCTCCCAGGGTGAGAACGATGTACGGGTAACTCTTGTCGTCGCGGAGAGAGGCGTTGAAGCGCGGCCTGTGGCGTTTGATCAGGTTCGCCTCCAATACCAGCGCCTCCGTCTCCGTCCGGGTGGCGATGAAGTCTATCTGGCGAACCCTCTCTCTCAGCTCCGCTATCTTGGGGCGGCCGTCGCCGGAGCGGGTGAAGTAACTGGCGACCCTGCTCCTTATGTTCTTCGCTTTTCCGACGTAGAGCACGGTGCCATCTGCATCCTTGAAGATGTAGACACCTGGGGAGGTAGGGAGGTGAGATCTATCGGGGTAGCCGTTCTCTTTCATCGTCTAGATTCTACCGCGCCGCCGGGGTCGGACATTACTCGGCTCCAGGGGGTGTCATGTCGTCCCCGCCGGCCCTGGCGTAGCCCACGCCCGCGGTCCAGCCGCCCGCAGCGCCGGCAAGGGTCGTGACGAGGGCGACGACCACGAGCAGCGCGTCGAAGTCGGCGACGAGCAAGGCGACGCCGGTTACGCCGGAGAGCACGGCCGCGACGAGGACGAGCCGGCGCCGGAAGCCCATCCCCGCACCGCCGGCGAAGAGGGCGTAGAGGACCAGCGCCGCCGCGGCGAGTACGGCGGGTACGGCGAGCCAGCCGAGAGGACCCGTCTGGCCCGAGGCGAGGTTCTCGAACCAGATGAGGAACGCGAAGCCCGCCCAGCCTACGATGGCGCCTATCGCGGCGCCGTTACGGGTGGCCTCGCGGCGCGGGGAGCGGTAGGTGAGCAGGCCCAGAGTGGCGCCGAAGAACATGGCGGGGAGGATCAGGAAGGTTGCGAAGAAGGCTATGCCTTCGAGGAAGCTGAAGACGTTCCACCCGAAGAGGAACCAGACCGGCATGAGGCCGAAGGAGGCAACCGCGAGGAAGGCGAGGGTAGCCATATATACCCACGTGACGCACCCGAAGGCCCGCCGGGAGCGGGGCTTGAGTGCCCTCTGGTCCTCCTCTTCCGGGCTAGAGGACATGGTCCTGTGCGACCTCCGTCCCGGCGCCCGCGCCGAAGTGAGATAGCAGGGTCCTGGCTACGTCGGTTATGCGGCGTGGGGCCGGGAGGCCGAGACCTATGGAGAAGACCCTCGAGTCGTCTGCATGAAGGGAGCCGTGGTCGCTCTGCTTGTGGAAGTTACCGTTGACCTCGCCGAAGGTGTAGCCTGGAGTCGCAGAGAGGATGATGTCCCCCGCGCGCGGGGAGCGCACGCTGCCCCAGAGCCGCTCCAGCGCGTCGGGGTAGTCGCCATACAGCAGGGCATCGTTCGAGACCCTGATGTCGAGGGCGCCCAGATCTCCCTTCACCTCCCAGGAGCGCCCCGATGGATCCGTGGTTCCGTCCCCCGGCCTGAATTTCAGCTCGCGCTCAAGCCTGCGAACCACGGCCCACCCTTCCTCTTCGCGCGCGGCGAGGTCAACGCCGCGGCGGTGGACCATATCCTCGATGACCCTCTCTCGCTCCACCCCCTCTCCGAGGTAGATCAGGGCCGCGCGGCCGTTTGGCACGGCGAGCACTCGCACCCCGGGGCCGAGCCGGGCCCTGGCGCCTACCGCGGTTCTCTCGTTCAGAACGCCGTCGAGCCGCGCGTAGCGCCTCTCCGTCAGGAGCGGGGTGTGTCCGTGATCCGCGACCGCGAGCACAGCGTAATCCTCGACGATCCTTTCCATGCCGCCGGCGGCCTCGAACATCTGCTTTACGTAGCGGTCCAAGGTAGGGATGTACCTTCTCTGGGCGGCGATCCCGCCGTGGTGGGCGAGGGAGTCGCCCTCGAATAAGTAGACCAGGATGAAGGGCTCGGCCCTCTCCTTGAGCAGCATGGCGCCTACCCTCGCGGCGTACTCGTCGTTTATGCCGACCTGGCGCCTGAGCCCGCCGCTCCCTCTCCTCCCGTGCAGGCCAAGGTCGCGACTGTAGAAGAGGTCCCCCATGTAGTATTCCCTCGGCCCGCTAACGGTGGTGTCGAGCAACGCTCCCACGTTCGCCACCCTCGAGAGCGTCTTCAGCCGCACCCTGTGGCGGTAGGGGCCGCGCCGGATCGGAAAGTTCACGCAGGCCCCCTCGACCCCGATCCCGTGCAGCGTCTCGAAGAGGGTGTCGGCGTAGAGGTCGTCGCGGTTCATCCGCCAGACGTTGTTGTGGAGGACCTGCAAGGGCCCGCTCGTGATCACGGTCTCCGTCATCGCGCCATAGACAACGATCCTGTCCTCTGCCTCGTTGTACCAGGCATGGCCGTAGATGCCGCTCCCCACGGGGGGCTTCCCCGTGACGATGGCCGCGGTCGCCGCCGGCGTGATGCTCGGGAAGACCGAGACGGCATCCCAGACCGCCTCTCCCATCCCGACCAGCGCGCCCAGGGTGGGAGCGTCTCCCTCCATGATGGCCGCCCGCATGACGTCGGGTCTAATACCGTCGAGAACGAGCAGCAGTACCGGTTTCGGGGGCGCGCTGTGGTCGGGGCTGGTCAAGACCGGTTAATTCTATCCGGTTAGACTCGGTTCATCTTATAAACACCTGAAAAGCCACCATGGCCACGACGGAGAGCGTCACCACAACGGCAACGAGGTTGCTCGAGGCCTCGTCCAGGGCATCAGGCACGAGCTCTGAGAAGACCATCCAGATCATGGCCCCAGCCGCGAAGCCCAGCCCATATGGCACAAGCTCTTTGAACACCTCGACGAAGAGGAAGGCCGGCACCGCCATCAAAGGCTGCGGTAGGCTCGAGAAGATGCTCCACAGCGCGGCCCGGACCCACCCGACCCCGCCCGGCCTCCTGTTTCGCTGCCGTGGCACGCAAAGAGCGTGCCGATCCGCTCCTCAGCACAATCGGGACCCTGCTGCGGCCACGCGCAGGCATGCGCATCCCTTGCTGGTCATGTGCCCCTCCGGCTTCCCCCGCGCAGAGTACCAAGCAGAGGAGAACCTGCGCCCAACAGGAACCCGAAGTCGTACCAGTTCCCGCTTCTTGCGGCGTTGTAGAAAGGGAACTGCTCCCAGCCTCCGAATACATGGACGACGAGGACGACCCAGGCTGTGAGCCCGTTCCAGAATCCCCAGAGCAAGTCAGCCCACCACACGATGTAACCACCTCCTTCTCTCCCGACGCAGCCTGCATTAGCTCGTGAAGCTCCGCTCTGGCCAGAGGAGCCTTGTGGTAACGAGAGTGTTCCATGTACCCCTGGGATACCATCATCTTCAGCACGGACAGCGCCGACGAATGCTAGAGCTTGACGGCGGTCCCCGAGGCACCGACCATCAGCATGCTACCGCCCTGCCCTGTCTGGATGGACATGTAGTCCACGTCCACCCCTATGACCGCGTCGGCGCCCATCTGCTCTGCCTCCGAGATCATCTCCTCGAGCGCAGTCCCCCTCGCCTGCCTCAACGATCTCTCGTAGCCAGCCGAACGCCCGTCGACTATGTCCCTGGGACCCGCGAAGAAATCCCTGAAGACGTTGGCGCCCAGGACAGCCTCGCCTGTGACGACGCCGACGTACTCGGTTACGGGGTGGCCGTCTATGGCCGCGGTCGTTGTAAATATTACTCACTACCTCCTTCAAGGGTCTTGTAAGGATTTAATGCTAGCACCGAGGATCGGAGACCACCTGAGCAGGATTGATCACTCGCCCGCAGGCGCGCTCGGGGCAGGGGCTTACCCCTTCACCAACTCGAGCTGGGATGGATTCGTCTGCCCCTGAGAGCGACGAGGAGCAATGAGCCTGCCATAAGGGCCGCGCTCGCCAGACACCACTGGCAGATGGCCCTTATCACGAAGAGCTCCAGCCACGTGAGGTAGGCGCTGAAGAGGACGCCCACAAGCGCTACGAAAAGACCGAAGAAGACGCCTATCTCGCCCTTGAGCAGAGCCGAGAGCAGCAGGCCGGCGTAACCGGCGAGCCCGAGGGCTGCGACGGGCACCCCGAGGATCGCGGAGTAGCGGCTAGCCTGTACCGTCGCGCAACCGCTACTGTCTCCAACGCAGGCGGGCACTACCCCTTGCACGTGGGTCCACGTGAGGTAGGCGCTGATCATGAGCC
>Ga0126312_10001549_pt1 | contig 15109 bp, 15 predicted proteins | sample Plot104A_FD_92537 | JGI IMG/M metagenome (GOLD analysis project Ga0126312, IMG submission 92537) | Serpentine soil microbial communities from UC McLaughlin Reserve, CA, USA - Plot104A | ecosystem: Environmental > Terrestrial > Soil > Grasslands | place: USA: UC McLaughlin Reserve, Lake County...
GTAGCGGACGTCCTCCAGGCACGACTCCTCGTTCTCCGCGGCGAAGTGGGCGACGCCCGACTTACTGTTGTGGCTCATCGCCCCGCCGAGCTCCTCGAACTCGACCTCCTCGCCGGTGACAGTCTTGATCACCTCGGGGCCGGTGATGAACATATGAGAGGTCTCCTTGACCATGAAGATGAAGTCGGTCATCGCCGGCGAGTAGACCGCGCCCCCCGCGCACGGGCCCATGATCAGGCTGATCTGCGGGATCACACCCGAGCACCGGACGTTGCGGACGAAGACGTCGCCGTAGGCGCCGAGCGAGACGACGCCCTCCTGGATCCGCGCCCCGCCCGAGTCGTTGATGCCGATCACGGGCGCGCCGATCTTCGCGGCGAGGTCCATGATCTTGCACATCTTCTCCGCCATGACCTCGCCCAGTGAGCCGCCGAACACGGTGAAGTCCTGGGAAAAGACGGCGACCGGCCGGCCTTCGATCGTGCCCCACCCGGTGACCACCGCGTCGCCGTAGGGGCGGCGCTTCTGCATCTCGAACTCATAGGTGCGGTGGCGCACGAACGTGTCGAGCTCCTCGAACGAGCCGTCGTCGAGCAGCTTCTCGATCCGCTCGCGGGCCGTGAGCTTGCCCTTGGCGTGCTGCTTGTCGACCGCCTCGGCCGAGGCCGAGTGGATCGCCTCCTCGCGCAGCTCGCGGAGCTGGGCCAGCTTCTCCTCGCGGGTCTCGGGAAACTTCTCGCGCACGGGGCGCCGGATTGTATGGGCGCGCCGCGGCGCGCCCCAGCCGGGTCTACGGCTCGTTGATCAGGACCGAGACGTTGTCGGTGCCGGCGTTCGCGACGGCTAGGTCGCGACCGTCCGCGCCGTCGACGTTCGCGACGGCGAGGCCGATCGGGAAGTCGTCGACGGCGTAGTCGTCGGCCGGCTCGAAGGTACCGTTGGGCTTGCCCAGCAGGATCGAGACGTCGTCGTCGTCGGCGTTCGAGACGGCGAGGTCGCGGTTGCCGTCGTCGTTGAGCTCGGCGCTGATGATCTCGAACGGATTCGCGCCGACGTCGTAGTTGGCCTCTGCGCCGAAACTGCCGTTGCCCTTGCCGAGGCGGACGGAGACGTTGTTGTCCCCGGAGTTCTGTGTGGCGAAGTCGCTGTCGCCGTCGTCGTCGAAGTCGCTGAGCGTGACCGAGAAGGGCATCGAGCCGACCGCGAAGTCGCGGCGGGCCGGGAATGAGCCTTCCCCGTCGCCCAGCAGGATGGAGACGTCCTCGTCCATGTCGTTGACGACGGCGAGGTCGGTGCGACGGTCGTTGTCGACGTCGGCGGCGGCGATCCCGCGCGGCGTCTCGCCGACGTTCCGGTCGGCCTTGCGCCTGAACTTCCCGTGGCCCTGGCCGGTCAAGATCGAGACGTCGTCGTCGTTGAAGTTGGCGACCGCGAGGTCGCGCTTGCCGTCGCCGTTGAGCGCGGCGACCACCAGCGCCCGCGGGCTGGAGCCCACGTTGCGGTCCCTCGCCGGCTTGAACGTACCGTCGCCGAGACCGAGCAGCACCGAGACCGTGTCGTCCATGCGATTGGCAACCGCGAGGTCCTGGGCGCCGTCGCCGTTGAACCGGCCGGCGACGATGTCCTGGGGCTCGTCGCCGACCGCGTAGTCGTCGTCGAGGTCGAAGTCGCCGGCGCCGTCACCCAGCAGGATCGAGACGTCGTCGTCGCCGCGGTTGGCGACGGCGAGATCGCCGGCCCCGTCGCCGTCGAAATCCGCAATGGCGACGGACTCGGGGTCGTCGCCCACGTCGAAGTTGTCGGCGGGGGCGAACAGCGCCCCCGCGGCCATCGCGGTCGCCGCAAGTGCGAGCGAGAGCGTGGCGCCGATCGTCAGGGAGCGGCGAGCGCGGGAGGAGGCGCTGCTCGCCGGGCCGCGGGTGTGGTTGACGATCATGGACCCATCCTCCTCGCGCAGCGCCTCCGTTGCAAGGCTCGCGGGGGTGGTCGGAGGCGGCCGCAGGTGTGGGCCGAATCAGCCCTGGGTGTCGATGCGCGCCAGCACGCCGATGAGCGCCGCGACCACGTGGGGATCGAGCTCGCGTCCGGCGGCGCCCTGCAGCTCGCGCTCGGCGCTTCGCGGAGCGCCCGGGTGCGCGCCCGCCTCCACAAGGGCCGCATGGCACGCGTCGGCCACGCGGGCGACCCGGGCCGGCAGCGGTATCGCCTCGCCGGCCAGGCGGTTCGGCCCGCCGCCGTCCCAGCGCTCGGCCCCGAGGCGGATCCACTCGCAGGCCTCCGCGGGCAGTCCCGCGCCCGCGGCGAGCTGCGCCCCCTTCTCGAAATGGGTGGCCACGAGCGCGGTCTCGTCTCGGGTCCGGTCGCGCTCGGGCTTGGCCAGGATCTCCGCCGGCACGTACACGCGCCCGACGTCGTGGAGCTTGGTCACCTCGCGGATGATCTCGGCGTTGCCGCGGTCGAGCCCCAGCTCGACGGCCGCGGCGAAGGCGTACGCGGCCGCGGCTTCCGCTCGCTCGCGCGCGCCGGGGTAGTGCGCCTCGAGGGCGCCGAGCAGGGGCGCCCCGCGCATTCGCAGGACCGAGACGAGGCTGAGGTCCAATCCCAGGTCGGGGAGTGGGCCCTGGCCCTCGCCGGCTCCGCTAGCCCCGCGTGAAGGGTCGCCGCTCGGGTGAGCTGAGCTCATCGAGCAGATGCTCCAGCGCGGCGATTGCGGCCGCCGGGTCGGGCGCCGCGTGCTGGGCGGTGATCGAGACCGCCGTCCCGAAGCCGCTCTCGGCGAGCTCGATCGCGATCCGGGCATGCGCCCCGCCGTCCTGTCCGTCGCGGGTCGCGCGCCACGCGAGCACCCGCTCGGGCCGACGGTCGGTCACCTCGACGGCGATCGGCGCGGGGGAGCCGACGAGACCCGCCATCCAGCCCTCCATCCGGGCGAGGTCGTCGGCGAGCTCGTACAGCTCGGGGGCCGACTTCACCAGCGTCCGCTTGGCCTTCGCCTCCATGGCGGGGAGCTTCGAAGGCCGCGTGGGTACTCCTGCCCCGTTTCAGCACATTGCAGCGCGCTTGCGAATCCCGGCCCACGCCTAGAAGAACGTGCCGCCGCGGTACTCGCCGAACACCTCGCGCATCGCGTTGCACACCTCGCCGATCGACGCGTGGCTGCGCAGGGCCTCCTTGATCGCGGGCAGCAGGTTGCCCTCACCGGCGGCGATTTCGCGCAGCTCGGCCAGGCCCTTATCGACGGCCGCCTGGTCGCGGTTCGCCTTGAACGCCTCCAGCCGTTCGACCTGCCGGCGCTCGGCGTCGGGATCGACCTTGAGGATGTCGACGTCGTCGACCTGGTCGGTGACGTACTTGTTGACACCGACCACGACGTCCTGCCCGGTGCGGTAGCGCTCGTGGTAGGAGGCCGCCGACTCCTCGATCTCCCGCTGGATGAACTCGAGGGCCTCGGTGGAGCCGCCCATCTCGTCGACCTTGGCGATCAGCTCCCAGGAGCGCTTCTCGATCTCGTCGGTGAGCGATTCCACGAAGTAGGAGCCGGCGAAGGGGTCGACGCTGTCGGCTGCGCCGGACTCGTGTGCGATCACCTGCTGAGTCCGAAGCGCGATCCTCGCCGAGCGCTCGGTGGGCAGCGCGAGCGCCTCGTCGAAGCCGTTGGTGTGAAGCGACTGGGTGCCGCCGCAGACGGCGGCGAAGCCCTGGAGGGCGACGCGGATGATGTTGACCTCCGGCTGCTGGGCCTGGAGGGTCACGCCGCCGGTCTGGGTGTGGAAGCGGATCATCTGCGAACGCTGCTCGGTCGCCCCGAAGCGGTCGCGCATGATCTCGGCCCACATCCGGCGGACGGCGCGGAACTTGGCGATCTCCTGGAAGACGTTGTTGTGGCAGTTGAAGAAGAACGCCAGGCGGGGGGCGAAGTCGTCGATCGCGAAGCCGCGGTCGAGGGCGGCCTGCACGTAGGCGATCGCGTTGGCCAGCGTGAAGGCGACCTCCTGGACCGCCGAACAGCCCTTCTCGCGGATGTGGTAGCCGGAGATCGAGATCGTGTTCCAGTTGGGGACCCGCTCGGCGCAGTACTCGAAGATGTCGGTCGTCAGCCGCATGGTCGGCTCGGGCGGGTAGATGTAGTTGCCGCGCGCCACGTACTCCTTGAGGACGTCGTTCTGCACGGTTCCGCGCAGCTCGGCCGAGTCCACTCCCTGCTCCTCGCCGACCAGCTCGTAGAGGAGCAGCAGGATCGCGGCGGGAGCGTTGATCGTCATCGAGGTCGAGACCTTGTCCAGCGGGATCTCGTCGAAGCAGATCCGCATGTCCTCGATCGTGTCGATCGGGACCCCGGTGCGCCCCACCTCCCCGCGGCACAGCGGATCGTCCGAGTCGCGGCCGAGCTGAGTCGGCAGGTCGAAGGCCATCGACAGCCCCGTCGACCCATGCTCGATCAGGTAGCGGTACCGCTTGTTGGTGTCCTCGGGGCTCGAGAACCCCGCGTACTGGCGCATCGTCCACAGCCGGTCGCGGTACATCCCCTCGTGGATCCCGCGCGTGAAGGGGTAGTTCCCGGGCTCGCCGAGGCGCTCCTCCAGGTTCGCGGCGACGTCCCCGGCCTCGTAGATGGGATCGATCTCGATGCCCGAGTCGGTGAACACGCGCTCGTCGTCGGGCCCGACCACCGGGGCGATGTAGCGGTAGAGGTCCTCCTCGACCGCCTGCTCGGTCTGGGGGTCGGCCTTTCCCTTCTCCTGCGGGCGAGTGGCCATGAGGGTGCGAAGGATACGGCGAGTGCCGCTAGAGACTGTCCGCCGAGAACGTGTCGCAGGCGCTGGGATCCGCTGACTGGTAGCCGGTCTCGAACCAGTGGTGGCGCTGTTCGGAGGTGCCGTGGGTGAACGAGTCGGGGTTGACGCCCTGGCCGGCCTGGCGCTGGAGGCGGTCGTCGCCGACGGCCTCCGAGGCGGTGAACGCCTCGTCGAGGTCGCCCGGCTGGAGCTGATTGAAGACGGTGCTCGCCCACACACCGGCGTAGCAGTCGGCCTGCAGCTCGGCGCGAACCGACTCGCTCTCCGCCCCCGATCCGCCGCCGGCTTCGAGCCCGCTCTCCTCCTGGACGTGGTGGCCCATCTCGTGTGCGATCACGTACGCCCACGCGAAGTCGCCCGACGCGCCGAGCTGGCGGCGCATGTCGTCGTAGAACGAGAGGTCGAGGTAGACCCTCTGATCGCCCGGGCAGTAGAAGGGGCCGACCGCCGACGTCGCGTTGCCGCAGCCCCCGGTCGAGACCGCCCCGGAGTAGAGAACGAGCTCGGCGTCCTCGTAGTCCTCGCCGTCTTTCGCGAACGCCTTCGCCCAGGTGTCCTGCGCGTCGTTGAACACGTAGCCCGAGAACTCCTTGAGCTCGAGGTCGGGATCCTGGCTGGGCGGGATCGGCTCGGGGCTGGAAGCCCCCGGCGCCTGTCCGCCGAGCAGGATCTCGTTGACGTCGCCGCCGCCGAGCAGCTGGATCGCGATCACGACGATCACGACTACCACGCCGGCGCCGCCGCCGATGCCCCCGATGCCGCCGGGGATCGGCAGCCCGCCCAGGCCGCCTCCGCCTCCTCCACCGCCGGAGGCGCCGCGGATGTCGATCACGTCCCGGTCGGACGACTTGCCTCGCTTCCACTTCATCGCAGGCGAGGCTACCCCGCCGAGCGCGCCCGGAACGGGCGGCCGGGCGTCGCCTAGGATCCGCCCCATGCGCGTCGCGCTCGCTTCCTTCGAGGGGATGGTCGCCCAGTTCGCCGACGAGGACGAACGCCTGCTCGCGGCCCTCAGCGACGCCGGGGTGACGGCCGCGATCGTGGCCTGGGACGAGCCCGACGCCGACTGGGAGGCTTACGACGGCGTGATCGTCCGCTCGACCTGGGACTACTCCTGGCGCCGTGACGAGTTCGTGGCCTGGGCGGAGTCGGTCGGCGATCGCCTGCACAACTCGCCCGCGGTCATTCGCTGGAACTCGGACAAGCGCTACGTGGGCGACATCGCGGATGCCGGGCTGCCGGCAGTGGAGACCACCTATCTCGACCCGGGCGACGAGGTTCCGGAGCTGCCCGGCGAGCTGGTCGTCAAGCCAACGCTCTCTGCCGGCGGCCGCGACACCGGGCGATTCTCCCGCGAGACCCACGCCGATGCGCGGGCCTTGATCGAGACGATCCATCGCAGCGGGCGCACGGCGATGATCCAGCCCTATCTTGGCTCGGTCGATGAGCGCGGCGAAACCGCCGTGATCCTGCTCGACGGCGAGCCCAGCCACGTGCTGCTCAAGCACGCCGTCCTGCGGCCGGACGAGGTCGCGCCCGTGCGCGATGATGCCATCGGCGCCGCGGAGGTGATGTACGACCCGGGGCTGGTGGTCGCCGGAAGCGCGGACGACGACGAGCTGGAGCTGGCGCGCGAGATCGTCCGCCACGTCCACGAGCGAACCGGCTATCTGCCGCTCTACGCGCGGGTGGACATGGTCGCGGGAGAGGACGGGCGCCCCGTCCTCATGGAGCTCGAGGCCGTCGAGCCGAACTTCTACTTCAACATGTCGCCGGGCGCGGCGGAGCGTGTGGCCACGGCGATCGCCGGGCGCGTGGGCGCCGCTTAGCCCGCGGCCACGATCGCGTCCTCGACCACGGCGGCGAGGCGCTCGGCCGGGGCGGGATAGGTGTAGGGGGCGAGCGCGTCGGTCGGCGGGGGGTCCGGGGGCCGCCGGACGACGTCCCCGAGCGCGGTGGCGATCGCGGCGGGGTCGTCGGCGCGGACGTTCGTGCCGCCGATCTCGGCGACCAGCCGCCCCGCCTCGGTGCCCGCGGCGAGCGCGAGGATCGGCCGTCCCGAGGCGAGGTACTCGAAGAGCTTGATGTTGAGGAGCTGCGAGCGGGTGGGCTGGGCGACCAGGAGCAGCGCCTCGGCCTCGCGCTGAAGCGCCAGCGCCCGGGCACGCTCGAGGCTGCCGGCGACCGTGATCCGCGCCGGGGCGACGTCGCCGGCGAAGAGCCTCGCCTCGTCGTCGGTCAGCGGGCCGGCGATCACCAGCTCCAGGCGCGCCGCCGCCTCGGGGTCGTCGCGGGCGAAAAGGCGCACTCCTTCGACGAGCGCCCTCGGATCTCGCCCGTAGCTGCCGAACCGCCCGGTGTAGACGAGCGAGACGCGCTCGGGATCCAGCAGGCCGGTGGCCTGGGCGCTGTCCGCGGTGTCCGCGGGGGCGAGGTCGGGGTCCCAGCCGTTCGCGACGACCACGGGCTGTGCGACTCCGCGGGCCCGCAGGTCCTCCGCCGCGGGCTCCGAGACGCAGACCACGCGGTCGGCGTCGCCCAGCCAGCGGCGCTCGAGGCGCTCGTCCAGGCGGCGCTGGGCCGCGGTGGGGAAGCGGGGGCGGAGCGGCTCGAACGTCCATCCGTCGCGGACGTCCGCGACCCACGCGACGCCGCGGCGGTGCAGGGCTCGGCCGACGAGGTGGACCGACTCGGGCGGGGACGTGGTGATGACCGCATCGAACGGGCGCTCGCGGTGGAGCCGCAGCGCGGCGCGGCGGGCGAACGGGGCCCAGGCCAGGACCAGCGGCTCGGGGACGATGATCCGCGAGAGCGGATGCGGACGCCCGGCGTAGGTGTCGCTGTCGTACAGCGCGTCGACGCGCTCGGCGCCCCGGGCCTTTGCCCGCCAGCGCTGCGCGTCGGCAGTGCGAACCACTCCCTCGTCGCCGGGCAACTCGCCGTAGGCCGAGGTGGTGAGGACCGTCACGTCGTGTCCCAGCCGCCGCAGGTACTTCGCCATCGCCGCGGGGCGCAGCACGCCCGTGTCCCGGCTGGGCGGGTAGAAGTAGGTGACCAGCAGGATCCTGCGGGCGCTCACGCCGCATCTCCCGACTTGGCGCGGCGCGCCTCGATCGCCTCGCGGTAGGCGCCGTCCATCCGCTCGACCAGCCGCGGCCAGTTCCATCGGGCCTCGGACTTGGCTCGCCCGGCGGCGCCCATCGCCGTGCGCAGCTCGGCGTTGCCGGCGAGTCGCTCGAGCGCGGCGGCGACCGCCGCCGGCTGGTTGCGCTGGACCACGATCCCGGTTTCGCCATCGTCCACCACGGCGCGGACCCCCGGGTAGTCGCTCGCGATCGCGGGGAGGCCGCAGGCCATCGCCTCGATCACGACGATCCCGAACGACTCCGGCGGCTCGGTGGTGAGGAGGAAGAGATCGGCGTCGCGCAGGACCCCGGGCAGCTCGGGGTGCGGCACGGCCCCGAGGAAGTGCACCCGGTCCTCTACACGCGCGGCGTTCGCCTTCGCGCGGAAGTCCTCGAGCAACTCGCCGCCCCCGGCGACGATCAGGTGGACCCCCTCCACCCGCGCAACGGCCTCGATGGCGACGTCGAGGCGCTTGAAGTGGTGCGCCCGGTCGAGCGTCGCGACGAAGGCCGCGACCGTCGCGTCGTCCGGGATCCCGAGCGACTCGCGCCGGCCCGTTTCAGGACCGGGGCTGAACAGGGCGCCGTCCACGCCGTTGGGCATCTCCACGAGCTTGTCGGGATCGCGCTCGCCGGCTCGCCGCAGGTAGCTCACCGACTGGGCGTGGTCGGGCGAGAGGACGCACACGCGGTCGGCCGCGCGCACCAGCGATGGCGCGACCGTGTGCTCGTAGGCCTCGAAGGCCGCGCCTCGCGCCCCCTTTGCGACGAGACGGTTCTTGTAGTGGACGAGCAGGGCCTGGCGGCGTCGCTGTCGCGAAAGGCGACCTAGCAGCGTCAGCTCGGCACCGAAGATGAACGGGTAGTGGATGTGGACGACGTCGAAGCCCGAGATCCGGGCCAGCCGGGGGATGAGGGGCGCGTTGCCGTAGGCGAGAAGGGGGTCGATGCGGTGGACGGTCACGTCGCCGGGGTCGGGCGGGTCGCCCGGCGCCGGGGCAGTGAAGACCTCCACCTGGTGGCCGCGGGCGGCCTGCTCGGTCGCGAACCGGAACGCAGTGTTGCCGGCACCGCCCGGGTAGGGCGGGAAGGTCGCGGTCAGGTGGGCGATCCGGTACAGAGGGCTAGGTGCCGGCGCCGACGAGGCGCTCGACGCCGGCGCGCTCGATCGTCAGCCGAAGTCCCTCGGCTAGCTCGACACCGGGCTCCCAGCCCAGCAGCTCACGGGCCTTCGCGATGTCGGGCTGGCGGATCTGCGGGTCGTCGACGGGCAGCGCCTCGAAGACGATCTCGGACCGCGACTCGGTCGCCTCGATCACCTTCTCGGCCAGCTCGAGCAGCGTGAACTCGTTCGGGTTGCCGATGTTGATCGGCAGGTGGACGTCGGACTCTGCCATCGCCACGAGCCCCGCGATGAGGTCGTCCACGAAGCAGAAGCTGCGGGTCTGCGCGCCATCGCCGAACACGGTCAGCGGCTTGTCCTGGAGGGCCTGGCGCAGGAAGGTGGGGATGGCCCGTCCGTCGTGGGCGCGCATCCGCGGACCGTAGGTGTTGAAGATCCGGACGATGCTGGTGTCGACGCCCTGCTGACGGTGGTAGGCCATCGTCAGCGCCTCGGCATATCGCTTGGCCTCGTCGTAGACGCCGCGTGGGCCAATCGGGTTGACGTGGCCCCAGTAGTCCTCGGACTGCGGATGGACCTGGGGGTCGCCGTAGACCTCCGAGGTCGAGGCGAGCAGGAAGCGGGCGCGGTGGAACTTCGCGAGCCCCAGCATGTGGTGCGTGCCGTAGGAGCCCACCTTCAGCGTGTGCAGGGGCAGGCGCCCGTAGTCGATCGGGCTGGCCGGCGAGGCGAGGTGATAGACGAAGTCGACCGGCTCGTCGAGGTGAAGCGGCTCGGTGACGTCGCGGTTCAGCGAGACGAAGTCCGGGGCGTCGATGTGCTCGATGTTCTGGAGGGAGCCGGTGTCGAGGTTGTCGACGCAGATCACGCGGTGGCCCTGTGCGAGCAGGCGGTCGCAGAGGTGCGAGCCCAGAAAGCCCGCCCCTCCGGTGACCACGCACGTCGCTCTCTCGTCGCCGGGCAAGGGCTGCCGAGGATACCGGCGGCGTGCGCGATTTCCGGGCGCGGGCGCTCGGCTGAAACGGGGGGCCCGGGTCGCCTGTGGCCGGCTTGGGGTTGTCCCGCGCGTGGAAGCCGCTGTCCTCGCCAGCGCCGCGGTCGAGCTCGTCGCGACGCGCCGGGACGCGCTCTTACGCACCGCGCGCTGCGTCTCGATCTGCGCCGCCGACGCGGAGGACGCGGTGCAGCGCTCGATCGAGATCCTGCTCACGAAGGGATCGGCGGTCGACCGCCCGCGCCTGGGCGCGTGGATGGCGGTCGTCGTCCGCCGCGAGGCGCTCGCAGTGCGCCGCCAGCGCGAGCGCAGCCTGCCGGCCGACCCGCTCGACCGCGTCGAGTCCCAGCGCGCCGGCCCGCTCGAGCGCCTCGAGCGTCGCGAGCGCGTGGCGGCCGCCAACCGCCTGCTGTCGCGGCTGAAGCCCGACGAGCGCCGCGCGATCGCCCTCCAGGCGAGCGGCTGCTCCTACGCCGAGATCCAGGCGATCACCGGCTGGACCTACACCAAGGTCAACCGGTGTCTGGCGGAGGGCCGGGCGCGGCTCCGACGGCTCGCGGCCGGCTGAGGGCACGACCGCGAGTTACGGCAGGCACTCCGGCGGCGGCACCTTCGGCATCTTCGACGACGAGACGGTGTTCTCGAACCGCCACTCGTCGTCGGCGAGGTTGGGGTACTCGCCGCCCGGGCCGGGGAAGCAGCGCGCCTCGCCGCCGCCGGTGAGGTTCTCGTAGAGGACCGCGACGCCCTTCTTCTGAACCTTGACCGACTCGGCGTCGTCGTTCATCTTCCCGCCGATCTTGTTGGTCAGCTTGCGCGTCCGGACCCTGACCTTCTGTCCCTGGAAGTTCTTGTCGCTCCACACGCACACGTAGCCCTTGGCGCAGCCGGACCCGGCCTTCGCGGGCGGTGCAACGGCGCCTCCGCTGGCCGCAGTGCCCACGGCGAGCGCCAGCGCGCCCAGGAATGTGACCGCGAGGAGCCGCATGGGACGCGGACTACCCGCGTCCCGTGCCCGCACGCGCCGCGGTTGCCTGAAGTTGACTAGTCGATCAGCCGCTTGGTCATGCGCGAGACGGCGATCCGCCACAGCGCCAGCGAGAAGACGACCAGCGAGGCGAAGCGCAGGATGTCCACCGTCTCGAATCCGAAGGCGGCGCCTCGGACCAGCTCGACCAGCTGGTACAGCGGGTTGAAGTTGGCGGCGACCTGCAGGCCCTCCGGAAGCTGGTCGATCGGGAAGAACGTGCCCGCGACCAGGAACAGCGGCGTGATCACCAGCGTCGTCACGTAGTTGAACTGGTCGATCTTGGCGACGCTTGCCGCGATGGAGACCCCGAACGCCGCCCAGCCGAGAGCGGTCACGAAGGCGAAGATCGGCACGAGCAGCATTCCCCACTGCGGGTCGAGGCCGAACGCGATCCCGATGATGAGGGGGAAGCAGCCGAAGAAGCCCGCTCGGATCCCGATCCACAGGATTTCCGCCGTGACCAGCTCCTCGACGTCGACGGGCGCCGCCAGAACCGCGTCGTAGGTGTTCTGAAAGCGCTCCTTTACGAACGTGCCGAACATCGCCGGCAGGGCGCTGGAGAAGATCACCGCCGTGGCGACCATCCCCGTCGCCACGAACTCGACGTATGAGAGGCCGTCGACACCCTTGACGAGCGTCGCCCCCAGGCCGAGGCCGAACGCCAGCAGGTAGACGATCGGCTCGAGGATGCTGGAGAACGCGGTGCCCCGCCAGTAGGTGCGGAAGTTGGCCACCTCGCGGCTCATCACGCCGGCGATCGCGGCGGGCTCGAGGCGGCGGGTGCCGACCTCCGCCGACATCACTCGGCCTCCTCGCCGGTGAGCAGCACGAACACGTCCTCGAGCGTCGCCGCGCGGCGCACGGCGTCGTCGGGGATTGTCCCGTTGCGCGAGCGCTCGGCGCCCATGATCGCCACGGCCGGCCCGGCCGGGCGCACCCTCAGCCCCTCGCTCTCGGCCACGGCGCGCACCTCCGCGAGCCGGTCGGGCGGCCCGTAGACCTCCGCCGTCTGGCTGCCGACGTGCTCGGCGATCAGCTCGCTGGGCTTCGCCCGCGCGATCACCTTGCCGTGGTGCATCATCGCCACCTCGTCGGCCAGGCGCTCGGCCTCCTCGATGTAATGGGTGGACATGAGGATCGTCTTGCCCCCTGCGCGCAGGCCGTCGATCAGAGACCACAGCTCGGTGCGGATCTGGGGATCGAGTCCGACGGTGGGCTCGTCCAGCAGCAGCAGCTGCGGCTCGTGAACCAGGCCCCGTGCCAGCAACAGGCGCCGCCGCATGCCGCCCGAGAGCTTGTCGACGGCATCGCCGCGGCGGGTGGCGAGGCGCGAGATCTCGAGGCAGCGCTCGACCGCGGCGGGCACGTCCCTCACGCGGTAGAGCCGTGCGTAGACCGCGAGGTTGTCCTCGACGGTGACGTCGACGTCGAGGTTGTCGAGCTGGGGAACGACGCCCATCTTCGAGCGGGCGACCTTCGACTGGCCGGGCAGCTCGTAGCCGAGGACGCGCAGGTCTCCGGCGTCGGCTATGGCCTGCCCGGTGAGCAGGCGCATGGTCGTCGACTTGCCCGCGCCGTTGGGACCGAGCAGGCCGAGGCAGATCCCGGGGGGGACCTGGAGGTCGAGGCCGTCGACGGCGGTGATGGGCCCGAAGCGCTTGACGGCTCCGCGGATCTCGATCGCGTTGCTCGCTTGCACGTTCACCAGAGTAGACCGGCGCGACGGCGCGATCTAATCGGCGAGCGGCCCTGCGAGTGGGCCCGGACGGCTAGTCGTGGGTGTGCGGCGCGTAGTTGCGCCAGCGCCCGTGGTTGAGGTGGTTTCGCAGCACGTGGCGCGCGGCGTCGTAGTGGTTGATGTCGAACTCGTTGCCGGCGCTGGTGCTGCGGTAATAGATCATCGCCCGCACGCGGCGGTGGCTCTCGCCCCAGTCGAGCAGCATGTCGGTGAAGTTGCCGCCGGGGTCGGCGTCCCATGGCGAGTACTCGCCGACGACGAACGGGTAGTCGTCGTAGCGGCGGTAGAAGGCCTGGAGGTCGTCGAAGGCGCCGGCGAACTTGGAGTAGATGTCCGCGCCGACCCAGTCGACGAAGCGCTTGCCCGGCCAGTAATCGCCCGGCTGGTTGCCGGCGATGTTCGGCGAGCCGAAGGTCTGCGGCACCCACATGAACGCGGTCTTGGCCCGCGGCAGGCGGCTGGGCACGTCGTGGTGGTGATAGACCGGGTCGTGGTTGCCGTTGGCCCGGTAGATCCGCGGCATGCTCTGCCGTCGCAGCCGCTTGTTGACCTCACTGCGCTTGCCGCCGCGCACGATCAGGACGAACCGGCGCCACGCGTGCTTGAAGTCGGCCGTCCGGTAGCGGGGGCCGCGGCGGGACCCGTCGGCCTTGAAGGCGCAGTAAGGGTTCCAATGGCCGTTCATCTCGGGCATCAGCCGGATGTAGCTGGGGTCCCTTCTGTGGCCGAGGACCTCGTTGATCCGCAGCAGGTAATGGTCGGCGCGGCCCTTCGCGATCGCCTCCGGCGAGATGTCGGGGCGGCCGTTTGCCGGCAGGGCGGTGGTGAGGCTGAGGACTCCGCGGGTGTCGGTGCGGTCCCAGCGGGCCGTGGCGCCGCTGGCCGTCAGCGAGACGTCCCAGTGGTAGAACTCCTGGAGCAAGGCCGGGTGGGCGCCGACCCGCTTGCGGAACACCTTGAAGTCGTGGACCTTGCCGGTGTCGGAGACGCCGTGCCACATGTGACCGTCGGGCGGCACCCACCGCTTCGCGGTGGCCGGAGCCGCTGCGATCAGGGCAGCCGTGACCGCGACCAGTGCGGTCAGCCTCGCCGCGCTCGCGCGGCGTCTTGCAGTGCCGTGCGTGTCCATTCCCGCGTCCTTTCACACTCCACCATCCGGGAGCGTGTCCTCGCGTGCCGTTCCCCTGGCCGGCAAGCAATCTCCCAAATACCGTAGCGAGAGCGGCGGGCAAAGAAAAGGGCCCGATCCGTGAGGACCGGGCCCTGTGAGTCGTTTGCGATTCAGGCGTCAGGTGCGACGCTCGAGGTCCGCGACCTCCTGGGCCTTGTCGTCGGCCTTGTTCTCAGCGTGCTCGAGCTGATCCTTCTTCTCGCCCTTGCGCTCCTGGTCCTGACCCTCACGTCGGGTCTGGCTGTCGCCGGTCACATCACCGACGGCCTGCTTCACCTTGCCTGTGGTCTTGTCAACGATGCTCATCGGTTCTCGTTCTCCTTGAATCGCTTGCACCCCACGCCTACCCGCGGCGCCCGGGCAAAAACGGGTGTCGCGTGCGCATCGCAACGTGCGCGGGCGGCAACGTGCGTGGGCGGAAGTGAGCGGAGGGGGAGGGATTCGAACCCCCGGATCCCGTGAGGGATCGGCTGCTTTCAAGGCAGCTGCATTCAGCCAGACTCTGCCACCCCTCCGAGGGTGCGGCGTCAGGGTAGCCCTGCCCAGTGTGACGTTGCGCACAGAACCTGCCCGCCCCCCGCATGGGTTAGCCGGGTACGGGGAATAGAGGGGTCAGTTGGCCGAGGAAGCCCGGCGTGAGGGCGAAGACGAGGGGCGCGAGGCATCGCCGGCACGGCGTGCGCTGTACGTCGGCGTCATCGTCCTGATCGGGTTCGTCGCCTTCCAGATCCTCACCTCCGGCGCCGAGTACGTCGTCACGGGCGAATTCGAGAACGCCTCCCAGCTCGTTCCCGGCAACGAGGTGGTCGTGGGCGGCATCCCCGCGGGGTCGGTGAAGAAGATCGAGCTTGGCGACGACGGCCAGGCGCTGGTGACCTTCTCGGTGAACGACGACTACGCGCCGCTGCGAAGGGGGACGGTGGCCACGGTCCGGTCGTATTCGCTCTCCGGGCTGGCTTCGCGCCAGGTCCAGCTCACCATCCCTCCCTCCTCCGAGGAGGGGGACGAGATCGCCTCGGGCTCGACCCTCTCCCAGCAGGAGACCGTCTCCGAGGTCGACCTCGACGAGGTCTTCAACACCCTCGACCCCAAGACCGTCGAGGACTTCAAGCACGTGATCCAGGGCTTTGAC